>Ga0156178_142_pt1 | contig 47885 bp, 47 predicted proteins | sample RifCSPlowO2_12_FD_107831 | JGI IMG/M metagenome (GOLD analysis project Ga0156178, IMG submission 107831) | Burkholderiales bacterium RIFCSPLOWO2_12_FULL_65_40 | reverse complement strand
GTTCTCAAACTTCAGATTGGTGGAGGTAAACGGGATCGAACCGATGACCTCTTGCATGCCATGCAAGCGCTCTCCCAGCTGAGCTATACCCCCACAATCGAGCAATTTCATTCTAGTGAATGTCGTTGCTGTCTGAGCCTCAGATTATAGACCGATTTTTCAGCGGTTTCGCAAACGCGCCGTAACTTTTTCACGTCCGAGCAATTCGAGCACCGCATCGACCGAGGGCGTGTGCGGCGTACCGGCCGCCAGCACGCGTACCGGCATGGCCAGTTGCGGCATCTTCAGGCCCTGTGCAGCCAGCACTTCCTTGATGGCCGCGGCAATCGACGCCTTGTCCCACGCGCAGGCCTGCAACGCATCGGCCAGCGCATCAAGTGCCGGGCCAACCGCCGAGGTTACATGCTTTTCGCGGTCTTCCTGCGAGGGCATGACCGCATCGCCATAAAACACCATGGCCCAGTCCGCCAGGGCCACGGTGGTATCGCAGCGGTCCTTGAACAGCGCGCAGAGACGGGGCAGCCGGCCATCAGCCACCACCGCTGCGTTGACCCCGCGCTTTTCCAGCAGCGGAGCCACGATAGCAGCCAGCGCATCGTCGTCCAGGGCCTTGAGGTGCTGGGCGTTCACCCAGCGCAGCTTGGCTTCGTCGAACTGTGCTGCGCTGCGCCCCAGATGATCGAGGTTGAACCATTGCAGGAATTGCTCACGCGAGAAGATCTCGTCGTCGCCGTGGCTCCAACCCAGACGCGCCAGGTAGTTCACCATGGCATCGGGCAGGTAGCCTTCGTCGCGGTATTGCGTCACTGGCTTGGCGCCATTGCGCTTGCTCATCTTCTCGCCCTGCTCGTTGAGCACGGTGGGCAGGTGGGCGTAGACGGGCGGCTCCTGGCCCAGGGCACGGAAGATATTGATCTGGCGCGGCGTGTTGTTCACATGGTCGTCGCCGCGGATCACGTGGGTGATCTGCATGTCGATATCGTCCACCACCACGCAGAAGTTGTAGGTGGGTGTGCCGTCCGGGCGTGCAATCACGAGGTCGTCCAACTCATCATTGCGGATCTCGATGCGGCCCTTGACCTTGTCGTCCCAGGCCACCACACCACCCTGCGGGTTCTTGAAGCGCAGCACCGGCTGCACTCCCTCGGGAACAGGAGGCAACTGCTTGCCGGGCTCGGGGCGCCATGTACCGTCGTAGCGCGGCTTTTCCTTGGCGGCCATCTGCTGTTCGCGCAGGGCGTCGAGTTCGACCACGCTCATGTAGCAGGGATAGACATGCCCGGCCGCCTGCAGCTGCGCCAGCACTTCCTTGTAACGGTCCATGCGCTGCATCTGGTAGAACGGGCCCTCATCGGGGTCCATGCTCAGCCAGTGCATGCTTTCAAGGATCACATCGACGGCGGCCTGCGTGGAGCGCTCCACGTCAGTGTCCTCGATGCGCAGGATGAAGTCGCCGCCCGTGGCGCGCGCGAAAGCCCATGGATAGAGTGCCGAGCGGATGTTGCCCAGGTGGATGAAGCCCGTGGGTGACGGAGCAAAGCGGGTGCGCACGCGCGCGGTGGTTTTTTGGGGTTCTGCGTTCATGTCAGGGAGTCCAGACCCCGTGCGAGGTCGGTCTTCAGGTCGTCAATGTGCTCCAGGCCCACGGCCACGCGGACCAGCCCCTGGCCAAGGCCAGCCGACTGGCGTTGCTCTTCGGAAAGACGCCCGTGCGAGGTGCTGGCGGGGTGGGTGATGGTGGTCTTGGTATCGCCCAGGTTGGCGGTGATGCTGCACACCCGCGTGCTGTCGATGACATGGAACGCCCGCGCGCGACCCGAGGCGGGGTCACTGGAGCGCACGTCGAACGACAGCACGGCACCGCCCAGACCCGACTGCTGGCGCATGGCCAGCGCGTGCTGCGGGTGCGACGCGAGGCCGGGGTAATAGACACGCGCCACCTGCGGGTGCGCCTCCAGCCAGGTGGCCAGTTGCAGGGCATTGGCGCTTTGGGCCTGCATGCGGATGTTCAGGGTTTCCAGGCCCTTGAGCACCACCCAGGCATTGAACGGCGAGAGGTTCATGCCGGCGCTGCGGATCAGCGGGGCCAGCTTGTCGTCAATGATGGCGCGCGGGCCGCACACGGCTCCGGCCATCACCCGGCCCTGGCCATCGAGGAACTTGGTTCCCGAATGGATGACCAGATCGGCCCCTAGGCTGGCAGGGCGCTGCAGCGCGGGAGAGGCGAAGCAGTTGTCTACGGCCAGCAGAACACCCGCAGCGTGCGCAATGTCGGCCAATTCGCGGATGTCGCACAGATCAGTCAGCGGATTGGTGGGCGTCTCGGCGAACAGAAGGCGCGTCTCCGGACGCAGCGCGGCCTTCCAGGCTGCAGTGTCGGTTTGCGGCACGAAGCTGGACTGCACGCCGAAACGCGCGAACTCGCTGCCGATGAGCTTGATCGTGGAGCCGAACATCGACTGCGAACAGATCACATGATCGCCGGCCTTGAGCAGGCCCAGGCACATCAGCAGGATCGCGGACATGCCGCTGGACGTGCCGATGGCGGTTTCGGTGCCTTCGAGGGCCGCCAGGCGTTGTTCGAAGCTCGTGACCGTGGGGTTGGAAGTGCGCGAGTAGGTGTAGCCTTCTTCCTCGCCCGCAAAACGGCGGGCGGCCGTTGCAGCGTCGGGCTGAACAAAGCTGCTCGTGAGGTAGAGCGCCTCGGAGTTCTCACCGTAGACGCTGCGCGGCACAGCCTGGCGCACGGCCAGCGTGTCAGGGTGCAGGCCTTCCGGCAATTCGTGGCTCATGAATCAAAACCTTTGCGTTGGGTGGTGGCAGATAACGGGTGGTGAAACGGCAATTTCAGTTTTCCTGAGCATTGGGCAAGGACAAGCGGGAGGTGTCTTCATCCCCCTCGTCTCCGCCATTGCGGCCTTCATTGAGTTGCGCAATGCCGTCGGCCGTGATGTCGCCCGTGACGTATACACCGTCAAAGCATGACGCGTCGAAGCCAGCGATGGCGGCATTGAGCGAACCGATGGCCTTTTTCATGGCATCGACGTCCTGGTAAATCAGCGCATCGCAGCCGATGATCTGGCGAATCTCCTCCACGGAGCGGCCATGCGCCACCAGCTCGCTGCTCGTGGGCATGTCGATGCCGTAGACGTTGGGGTAGCGCACGGGTGGCGCGGCGCTCGCCAGATACACCTTGCGCGCACCCGCATCGCGAGCCATCTGCACGATTTCGCGGCTGGTGGTGCCGCGCACGATGGAGTCGTCCACCAGCAGCACATTGCGCCCCTTGAACTCGCTGCCGATCACATTGAGCTTCTGGCGCACGGATTTTTTGCGCACGCCCTGGCCCGGCATGATGAAGGTGCGGCCTACATAGCGGTTTTTGACGAAACCCTCGCGATACGGGAGGCCGAGCAGCTGCGCCAGCTGCATGGCGCTCGGGCGGCTCGACTCCGGAATGGGCACCACCACATCGATCTCGCTCGGCGGAACGGTGGAAACCACCCGCTTGGCCAGGGTCTGGCCCAGGTTGAGTCGCGCCTGGTATACGGAGATGCCGTCCATCACCGAGTCCGGACGGGCCAGGTACACGTACTCGAAAATGCACGGGCTGAGCTGGGGTGCTGCGGCGCACTGCTGCGCGGCGACCTTGCCATCCAGTCCAATGAACACGGCTTCGCCGGGCTGGATGTCGCGCTCGAACACATGGCCCGTGCCTTCCAGGGCAACCGACTCGCTGGCCAGCATCACCGTGCCATCGGGGCTGCGGCCGATGCACAGCGGGCGAATGCCATACGGGTCGCGGAAGGCCAGCACGCCATGTCCGGCGATGAGCGCGATCACCGCATACGAACCCCGGATGCGCTTGTGCACGGCCTGTACAGCCGCAAACACATCCTGCGGCTGCAATGCCTTGCCACGGGTCGCCTTGTCCAGTTCGTCGGCCAGCACGTTGAGCAAGACTTCCGAATCGCTCTCGGTGTTGATATGGCGGTGATCGGTGTTGAACAGATCGGCCTTGAGCGACTGCGCATTGGTCAGGTTGCCGTTGTGCACGAGCACGATGCCAAAGGGCGCATTGACGTAGAAGGGCTGCGCTTCTTCCTCGCTGGCCGCATTGCCGGCTGTGGGGTAACGCACCTGCCCCAAACCACAGCTACCGGGCAGCGCCCGCATGTTGCGGGTGCGGAACACGTCCTTCACCATGCCCTTGGCCTTGTGCATGAAGAACTTGCGCCCCTGTTGCGTGGCAATTCCGGCTGCATCCTGGCCGCGGTGCTGCAGCAGCAGCAACGCGTCATAAATCAACTGATTGACAGGAGACGTGCTGATGACGCCAACGATTCCACACATATGTATTCCATCCATTTGCGGGACCCGTCCCGCATCGCACCACTACGCTGGATGGCCGGGCACAGGCCCATCCATCCACTCCATCCATCGATTCACGCCGGAAGATGTTTCCCCAATTCCTGCGGCAACACCGGCTTCAACTCGTTGAGAACGCCCGACAACAGCGCCGCCCCCCGGGATTCCTGCCACCAATCGGCCTCGTGGAGTTGCGTCAGACCCGCCATCACCACCAGCACCAACAGCACAACGACGCCGCGCAGCACGCCAAACGCGGCCCCCAGCGTGCGATCGACCGGCCGCAGGCCCACAGCCTCCACCAGTTTTTTGCCCAGCCACGCCAGGAAGCCACAGGCAAAAATGGCCACCACGAACACCAGGATAAACCCTGCGGCATACCGCACCGTCTCCTGTGCGCCATCCATTGGCAACCATGCCGCAGCGTCCGCCGCAAACCACTGCGCCACCAAAAAAGCCACCACCCAGCCCGCCAGCGACAACACCTCGTAGACCAGCCCGCGCCATGCCCCTATCAGCATGGACGCCAGCAACAGGGCCACAAAAATCCAGTCAAGGGCTGCCATGCAAAGGCCATCCGGTTCACAGCAACAAAATCGACACCGGCAAGTTCAGCCCCTTGATGCGCGCCGCAGCCTTCTCGGCCTCGGCCTTGCCGTCAAACGGCCCCACACGCACCCGGATGCGCTTGCCGTCCGGGGTTTCAATCACATGGGTGTAAGTCTTGATCCCGGCCCGTTCCAGCTTCAGGCGCACTTCGCGTGCCTTGTCCGCCTCCGCAAAGGCACCGATCTGCACAATGAAGCGGCCATTGTCTGGTAATGAAGGCGCGGCAACAGCCGCAGGCACGGCCGGACGGCCCTCCAGCAAGGAGCGAGCCCGGGCTGCGTCATCGCTGTTGGACGGACGGGGTTCCGCCACGGGCGCCGGCTTGGCCTCGGGTTTGGCTTCGATGCGCGGCTTGGGCGGCGCCACCTCGGGTGCGGACGCGCTTTTGGCTGCCACATCGCCCGAGGAGACCGCTGCCACCTGCGTCGGGCGCTCCTGAGCGCGCGTGGCAGGCTGGCTGGCAGCGGGTTTGACCGCTCCCGCCGGCGCAGCCGCCGGAACCACCAGCGGGGCCACCTTGTTGCGATCCGGGATCTCGATCGTGATATCGACAGGGATCGGACGGGGCTGGGTATCGAAAAGAATGGGAAAGCCCACCACGCCCAGCAGGACCAGCAGGGCGGCACCGATCAACCGGTGTCGCGCACGCCGACGCATCACCTCGATGCTCTCGGCACGAACGGGGCGCACAGGTTTCGACACCTTGACGCCCTGCTCCTTCTGGCCGGGCCACCGAAACTTGAAAAATGCCATGGAGTTGCAGATACCTAGGTGCCCAGATGCTTGGCCTGCAGGCGTGGCACACCGTTCAGCAGCACACCACCCACCGTATGGAAGGAGCCAAAGACGATGATTCTATCAGCGGGGTCGGCCGCAGATATGGCCGCCTGCAAGGCGTCCGCAGGGTTGGCATGGGTGCTGGTAGCCACCTCACGCCGGCCTCCCGCGACGATCTGCAGCGCATTCCACTTCTGCTGCAGTCCGGCGGCGCTTTCGGCCCGGGGCGTGGGCAGATCGGTGAAATACCAGCGGTCCACCACCGGCCCGATCTTGGCCAGCATGGCCCCCAGATCCTTGTCGGCCATGGCGCCCAGCACGGCATGGGTAGTCGGAAAATACCCCATGGCGTCCAGGTTGGCTGTCAGCGCTGCTACCGAATGCGGGTTGTGCGCGACATCGAGCACCAACGTCGGCTGGCCCGGAATGATCTGGAAGCGCCCGGGCAACTCCACCAGCGACAGGCCATTGCGCACCGCCTGAGCGGTGACGGGAAGGCGATCGCGCAGCGCCACCAGCGCGGCCAGGGCTCCCGAGGCGTTGACAAGCTGGTTGGCGCCGCGCAGCGCCGGGTAGGCCATGCCCGCGTAGCGCCGCCCCCGGCCGGCCCAGCCCCACTGCTGTTTATCCCCGGAGAAATTGAAATCCTGCCCGAAGCGCCAGAGATCCGCGCCAATCTCGCGCGCATGGTCGATCACGCTCTGCGGCGGCACCGGGTCGCTGACCACCACCGGACGCCCGGTGCGCATGATGCCGGCCTTCTCGCGCCCGATGCTCTCGCGGTCGGGGCCAAGAAATTCAACATGGTCGATGTCGATGCTGGTGATGACCGCGCAATCGGCGTCCACGATGTTGGTGGCGTCCAGCCGCCCGCCCAGTCCCACCTCCAGAATGGCCACGTCGAGCAGCGAATGGCTCATCAGGCGCAGGATGGCCAGCGTGGTGAACTCGAAGTAGGTCAGCGAAATATCGTTGCCGTTGAGCGTGCGCGCACTCTCCACGGCCGCAAAATGCTCCAGCAGCGCCTCGGCGGCGACGATGTCGCCATGGATGCGGCAGCGCTCCTGGAAGTGCACCAGGTGCGGCGACGAATACACCCCCGTGCGGTAGCCCGCCTCCAGGGCGATGGCCTCGATCATGGCGCAGGTCGAGCCCTTGCCATTGGTGCCCGCCACGGTGATGACGGGGCAGTCAAAGCGCAGCGCCATGCGGCGTGCCACCTCGCTCACCCGTTCCAGACCCATGTCGATGTTGTGCGGGTGCAGGCGTTCGCAGTGCGCAAGCCAGCCTTCCAGGGAGTGAATCTTCGTATGCATACAGCCCGGGATTGTCGCCCAGCATCCGCCTGTCGCATGATGGCGGCATGAAAAACCCGGACATCACCCTCTATGGCATCGCCAACTGCGACACCGTCAGGAAATCCCGCGCCTGGCTCACGGCGCGCGGCCTGGAACACCGTTTTCATGATTTCAAGAAGCTGGGCGTTCCGCCGGAGGCACTGAGCCACTGGCTGGAGCAGGCGGGCTGGGAAAAGCTGCTCAACCGCCAGGGCACCACCTGGCGCAAGCTCGATGCAGCCACCCAAGCCGCCGTGCACGACGCGCCCAGCGCCCGCGCGCTGATGCTGGAGCAACCCAGCATCATCAAGCGCCCCGTGGTGGAATGGCGCCAGGAGGGCACCCTGCGCGTCACGGTGGGATTTGACGCTGCGCAATGGAGCGAACCGGTGCAAAACGGCGCAACCGTTTGAAAATGCACATTTCCTTACGCAAGTTTACGGGGCACATGCGCACTGTTTGCGGGCCCCCACTAAACTTTTCACCAGTCTGGCGCGTTACGAACAGACAACCTGAAAGGCGTTCTTCCATGAAAAAACTGGTTCTGTTTTCCATCATCGCCAGCACAGCGGGCCTGGCTGCCGCGCAGGAGCAGGGACGCGTACTGTCGGCCACGCCCATCGTGCAGCAGGTGGCCTATCCCCGGCAGGTCTGCACCAACGAAACCGTCTACAGCGGCCAGAACACCACGGGCGGTGGCGCCGTGCTGGGAGCCATTGCCGGAGGCGCTGCGGGCAACGCCATCGGCAAGGGCAGTGGGCGCGCAGCCGCCACGGCACTGGGCGTGATCGGCGGGGCCGTGCTCGGCAACCACATCGAGGGGCAGGGACGCCCCGGCTACGAGACCGTGCAACGCTGCGGTACCGAAACCACCTACGAAAACCGCACCGTGGGCTACAACGTGCTGTATGAATACGCGGGCCGCCAATACACCACACAGACGGCCACGGACCCCGGGCGCTACATCCCTGTACAGGTGCAACCCCTGACCCACAACGCGCCCTACGGCCAGACCTATTCCACCCAGCCCGACCCCTACGGCCAGAGCGGCTACGCGCAGCCGGGAGTGGTGACCTCGCCCTATGCCGCGCCCCAGGGCAACCCGGGCGTGACGATCATCGAGTACGGCTACGAGCAGGACCGGTATCGCCATCGCCAGCCCTACCCGTCACACCGCTACAACCCCTACGATCGCTGAACCCTGCCCCCATTCAGAAAGAGCCCCCAGCGGGCTCTTTCCTTTTGGGCGACCGCAGATGCGGGACGCCCCGGGGCCAGTGCCCTAAAATCCAAGGTTTGTCTCTGCACCACCTCCCCCTTCCATGACCACCGAAAAAATCGACGGCGTGTCCGTCACCACCCAGGCCAATGTGTACTTTGACGGCAAGTGCGTGAGCCACGGCATCACCTTCCCCGATGGGACGAAGAAATCGGTCGGCGTCGTGCTGCCCGCCACGCTGACGTTCAACACCGGCGCGCCCGAGATCATGGAATGCGTGGCCGGATCGTGCGAATACAAGCTTGCCGGAAGCGACACCTGGGTGAAGTCCTCCGCCGGGGAGCAATTCAATGTGCCCGGCAACTCGAAGTTCGACATTCGCGTGACCGAGGCCTACCACTACATCTGCCATTTCGGCTGAAATTTAGAGTGTTTTCGGCCTTCAGCGCTTATGCAGCAAGCGCAAGCAGCTATCATTTTTGAGAAAGCTTCCATGGCAACCATCCTCCAGAACCTCCCCCTCGGCCAGAAGGTCGGCATTGCTTTCTCCGGCGGCCTCGACACCAGCGCGGCCCTGCGCTGGATGAAGAACAAGGGCGCCCTGCCCTACGCCTACACGGCCAACCTGGGCCAGCCCGACGAGCCCGACTACGACGCCATCCCTCGCAAGGCCATGGAATACGGCGCCGAAGCCGCGCGCCTGATCGATTGCCGCACGCAGCTCGCCCACGAAGGCATCGCCGCGCTGCAGGCCGGCGCCTTCCACATCAGCACCGCCGGCGTGACCTACTTCAACACCACGCCGCTGGGCCGCGCCGTCACCGGCACCATGCTGGTGTCGGCCATGAAGGAAGACGACGTCCACATCTGGGGTGACGGTTCCACCTTCAAGGGCAACGACATTGAGCGCTTCTACCGCTACGGCCTGCTGACCAACCCCTCGCTCAAGATCTACAAGCCCTGGCTGGACCAGCAGTTCATCGACGAACTGGGTGGCCGCGCTGAGATGTCGGCCTTCATGACCAAGGAAGGTTTCGGCTACAAGATGAGCGCCGAAAAGGCCTACAGCACCGACAGCAACATGCTCGGCGCCACGCACGAGGCCAAGGACCTCGAATTCCTGAGCAGCGGCATCCGCATCGTCAACCCCATCATGGGCGTGGCGTTCTGGAAGGACGATGTCGTGGTGAAGGCCGAGGAAGTGTCGGTCACCTTCAACGAAGGCCAGCCCGTGGCCCTCAACGGCAAGGAATACACCGACCCGGTCGAGCTGATCCTCGAAGCCAACCGCATCGGCGGCCGCCACGGCCTGGGCATGAGCGACCAGATCGAAAACCGCATCATCGAGGCCAAGAGCCGCGGCATCTACGAGGCCCCCGGCCTGGCGCTGCTGCACATCGCCTACGAGCGCCTGGTGACCGGCATCCACAACGAGGACACCATCGAGCAGTACCGCATGAACGGCCTGAAACTGGGCCGCCTGCTCTACCAGGGCCGCTGGTTCGACCCGCAAGCCATCATGCTGCGCGAGACCGCCCAGCGCTGGGTGGCACGCGCCATCACCGGCACCGTCACGCTGGAGCTGCGCCGCGGCAACGACTATTCGCTGCTCAACACCGAATCGCCCAACCTGACCTACGCACCCGAGCGCCTGTCGATGGAAAAGGTGGAAGACGCACCGTTCTCGCCACTCGACCGCATCGGCCAGCTGACCATGCGCAACCTCGACATCGTGGACACGCGCGCCAAGCTGATGACCTATGCCCAGTCCGGCCTGCTGACGCTGGGCCAGGGCTCGCCGCTGCCACAGCTGAGCAACGACGACAAATAAGCCTGCGTCCCGCGCAGCCATGAAAAAACCGCCCTCGGGCGGTTTTTTCATGGTCTTTTTGGCCCCCAGCGCTTATGCCAAAAACGTCATTAGCTATTAATCTAATAGCATCAAATCACCACGGGTTCCGGCTCCAACCGGATGCCGAAGCGCTCGTACACGCTGGTCTGGATCGCCTTGGCCAGGGTCATGACCTCGCCGCCGGTCACACTGTCCTGGCCGTGGCCCCGGTTGACGAGCACCAGGGCCTGCTTTTCGTACACCGCCGCCTTGCCCACCGTCTTGCCCTTCCAGCCGCAGGCATCGATGAGCCAGCCCGCCGCCAGCTTGATGCTGCCGTCGGGCATGGGGTAGTGCACGATTTTCGGGTCGCGCGCAATGATGTCCTGGCACTGCTCGGGCGTGACCGTGGGGTTCTTGAAGAAGCTGCCCGCATTGCCCAGCACGGCCGGGTCGGGCAGCTTGGCGCGGCGGATCTCGCACACCCAGTCGAAAATCTGCTGTGCCGTGGGCTGCGCACCTCCCAGCTCGGCGGCGCGGCGCTCCAGTTCGAGGTAACCGAGTTCCGGCTTCCAGGGCTTGGGCAGGCGAAAACGCACCCGCGTGATGACCGCCCGCCCCGCCAGCCCCATGCCGCGCGGAAGACTGCCGGGCACGCCGGACTGCGCGGGCGTGTGCTTGAACACGGAGTCGCGGTAGCCGAAGGCGCACTGGGCCGCGTCGAGCGTGAAGGTCTGCCCGGTGGCCAGGTCCAGGGCGTCGAGTGAATCAAAGCGGTCCTGAAGCTCCACGCCATAGGCACCGATGTTCTGCACGGGCGCAGCGCCCACGGTGCCCGGAATCAGGGCCAGGTTCTCCAGCCCGGGCCAGCCCTGGGCCAGCGTCCAGGCCACGGTGTCGTGCCAGGGCTCGCCCGCGCCCACCTCGACGATCCAGGCGCCGGGAGTTTCCTGCACCAACCGCCGCCCCCGGATCTCCACCTTGAGGACCACGCCGCTGACGTCACCGGTCAGGACCACGTTGCTGCCCCCGCCGAGCACGAAAACCGGGGCCTGGCCCCGCACGGGATCGGCCCGGAACGCCTCCAGATCCTCGACGGAACGCACGCGCACCAGGGTTTCGGCGCGCGCGACGATGCCAAAGGTGTTGTAAGGCTGCAGGGACGCGTTTTTCTCGACTAACATTGCCGTGATTGTCGCACCGGGCCTGGTTGCGACCCGCTTTTTGGAGAATGACCCCGCCATGCCGTCTTTTGATACCGTTTGTGAAGCCGACTTCGTCGAAGTGAAGAATGCCGTGGAGAACGCGGCCAAGGAAATCGGCACCCGCTTCGACTTCAAGGGCACCTCCGCCGCCGTCGAACTCAAGGACAAGGAAATCACCCTGTTCGGCGACGCCGAGTTCCAGCTCACCCAGGTCGAGGACCTGCTGCGCAACAAGCTCACCAAACGCAACGTGGACGTGCGCTTCCTCGACATCGGCAAGCCGCAGAAGATCGGCGGCGACAAGGTCAAGCAGGTGATCAAGGTGCGCAACGGCATCGACGCCGAGCTGGGCAAGAAACTGCAGCGCCTCCTCAAGGACAGCAAACTCAAGGTGCAGGCCGCCATCCAGGACGAGAAGGTGCGCGTCACCGGTGCCAAGCGTGACGATCTGCAGGCCGCCATGGCGCTGATCCGCAAGGACATCACCGACATGCCGCTGTCGTTCAACAACTTCCGCGACTGAGCCCTGTCCATGGCCTCGCCGCGCCCTGCCCTGCTCGCCGTGTTGCTGACGGGCGCCTTGTGGGCGCCGGGCGCGGCCTGGGCGCAGGCAGTCTCGCTGGCGGGGGTTCTGGGCAGCAAGGCCCTGCTGGTCGTGGATGGATCGGCGCCCCGGGGCGTGGCCGCTGGCGAAACCCACCAGGGCGTCAAGGTGCTCTCTGTGGGGCGCGACGAGGCCGTGATCGAAATCAAGGGCACGCGCAGCACCGTGCGCCTGGGCGAGGCGCCCGTGAGCGTGGGGGCGCGCGCCGGTGGCGGCCGCAAGATCGTCCTCATGAGCGACAGCCGGGGCCACTTTGTGAACCAGGGCCTGATCAACGGGCGGGTGATGCAGTTCATGGTGGACACGGGCGCCACCACGGTGGCCATCGGCAAGCCCGACGCCGACCGCATGGGGCTGGAATACCAGACCGGCCAGCCCGTGCGCATGAACACCGCCAACGGCGTGGCGCAGGGATGGCGCATCCGGCTGAACTCGGTGCGCATCGGCGAGGTTGAAGTCTTCAATGTGGACGCCATCGTCACACCCCAGGCCATGCCCTATGTACTGCTGGGCAACAGTTTTCTGGGATCGTTCCAGATGACCCGCAACAACGACCAGATGGTTCTGGAAAAGCGCCACTGAACACCATGCACCCTTCGCATCTGGCTCGCGCGGCACACGACGAGGAATACGAGGATCTTCTGAGCCTCTGGGGTGACCTGGAGTCGGGCCTGTCGGTGCTGCTGGCACGGCCCCAGCATGTGCAGGACTTCGCGGGCAAGGTTCGGCAGTTCGACCAGTGGCTGCAGGACCTGGTGACGCACGACATCGATGCAGCGCTGTACCTGATGTTCCAGCTCGCGGCCACCTCCACCGTGGGCTACAGCACCTCGCACGCACTGGTGTGCGGCACGCTGTGCCACATCATGGCGCGCGAATTCGAGCTGCCTGTCAATGAACGCAACGCCCTGGTGCGCGCTGCGCTCACCATGAACATCGGCATGACGAAGCTGCAGGATGAACTGGCCGGGCAGCGCGAGCCGCCCAGCTCGGCACAGAAAGACGCCATTGCCACCCACCCGATGCGCAGCCAGGACATCCTGGAGCAGCTGCACATCACCAACGACCTCTGGCTTGACCTGGTGGGCCAGCACCATGCGCGGGTGTCCGAACGCACCCCGCTGGCCCAGCTCGGCGCCGTGGACCGGCTCACCCGCATCCTGGGCACCATCGACCGCTACGCCGCCATGATCAGTCCGCGCAAGTCGCGCGCAGGCCGCAGCACCACCGATTCGGTGCGCGAGCTGGTGGGCAAGGAGGTCGAGGAGCGCGACGAGGTGGGCCTGGTGCTGGTGCGCACCGTGGGGCTGTGCCCCCCCGGCACCTTCGTGCGGCTGGACAACGGCGACATCGCCGTGGTGCTGCGCCGCAGCGACAAGGCCAACATGCCGGTGGTGGCCAGCCTGCTGGACCGGAACAACAACCACCTGAGCGAGCCCCTGCTGCACCCGACTGCCCATGGCAAGCCCCGCATCCAGTCGGCGCTGGCACGCACGGCGGTCACCGTGGAGCTGAACCACCGCACCATGGTGCGGCTCGGGCTGTACGCCGCCACGCAGCCCAGCCAGACCGCCCGGTTGCTGGCAACTCAGCCCGCTTCGCTGCACTGAGAAGGTGTAAACCCGGCAGCAGATTCAGCGCAGGTGGCCCCAGTAGATCAGGGCATCGCGCCCCTGCACCGACAGCTCCACCGGCGCGCCCACGGGCAACAGAACCTTGGTGGCCACATGGCCGTAGGGCAGGCCGGTGAGCACCGGAATGTCGATTTGGGCACGCAGCCAGTCCACCACCGACTGCAGCCTGTAGCCCTTGTCGTGAGGCGCCAGCTTGTAGTTGGTGAACTGCCCGAGCAGCAGCGCCTTCTGGCGTGCCAGCACACCCGCGTGCAGCAACTGCGTGAGCATGCGCTCGACGCGATAGGGGTGCTCGTTCACGTCCTCGACGAACAGGATGCCGCCATCCACCTGCGGAAAATAGGGCGTGCCCACCAGAGCGGTCAGCACCGCGAGGTTGCCGCCCCACAGGCGGGCCGACGGAATCTCGAATTCGGTCAGCGGCGCCTCGGGCGTTCCCGCCGCACGGCGCTCCTTGGGAATGCGCCAGCCTGAGCCCTCGCCATGGCCGGTGAGCAGATCGTCGAAACAGGCCTCCATGATGTCGTCGGGCCCGCCCTCCACGCCAAAATCAGCGCCCAGCGCGGGGCCGGCCCAGGTGACGGCACCGGTTTGCGCGAGCACGGCGCTCTGGAAAGCGGTGAAGTCGCTGATGCCCACGAACTGCGTGCCCTGGCCGATGGCACGCGCCACGGCCGCGTAGTCGATGCCGGGCAGGATGCGCGTGAGGCCGTAACCGCCACGCGAGATCAGCGCCACATCGGCGCCGCTGGCGGCCGCGCGGTGGATGGCCGCCAGGCGCGTGGCGTCGTCACCCGCGAAACGCGTGTGCACGGCCAGGGCGTCGGTGTCGATCTCGACCTCGTGCCCCAGAGCCTGCAACCGCTTCACGCCCCGGCGAAAGGCCGCCTTGTCACGCACCGCGCTGGACGGCGAATAGATGTAGATGTGCTTGGGGCCGTGGTCGTGGCCGCAGCCGCACGGGGCATGGTCGTGATCGGAAGACAAGGCGTCCGGGCGCCGTGAGGGCCCGCTCCATGGAAAGCTCAAAGCCGGAAGTATTCCACAGCCCGAAGCGCAATCGTCTCGCCATGCTCCTGCACGAAATGGCCCGCCTGCGGCAGCACCACCAGTTCGGGCGCGCCGCGCACCGTCTGCTGCAGTTGCTGCATCACCGGCACACCGAGCACGGGGTCGCGCGCACCGGCGAAAAGCAGGCTGCGGCCGGTCCAGGCGTGCTGCCAGAAGTCGCGCGCAGCGCGTGAGAGTGCGGCGCCCGGCGCGTCCGGATGGTCTGGCACGAGGCGGGGGAAGGCGCGCAGCGCGGCGCGGTGGCCTGCGTCGGGGAACGGCGCGTCGTAGGCTGCGCATTCGGCCGCGCCCAGGTGTGGATTGCCGCGCCCGAGCAGGCGTCCCACGCCAAACAAAGGCTTCTGGGCGCACATCGTTCGCCATTCCAGAAAGCCCTGCGACAGCGGTGCATCGCCGGTTGCCAGCAGGGTGTTCATGGCCAGCAGGCCGGTGAATCGCCCGGGCATGTCCATGGGCAGCGTCAGGCCGAGGATGCCGCCCCAGTCCTGCACCACGAGCACCACGTTGCGCAAATCCAGCTGCTCCACCAGTTCGAGCAGCACCTGGCGGTGCCATGCAAAGCTGTGCTGGCCCTCCTTCTTGGGCTTGTCGCTTTTGCCAAAGCCGATCAGGTCGGGCGCCACCACGCGGTGGCCCGCCTGGGTGAAGGCGGGCAGCATGCGCCGGTACAGGTAGCTCCAGGCCGGGTTGCCGTGCAGGCACAGCCAGGTGAGCGGTGCACCCTGCGGACCTTCGTCGAGGTAGTGCAGGCGCAGGCCGGCGAGCGATGGCAGGTCGCTCACATACTGCGGCGCCCAGGGGTAGCCGGGCAGGTCGGCAAAGCGCGCCTCGGGCGTGCGCAGCGCATCGTCGCGCAGCGGGTGGGCGGCCTTCGCTTCGGCGCGCTGCTGGCTGCGGCGTGCGCGAAAAAAACCGGCCAGCAACGCACTGCACTCCTGCGCCAGCACCCCGCCCTGCACCTGCGTCTGGTGGTTGAGCAAGGGCTGTGCAAACAGATCGACCACCGAGCCCGCCGCGCCGGTCTTGGGATCGGGCGCGCCGTAGACCACGCGCGGCAGGCGCGCATGCAATAGTGCGCCACTGCACATGGCGCAGGGCTCCAGCGTGACGTAGAGCGTGCAGTCCTCCAGCCGGTAGTTGCCGAGCTTCTGCGCCGCCGCGCGCAGGGCCACGATTTCGGCGTGCGCCGTGGGGTCGTGCCCCGCCACGGGGGCATTGCGGCCGGTGGCAATCACCTCGCCGCCGCGCACCAGCACGGCGCCCACGGGCACTTCGCCCGCCTGCGCGGCAGCCTCGGCCTCGGCCAGGGCCAGGCGCATCCAGTGGGCGTCGTTCAGGGAATTCATGCTATTTAATTTATAGCTGTCAGCTCTTACTGCATAAGCGCTAAAGGCCATTTTTACTTAATATTCTACCGACGCCGGCCGGGCCTGCTGCAGGGCCTGATCCAGCGCCTTGCGGTATTGCTCCTGCACTTGCTGGGCCTGCGCAGGCGTGGCCACCGGGGCGGTCATGCCGGACGGCGCGGACGCTGGCGCCACGCCGGGGGCGGGCAAGGATTTGCGGGTGAGGAGCCCCACCAGGGCCAGCACCAGCAGCAGCGAAATCAGTCCCAATGCGGCACGCATGTCATTCCTCCCGCGTGGGCACCAGGCCCAGCGTTTCCATCCACTGCGCCAGGCCCTGCGCCCCAGGGTCGCCCTGGCGGTAAGCCGCGTACATGGCGGCGTGCGATTCCTTGCGGTGCTGGTTGAGCTTGAGTTTGCACTGCAGATCCGTCACGCGCAGTTCGAACGCCACGATGCCGGCCAGCATCTTGTGCGCGAACTCCTCGCCCAGCGCGCGCCACTGCGCGGCATAGGGCGGCTCATGGTCGCCGATCAGCTGCTTGAGCAAGGCATCCTTGGCGGCAGGCTCCTCGACCAGCGTGGCCTGCACGCGGCAGTGCACCGCAAGGTAGTTCCAGGTGGGCACGCGCGCCAGGTCGGGGTACACCGACGGCGAGAGGTAGCCATGCGGCCCGAGAAAGGCCACCAGCGCCTCGGGCCACTGCTGCAGGTAGCGCCAGTGGGGGTTGCCCCGCGCGCAGTGGCCCAGCAGCACCAGGCCGTCGCCCCGCTCCTGCAGGTGCAGCGGCAGGTGGGTGATGAACGGAAAGCCCTCATCGTCGTTCGACACCAGACTGGCCAGCGGATGCGCGCGCATGAGCGCATGGGCGTGCGCGGGGTCGTTGCTCTTGAAATGGGCGGGAAGGTACATGCGGGCGGCTCCTGAATCTGCCACTGTATCGGCAAAACGGCCGCACGCACGCAAGGTGCGGTGCGGCCGTGGGCGGACTGCATGCGGGCGCCCTGCGGCGCCGGGGCATCAGTTCAGCGTGACGCGCGCATTGTTCTTGTAGGTGTAAAGCGTCACGGCGGGCGTGGTCAGCTCACCCTTGGGGGTGAAGGCGATATTGGCAGTCACGCCCTTGAACTGGGTCTTGCCGATGAAGGGCGTGTAGACGCGCGGGTCCACCGAGTTGGCGCGCTTCATCGCGTCGGCCAGCACCATGGCGGCGTCGTAGGCGTAGGGGCTGTAGATCTGGAACTGGCCGGGGAACTTGGCGTCATAGCGCTTCTTCCACTCGGCGCCGCCCTGCATCTTGTCCACCGAGGCGCCGCCCGTGGCGCAGGTCACGTTGGCCAGGGCGGGCGACTTGCCTGCCAGCTCGGGAAGCTTCTCGGTGCACAGTGCATCGCCGCCAAAGAACTTCACGTTGCCCAGGCCCAACTGCACCATCTGGCGCAGCATCGGGCCGGCCTGCGCGTCGAGGCCGCCGTAGAAGATGGCGTCGGGCTTCTTGTTCTTGATCGAGGTGAGGATGGCCATGAAGTCCGTGGCCTTGTCGTTGGTGAACTCCTCGGCCACCACCTTCATGCCCTTTTGCTGCGCTGTGGCCTTGAACACATTGGCCACGCCCTGGCCATAGGCCGTGCGGTCGTCGATGACGGCCACGTTCTTGAGCTTGAGCGTGTCGGCGGCAAACACAGCCAACGCGGCGCCCAGCGCGTTGTCGTTGGCAATCAGGCGGAAGGTGGTCTTGTAGCCGGGCTTGGTCAGATCGGGGTTGGAGGCCGATGCCGTGATGTTCGGCAGGTCGCACTTGGAATAGACCGAAGCCGCAGGGATCGAGGTGCCCGATTGCAGGTGGCCCACCAGACCTGCCACATTCTGGTCGCACAGCTTTTGCGCCACGGCGGTGGCCTGGCGCGGGTCGCCCGCGTCATCCTCGGCTGCCAGTTCGAACTTGATCTTCTTGCCGCCGATCACCAGGCCTTGCGCGTTCAGATCCTCCACCGCCAGGCGCACGCCGTTTTCGGTGTCCTTGCCGATGTGGGCGATGCCGCCAGAGACAGGACCGGCATGGCCGATCTTGACCACCTGGACCTGCTGCGCCGCGGCCATGCCACAGGCAGCGGCCAGGGCCGCAGCGGCCGTCAGTTGCAGGGAAAAGCGGAAACGGTTCGAACGCACGGACATCGACATCACTCCTGGGTTGGAAAGGGAAAACGGCGGCCGTCGCGCAGGCCTCGGCCTGACCACGACCCTCAGATAGGTAGTAACCCTGCGATGCTAGCCCGTTCGCTCCGGCCGTGGACCGCCTTCACGCCGCACCTCGGCAGATCAGGCACATCATTAATGCTTCTTATACAAACCAAAACATAATAAACATATAAATGAGTAGGCATATCAATAGTCCTGATTTGATAGCTGTCAGCGCTTGACTGCAGGGCGTTCTAGGCCGATTTGGCCATGAAAATTCACAGACCCCACCATTTGCCGCACAATGGCCCGATGCAGTTCAACGCCATCGCCAACGCGCATCTTGTGTCCACCAGCGGCCGCACGCTGGCGGTGATCGACCCCTCGAACGGCCAGCCGTTCGACACCCTGCAGCGCAGCAACGCGCAGGACATCGACCACGCGGTACACGCTGCGCGGCAGTGCTACGACGCCTTCTGGTGCAAGCTCGGCGCAGCCGAGCGCGCTCGACTGCTGATGCAGCTCGCGGCCAAGGTGACAGAGCACACCGACGAACTGGCGGCGCTGGAGCAACGCGACAGCGGCAAGCCCTCGCGGCAGGCCCGCGCCGCTGCACAGGCGCTGGCACACCGCCTGGCGTTCTATGCCGGCGCCTGCGACACGCTGCCTGGCGCAGCCCATTCTTTCAGCGCCGACGGCGTCTACACCTGGCGCGAACCGCAGGGCGTCACAGGCCACCTCGTTCCCTGGGCCGACCCCCTGCCCATGCTGGGCCGCAGTGTGGGCGCGGCACTGGCGGCCGGGAACGTGTGCGTGGTCAAGCCCTCGGAGCACGCCAGTCTGGGCGTGCTGCGCGTGGCCCAGCTGGCGGCCGAGGCGGGTTTGCCGGCAGGCGCCCTCAACATCGTCACCGGCCAGGGCCAGGAAGCAGGCGATGCACTGGTGCGCCACCCCGGCGTGGATCACATCCACTTTGCGGGCAGCGCGACAGTGGGCACGCTCATCCAGCAGACGGCAGCCGAGCGGCATTGCCCGGTCACGCTGGAGCTGTCGGGCAAGAGCCCGCAGATCGTGTTCGCCGATGCGGACCTCGACACCGCCCTGCCTGCCATCGTCCACGCCATCGTGCACAACGCCGGTCAGTCCGGCTCGGCCGGTTCGCGCGTGCTGATCGACGCGCTCCTCTACGAACCGCTGCTGGAGCGCCTCGGCCGGGCTTTCGAGCAACTGCGCGTGGGCCCGGCGGCCATGGACCTCGACCTGGGTCCGCTGATCCACGCCCGCCAGCAGCAACGCGTGTGGGATTTCCTCTCGGACGCCCAGGTGGCCGGCATCCCCATGGTGGCCCAGGGCCAGATCGTGGACGAGGCGCCCGAGACCGGCTTCTTTCAGGTGCCCACGCTGCTGCGCGACGTGCCAGCCGCGCACCGCCTGGCGCAGGATGACATCGGTGGTCCGGTGCTCTGCGCCATGCCCTTCGAGGACGAAGACCACGCCATCGAACTGGCCCACGCCACCCGCTGCCTCCCGGCCGCCGGGGTGTGGACCTGTGACGGTGAACGCCAGCTCCGCATGGCCCGGCGCCTGCGCAGCGGACAGGTATTCATCAACCACTGCGGCGCAGGCCGCGGCGTGGAGTTACCATTTGATGAAAATCAATCCAGCGGTGACGGGCGTAACGCGGGTATGGAAACCCTCTACGGCTTCACCAGGCGCAAGACCGTGGCCGTGCGCCACGGATGACACGGCACGCTCGACCTGCGGGCCATGGTCTCTGGGTCTGTTCCGCGCAGGCCACCGCTCCCCAACGAAGAATTTTCATGCCCCTGAGTCCCCCTGCCCCCCGCAAACCCAGCCATACGCGCCGGGTCATCTACCAAGGCTATGAACGCGAAGATGGTTTGTGGGACATCGAAGCCGAACTGCACGACAGCAAGCCGTTCGACGGAAAATCCCTGCGCGATGGCAGCGTTCGCCCCGCAGGTGCGCCCATCCACCACATGTGGCTGCGCGTGACCGTGGGCCGCGATCTGGTCGTGCACGCCATCGAAGCCGCGATGGACACCGTGCCGCTGCACGACTGCCCACTGGCCCGTACCGCACTGCAACAAATGGTGGGCTGCTCCATGGCGCGCGGCTGGCGCCAGTCCATCCAGAAGCACATGGGCGGCGTGGCCAGCTGCACCCATCTGCGCGAACTGCTGTTCAACCTGGCCACGGCCACCTTCCAGACCCTGCCCGCCGCATTCACCCCGGCCGATGCGCAGGAGCCTCCCCGCCACCTGGGCCAGTGCACCGGGTGGGATTTCAAGGGCAGGGGCGTGAAAGAGTACTACCCCAAGTTCTTTGGCCGCGCCCCCGCCCCTTGAGCACCCACGCCAAGGGCCCGCATAGGCCCTGGCGTACGACTCCTCTTACCTGACAGCCGTCTCGTACTGCACCGTCAGGTTGTTCATGACTTCAAGCAGGCGCTCACTGGCCGTGGCCACGGCACGCAGGCCACGCATGTCGGGAGCACGGTCCAGAGCCGCGCTGAAGAAAATCCACTGCTGCTCACCCATCAGCAATTCGCCGCGGATGGCCGCGTTCGTCACCGACGCCGCTGCCAGGCTGGCCATGCCCTGCTTGAACGCTCCAGCATCGGCCACCATCTGCTCGCGCACCGCTTTGCCATCCATGCCCGCCGCCAGCAAAAAATAGTTCTTGGCCAGGCGCTGCGAGAGGTAGCGCTGGCGTCCGGCCGTGTTCACCAAGGCGCCCGAGGCGGTCTTGAACAGCTTTTCGAAGGTTTCCGTGGCGCTGTTGGCCGCAGCCAGCATCTTGTCGGCCTGCGCCGAGGCGGCCGCCACCGCTTCGCGCGTGGGCGGCATCACCAGCAGGGCCTCCAGCCCCTCGAAAAGCGTGCGTATGTCGGCCAACTGGCTGGCAATGTCGATGTGCCATGGGCTCTTGGCCAGATCGTCAAAACCCGCACGCACCAGCCGCCGTGCCGTCTCCAGCACCTGTCGCGCATCGGAGGGATCGACGTTGAGGTGAATCTGGCAGTACGCTTTGGCAATGCGCTGGGAAAGGGCACGAAAGCGGCCGGCCCGGTTGATGGCGGTGGCCAGGATGGCAGGGGGCGGCGCGGCGGGTGCCTGCGCCAGAGCCCAAGGGCCGGACCGGGCCAGCAACGTGGCAACGGCAGCCCGCATGAAAAAGGCACGGCGATGGGCCCGGGGGCTCCCGGGCGACAAAGTCACAGACATGGTCGAAGGGTCTTGTTGTTGGAATCGGCGTGATTCTGAAATCACCGAAAACCTACGTTTTGACACAAATCAACCGAACAACCACGAGTAGGAAATGGTCTTCCCGAGGCGCCAGGCTCCGGGGCCATGCGCAAGCTGTCAGCCGAGCACTTCCTTGAGGGCTGCGTCGTACAGACCAGTGAGGCGATCCATCACCTCCAGCAGGCGCTCGCTGGTGGTGCCCACAATCTCCAGCCCGCGATCATCGGGTTTGCGCTGCAGCGCAGCGTCAAAAAAGATCCATTGCGAATCCCCCAGCGCCAGCTCGTTGCGGATGGACGGCGTGGAGATCGGAGCCGCAGCCAGTGCGGACATGGCCTGGCGGAATTCGGCGGCATCGGCTTTCATCTGGTCCTGCGTGCCCTTGCCCTCCAGCTTGGCGGCCACCAGAAAATAATTCTTGGCCAGACGCTGTGACAGCGCCCGCTGGCGGCCGGCCACGTTCACCAGCTTGGCCGTGCCGGTCTTGCCGAATTTCTCGAAAGCCTCGGTCGTGGCTTGCGCAGCCGCCATCATCTTGTCGGACTGGGCCGCGACTGCAGCCACCGACTCCCGCGTGGGCGGCATGACCAGCAACGATTCCAGTGCATCGGCCTGCTTGCGAACGTCGGCCACCATGCCGGTCAGATCGGCAGGCCACTGCACCTTGGCCAGATCTTCAAATCCCGAGTGCACCAGCTGCCGTGCCGTCGTCAGCACCGCACGTGTCTGGTCGGGCAGCACGTTCAGGTAGATCTGGCAATAGGCCTTGGCGATGCGCTGGGACATGGCCCGGAAACGCCCTGTGCGGTTGATGGCCGTCGAAACGGCCAGTTGCGCATGTGCCGAGGTGAGTGCTGGCGCGAGCAGCACAGCCGCCACGGTCTGGATCATGGCGCGGCGGCTGGAATGGCGGCCCGAACGGCAAGCAAGGGGTTTCATGGGTTGGCAGCATCAGTGAAATGAGACGCCATTCTGACCACTGCCCGCCCCTCACTCCATGACCAAAATCAAGAAAATCCATACCACGTACCACATTACCCACCACACCCAGGCCCATCCCGCGCAGTCCCAGGCCCTGATCGGTCCAGGTATTGACACGGAGCAAGGGCGACCGCTGTCAACCCGCGCCGCAAAGGCCCAAGTGGGGCAGAATCCGGACATGTCCGAACGCGTCATCCCTCTGGTGGACCATCGCACGGCGGGGCTCAGGGCCCTGCTGCCTGCCCGGCCCGTGGTCCCTACGGGCCTGCTGACCGACACCCTGGGGCGCCCGCTGCGCGACCTGCGCATCAGCGTCACCGACCGCTGCAATTTCCGCTGCAACTACTGCATGCCCAAGGACGTGTTCGACAAAGAGCACGCCTATCTGCCGCACAGTGCGCTGCTGAGTTTCGAGGAAATCACCCGCCTGGCCCAGCTTTTCCTGGCGCATGGGGTGCGCAAGATTCGCCTTACCGGAGGCGAGCCCCTGCTGCGCCGCAACCTGGAAACCCTGATCGCCCAGCTGGCCCGGTTGCGCACCGTGGACGGCCTAGCGCCCGACCTGACGCTCACCACCAACGGCTCGCTGCTGGCGCGCAAGGCGCGTGCGCTCAAGGAGGCCGGGCTGAACCGCGTGACCGTGAGCCTTGACGGACTGGACGACGCGGTTTTTCGCAGAATGAACGATGTGGACTTCCCCGTGGCCGCGGTACTCGAAGGCATTGAGGCGGCGCACGCAGCCGGCCTCTCGCACATCAAGGTCAACATGGTTGTCAAACGCGGCACCAACGACCACGAGATCCTGCCCATGGCGCGGCACTTCCGCGGCACGGGCACCACGCTGCGCTTCATCGAGTACATGGACGTGGGCGCCACCAACGGCTGGCGCATGGACGAGGTGCTGCCGTCGGCCGAGGTGATCGAGCGCCTGCGTGCCGAACTGCCACTGGTGCCCCTTGACCCGGCCGCACCCGGCGAAACCGCCGAGCGATGGGGCCACGCCAATGCACAGGGCCTCCACGACCCTGCGCTGGGCGAGGTTGGCGTGATCAGCAGCGTGACCAAGGCCTTCTGTGGTGACTGCAACCGCGCCCGCCTGTCCACCGAGGGCCAGCTCTACCTGTGCCTGTTTGCCACCCAGGGACACGACCTGCGCAGCCTGCTGCGCAGTGGCGCCAGCGACACCGACATTGCCTCGGCCATTGCGCCCATCTGGCAGGGCCGCAGCGACCGCTACTCGGAACTGCGCGGCACCTTGCCCGCCGATGCCCGTCAGGGCACCCGCCGCGTGGAAATGAGCTACATCGGCGGTTGACGGCCCCGCACAGGCCACCCTATGGCGTCCCTTCCACGATGATCTCCCCCACCGACATCACCGGTCTGGTGCTTGCGGGCGGCCAGGGCACGCGCATGGGCGGCGCTGACAAGGGGCTGCAACTGCTGGGCGGCATGCCGCTGGCATGGCACGCTCTGCACCGGCTGCAACCCCAGGTGGGCAATGTGCTTATCAACGCCAACCGCAACCGGGCCGCCTATGAGGCGTTGGGCGTGCCCGTCTGCGAGGACACGGTTCCCGGTTTTGCGGGCCCGCTGGCCGGTTTTCTGGCCGGGCTGACGCAGTGCCGCACCCCCTGGCTGCTCACGGTGCCTTGCGACACCCCGCTCTTTCCAGCCGACCTGGCCGTCCGCCTGGCCACTGCAGCGGCCGAGCAGCAGGCCGACATCGCCCTGCCCCTGGCCCCCGGCGGCGACGATGCCAGTGCAGGCGCCCCCCTGCGCCCCCAGCCCGTGTTCTGCCTGCTCCGCACCAGCCTGCACGACAGCCTGGCGCACTACATGGCGGGGGGTGGTCGCAAGGTGGGCTCCTGGGCGGCACAGCACCGCTGCGCCCGCGTGCCTTTCAACCAGCCCGGCGACGACCCGCACGCATTCTTCAACGCCAACACGCTCGACGAACTGCGCCAGCTGCAGCCCTCCGCCTGACGTCCACGGCACGCCCCACCGCAGGGAACCGGTGTTTTCCCTGCACACAAATCGCAACAATTTCTTTCGCGCAAGCGTAGTATCTGGCGATATCGCCCCCAGACTCCGATCGGGCACGCCCCGATCGGAGCACGTGCATGCAACCCTGCGAGGGAGTTCTGTCATGTCCCTGTTCTCGACCCTGTCGCTCAAACTGCGGCTGATCATCACCACGGCGGCGCTCGTGGCACTGGGTGTCGCAGTCCTCTCCGCGTTCAACTTCTTCACCGTGCGCTCATCGGCCATGGCGACGCTGACCGAGAGCACTTCCGGGCTGGCAAAAGCCCGCGCCGACGGCATTGCCGAGTGGGTCAAGACCCGCGCGGCCGTCGTCCAGTCGCTCGAACCCGCCACCCGCCTGAGCGAGCCGTTGCCCGCCCTGATTCAGGGAGTGAAGAGCGGCGGCTTTGACACCACCTACATCGGCTATGCCAACAAGACCGCCCTCTTTTCGGCGCCACAGAACCTGCCGCCCGACTGGGACCCGACCGGGCGCCCTTGGTACAAACAGGCCGAGGCCACCCAGGGCATCGCACTGACCGAACCCTACATCGACGCAGGCAGCAAGAAGCTGGTGATGACCTTCGCGCTGGCCGTCAAGGATGCGGGCAGCACCGTGGCCGTGGCGGCGGCCGACGTCTTCATGGACGTGGTGGCCCACAGCGTGACGGCAATCAGTCCAACCCCGTCGAGCGACGCCTTCGTGGTCTCGCGCGGTGGCAAGGTGCTGGTGCACAAAAACCTGGAGCTGGTGCTGAAAGAGGCCGTCGCACTCTCGCCCGAACTCACCCCGTCGGCCATCGGCGCCATGGTGAACGCCTCGGCGCTGACGGCGATGTCGATCAACGGCACACCGCGCCTGCTGCTGGGCACACCGATTGCGGGCACCGACTGGGTGCTGATGGTGTCGCTGCACCGCAGCGAAGCGCTGGCGGGCGTCACACAGTTGCTACTCAATTCAATCATCGGCGGGCTGGTGGTGGCCGGCCTCAGTGTGCTGGTGGCCGCCGCCGTCGTCGCCCGTTCGATGGCCGGACTGGGCCGCCTGGAGCGTGCCATGCAGGACGTGGCTTCGGGCGATGGTGACCTGACACGCCGGCTCAGCATCCGGGGCAACGACGAACTCGCCCGCATCGCGCAGGCCTTCAACCAGTTCGTTGAAAAAATCCGGCTGACGCTGGTGGACATCCGCAACACCAGCGCATCGGTGCATCTGGCGTCGGAGGAAATCGCCACAGGCAACCACGACCTTTCTGCCCGCACCGAGCAGACGGCGGCCAACTTGCAGGAGACAGCCTCGTCCATGGAGCAGATGACCAGCGCCGTCGGTCAGGCCGCACAGACCGCCGCAGAAGCCAACCAGATCGCGGCGACAGCAGCCCAGTCGGCCCAGCGCGGAGGTGCGGTGGTGGCCAAGGTGGTGCGGAGCATGGAGGAAATCACCCACAGCTCGCGCAAGATCAATGACATCATCTCGGTCATTGACGGCATCGCCTTCCAGACCAACATCCTGGCGCTCAACGCCGCCGTGGAAGCGGCCCGTGCCGGTGACCAGGGCCGGGGTTTCGCGGTGGTGGCGAGCGAAGTGCGCACGCTCGCCCAGCGTTCGGCCGAAGCGGCCAAGGAGATCAAGGCATTGATCCAGAACTCGGTCTCGGCTGTGGATGCCGGTTCGGGCCTGGTCCACGATGCCGGGCAGTCCATGCAGGAGATCGTGGCCAACGTGGGCCGCGTGGCCCAACTGATGCAGGAGATTTCCACCGCCGCCACCGAGCAGCGCGCCGGGATCGCCCAGGTGGGCACCGCCATCCACAACCTGGACCAGATGACCCAGCAGAACGCGGCCCTGGTCGAGGAAAGCGCGGCAGCGGCCTCCAGCCTGAAAGACCAGGCTGAACACCTGGCGCAGACCGTGGCACAGTTCAAGGTGGGCTCGACCTGAGCCAGCCCGCCACCCAGACCATGCCCTACACCGCCCAGCACCTCCCCCAAGCGCCGAGCCGCGAGCAAACCGACCGCCTGCCAGGCGCCACCGTGCTCGAATTCGGTACACCCTGGTGCGGCCATTGCCAGCGTGCCCAGCCGCTGATTGAACAGGCTCTGCAGGGCTGCCCCGGCGTGGCCCACATCAAGGTGGAGGATGGCTCGGGCCGCCCGCTGGGCCGCAGCTACGGCGTGAAGCTCTGGCCCACACTGGTGTTCCTGCGCGATGGCCAGGAGGTGGCCCGACTGGTGCGCCCCCAGGAGTCGCAGGCGCTGAGCGACGCTCTCGCCCGACTCTTGCCAGCAGCCTGACCAGCTCCAGGCTCAGGCAGCAAGCAGGCGCACAGCCCAATACACGCCCAGCCCCATCTGCACCGCGAAGGCCGAGAAGCGCAGGGTCACGGCCAGGCGCGACAGCGAAGCCAGGTGGATCAGCGACTGCAGTACACGCGCGGCGAGAAAGACATAGGCCAGGGGGTCAGTGACGGCTGTTTTGCCCGCCACCACGGCCACCAGCAACAGGCCGCCGAAAAGGGGCAGGCCCTCGATACAGTTGGCATGGGCCCGCGCCAGGCGCTGCATGAAAGGCGAAAGATTGGCGTTGTCCGGTTGGAACCCGTTGGCAGGCACGGCCCGGGTGAGCACAAGCCAGGAGCGGATAGCCTCCATCCACACCAACAGCAGCAAGGTCCAAGCCAAGAATCCGAGAAGGGCCATGAGGCTGGGGGTCATGTCGTACTCCCTTGGAACAGGTGACAAGAACGGCGGCCAGGGTAGATGATCCACCCCAACCAGACCAGATGGCGGTTTGTAGCGCACAACCGCATGCGCGTCGAGCAGCAGCCTGCACGCCGCCCTACACTGCTGCCACAGCCCTTTCGCACACGCACCGCCATGCCACCTACACCCGCACCTGGATCGGAGGGATTGAAAATCCTGGCGTTCGACATTTTCGGAACCGTGGTGGATTGGCACACCTGCGTGGCGCGCGAGGTGCGCGCACTGTGCCCCGGCACCAACGGAGATGCCTTCGCGCTGGCCTGGCGCGACGGGTACCAGCCCGCCATGCAGCGCGTACGCTCGGGTGAACTGGGCTGGACCCTCATCGACGACCTGCACCGGATGGTGCTGGAAGACACGCTGCGCCAGTTCGGCATCACCCACCTCTCGCCCGCGCAGATCAACACGCTCAACCGCGTCTGGCACCGCCTGGACCCCTGGCCAGACACCATCGAGGGGCTGACCCGCCTCAAGGCGAAGTTCACCCTCTGCAGCCTCTCGAACGGCAACCTCGGCTTGCTGACGAACATGGCCAAGCGCGCGGGCCTGCCCTGGGACTGCATTCTCTCGGCCGAGGTCTTCCGCCACTACAAACCCGACCCCGAAACCTACCTGGGCGTGGCGCGCATCTTCGGTGTGCAGCCGTCCGAGGTGCTGATGGTCGCCGCACACCAGGACGACCTCGACGGCGCCCGGGCCTGCGGCCTCCGCACGGCCTACATCGAACGGCCGCACGAGTTCGGGCCCACCCGCGCCAAGGATGTCTCGGACAACGGGCGCAGCAACTGGCATGCCAAAGACTTGCGGGAACTGGCCCTGGCCCTGGGCGCCTGAGTGCCCCCATACCCCGAGAAAACCTGCACACTTTTGATATAGCTCCAGTGTTGCCCCGGGCAATGCACCGCGCACCGGACTAGAATGACCATTTTCCACAAAGGGTTTTCAACATGGTCAAGCGCATTCCCGTGGTCGTTGCAATGGCACTGGCGGCAGTGCTCGCATGGCAGCCGGCGGCCGCCCAGACGGCCAAGGCCCGGGCAACAGCCAAGGTGGACCTGGAAGCGCGCTTCAAGGAGGCGCAAGCCGATCCCAAGCTGGCCGACGACCTGTACAAAGTGGGTCGCAAGGTGGCCGCCGTCTGCGCCAACTGCCATGGCGAAGGTGGCAACAGCACCAAAAGCTCGATTCCCAACCTCGCCGGACAAAACCCGGCCTACCTGCTGGAGCAACTGCGCCAGTTCTCTGACGGACGCCGCCGCAACGAATTCATGGAAGGCATGATCCGCGCCATGAACAGCGACGAGAAGATCGGCATGGTGCTGTTCTACGCAGCACAGGAAGTCACCCACAAACCCGCCACCAACGCCGCACTGGCCGGCAAGGGGCAGGAGTATTACGGCAAGATCTGCTTTCGCTGCCACGGCAATGTGGGCCGCGGCAACGAGTTGATCGCCCGGATCGCGGGGCAGCAAGCCGACTACCTGCGCGTGACACTCAAGCGCTACCGCGATGGGACCGACGTGCGCGCCAATTCCATCATGACGCCCAACACCAAGAACATGACGGACGCCGACATCGAGGCCGTGGTGGCCTACGTGTCTTCCATGCCCTGATGTGACCCGCCGCATGCCACGATGCGGCAGGCCTTGCCGCTGCGCCCGCGCGGCACAGGCTCACCAAGCTCAGCGCGCACACGGATCGGTGCCAGGCCCTGCACGGCAGCAAAGGCCTTGAGGGCGGATCGGCAGCGGGCCATGGCGGCCTGCCCGGCCTCGCCCTCCAGCGGCAGTCGCAGCACCAGGGTGCGGCTGTCGATCTGGCGCAGGTGGAAATCGAACACCCCTGCGTCGTCTTCGAGCACCGTCGTCAACGCCAGCGGCAGCAAGGTGACAGCACCCCCTTCCCGCCCGGCCATGTGCAGTGGATCGTCCTGGCGTCCGCAGACCTCGATCACGGGCAAGGGGGAGCCGCAGGCGCAGGGCTCTGCGTGCACGGTGACGTGGTCGCCCAATTCGTAGCGGATCAGCGGCTGAACGGTGTTGGCCAGATTGGTCAGCAGCATGGCGTGGGGTGGCTCGCCGGGCGGGACGGGGCGGTAACGCTCGTCCACGGGCTCCAGAATGACCCAGTCGGCGTTCAGGTGCATCTGGCCATGCGCGCATTCCCACCCCATCGCCAAGAACTCGGATGCCCCGTAGCTGTTGCGCAGCACGCCGCCCAGGCGCTGCTCGACGTAGGCACGCACCCCTGCGCCCAGGGTTTCGCCGCCCGTCCAGATCTCGCGCGGTGCAATGCGCAGGCGTCCACTCTCGGCCTCCTGCGCCAGCAAGGCCGCCACCGTGGGGTAGGTGATGAGGATGGTGGGCGTAAATTCGTTGAGCGAGCGCACCAGATCGGCGGTGGGTTCCTGGATGGAAAAGCTCCGTGTGGTGGCCGCCAGCCAGGGGTTGAGATTGCGCAGCCGCCGCAGCGAGACATGGCTGGCGAAATGCCCGCCCGTGACGCCCACGAAAGCATGGCGCTCGGACAGGTGCAGCGGATCCATCCAGTGCGCCAGCGGACGCGGTGCGCTGCGGCGCAGGGCTTCGAGCGCGTCGTACACCGCCATGGCCTGCGCATCCTGCACAAAAATGCCGGGCTGCCCGGTGGTGCCCGAGCTTTCCCACACCATGTAGCGGCCCAGCCAGGGCTCGGCAATGCGGTCGGGGTCCGCGGTGAACGCACGCAGCTCATCGAGCTTGAGGCGCGGGTCGGCCACCCAGTCGTCAAAGCGCTCCATGAGCTGGCCGCGCGTGACCACCGGCAGTTGATCCAGGGGCGTACGGGCGTCTGTGCCCCGGGGCATCAGCTCCTGGTACAGGCGCGAGTCGCGCAACGCCGCCGACAGCAACTGAGACAGACGCACCTGCTGGCGCTGCGCAATGCCCTGCGCGGTGCCCCGTTGGGCTGCCATCACGTCCATCGACACGCTGGACAGGCGCAGCAGGTCAAAAACAGGGCTCATGGCGACGTGCCTCCCACGGTCTGCGCCAGCATGACCTGCTGGTCGGTGCCCAGGCCCATGGCCGTGGCCAGTGCCTGTCGGTCGATCCAGGCCCGGATCACGGTGGACAGACCGGCGCTGGCGCAATACAGGTAAACGTTCTGTGCCATGGCCCCGACAGCCGTCGATGCGTAGGATTCGCGCAGCGCGGCCGGCACAAGCTTCATGCGCGCGTGGTCAGCCACGTAGACCAGGTCGAGGGGGGCATCGTCCACAAAGTCCTGGTAGCCGGTGACGCGGCGTACATCGGCCGCCAGCACACGTTGCAGCGCATGGGCCTGCGGATCGTAGAGGTACAGGCCTTCGGGAAGGGCGACATAAACGTCCACCTCCTGGCTGTTCATGGCACTGGGCGCGGTGCGGCCGCCGTGTACGGGCCGGTTGATGCCCGCTGCCGCCCACAGCAGATCCGACAAGGTTTGCGCGGGCAGCGCTGCGGTGTCAAAGCTGCGTTCGGAGTGGCGCAGGGCCAGTGCCTGCATGAGGGGCAGCCCCCCCTGCGTCTGCGGCGGCGGCAGCACCACGGCCGGACTGCTGTCGCCCGTCGGGGCGTCAGGACGCATCTGCCCGATGAGCCCCAGGGCCATCTTGGTGAGCATGTTCATGGGCGCTCCGTGTGGTACGACGATCCGACCATCATAGAAGCAGCGCGCCCCGACCCCTTGCGCAAAGTCACGTGCGGGTGCGAAGCACACAGCGCCCTACCCCCGATTGATTCCCCAGAAGAGAAAATCCGGCGCCCGGCTGTCAAACAATATTTAACCTAGAAACGGCAGTTGACCGCTTTGTATCCCTTGCCAAGCCGCATGAAATCAAGGTTTGACAGCTCCGATGGCGTTACTAGGTTCAAATGAAAACTGCCCGCAGCGCTTTACCAACAAGCGCCACAAGCTACCATATTTATAGCAATAGACGCAAACTAAAAAAACGCAAGCAGCCTCAGTGCCCCTCCGGGGCGGGACCTGCGGGCTGCTCCTGGGCGACGGTGATCCGGGCGCCGGGCACCGTCGAGCGCGCCAGCAGCGAGTACATGGTGGGCACGACGAAGATGGTCAGCAGCGTGCCCAGCGACATGCCACCCACGATCACCCAGCCAATCTGCATGCGGCTCTCGGCCCCCGCGCCGCTGGCCAGCGCCAGCGGAATGGCGCCCAGCACCATGGCACCCGTGGTCATGAGAATGGGGCGCAGGCGTTGCGCCGAGGCCTTGACGAGAGCATCGACCATCTCCAGCCCCTGCTCGCGCAGCTGGTTGGTGAATTCGACGATCAGGATGCCGTGCTTGGTGATCAGCCCCACCAGCGTGATCAGGCCGATCTGTGAATACACATTGATCGAGCCACCGCTCCACTTGAGCGCCAGCAGCGCGCCGATCATCGAAAGCGGCACCGACAGCATGATGACCAGCGGGTCGATGAAGCTTTCAAACTGCGCTGCCAGCACCAGAAAAATGAACACCAGCGCCAGCACGAAGACGATGCCCAACGCTCCCTGCGAGCTTTTGAACTCGCGCGAGATGCCGTTGAGTTCGGTGGTGTAGCCGGGCTTGAGCACCTGGGCAGCGGTGCGGTCCATGAACGTCAGTGCTTCGCCGAGCGAATACTCGGGCGCCAGGTTGGCGGTGATGGTGGCCGAGCGGCGCTGGCCAAAGTGGTTCAGCTCGCGCGGGCTCACGCTCTCGCGCACGCTGACCAGGCTCGACAGCGGAATCAAGGCATCGGCCCGGCCGCGCACGTAGATGGCATCGATGTCCTGGGGCGTGGTGCGCCCCTCGCCGGCCGTCTGCACGATCACGTCGAACTGCTCGGCATCGCGCTTGTAGCGCGTCACGGCACGCCCGCCCAGCATGGTTTCGATGGCGCGCGCCACCACGTCCACGCCCACGCCCAGATCGGCGGCGCGCTCGCGGTTGACGGTGATGCGCAACTCGGGTTTGTTCAACCGCAGGTCCACGTCGGGCGAGAGGATGCCGGGGTTTTTCGCCATCTCGTCGAGCATCTGCGTGACCGTGGCGCTGAGGTTCTCGTAGCTGTCCGAGGTCTGGATGACGTAGTTCAGCGGCCGCGAGCGAAAGCCCTGCCCGAGCGACGGTGGCGTGATGGGGAAGGCATTGACCCCCGGCAGGCTGGAGATGCGCGACTGCATCTCGCGCGCCAGTTGCAGGGTGCTGCGGTTGCGGTCTTCCCAGTCCACAGTGCGGTACACCACGCTGCCTTGCGACACCATGGGGTTGCCGATGTTGGCAAAGATGCGGTCGAACTCGGGGTAGTCGCGGCCGATTTTTTCCAGCTCCAGCGCGTAGCGGTTGGTGTATTCGAGCGTGGCGCCATCGGGCGCGGTCACGCTTGCCAGAATGGTGCCCCGGTCTTCCAGCGGCGACAGCTCCTGGCGCATTGTGGGGTACACCAGCACCAGCGCGGCGCCGCTGAGCGCCATCACACCCAGCACCAGCCAGCGCGCCTGAAACACGGCACCGCGCAGGCCCCCGCCCGTCCAGCGAGCGGTGACCAGCCAGCGCAGCAGGCGGCCATAGTCATCGGACAGCGCGGTCAGCCACCGCTCCATGGATCGGTCGAACCAGTGGGGCTTGGGGTTGTGCCTGAGCAGCAGCGAGCACATCATCGGCGAGAGCGTGAGCGCCACAAAGCCCGACACCAGCACCGCCCCGGCCAGCGCCAGGGCAAACTCGACAAACAGACGCCCCGTGCGCCCGGGGGTGAAGGCCAGCGGCGCATACACCGCCACCAGCGTCAGCGTCATGGCGACGATGGCAAAACCGATCTCGCGCGCGCCCTTGATGGCGGCGGAGAACGGGTCCAGCCCTTCCTCGATGTGCCGGAAGATGTTCTCCAGCATGACGATGGCATCGTCCACCACCAGCCCGATGGCCAGCACCAGCGCCAGCAGGGTCAGGGTGTTGATGGAAAAACCCGCTAGCTGCATCAGCGCAAAGCTGCCGATCAGGCTCACCGGAATGGTGACGATGGGAATGATGGAGGCGCGCACGGTGCGCAAGAAGACAAAAATCACCAGCGCCACCAGCACCACCGCTTCGGCGATGGTGGTGTAGACGCTCTTGACCGAACGGTCGATGAACAGCGAGTTGTCGTTGGCGATTTCCACCGTCACGTCCGGCGGCAGGTCGGCCCGCAAAATGGGCAACATCGCGCGTACGCCGTTGGCCAGTTCCAGCGGGTTGGCCGTGGTCTGGCGGATCACGCCCACCGAGATGGCATCGCGCCCGTTGAGCCGCACGCGGCTGCGGTCGCTCGCAGGCCCCTCTTCCACCCGCGCGACATCGGAGAGGCGTACCGGAAAACCGTTCACATTGCGCACCACGATCTGGGCAAACTGCTCGGCCGTGACCAGGCTGGTCTGCGAGGTGACGCTGAACTCGCGCTGTTGCGACTCGATGCGCCCCGCCGGCAGCTCCAGGTTGCTGCGGCGGATCGCGTCCTCGACGTCCTGCGTGGTGATGCGGTAGCCCGCCATGCGCTGCGGATCGAGCCACACACGCATGGCATAGCGGCGCTCACCATAGATGGGCACATCGGCCACGCCGCTGACTGTCTGGAGCCGGGGCTTGACGATGCGGTTGAGCATGTCATTGATCTGCAGCGGTGTATGCGTGTCGCTGCTGAAGGCCAGCCACATCACCGGGAAGGCATCAGCCTCGACCTTGGCAATCACGGGCTCGTCCACCGCATCGGGCAGGCGGTTGCGCACACGCGCGGTGCGGTCACGCACCTCGGCGGCGGCATTGTCGGCATCCTTTTCGAGCCGGAAGCGCACCGAAATCTGGCTGCGCTCTGCCCGGCTGATGGAGGTGATGACGTCCACCGCGTCGATGCCGGCAATGGAGTCTTCCAGCGGTTTGGTGACCTGCGATTCCATGACCTCGGCCGACGCGCCAGCGTAAGTCACGCTGACGGTGACCACAGGCTCGTCGATCTTGGGGTACTCACGCACCGACAGGCGGGTGAAGCTCACCGCGCCAATCAGGAGAACCAGCAGCGACAGCACGGTGGCAAACACCGGGCGGCGAATGGAGATTTCAGCAAGTTGCATGGGTGGGGCCGGCGGGCTCGGTGCTCAGTCGGACGTGCGCTGGGCGGAAGAAGCACCGCCCACGGGCGCCTGGGGCAATTCGACCACGCGCACGGGCGCGCCATCGCGCTGCACCCGTTGCTGCCCGGCCGTAACCACCGTGTCGCCCAGCGACAAGCCGTCCTGTACTTCGACCATGCCGCCCTGGCGCTGGCCCAGCCGGACAGGCACGCGCTGCACCACCAGGCTGCCGGCGGCCGTACCGGGCACTACAGTGAACACATACGGGCTGGAGCCCTGGGGCACGATGGCCTCCTCGGGCACGACCAGCGCATCGGCGCGGGTGTCGAACCGGGCGGTCACCCGGGCGAACATGCCTGGCCGCAGCTGCAGGCGCCGGTTGTCGATGCTGGCGCGCACCGACACCGAACGGCCATTGGCATCGATCTGCGGGTCGATCGCGCGCACCTGCGCCTCGTAGGTTTCGCCAGGCAAGGCATCGAGCTGCACCTGAGCCACCTGCCCGACACGAATCTGCCCCTGGTAACGCTCGGGCAGCCGGAAGTCGACGAAAACACTATCGATGTCTTCAATGTTCACGATGTCGGCACCATCCTTGAGGTAGTCGCCCACATGCACGTTGCGCAGGCCCGCCATGCCGTCAAACGGTGCCACGAGCTTGAGCCGTGCTGCCGTGGCCTCCGCCAGGGCCAGCTTGGCCTGTGCCACCTGCAGGCCGGCGGCGCTTTCATCGAGCGAACGCTGGCTCACGAAACCCTGCGCCACCAGATCGCGGTTGCGCTGGTGGTTGGCCCGCGCAATCGACAATTCGGCCTGGGCCTGCTGCACCTGGGCGCGGGGCAACTGGTCATCCAGCTGCACCAGCACCTGCCCCTTGCGCACGCGCGCCCCGTCGCTGAAATGAAGCTGCGTGACACGCCCGCTCACCTCGGGACGCAGCACCACGCTGCGGCGCGAGCGCAGGCTGCCCACAGCCTGGACCTCGTCACGGATGACCGTGGTGCGCACGCGCGCCACTTCGACGCTGACAGGCTGTTGCGGCGCTGCCTTGCCCTTGCCTGCCCCGTTCTGCGAGGCCGGTGACGGAGCAACGCCAGACGCGGCCGCCGGTGCGGGACGTTGCAGCCACCAGGCCGCCGTACCGGCGCCCGCCAAGCCAAGGACCGCGACGATGAAATAGGTTGCTCTGATAGCCATGGGGACCAATACCGGGTTACATGTTCACGCCATCTGCCAATGTAGCAGTGCACCTGCACCGCCAAAGGCCGTATGACCGCGTAGCCCACCGCAAGGCACGGTCATTTACCCAGGCTTTACACAATGCGGCCCGCCGGGTGACACACATCGATGCGCAGAAACCCGTCAGCGCCTTCCGAGCGCCTGCTCCACACCCCGGTTGGCCAGGGCGTCGGCACGCTCGTTGCCGGGGTCGCCGGAGTGACCCTTGACCCAGCGCCAGTCGATCTGGTGGCCGCCCTGAGACACTAGCGCATCAAGACGCTGCCACAGCTCCACGTTCTTCACGGGTTGCTTGGCCGCCGTGCGCCAGCCCCGGGCCTTCCATCCGTGGATCCATTCGGTGATGCCCTTGCGCACATATTCGCTGTCGAGAAACAGGGTGACAGCGCAAGGGCGCTTGAGCGCCGTGAGTGCCTCGATCACCGCCAGCAATTCCATTCGGTTGTTGGTGGTGCCCAGCTCTCCGCCAAAAAGCTCTTTTTCGGTGGAGCCAGAGCGCAGCAGCACGCCCCAGCCGCCCGGCCCGGGGTTGCCCTTGCACGCCCCGTCGGTGTAAATCTGTACCTGGTTCACTCGCTGTTCCTGTCGATCAAAGTCATGTCTGTGGCATTGCGTGCCACCGGGATGGAGGCCGTGGCGCGCTGCCGATGGGTGCGCCATGCGGGCTCCATCAGTCGCATGCCGTGCACGCGCTTGACGCCCACGACGAAATACCCCGCGCCCAGAATCGGCCAGCACCGTTCGCCCACGCGCTCCATCCACGCGAAACGCTCCATCCAGTGCTCGGAGCGCACCGCCGGTCGGTAGCAACCGAAATCGGCCGGTTCCACCTCGAAGTTGAGCAGGCGCAACCAGTCGCGCAACCGCCAGGCACTGATGAACTCGCCCACATCGGGCAGGTACAGGCGCCCACGGCCTCCGCTCAGGCGCTGGTACAGGCGCACGCGCTGCTGGCGCAGCCCCCACAAGCTGATCGGGTTGAGCCCGGTGATCACCACGCGCCCCTCAGGCACCAGCACGCGTGCGACCTCGCGCAGGGCCACATGCGGGTCGTGGCTGAGTTCGAGCGTGTGCGGCAGCAGCACCAGGTCCAGGCTGTTGTCGGGAAAAGGCAGCGCCACGGCGTGGGCCAGCAGATCCGGTGCCGGGCCGGCATCAGGCTCAGGGGTCTGGATGGCGTCGAGTGCCAGCCAGCGGTGGGGCATACGGTTGGCACGCAGGCCATCGAGCAGCGGCATGCCGATCTGCAGGCTGTGGTAGCCAAACACATCGGCCACCGCCTCGTCAAAGCGCGCCTGCTCCCAGGCCAGCAGGTAGCGCCCGGGCGGAGAATCGAACCAATGGTGCAAACCTATAATTTCTGTGCTCATGAACCTGCTTGCGTTACCCGCCTTCTCCGACAACTACCTCTGGCTGCTGCACGATGCACGCCAGGCCATAGTGGTCGACCCTGGCCAGGCAGAGCCCGTGCTGCAGGCCCTCGAAGAGCGGGGACTGCAATTGCAGGCCATTCTAGTCACGCACCACCACGCCGATCATGTAGGCGGCGTGGATGCCCTGCGCCAGGCCACCGGTGCCCCGGTGTACGGCCCGGCACGCGAGCGCATTCCGGCTCCTTTCATTCCCCTGTCGCAGGGCAGCCGGGTGGAAGCGCTCGGGCTGGGGTTCGAGGTGCTGGACGTGCCGGGCCATACGGCCGGGCACATTGCCTACTTTTGTCCGCAGGTGGACGGTGCACCACTGCTCTTTTGCGGCGACACGCTTTTTTCCGGTGGCTGCGGTCGCCTGTTCGAAGGCACCCCGGCGCAGATGCTGGCCTCGCTCGACCAGCTCGCGGCCCTGCCCGGCGACACCCGGGTGTGCTGCACCCACGAATACACACTTTCCAACCTGAAATTTGCCCGCGCCGTGGAACCCGGCAATGCCGCGCTGGTCCAGTACATTAGCCGCTGCGAAGCGCTGCGCGCACAAGGACTGCCCACACTCCCTTCACGCATCGCCCTGGAACGTGAAATCAACCCCTTCCTGCGCACCCGCGAGAACGCCGTGGCGGCCGCTGCTGCAGGTTTTGCACCCCCTACCGATACGCGCGATGCCGTGGCCGTTCTGGCGGCCCTGCGCGAATGGAAAAACGAGTTTCGATGAAGTTCCTCCACCTTGCCTGTCTGGCGGGTCTGCTCTGGCTCTCGGGCTGCGCCACCCCGCTGGCCACCGCCCCTGTCTCCGACCCCGCCACACCCTTCTCTTCTGCCCCTGAGCAGACCCCGGCAACGCAGGCGCATACACCCGTCATTCCCCTGGGCCCGCTGCAACCCATCGCGCCATCCCGGGCTTCGCGCCTGGAAGTGATGCCGCTTTTCACGCCTTCGGATCTGTGGGACCGCATTCGCCGGGGCTTTGCCATGCCCGATCTGGAACACGAACTGGTGCAGGACCGCGAGCAGTGGTATGCCAGCCGGCCCGAGTACATGCAGCGAATGACCGAGCGCTCACGCAAGTACCTGTTCCACATCGTCGAGGAGCTGGAACGCCGCGGCATGCCCACCGAACTGGCACTGCTCCCCTATATCGAAAGCGCCTTCAACCCGCAGGCAGTGTCGTCGGCTCGGGCCGCAGGCATGTGGCAGTTCATGCCGGCAACGGGCAACTACTTCGACCTCAAGCAGAACGCCTTCCGCGACGACCGGCGCGACGTGCTGGCCTCCACCCGCGCCGCGCTCGACTACCTGCAAAAGCTCCACGGCATGTTCGGCGACTGGCATCTGGCGCTGGCCGCCTACAACTGGGGCGAGGGCAGCGTGGGCCGCGCCATTGCGCGCAACCAGAAGGCCGGCCTGGGCACCCGCTACACCGACCTGACCATGCCTGCCGAAACGCGCATGTATGTACCCAAGCTCCAGGCCGTGAAAAACATCGTGGCCAACCCGGAGGCCTTCCGCACCGAGCTGCCGCTGATCGAGAACCACCCCTACTTCCAGACGGTGGACATCACACGCGATATCGACGTGGACCTGGCCGCGCGGCTGGCAGACGTGCGGCTGGAAGATTTCAAGGCGCTCAATCCCTCGCTGCACAAGCCGGTGATCCTGGCAGCAGGCACGCCCCAGATCCTGCTGCCCTGGGACAACGCCAAGGTCTTCGAGCGCAACTTTGCGGCCTACAGCGAGGGCCAGTACGCGAGCTGGACCGTCTGGACCCTGCCCTCCACCATGAGCGCGACAGAAGCGGCGCGCCGCGTCGGCATGGACGAGTCTGACCTGCGCAGCATCAACCGCATTCCCCCGCGCATGCTGATCAAGGCCGGCTCGGCGCTCATCGTGCCGCGCTCCACGACCTTGCGCGCCGACGTGGCCGAAAAGGTGGCCGACAACGGCCAGATCGCCCTCACGCCCGAGTCCGTGACGCGCCGTACCACGGTGCGCGCCAGCAAGGGCGACACGGTGACCAGTCTGGCCCGGCGCCACCGGCTGAATGCGGCCAGCGTGGCCGACTGGAACGATGTGAAAGTCAATGCCGCCTTCAAGACCGGGCAGCAGGTGGTGCTCTACCTGCCCGTGCGCACAGGCCAGAAGGCAAAGGCCAGTCCAGCGAGAAAATCCACAGGAAAGTCGGCCCCAGCGCGCCGGGGCGGCAAACCTTCCAAAGTGAAGCGGCGCTGAGCCCCCTGCGCCGCCTGGGCGCATACGCTCAGAGGCGCAACTGGTGTATGCCCAGCAGACCCAGAATGCCGATCACGATGAGGTACAGCGCCACGATGGTGCTGAGCAGGCGCGGAAACACCAGAATCAGGATACCTGCCAGCAGGGAGATGATGGGTGCGAGGCCGAGATGAAGTGTCATGGGTACGTCGTAAGGGTGAGGTGAGGCGCCAGCGTACCAGTTCTCCAGGGAAAAAATGCCATTCCACGCCCCTGGAACGATGTAGCGCATGGAATGCAAGCCAGCAGCCGCCGTGCCACGGCCGCCCCGCCGCACCGATCAAAGTCCCCTTTCCGCATCGCGCAGCCCAGAGAAGAGGGACGCGGCGAAGCTGCTCAGGGGGTTGTCACCTCTTCACGCGCTGAATTTCTGCTTGGCCTTGCGCGCGAACTCCTGGGTGAAGGTGCGCGTGAGGTCGGGACGCCGGGCCGCCAGTGCGGGGTCCAGTGCGCTCAAGGCGCGCAGGGAGGTCTCAGGCCCACCCTCGGGCATCAGTCCGTCGGGCGAGATCGCCTCGCGCACGCGGGCCAGCGCAGCCAGGTACAGGCTGCGCTCGCCCATGGATTCATCGGGCGGCACCGTCTTGACGATATCGGCCGGCGCAGCCGTCTGCAACCACTTGAGGGCATGCACCACGCCATAAGCCAGCGCCTGCGCCTCGACCGGGCGCTTCTGAAGGAAGGACACGGGCGCTACCAGACAGCTTCCGGGCATGGTTCCGCCAAACAGCGCGTGTGCCCCGGCCAGGCTGCGGGCGTCGCTGACCACGCGCACTTCGCCTCGGCGCTCCAGCCGGGACATCACCGGATCGGCATGGCACAGCGCCTGCACCTGTCCTGAGCGCAGCGCCGCCATGGCCTGCGTGCCGTCCCCCACCGGCACAAAACGGACGTCGTCCGTGGGGACACCGGCCTGCGCCAGCGCCATGCAGGCCATGGCATGCGCCATGGACCCCAACGAGCAGACCCCGATCGTGCGCCGCCGCAAATCTGCAGGCGAGCGGTATTGCGGCAGGGCCTTGACCGATACCGCCAGCACCAGCTGCGGAGCCCGCGCCTGCAGCACCAGCGAACGCACGGCGGCGCGGCCATCGTGCGCCAGCAAGGTCTGCTCGAACCCCATGGCACCGACATCGGCCACCCCCTCCTGCACGGCCCGCAGGGCCTGTGCATCGTCGGCATAGTCGAGCCAGGTGATGTCTGCCCCCTCGGCACGAAAGAATTCGAGCCGGGTGGCCACGCTCAGGGGAAGGTGCCGGAACGCGTACGCTGCCCGCCCGCCCACAGCCACCCGCACGCGGGTTGAAGACGCACTGGCGCGGGCAACCCGGCCGGGCGCAAGCCCCGCCATGGTGATGGCAGACAGCGCGCCCAGAACACGGCGACGGGAAGACAGGGAATCCACGGTGAATGTTTCAGAATTGATGCAGCGCAGCAATTTTGCGCCAGTCCCGCATTGAGCGCATCAGGGTGAGCCCGTGCGGGTTTCTACGGACCCGCCACGACGCCCCCGGGCTCGGCCCTCACCGGTAGCCGAGAAAGAAGATGCCGATGTTGGTGAACAAGGCCGCGCCCCAGAAAACACTGCGGGCCGTGGGCATGTCCGAGACGTACATCATGATGTAGAACAGCCGCAGCAGCACATACAGCATGGCCAGCAGATCCAGCGCCGTCTGGCCCGCGCCCAGCTGGTGCGCCACGACGACCGCGCCGATGAAGAACGGCAAGGCCTCGAAGCTGTTGGCCTGCGCCGCATTGGCGCGCGCCGCAGCCCCCGTTTGCTGGGCAAGCCAGGCACGCGGATTGTGGTTGTCGTAGCCCCCCTCCGATCGCTTCTTGCCCATGCCCGCACGCTTGGCAATGAGGGAGCACAGCAGGGGGAGCAGTGCCGCCACGAAGACGCACCAGTAGGCAACCGTGAAGTGGGCCATGAGAGGGGTGTTCATTTTCAGATAAAAATAGCTTCCAGCGCCCTATTTTAAAGCGCTGACAGCTATTGATTTGGGAGTATTTTCTAGCGCCGGTCCGCAAGCGCGTGGGCAATGGTGCCCAGGTCCACATACTCCAGCTCGCTGCCCACAGGCACACCACGCGCCAGCCGCGTGACCTGCAGCCCCCGCGCCTTGAGCGCCTCGCCAATCACATGCGCCGTGGTCTCTCCCTCAGCCGTGAAATTGGTGGCCAGAATGACCTCCTGCACCACACCATCGGTGGCGCGCTGCAGGAGTTTTTGCACGCCAATGTCGCGCGGCCCCACCCCGTCGAGCGGCGAAAGCCGCCCCATGAGCACGAAATACAGGCCCTTGAAGGCTCCCGTGCGCTCCAGCGCCGACTGGTCGGCGGGCGTCTCCACCACGCACAGCCGCGTGGCGTCGCGCTCCGGGTCGAGGCAGACTTCACACACCTCGGCCTCGGTGAAGGTATGGCAGCGCGTGCAGTGGTGCACATGGTCCGCCGCCTGCGCCAGCGCCTGCGACAACAGTTGCGCGCCCGCCCGGTCGTGCTGCAGCAGATGGAAGGCCATGCGCGCTGCCGATTTCACCCCCACCCCCGGCAGCCGCCGCAGGGCCTGGATCAGCGCGTCAAGGGTGTTGGTGGTGGACATGCGAATAAAAGGAATTCGAAATGGGATGAGGTGATTTCACCCCGCCGCCAAGGGCGTAGCGAGCGCCTGCCAGGCTAGGCGGACGGAGCACAGCAACCAGAGCGACCTCCCTGGTCGTGAGGATTGCGAGCGCCGCCCAACGACGCATGGCTGGCGCGCAGTAGCCTCCCCCTCAGAACGGGAACTTCATCCCACCTGGCAAACCCGGCATGCCTGCGGTGATCTTGCCCATCTTCTCCGCCGAGGTCTCCTCGGCCTTGCGCACGGCAGCATTGAAGGCGGCAGCCACCAGGTCTTCGAGCATGTCCTTGTCGTCCGCCAGCAGGCTGGGGTCGATGGTGACGCGCTTGACGTCGTGCTTGCAGGTCATCAGCACCTTCACCAGGCCCGCGCCCGATTCGCCCTCGACCTCGACGTTCGCCAGTTCGTCCTGCGCCTTCTTGAGGTTGTCCTGCATGGCCTGGGCCTGCTTCATGAGGCCGGCGAGTTGTCCTTTGTTGAACATGGAATTACCTTTCGTTGAAATGGGGATAGGGGTTCAGAAGGGCTTGATGCTGCCGGGCACAACACGGACGTCGAACTCGCGCACCATGGTCTGAACGAACGGGTCATTCATCACGATGTCCTGCGCCCGCTGCTGGCGGGCGTTCTCGATCGCGGCATTGCGGCGCGCCGGGCTGTCGATGACCACGCCCAGCTCCACACTGATCTGCTGCGCGAACCCGGCCGCCGCCAGGGCGGCACGCAGGCGTTCGCGCGTGGCGGGCTGGTTCAGCGATTCGCGCTCCACGCGCAGCAGCCAGTGCTCGCCGTCGCGCGCCACCAGTTGCGACTGCAGCGCCAGCTCGCGCACCAGCGCGGTGATGGCCTCGCTGGCGATGAGTTGCTGCACGGCTGCGTGCCAGACTTCGCCCTCCTCGGTGGGGGTGAATCGGGACGCGGGGCGCCCCGCCCCGGCGGCCTGCGGCTGCAGGCGTGCGCCGGGCTCGGGAGTCTGGCGCACGGGGATGGCCAGCACGGCCGGGGGCGGCTCCGGCGCAGTCGTACGGGGTTGCGCCGACGCGGCGGCTACGCCCTCGGGCGTGCGCACCGGCAGCGCCTGGGTGGCGCGATCGGCCGGGGGCTGAACCGGAACTGCCTCGGAGACGACGGGAATTCCGTTGTCGGCGGCAGGCTCATTTGCTATTGAATCAGTAGCTGCTTGCGCTTTACCAGCAGGCGCTACAGCCTGTTTTTCTTCAAATTTCTCGGGCTTAGGCGCTGCCTGCTCCAAGGGCGCAGCAGGCGCGCGCGCGGCGGTGGGTGCGGCGACCGGCGCTGTGGAAGGCGCTTGCGGCGCCGCCGCAGCCGGGGTTTCAGGCCGCGTCAGTGTTTTTTTTTCCGCCGTGCCACCTTCGGGCTTGAAGGCCAGCAGCCGCAGCAGCACCATGGTGAGCGCCGCGTACTCGTCGGGCGCCAGGCCCAGTTCGCCGCGCCCGTGCAGGCACAGGCTGTAGAGCAGCTGCGTTTCGTCTGCGGGCATCAGCGCGGCCAGGCGGGAGGTTTCAAAAGCATCGGGGTCGCTGGCGTCGCCACCGGCCATGTCCGGCACGGCCTGCAGCACAGCCATGCGTTGCAGCACGGCGCCCATGTCCTCCAGCGTGGAGGCGGCGGACAGGCCATTGAGGCGCAGCACATCCACGGTCTCGACCACGGTGCGGCCATCGCCGCCCGCCAGCGCATCGATCAGGCGAAACACATAGGTGCGGTCCACGCTGCCCAGCATCTGGCGCACAGCACCTTCGTCGATGCGGCCGCTGCCAAATGCAATGGCCTGGTCCGTGAGCGAGAGCGCGTCGCGCATGGAGCCGCGCGCAGCGCGTGCCAGCAGACGCAGCGCCGGCGGTTCGGCGGCCACGTTTTCGGCGGCCAGCACCTGGGTGAGGTGTTCGAGCACCGTCTCGGGCGCCATGGGCCGCAGGTTGAACTGCAGGCAGCGGCTGAGCACGGTGACCGGTACTTTCTGCGGGTCGGTCGTGGCGAGCACGAACTTGAGGTATTCGGGGGGCTCCTCCAACGTCTTCAACATCGCGTTGAAGGCCGTGTTGGTGAGCATGTGCACCTCGTCGATCATGAAGACCTTGAAGCGCCCCTGCACCGGCTTGTAGACGGCCTGCTCCAGCAGGCTCTGCACCTCGTCCACGCCCCGGTTGGAGGCGGCGTCGAGTTCGGTGTAATCGGGAAAGCGGCCGCTGTCGATATCCTGGCATGCCGGGCAGACACCACACGGCGTGGCGGTGATGCCGCCCTGCCCGTCGGCGCCCTGGCAGTTGAGCGACTTGGCCAGAATGCGCGAAACCGTGGTCTTGCCCACGCCGCGCGTGCCTGTGAACAGGTAGGCATGGTGCAGCCGCTGCTGCGTCAGCGCGTTGGTGAGAGCCTGCACCACATGCTCCTGCCCCACCATTTCGGTGAAGTTGCGCGGGCGGTACTTGCGGGCGAGCACGAGGTAGGACATGGGGGGTGATTCTAGGGCCCCTCTCGCCAGCCCTTCGATACCCGCACACCCAAGCGAGGGACACCGCGCATGGGCCACCAGAACTCTTCAGGGTGCAGACGCCGGGGTCGTTCCCGAATGGCGCAGCATTTCGAGAGAAGGGGGAAACAGCACAACCGTTCAGGGGGTAGAATCTCGCCCTGACGGGCCTCCCCGCATGGTGAAGCGGCCAACCGGGTCAGGTGGGGAACCAAGCAGCCCTAACTGTGGAGCCAGTGCCGGGGGTAAGGCTCGTCAACTTCTTCTGGTGCGTTGCCTTGGGCATCGCACCTTCCCAACGCCTATTCCCCACCCCATGTTGTGCTCCCCGTGCCTTGCTCACGGAGCCCCATGGATATCAGTGGCGCTTGTGGTGCTTTTTTGTCTTGGCCACCTCGGGTGTCGCCGCAGCGGCGGGCTGGCTTTTGCCTTTGCCCAGGCGTGATTCCTTGCCCTGAATGAGACGCGCAATGTTCTCTTTGTGGCGCCAGGCCAGCAAGGCCGACATGACCACGATGGCCGCCACGATGCTGCGTTCGGAATACCAGAGCGGCCCACTGGCCAGCACATAGATGACCGGCGCAAGCACCGCCGCCGCCAGCGATGCCAGTGACGAGTAGCGCGAGACAAAAGCCACCACCAGCCAGACCACACCCACCGCCAGCCCCAGCCAGCCGCTGATGCCCACCAGCACCCCCAGCGCCGTGGCAACGCCCTTGCCGCCTTCGAAGCGGAAGAAGACGGGCCACAGATGCCCCAGGAACGCCGCCAGGCCAGCCAGGGCCACGGTGCCCTCGCCCAGGCCATAGGGCTCGCCAAACCAGCGCACCAGCACCACGGGCAACCAGCCCTTGACCGCATCGAGCAGCAGCGTGACCACGGCCGCCGCCTTGCTGCCCGAGCGCAGCACATTGGTGGCGCCCGGGTTCTTGCTGCCGTAAGTGCGCGGGTCGCTCAGACCCATGACGCGTGTCACGATGACCGCGAAGGACAGCGAACCCAGCAGGTAAGCGGCAAGCACCGCGAGGACGGAATAGACAACGGGCACGAAATACTCTCCAGATCAATACAAAGCGCCGCCATTCTGCCAGCCTGCAGACCGGCAAGGTGGGGGCAGAGCACCCGCGCACCCGCGCACCCTCGCCACTCCTACAATGCCTGGCCGCCCCTCAACGCCCCCGGAGTTCAGCCCCATGCGCACCAAACCACTGGACCGACTGCTGTTCGCGCAAGGGGGCGAGTGTTTTTTCTGCCATCGGCCCCTGCCACGCGAGGACGCCAGCATCGAGCACCTGGTGGCCGCCACCCACGGTGGCAAGGACAACGACGAGAACCTCGTGGCCTGTTGCCAGGCGCTCAACACCCTGTTCGGTCGCATGTCGCTCAAGGAAAAACTCGCCGTCATCCTGAAGCAGAAAGGCGCTTTTCAGTGTCCGGCCCGGACTGCCGACCCCGCTGCCGCACCCCGCGCCACGCCCACCCCAGCGCCCGAGGCAGCCGCCCCCACCCGCCCTGCCACCGCGCTGCCCGTGGTGCTGGCCGGGCTGAGGAAACGCGGCAACGCCCGCCCGCGCACGCTCGACGCACTTGCCACGCTCGTGGCCGACCTGCTGGAGCAGAACGGCTTTCCTGTCGCAGAAGCGAAGGACGTGGTGGCCCGGCTGCGCAGCCAGCATTACATCGAGGTGCAGGACCGCAGGATCACCGCCTACCTGCTTCCACCGTCGAAGGCCTGAGGCAGCACGCACCAGAGATTGCTACTGATATAAGAGCTGTCAGCGCTTGACTACTGGACGTTCAAGGCACTTTTTATTCAAGATCTTCAGTGCGCTGCATGGCGCAACCGCTGCAGGCTGAACACCGCCGCCACGCTGGCAAACAGCGCCGCCAGCCCCAGAGCGATGACCGGCCCGCGCCCGTCGTGCGCGTCGGCCACGCTGAAGATCATGGCCAGCAGCACGGCTCCGGTCGTCTGGCCGGTGAGCCGTGCCGTACCCAGCATGCCGCTGGCCCCGCCCGATCGGTGCACCGGCGCTGAGGTCACGATGGTGTGGTTGTTCGGCGACTGGAACAACCCGAAACCGATGCCGCACAGCGCCATGCGCCACACGATGTCGGCCCCGGTGGGCTGCGCCGGCAACAGCGCCAGCAGGCCCAGGCCCAATGCGAACAGGCCCAGGCCGATGCCACCCAGCAGCCCATCGGGGTAGCGGCCGATCAGCCGCCCCGCCAGCGGCGCCGCCACCACCGTGCCCAGCGGCCAGGCCGTGATGAGCAGGCCTGCCTCCACCGGTGTACGTCCCAATCCGTCTAGCAGGAAAAACGGCAGCCCCACATAGGCCAGCATCTGCGCAGCGAATGCCCCTACCGAGGTGCACATCGACAAACGGAACACCGGAATGCGCAGCAGGTCCACCGGAAACAGCGGCACCGGCAGCACCCACTGGCGCCGCAGGTACACCACCCCCACGGCAATGCCTGCCGCCAGCAGTGCCAGCGCCGTGGCCAAGCCTGCTGCCGTGGGGGCAGCGCCCACGCTCGTGCCCAGCATGTCGGCGCCGAGGAACACCAGGCCGAACATCAGAACGTTCATCAGCACATCGGGCCACGAAAGCCCGGCGCCGTGGGGCCGCACCGTGGCGTTTTGCGGCAGCGCCGCATACCCCATGCCCAGCACCAGCAAGCCCAGAGGCAGGTTGAGCGCAAACAGCCACGGCCACGGTCCCAGCGACAGGATGACCGCCGACACGCTAGGTCCGGCCACCGAGGCCGTGGCCACCACCACCGAATTGAGCGCCACACCGCGCCCGAGCAAATGGCTGGGGTAGATGCGCCGCACCAGCGCTGCATTCACGCCCATGATGCCGGCCGAGCCCACGCCCTGCACCGCACGCCAGAAGGCAAGTTCCACCAGCGAATCGGCCAGCACGCAGCCCAGCGAAGCCGCCGTGAACAGTGCCAGCCCGCTCAGGTACACACGGCGGTAGCCCAACAGGTCGCCCAGCATGGCGCAGGGCAGCAGCAGCCCCAGCGTGGCCACCTGATAGGCATTGACCACCCACACCGACTGCGCAGCGCTGGCCTGCAGGTCACGCGCAATACCCGGCAACGCCAGGTTGACGATGGTGCTGTCGAGCACCGACATCGCAATGCCCATCACGATGACAAACATGGCGCGCAGGCGCGCAGGGGGAGGAAGGCCGTCTTGCATGAAAAAAAGAGTGACATCCAGGCGCGAGGATGAGGGCCCTGGAAGGAGGTGTGCAGGAGAATTTTCGCCCGGATGGCGCAACCATGTGTGCGGTGCCATGAAGCCCCTGGAACCCGCACGCTCTCCCGGAGAACAGGCCCCTTTGCGCCCCGCAGGGCTTGCCCGCTTGTCAGGCAAACACCTACAAGCCCGGCCGCGAAACCAGACACAACGCGCAGCCAGTGCCCGACTTAAGTTTTGATTGGCCCGCATTCACAATCCATTTCAACAGATCACGCAACGCAGACATCA
>Ga0156178_102_pt1 | contig 49549 bp, 50 predicted proteins | sample RifCSPlowO2_12_FD_107831 | JGI IMG/M metagenome (GOLD analysis project Ga0156178, IMG submission 107831) | Burkholderiales bacterium RIFCSPLOWO2_12_FULL_65_40 | reverse complement strand
AGGCACAGGCACAGGCACAGGCACAGGCACAGGCACAGGCACAGGCACAGGCACAGGCACAGGCACAGGCACAGGCACAGGCACAGGAGATGCCGGCGGCGGAACGGGCATTGGCTCCGGCGAAGGGACTGCCAGTGGCCCTTCTGATTCGGGAGGTGTTGGATCCGGCGGAACGGGCATTTCTGCCGATGCCGCCGGGATCGGTTCGGCCGATGGTTGGGGTAGCATCATCGTCAATGGCGTTCGTTTCAATACGGATGCCACTCAGACGGTGGCAGAGGACGTCGCAGGCCTTGAGTTGGGAATGACAGTCATCGTGCGTGGCAGCGTGGATGCGACGCTGCAGTCCGGTGTGGCGACCCATGTGTTGTCGGTGCCCGAACTACGCGGCCCGGTGACTGCCGTGAATGCGGCCGCAGGCTGGTTTGAGGTGGTGGGCGTGCGTGTGTCCGTGGACGATGCAACCCTGTATGCCGGGCTGTCGGGGCTGGATGCGCTCAAGCCGGAGCAGAACGTACAGGTGCACGCACTGCCTGAAAGTTCAGGACGCATGCGTGCAACCCGGGTTCAATGGATTGCTGCTGCCACAACCCAGCGCATGTGGGGTTCTGTACAAGGGTTGAACCGGGCGGCCAAGAGCTTTCAGCTCAACGGCATGGCAGTGTCATATGGACAGGCACATTTTGCTTCCGGTTGGTCTGCGGCGGCGCTGAGCGATGGGGTTCCCGTCTATGTTCAGGGCGTACCTGCAACAGGAAACGGTGCTTTTGTCGCCTCGGAAATACGGCGTGGGCACGGTCTGCCCGACAGCACGAATTCACCGGTGGTGTTGCTGGGCATTGTGGAGAATTTCACCTCGCCACAGTTGTTCACGCTGCAAGGCGTGCGGGTAAATGCGGCCACTGCGCAGATTACCGGCGGGCCCGCCTCCTCCATCGGCAATGGCGTCAAGCTGGATGTGGTCGGGCGCATGGTGCAAGGGCAGTTGGTGGCCGAGCGGTTGCGCATCCGTCATGTTCCAGGTACCGGGGGCCCTGTGGTGTATGAGGCGACGGGTCCGGTGGCGCAGTACCAATCTTTATCCAACTTCCGCGTCAATGGGCAACTGGCCGATGCCAGCGGTTCCAATGTGTCCTTTGTCAATGGAACATCGCTCGGCATGCGCAATGGCGTCCGCGTTCGTGTATCTGGCAGCAAGGTGCTTGAAGGCGTGCTCGTCGTCACTCAGGTGGAATTCCTCTGACTCTGCCGCTCAGAGAGCCGAGGTGCGGCCCCGGTGATATCACTCCGGCGTCACCATCTGTCATGTGCAGGGCGTGTGATGCAATCTACACAGTCGAATGAACATTGCTCTTTGTGACGCCGCCATCATCGACCTCGATGGCACCATGGTGGACACGCTCGGTGACTTTGCCGAGGCACTGAACCGCATGCTGCGCGATCTGGAGTTGCCGCCCATTGCGGCGCAGCACATCGAGCGCATGGTGGGCAAGGGTTCCGAACACCTGCTGCGTTCAGTGCTCAATCACGTCCTGACGCAAGCAGGAAAAGCGCCAGAAGCTATGGAAATGGAAGCGCTTTATGTCCGTGCATGGCCCAGCTACCAGCGGCACTACCTGGCCATCAACGGACAGTTTGCGAGCGTCTACCCCGGTGTCGTGGAAGGGCTCCAGGCCCTGCGCGCTTCGGGACTACGGCTGGCCTGCCTGACGAACAAGCCCACGGCCTTTGCCGTGCCGCTACTGCGCAGCAAGGGGCTGGATTCATTTTTTGACTGCGTTTTCGGCGGGGATGCCTTTGAGCGCAAAAAGCCTGATCCGCTGCCCCTGCGCAAGACCTGCGAGGCCTTGGGCACCGAGCCCGCGCGCACGCTGATGGTGGGCGATTCGAGCAACGACGCGCAGGCCGCACGCGCTGCCGGTTGCCCCGTGGTGCTGGTGACGTATGGCTACAACCACGGCCAGCCGGTCCGCGATGTGGATGCGGATGGCTGGGTTGAAGCGCTGCACGAACTCGTACCGGCAACGGCCTGAGGCTCCCAGCGGACAGGCGTCTTCATACGGTGCGGCATGGTGCGTCGCATCACCCGTGGCGTATGAATCGGGCGCAGTCCATCCCAGCGGCCCCCGCGCAAGGGCCGCCCCGCCGCGCTGGGGGCGTCCCCCTTCCCGCGCGCAGCGCGACAGAAAGGGGGAAGGCGCGAAGCGCCACAGGGGGTTATTTGATTTCAGGCCGCGCTATTGCCGAGCTGCCGTGGTGCCGCGTTTGATGCCAGCGGTCGGGCCTGGGGAGAGGGCACGGGCGCGCTGCTGCGTGCCGAGGCATCCTGCATGCGGGACCGGGCGGCAGCACTGCTGCCTGTGCCGGTGTGGAAAACCGCCATGGCTTCCACCAGTTGCGCAGCCTGTGCGCGCAGGCTGTCGGCAGCGGCGGCACTTTCTTCGACCAGCGCCGCGTTCTGCTGGGTGGCCTGATCCATCTGCGTGATGGCTTCGCCCACCTGGGCCACACCGGTGCTCTGCTCGCTGCTGGCGGCACTGATCTCGCCCATGATGTCGGTCACGCGCCGAATGGCCTGCACCACCTCGGTCATGGTGGTGCCCGCGCGGTCCACTAAGGCCGAGCCTGCCTCGACCCGCTCCACACTGGTGCCGATCAGGGCCTTGATTTCTTTGGCCGCATCGGCGCTGCGCCCGGCCAGGCTGCGCACCTCGCTGGCCACCACGGCAAAGCCCCGGCCCTGTTCGCCTGCGCGGGCAGCCTCGACGGCCGCATTGAGCGCGAGGATGTTCGTCTGGAAGGCAATGCCGTCGATCACGCTGATGATGTCGGCAATCTTGCGGCTGCTGTCGTTGATGCCTTTCATGGTCTGCACCACCTGGGCCACCACATCGCCCCCCTGCGCAGCCACGGTGGAAGCGCTCATGGCCAGCTGGTTGGCCTGGCGGGCGTTGTCGGCATTCTGGCGCACAGTCGAGCCCAGCTGCTCCATGGAGGCCGAGGTCTGCTCCAGGGCGCTGGCCTGCTGCTCGGTGCGGGCGGACAGGTCGTTGTTGCCATGCGCGATTTCGGCACTGGCGGTGGCCACGCCCTCGGCATTGCGGCGCACGTTGCTGACGATGGTGGCCAGCTTGCCCTGCATGGTGGCCAGGGCGTGCAGCAACTGGCCCGTTTCGTCGGTCGCCCGGGTGTCCAGCACCTGCGTCAGATCGCCATCGGCGATCTTTTCGGCCGCCAGCCGCCCTTGCTGCACGGGCTTGACGATGGAACGCGTAACGATGGTCGCCAGCAGTGCCCCCAGCACAATGGCGATCACAGCGCCGGCTCCCAGCAGCATCTGGCTGGCACCGGCCATGGTGGAGGTGTCGCGCTGGCTCTCGTCGAGCTGGGCGGCCATGAAGCTGCGCAGTTCGTCGAGCGAATGGAGGTATTTGTCCGCCAGGGGTCTCAGGTCGTTGTCCACCATGGTGGGCACATTGGGCTCGCCACCCCGGTGCAGGTCGCGGATTTCAGCCAGTTTGCCGCTGTAGGCGGTGCGCGCTGCGGCAATGGTGGCCAGCATGGCCTTGCCCTTTTCGTTCTGCACCAGTTCCTCGATGCGCTTGGCCTTGGTCTCCGACGCTGTGTTGGTGGCCTGCGTGTCGGTGGTGAGCTTTTCCATGTAACCGGGGTCGATGGCCTTGAGGAAGGCCTCGGTGCGCACCCAGTTCAGGCGGATGTCGGCGGCCCAGTCGTCCACCAGCGTGCGCTGCTCGATTTCACGCGTGGCCACACGCTCGCTGGCGTCCTTGAGGGCCCCGATGCGCCAGATGCCGGTGAGTGCAATCAGCGCGGTAATGAGCAGGATGACGCCAAAACCCAGACCCAGACGGGGGCCGACGCGGAGGTTGCTGATATTCATGGTGATCTCGTACGCAAGGAATGGCAAAAAATGCGAAGGCGATGTGTCAGGTCGCCGCGGATTCCAGGCTGGGGTAGCCCCGGAAACTGCACCTTGCAGATGGGCTGAGATGCTTTGGGTGCGAGGGACGGATCCGTCCCAGGCAGACACAGTGGAGGGTAACGCAGGGGGGTGTAAGGGTGTCTAGGCGTATTTCTCTAGAGACTGTCGGATAGGCGACATTTGCCATCGGTAGCAGCCCCCTGCCGTCTCGTGGGGCGGCGGCAGGGGCGGGCTGCATCACTCGGCGCCGAGCAATTGATCCTTGAGCTTCCAGTCGGCCGGGCTCTGACCGAACCAGATGGACATGAGTGCGCGGAAGAAGGCGGGGTCTTTGAACGGCTCGGCCTGCAACTTGCCCTTGGCATAGATGCTCAGTCCCTTGGCGGGATCCCATTCCAGCGCGCAGGTTTCACCGGGCGAAAACGACTTGACCGCGGCAAAGATGTCTCCCATCTTGATCATGCCCGGAATGATCTTGGACAGTTCGCCCTTGCTCACGTTGTCTTCCATCCCGCGCGTCAGCAGTTTGCCGAACTCGGCCGAATTCATTTCACGCAGAAAAGTCATGCCCAGCCGCTTGGGGCCAGGCGCGGCGATCAGCTCGTCGAGCGATTTGACCGGGCGGGTGGTGTAGAGGTCGCCCACGTACACCTTGAAGGGGCCCTTGTAGCGGATGCCCGCACCATTGAGTTGCAGCTTGGTGTCCGCGACGGTGATGGAGTCTTGCACCTTGATGCCGGAGAGCTCGACTGCGGCAAACGCAGCGGTGCTCCAGCACAGGCCGACGGCGATGAGTAGGTTGCGCAGGGCTTTAGGCATATCAATCCTTTAAAAAAGAACGAGCGTTCGCTTTCTATTGTTGCAAAGTGTTTCGAAACGCGCATCAGGGTTTGCGAGCAGTGCCCATGTATCAGGCGGTGTCGTGCCACCTGCGCGTGCCCGGGCCTTGGGCGCATTTGCTACACTTTAAGCATGTTCATTCACCGCGTGTTCATCACAGGTCGCAGCGACCGGGGAGCCTGGCCCTGGCGTAAGCCTGTCTGCCTGAACACCTGATGGCACCCGGGACGACCCCGGCGTGCGCCCTGGGCCTCTTCGGCCCCCCATGAACTGCAGTGCGCCACACCCTTGGCCTGCGCGCTGCCCGAGCAGGGAGACTCCCCCGTGATCACCGAACTTGAATTCCAAAGCCTTGCCCGCGAAGGCTACAACCGCATTCCGCTCATGGCGGAAGCATTTGCCGACCTCGAAACCCCGTTGTCGCTCTATCTGAAGCTGGCCCACAGCAAGGATGGCGGCAAATACAGCTTCCTGCTCGAATCCGTCGTGGGCGGCGAGCGCTTCGGCCGCTACAGCTTCATCGGCCTGCCCGCGCGCACCCTGCTGCGCTCGCGTGGCTTTGGCGCCGCTGCCGTCACCGAGGTCGTGACCGACGGCCAGGTGGTGGAGAGCGCCAGCGGCAACCCGCTGGACTTCGTGGCGGACTACCAGAAGCGCTTCAAGGTGGCGCTGCGCCCCGGCCTGCCGCGCTTTTGCGGCGGCCTGGCCGGCTACTTCGGCTACGACGCGGTGCGCCATATCGAGAAGAAGCTGGAAAACTCCTGCCCGCCCGACACCCTGGGCATGCCCGACATCCTGCTGCTGCAGTGCGAAGAGCTGGCCGTCATCGACAACCTCTCGGGCAAGCTCTACCTCATCGTCTATGCCGACCCGGCGCGCCCCGAGGCCTACAGCAACGCCAAGAAGCGCCTGCGCGAGCTGCGCGAGCAGCTCAAGTACTCCGTCAGCGCGCCGCAGGTGCAGGCCTCACAGGGCTACCCGGCGCAGCGCGATTTCGCCAAGCAGGACTACCTGGCCGCCGTCGAGCGCGCCAAGGAACTGATTGCCGCGGGCGACTTCATGCAGGTGCAAGTGGGGCAGCGCATCCACAAGCGCTACACCGAGTCGCCGTTGTCGCTGTACCGCGCGCTGCGCTCGCTCAACCCTTCGCCCTACATGTACTACTACCACTTCGGCGACAGCCATGTGGTGGGCGCCAGCCCCGAGATCCTGGTGCGCCAGGAGAGCACGCCCGAGGGCCAGAAGGTCACTATCCGCCCGCTGGCCGGTACGCGCCCGCGCGGCGCCACGCCCGAGCTGGACAAGGCGGCCGAGGTGGAGCTGGTTCAGGATCCCAAGGAGCGCGCCGAGCACGTCATGCTGATCGACCTGGCGCGCAACGACATCGGGCGCATCGCCAAGACCGGCAGCGTCAAGGTGACCGAGGCCTTTTGCGTCGAGCGCTACAGCCATGTCATGCACATCGTGAGCAACGTCGAGGGCATCCTCAACGACGGCATGACCAGCATGGACGTGCTCAAGGCCACCTTCCCGGCGGGCACGCTCACCGGTGCGCCCAAGGTGCATGCCATGGAGCTGATCGACCAGCTCGAGCCCACCAAGCGCGGCCTGTACGGCGGCGCCTGCGGCTACCTCAGCTACGCCGGCGACATGGACATGGCCATTGCCATCCGCACCGCCATCGTCAAGGACGGCACGCTGTATGTGCAGGCCGCGGCCGGCGTGGTGGCCGACTCGGTGCCCGAGCTGGAATGGAAGGAAACCGAACACAAGGCCCGCGCCCTGCTGCGCGCCGCCGAACTGGTAGAGGAAGGACTGGAATGAACCGCGCGATCGACAACACCCAGCACTGCACGACCATGGAAGACGTGCGCCGCCACATCGACGCGCTCGACGACGTGCTGGTGCCCCTGCTGGTGACGCGCGGCGGCTACATGACGCAGGCCGCGCGCATCAAGAAGGACGCCACCCAGGTGCGCGACGAGAAGCGCATCGAGGCCATCGTGGCGCGTGTGCGTGCGCGGACGCAAAAGGAAGGCGGTGAGCCCGACATGATCGAAGCCATCTACCGCAGCATGATGGAGGCCTATATCGCCTTCGAACACCGCGAGTTCGCGCGCCTGCGCACGCCCTCGGAAGGGAGCCAGCCATGAAGCTCTTGATGATCGACAACTACGACAGCTTCACCTACAACATCGTCCAGTACTTCGGCGAGCTGGGCGCGCAGGTGGAGGTGTTCCGCAACGACGAAATCACCGTCGAGGGCGTGGCAGCGCGCGCGCCCGACCGCCTGGTAGTGTCGCCCGGCCCCTGCTCACCTGCCGAGGCCGGCATCTCGGTGGCGGCCATCCAGCACTTCGCCGGCAAGCTGCCCATCCTGGGCGTGTGCCTGGGGCACCAGAGCATCGGCGCGGCCTTTGGCGGCAAGATCATCCGCGCGCAGCAGCTCATGCACGGCAAGACCAGCGTCATCACCACCACGCAGAAGGGCGTGTTCGCGGGCCTGCCCGCGCAGTTCACGGTGAACCGCTACCACTCGCTGGCCATCGAGCGCGCGAGCTGCCCCGACGTGCTGGAGATCACCGCCTGGACGGACGACGGCGAGATCATGGGCGTGCGCCACAAGGAGCTGCCTATTGAGGGGGTGCAGTTTCACCCCGAGAGCATCCTGACCGAGCACGGCCACGCCATGCTGCGCAACTTCCTGGAGCAGCGCGCGTGATCATCGAGCCGCAGCAGCTGCTGGTGTTCATCGCCGCAGGCTGGCTGCTCAACCTCACGCCGGGGCCGGATGTGCTCTATATCGTGTCGAACGCGCTGCGCTCGGGCGCACGCGCCGGGCTGGTGGCGGGGCTGGGCATCACGGCGGGCTGCTTTGTGCATGTGTTTGCAGCCGCTGTCGGCGTGGGCGCGCTGCTCTCGGCCTCGGCCACGGCCTTCACCGTGCTCAAGTGGGCCGGGGCGGCCTACCTGCTGTGGATGGGCGTGCGCATGCTGTTCTCGCGCGCTGGCGGCGGCAACGGCGCGGCCATCGCGGCCGCGCAGTCGGCCCCGCCCGTGGCGGCTTCGCTGCGCAGCGTGTTCCTCGGCGGCTTCTGGACCAACGTGCTCAACCCCAAGGTGGCGCTGTTCTTCCTCGCCTTCGTGCCGCAGTTCATCGCCCCGGGCACCGACAACAAGGCCCTGGCCTTCGTGCTGCTGGGCGTGCTGTTCAACGTCAACGCCATTCCGGTGAACGCGGGCTGGGCGCTGGCCGCCGCGTGGATGGCCAGGCGTGCCGGGGCCATTCAGCGCGGCATGCATTGGCTCGACCGCGTGGCGGGCGCCATGTTCATCGGCTTCGGACTCAAGCTGGCGCTGACCGACCGGCCGGCCTCCTGACCCCTTTCCCTGCGGAGAAATTTTCATGCCCATCACCCCCCAGGAAGCGCTGCAGCGCACCATCGAGCACCGCGAAATCTTCCACGACGAAATGCTGCACCTGATGCGCATGATCATGCAGGGCGAGCTCTCGCCCGTCATGACGGCCGCCATCATCACCGGCCTGCGCGTGAAGAAGGAAACCATCGGCGAGATCACCGCCGCCGCGCAGGTGATGCGCGAGTTCTCCACCAAGGTGCAAGTCCAGGATGCCACCCACATGGTGGACATCGTGGGCACGGGCGGCGACGGTGCCAACACCTTCAACATCTCCACCTGCTCCATGTTCGTGGCCGCCGCCGCAGGCGCCAAGGTCAGCAAGCACGGCGGGCGGGGCGTGTCGAGCAAGAGCGGCAGTGCCGACGTGATGGAGGCCCTGGGCATCCACATCAATCTCAAGCCCGAGCAGATTGCCCGTTGCATTGCCGAGGTGGGCATCGGCTTCATGTTCGCGCCCAACCACCACCCCGCCATGAAGAACGTGGCGCCCGTGCGCAAGGAGCTGGGCGTGCGCACCATTTTCAACATCCTCGGTCCGCTCACCAACCCGGCCGGTGCGCCCAACATCCTCATGGGCGTGTTCCACCCCGACCTCGTGGGCATCCAGGTGCGCGCGCTGCAGCGCCTGGGCGCCGAACACGCCCTGGTGGTGTACGGCCGCGACGGCATGGACGAGGTCAGCCTGGGCGCTGCCACGCTGGTGGGCGAGCTGAAGAACGGTGAAATCACCGAGTACGAAATCCACCCCGAAGACTTCGGCTTGCAGATGGCCAGCAACCGCGCCCTCAAGGTGGAAACGCCCGAGCAGTCGCGCGAGATGCTGCTGGCCGTGCTGAACGGCGACGCCGGCCCCGCGCGCGAGATCGTGTGCCTGAACGCCGGTGTGGCGCTCTACGCCGCCAACGTGGCTGCCAGCATCCCCGAGGGCATCGCCCAGGCGCGCGCCGCCATCGACTCGGGCGCGGCCAAGGCCAAGCTGGAGCAGCTCGTCACGCGCACGCATGCACTCGCTGCGTAATTCGGGGAACGGACCATGTGGCAAGACCCCGGCCTGTGGATCGCGCTGGGCATCTCGGCGCTGTTCATCGTCGTGGGGCTGGTCATGCACCGCGTGTTCGTCAAGATACTGAAACAGGGTTCTGCGGAACCTGACAAGGCACCTTCCCATGAGTGACATCCTGAACAAAATCGTCGCCGTCAAGCACGAAGAAGTGGCCGCCGCGCAAAAGCGCCTGCCCCTGGCCACCATCCGCCAGGACGCCGAGAGCCGTGTGCTCACGCGCGACTTCGAGGGCGCGCTGCGCGCAAAAATCGCCAAGGGCCAGGCGGCCGTGATCGCCGAGATCAAGAAGGCCAGCCCGAGCAAGGGCGTGATCCGCCAGGACTTCATTCCGGCCGACATCGCGCAGAGCTATGCCGAGGGCGACGGCCAGGTCAGCGCGGCCTGCCTGTCGGTGCTGACGGACAAGCAGTTCTTCCAGGGCAGCGTGGACTACCTCAAGCAGGCGCGCGCCAGCTGCCAGCTGCCCGTGCTGCGCAAGGACTTCCTGGTGGACCCGTACCAGGTGTACGAGGCCCGCGCCATGGGCGCCGACGCCATCCTGCTGATCGCCGCCTGCCTGGATGACGCGCAGATGGCGGACTTCGAGGCCATCGCCCGCGGCCTGGACATGGCCGTGCTCGTGGAGGTGCACGACCGCGCCGAGCTGGAGCGTGCCCTCAAGCTCAAGACCCCGCTGGTCGGCATCAACAACCGCAACCTGCGCACGTTCGAGGTCACGCTCGACACCACGCTGGGCATGCTCAAGGATGTGCCATCCGACCGCCTGCTGGTCACCGAGTCGGGCATCCTCAAGCCTGCGGACGTGAAGACCATGCGCGACGCCGGCGTGCACGCCTTCCTCGTCGGCGAGGCCTTCATGCGCGCCCCCGAGCCGGGCCTCGAGCTCGCCCAGCTGTTCGCCTGATTATCAAAATTGATAGCTACTCGCGCTTGTTGCATAAGTGCTAGAGGCCATTTTGACCATGAATGATCCGCAGAGCGCTCCCACGCAGCTTCAAAGCGCCGACCCGGCCGACTGGCCCGTGGCGCCGGGCTGGCAGCCGCTGGTGCAGGAGTTTTTCGCCAGCGCGGCCGGGCGCAAGCTGTTGGGCTTTCTGCAGGCGCGGCTCGATGCCGAGGCCACCATCTTCCCGCCACGCCCATTGCGCGCGCTGGAACTCACGCCGCCCGAAGCGGTGCGCGTGGTCATCCTGGGGCAGGACCCGTACCACGGCCGGGGCCAGGCCGAGGGGCTGGCGTTCTCGGTGGCGCCTGGCGTGCCGCTGCCGCCGTCGCTGCGCAACATCTTCAAGGAACTGCAGCGCGACCTGGGCACGCCGCCGCCCGCCTTTCCGCAGCCCGGCGGTAGCCTGGTGAAGTGGGCGACCAACGGCGTGCTGTTGCTCAACACCACGCTCACAGTGGAAGAGGGCCAGCCCGCCAGCCATGCCGGGCAGGGCTGGGAGCTGCTCACCGACGCCGTCATCCGCCATGTCGCCCAGGGCCAGCGGCCCGTGGTCTTCATGCTCTGGGGCTCGCACGCGCAAGCGAAGCGCGCCGTCATTCCGCAGGACCGGGGGCACCTGGTGCTCACGGCCAACCACCCCTCGCCGCTGTCGGCGCTGCGCCCGCCCGTGCCCTTCATCGGCTGCGGGCATTTCGGCCAGGCGCGGGCGTTCCGGCAGGCGCACGAGGCGCCAGATGCTATTGAATAAATAGCTGCTGGCGCTTGTCCGTCAAGGACTGAAGGCTATTTTTACTTCAAGTCCTGGCGTTCCAGCAGCATGGCATCGCCGTAGCTGAAAAAGCGGTACTGCTGCGCGATGGCGTGCTGGTATAGCGCCAGCACTGGCTCGTACCCCGCGAAGGCGCTCACCAGCATCATCAGCGTGCTCTTGGGCAGGTGGAAGTTGGTCAGCAGCAGGTCCACCACCTGGAAGCGGAAGCCCGGCGTGATGAAGATATTCGTGTCGCCGCTGGCCTGGCCTGAGCGCGCCCAGGATTCGAGCGTGCGCACCGTCGTCGTGCCCACGGCCACCACGCGGCCGCCGCGCTGGCGGCAGCGCTCCAGCGCGGCGAGCGTGGCCAGCGGCACTTCGTACCACTCGCTGTGCATCTGGTGCTCGGCCAGGTTTTCCGTCTTCACGGGCTGGAAGGTGCCCGCGCCCACGTGCAGCGTGACGCTGGCACGCTCGATGCCGCGCGCCGCCAGCTCGGCCAGCACGGCGTCGTCGAAGTGCAGCGCCGCCGTGGGCGCGGCCACGGCGCCGGGCGCGCGGGCGAACACGGTCTGGTAGCGCTGGCTGTCCTGGGCCGCGTCGGGGTCGTTGCCGCTGGCCTGCTGACGCTCGATGTAGGGCGGCAGCGGCAGGTGGCCGTGGCGCTCCATCAGCTCCCAGGGGCTCTCGCCGGCCGGGCCGTGCAGCGCGAAGCGGAACAGCGGGCCGTCTTCGTCGGGCCAGCGGCCCAGCAGCGTGGCGTCGAAGCCGCCGCCCTGGCGCCCGCCGGCCATGTGCACGGTATGGCCCGGCTGGGGCTTCTTGCTCACCTTCATGTGCGCCACCACCTCGTGGCCGGTGAGCACGCGCTCGATCAGCAGTTCGAGCTTGCCGCCGCTGGCCTTCTCGCCAAAGATGCGCGCTTTGACGACACGGGTGTCGTTGAACACCAGCAGGTCGCCCGCGCGCAGAAGGCTTGGCAGCTCGCGGAAGATGCGGTCGGTGGGGGGGAGTTGGCGGCCGTCCAGCAGGCGCGAGGCGCTGCGCTCGGGGGCGGGGTGCTGGGCAATGAGTTCGGGGGGCAGCGCGAAATCGAAGTCGCTGAGGGTGAAGGCGCGCGGCGCGCTGGCGGACAGATCGGTCATGGGGCTTGAGGGCCGGACGGGCCCGTTCCAAGAAAGCAGTGCGAAGGGTGCGATTGTGGCAAAACGCGAAGGCGCGGGCACGCAAAGGGGCTTATGCTGTGCATCCGCTGTGGCGTGCGGCAGGCTCCCATGGGGCCGCACACCAGGCACCACTCCCGGATCGCTGCCTATGGAAACCTTCGTCTGGAATCAATACTTCACTACCGGCCTTCCCGACGTGGATGCGCAGCACCATGCGCTGGTCGATGCATTCAATGACCTCAGCGAAGCCCTGCAGCGCAGCAATGCAGGCGATGAGGCGGGCCTGGCCGAGGTGTATGAGCGCATGGTGAACTTTGCCGAATTCCACTTTGCCGAAGAAGAATTGCTGATGCACAACCAGGGCGTGGACCCCCGGCACGTGCAGGCGCACACCGCGATGCACCGGCAGTTCATCGAGCAGGTGGTGGGCATCTGGCGCTCGCGGGCGGCCTTGAAGGATCCGGCGCAGAGCTTCGTCGGCTTCCTCACCTCGTGGCTGGGCCTGCACATTCTGGGTATTGACCAGTCCATGGCGCGCCAGCTCGCCTGCCTGGAGCTGGGCATGACGGCCCCGGAGGCGTACGAGCAGGAAATGGAGGTGCACGACCAGGGCACCCAGGCCATGATCCAGATGGTGGGGCGGCTGTACCAGGTGCTTTCGCAGCAGAACACCGAGCTGGCGCAGGCCAACCTGCACCTCGAAGAGCGCGTGCAGCTGCGCACGCAGGAACTGGCCCAGGCCAATGCAGAGCTGCAGCAGGCCAACGCCCGGCTGGAGGAGTTTTCACGCACCGATGGCCTGATGCAGATCGCCAACCGGGTCTGCTTCGACGACCGGCTGGCCCAAGCCTGCGCCAGTGCTTTCCGGCACGAGCGGCCGCTGGGCGTGCTGATGATCGATGTGGACCATTTCAAGCGCTACAACGATACCTATGGACACCCGGCGGGCGATGCCTGCCTGCAGGCGGTGGCGCGGGCGGTGCAGCAGGCCCTGCCCCGTGCCACGGACCTGGTGGCCCGCTATGGCGGCGAGGAACTGGCCGTCATCCTGCCCGACACCGATATCCAGGGGACCGGCACGGTGGCCCGGCGTGTGGTGGAGGCCGTGGCCGCGCTGGGCTTGCCGCACAGCACTTCAGGGGCGGCACCGCATGTCACGGTCAGTGTCGGTGCGGTGGCCCGGGTGCCCGACAACAAGGAAGCCTGCGACCGGCTGCTGGCCGAGGCCGACGCCGCGCTCTACCGCGCCAAGGAGGCCGGGCGCAACGGCTGGCGAATGTCCGGCGCGTAGCGCCTACCAAGGCTGGCCCGGCATGCCCGACCACAGCTCGTTGAGGTCCGGGAAGCGCCAACGCTCCGGGTCTTCGCGCGCCACGATCTTCTCGTGGCAGCCTGGCGCGGCCAGGTCCACCAGCTCGGGCGGAATACGCATGTCGGATTTGGTGGAGAAGAATGCCTTCACGCGCGGCGTCACGAGCGACTTGGGCGCCTGCTCCGTCACCACGCCGATGCGCCCGGTGGTCAGCCGTACCAGCGAGCCCACGGGGTAGATGCCGATGCTCTTGACGAAGGCCTGGAACAGGCGCGGATCGAAGTGATCGTGAGTCCATTCGGCCATGCGGCGGATGGCTTCGGACGGATCCCAGCCACGCTTGTAAGGCCGGTCGGAGGTGATGGCGTCGTACACATCGCACAGGGCCGTCATCCTGGCGATCAGGCTGATCTTGTCGCCCGCAAGTTTGCCGGGGTAGCCTGTGCCGTCCATTTTTTCATGGTGGTGCAGGCAGGCGTCGAGCACCGCAGCTTCCACTTTGCCGCTCTCCTTGAGCATGAGGTGACCCCGGGCGGAGTGGGTCTTGATCACGGCGAATTCTTCGTCGGTGAGCTTGCCGGGCTTGTTCAGCACCGCCAGCGGGATCGCCGCCTTGCCCAGGTCGTGCAGAAGCCCGGCCATGCCGGCGCTGCGCGTGTGGGCCTCGCTCAGGCCGATCTGACGCGCCAGCGCCACCATCAGTGCGCACACGGCGACCGAGTGCATATAGGTGTAATCGTCGGCGGTTTTCAGGCGGGCCAGGCTGATCAGCGCGCCCGGGTTGCGGGCCACTGAATCGGAGATCTCTTCCACCAGGCTGGAGGCGCTTTCTGCGTCCACGGCCTTGCCCATGCGGACCTCGTTGAACATGGACACCACGGCCTGCTTGGCCTGGCCGCAGATCGAGGCTGCGCGGCGCAGTTCACTCTGCATGCCGGCGGGCAGGCGGTTGCTGGCGGGCGGCGGCGGTGCGGGGGCAGGCGCCGCACTGGTTGGCTGCGCGTCCAGGCGGCTGAAATCGGTGTCTATGCGGGCATCGACCTCCTCGCGCGTCAGCGAAGCAGTGCCGACCGAAACATCCTTGCCACGCGAGACATCGATCCAGACTTCGCGAATGGCGGTGGCCCGGATGAGATCCAGGTCGTGGGGGTCGTCGAGCACGAACTGGGTGCGCCAGAATGGGTGTTCCATCCAGGATCCGCAGAATTCGTGCAGGTACATGCCCAGGGTGAGGTGCTTCACGTCGATGCGTTTGAGCATGGTGCGTATCCCGAGAAAAACGTAACAATCGGCAACCATGTTAGCCTTTTCCACCCACGATGGCTGACACATCCCGGAAGACCCCGCCCGCGCCCAGCGCCGCCCAGAAAGCCCTGCACAAGCTCGGTCTGGTGCGTGACATCGACCTGGCGCTGCACCTGCCGCTGCGTTACGAGGACGAGACCCGCATCGTGCCGCTGCGCAATGCCCGCGACGGCGACACGGTGCAGATCGAGGCCACGGTCACGTCCAGCGAAGTGCAGCTGCGCCCGCGCCGCATGCTCAAGGTGGCGGTGGATGACGGCACGGGCACCTGCGAGCTGACGTTCTTCAGCTTCTACCCCTCGCACCAGAAGACGCTGGCCGTGGGCGCACGCCTGCGCATCCGGGGCGAGGTCAAGGGCGGCTTCTGGGGGCGGCAGATGCTGCACCCGCAGTTTCGCGTGGCGGGCGGCGAGCTGCCCGCAGCGCTCACCCCTGTCTACCCCACCACGGCCGGTCTGCCCCAGCCCTACCTGCGCCGGGCCGTGGTGACCGCCCTGCAGCGCGCCGACCTGTCGGAAACGCTGCCGCCGGGCCTGGATCCCCCTGTGGGGCATTTTATGGGTCGAAATGGCCTGCAACGCCCGTGCAGTCTGCGCGAGGCGCTCACTTTTTTGCACCACCCCGCACCCGATGTGGCGCTGGCCACGCTGGAGGACCACAGCCACCCGGCCTGGCAGCGCCTCAAGGCCGAGGAACTGCTGGCGCAGCAGCTCTCGCAGCAGCAGTCGCGCCGCGCGCGCGACCAGCTGCGTGCCCCCGTGCTGCGTCCCTCCCAGGCCGCCGACGGGGCCTGGCCATTGCATGAGCAGCTCCTGGCCGTGCTGCCCTTTGGCCTTACGGCGGCCCAGCGCCGCGTGGGCGAGGAAATTGCCGCCGATCTGGCACGCTCCGTGCCCATGCACCGCCTGTTGCAGGGCGACGTGGGCTCGGGCAAAACCGTGGTGGCGGCGCTGGCGGCCTGCCGGGCCATGGATGCCGGCTGGCAGTGCGCACTGATGGCGCCCACCGAAATCCTGGCTGAACAGCATTTCACCAAGATGATCGGCTGGCTCGAACCCCTGCTGGCCGCCAGCGGCCGGCGCGTGGCCTGGCTGGTGGGTGGGCAGAAGAAGAAGGAGCGCGCCGCCATGCTGGCACTGGTGGAAAGCGGCGAGGCAGCCCTGGTGGTCGGCACGCACGCCGTCATCCAGGAGCAGGTGCGCTTCCAAAAACTGGCGCTGGCCATCATCGACGAGCAGCACCGCTTCGGCGTGGCGCAGCGCCTGGAACTGCGCCGCAAACTGGAGGCGCACGGCATGGAGCCGCACATGCTGATGATGAGCGCCACGCCCATCCCGCGCACGCTGGCCATGAGCTACTACGCCGACCTCGACGTGTCGGTCATCGACGAGCTGCCGCCGGGGCGCACGCCCATCGTCACCAAGCTGATTGCCGACAGCCGCAAGGACGAGGTGATCGAGCGCATCGGCGCCCAGGTGGCGGCGGGGCGGCAGGTGTACTGGGTGTGCCCGCTGATCGAGGAGAGCGAGGCACTGGACTTGTCCAACGCCACGGCCACGCACCAGGACCTGAGCGAGGCCCTGCCCGGCGTGGTGGTGGGCCTGCTGCATTCGCGCATGCCCGCCGCCGAGAAGAAGGCCGTGATGGCGCTTTTCTCCAGCGGGCAGATGGGCGTGCTGGTCAGCACCACGGTGATCGAGGTCGGCGTGGACGTGCCCAATGCCTCGCTCATGGTCATCGAGCATGCCGAGCGTTTCGGCCTCTCGCAGCTGCACCAGCTGCGCGGCCGCGTGGGGCGTGGCGCGGCGGCGTCGGCCTGCGTGCTGCTGTATGCCACCAACGACAGCGGCCGCGTGGGCGAAACGGCCAAGGAGCGCCTGCGCGCCATGGTCGAAACCAATGACGGCTTTGAGATCGCGCGGCGCGACCTGGAGATTCGCGGCCCGGGCGAGTTTCTGGGCGCGCGCCAGTCGGGCGATGCGCTGCTGCGCTTTGCCGACCTGGCCACCGACACCCACCTGCTCGAATGGGCGCGCGCCACGGCACCGCTGATGCTCGACCGCTACCCCGAATGGGCCGACCGCCATGTGGCGCGCTGGCTCGGCGGCCGCGCCGACTACCTCAAGGCGTAGAGCCGCTCTGGGCGGTCGGCGCCGGTGCTGCCAGGTGGGCAGCCTCCCATTCGTCGATGGGCACCGGGCGGCCCAGCAGGTAGCCCTGGCAGTATTGGCAGCCGTGCTCGATGAGGAAGGCGCGGTGGGCCGCCGTCTCGACGCCTTCGGCCACCACTTCCAGCCCCAGCGCTTCGCTCATCACGAGAATGGCGCGCACGATGGCGTTGCTGGTGTTGTCGGTCAGCATGTCGCGGATGAAGGCCTGGTCGATCTTGAGCTGGTCCAGGGGCAGGCGCTTGAGGTAGGACAGCGAGGAGTAGCCGGTGCCGAAGTCGTCCAGCGCGAAGCGGATGCCCAGCGCGCGCAACTGGTGCATGCGCTCGATGGTGGTGTCGATATCGCCCAGGATCACGCTCTCGGTCAGCTCCAGCTTCAGGCCCCCGGGGTCGATCTGGTGGCGTTCCAGCGCGGCGCGCAACTGGGCCACAAAGTCGGCCTGGTGGAACTGCCGCGCACTCACGTTGATGGCCAGGCTCAGGTGGCGGGTTTCGGGCCGGGCCTGCCACCGGGCCAACTGCCGACAGGCGGTGTCGAGCACCCACTGGCCCATGGGCACGATCAGGCCGGTTTCTTCGGCCAGTGGAATGAAATCGGCCGGAGACACCACCTTGCCATCGGCGCCGATCCAGCGGATCAGCGCCTCGGCGCCGACCACCGCACCGCGCTGGTCCACCTGCACCTGGTAGAAGAGCCGGAACGCCTGCACCTCGACTGCGTCGCGCAGGGCCATCTCCAGAGCGGCGCGGGCATCGACGGCCGCCTGCATGGGCGCATCAAAGAACAACAAGGCGTTGCCGCCTTCTTCCTTGGCGCGGTACAGCGCCACCTCGGCCTGCTTGAGCAGGCTGTCGGGCGAGGGCGAGCCGGCGCAGAACAAGGCAATGCCCATGCTGGTGGTGGCGTACAGCCGCCTGGCGTCCCCCAGGTCGTAGGGGGCGGCGAGGGTCTGGTGCACTTTCTGGGCGATGGTCTGCGCCCGATCGGAAGGGCCATCAATGTCGGGCACGATGACGCCGAAGGTGTTGCTGCCCAGGCGCGCCACGGTGTCAAGCGCCCCCGTGCAGCCCTGGATGCGCCGCGCCATCGTGCGCAGCAGCCAGTCGCCCGTGTCGTGACCGCGTGTGTCGTTGATCTGCTTGAAGCGGTCGATGTCGATCAGCAGCAGCAGCCCCTGCGCGGTGCCCTGTGCGCTGGCTTCGACGGCCTGCTGCAGGTGGTCGCGCAGCAGGGCGCGGTTGGGCAGGCCGGTCAGGGCGTCGTAGTAGGCCAGCTGGTGGACCAGCGCCTCCGACTGCTTGCGCTGCGTGATGTCCTCCTTGGTGGAGACATAGTGGGTGACCACGCCGTCTTCGTCAAAGATGGGGGCGATGGTCGCCAGCTCCACGTAGGTGCTGCCATCCTTGCGGGAGTTGACGAGCTCGCCGCGCCAAGGCTGCCCGGATTGGAGGGCGGCCCACATGGCGGTGTAGGTGGCGGGCGGTGTAAGACCCCGGTTCAGGATGCGCGGGTTCTTGCCCAGCACCTCCTCGCGTGTGTAGCCGGTGGACCGGACGAAGGCATCGTTCACGTACTCGATGCGGACGGCGGTGTCGGTGATGACAATGGCCTCGGGGCTCTGCTCCACGGCGGTGGACAGGCGGCGCAGATCCACATCGCGTTTTTGCAGTTCGCTGGCCATGTGGTTGATGCCCTGCTCCACCGCAAGGAGCTCCTGCACGCGAGAGAAACGCCGAATGCGTGTCTGCAGCCGTCCTGCCGCCACACTGTCAATGGCGCCCGTGATCTCGCGGGTCCAGGCCTCGATCAGGCCGTAGATGTAGTAGCGCGCCGTGAGGATCGACACCAGGGCAATCGCTGCCAGCAACAGGATGCGCCACCAGAATCCCTGGTCGATGCGGGCCACGGTGCGGTCCAGTGGTGCGCCAATGGCCACCAGCAGGGGCGTGCGGGAAAACTGTGGGGTGCCGATGCCGTACATCCGCCGGTTGCCGTCAAAGCCATCGAGTTCGCGCACCCGCTGGCCTGCCCGCAGGGCCTGCAGGAACGGCGCTGCAGCATCGGGTGCTTTGCGCTGCGCTTCTTGCAGGTCGGCCGCCGGGTGGTAGGAGAGAACGTTGCCGGTTTCGCTGAGCAGGAACGCATTCCAGCCTTCGGGCAGCTTGAATTCGGTGATCAGCTTGTCGAACCAGCCGAGATGGATGGTTGCGAAAAGTACCGCAATGGTCTGGCCCTGGTCGTTGCGTACCGGATAGCCGAAGATCATGCCGGGCTGGAGCGAAATCCGGCCGATCAGGAATTCCCCGGTGGTGATGTCTTTGCCTGCCATCGCGTCCTGGAACCATTGGCGGTCGTTCACGGTCACGTCCTCAGGGAGCTTGCTGGCGCTGCAAAACACCCTGCCGTCGGGCCGGGCAGCGCCCAGGTTGGCGAAATCCTCCATGGACTGCAGCAGGCGCCGGGCCAGACCCGAGCAGTCTGCCGGGTCGAGCGATTGCAGGTTGTCGGCCCGGGCCATGATCTGGAAGGTCTGGCGCATGTTGCGCAGGGCCGCCTCTTCCGTCAGGCGGGCGGCGGTCAGCATGCGCGTGACTTCGTTCTCCAGGCCCGCGATGGCGTCCTGGCGCCGCTCGCGGTAGTCGAAGAACGCCATCAGGAACACCGGCAGGCTGGCCATGGCAATGACGACCCACAGGCGCAGGTGCAGAGACCGGGGGGTACGGAACGGCATGGTCTGTGCATCATAAGATGCGCGCACGTCCGCTGCACAGGGGGTGTGCCATAGGGACATGCTGGTGCCTTGGTGGCGGCGCGCTGCCCGGGTGCTTACACTGCCATCCTCATGACCCTTACCGAACTCAAATACATCGTGGCCGTGGCGCGCGAAAAGCATTTTGGCCGCGCAGCCGATGCCTGCTACGTGTCGCAGCCCACGCTGTCGGTGGCCGTCAAGAAGCTGGAAGAAGAACTCGATGTCAAGCTGTTCGAACGCAGCGCGAGCGAGGTCAGCGTCACGCCACTGGGCGAAGAGATCGTGCGCCAGGCGCAAAGCGTGCTGGAGCAGGCCGCCGCCATCAAGGAAATCGCCAAGCGCGGCAAGGACCCGCTGGCCGGTGCCCTGACGCTGGGCGTGATCTACACCATCGGCCCCTATCTGCTGCCCGACCTCGTGCGCAATTCCATCCGCAACACGCCGCAGATGCCGCTGATGCTGCAGGAGAACTTCACCGTCAAGCTGCTGGAGATGCTGCGCACGGGAGAGATCGACTGCGCCATCCTGGCCGAGCCCTTTCCCGACACCGGGCTGGCGATGGCCCCGCTGTACGACGAGCCTTTCATGGCGGCCCTGCCCAGTCACCATCCGCTGGCATCGCAGAAGTCGGTGTCGGCCGCAGAACTCAAAAGCGAGAACATGCTGCTGCTGGGGGCGGGCCACTGCTTTCGCGACCATGTGCTGGAGGTTTGCCCCGAGTTCGCGCGCTTTGCCAGCAACGCCGAGGGCATTCGCAAGACTTTCGAGGGTTCTTCGCTGGAGACCATCAAGCACATGGTGGCCGCAGGCATGGGGGTGACCCTGGTGCCGCGCCTGGCCGTGCCACGCGAGGCGCTCACGGTATCGGCGCGCCGGCGCAAGACGGACCAGCCGCACATCCGCTACCTGCCCATCCAGGAAACCGATGGCAGCGCGCCGCCCATGCGCCGCGTGGTGCTGGCCTGGCGCCGCAGCTTCACGCGCTATGAGGCCATTGCAGCGCTGCGCAACGCCATCTACGCCTGCGAGCTGCCGGGCGTCATGCGCCTGTCTTGAGATGAAACACCCCCTGAGTCGCCTCCAGCGCCTTCCCCCCGCTCTCGCAGCGCTGCGCGCTGCGGGCAGGGGGACGCTCCCAGCGCGGCGGGGCGGCTCTTGCACGGGAGCCCTGGCTTGGGGCGCGCCAGTTTCATGCGTCGCGGGCGGCCCTTGCACGGCGGCCTTGGCCAGGGGCGCGCCGGTTTCATGGGTTGCGGGTGCCGCGTTCGCAGAATGGACAGCTGAAGGGTCGGCTCCCGGCGCAGGGTTTTTGGCACTGGATGCATGGTGCCTGCGCTACAGTGTTTGCATGTCTGCGTGGCAGACATCTTGTATTCCCATTTCCCAGGAGAAGACCATGGCCAAAGCCTCCAAGACCACTGCGCCCAGCATCCACATCGGCATCAGCGACAAAGACCGCGCGGCCATTGCCCAGGGCCTCGCGCGCCTGCTGGCCGACACCTACACGCTGTACCTGACCACGCACAACTTCCACTGGAACGTGACGGGGCCGATGTTCAACTCGCTGCACGCCATGTTCATGGCGCAGTACACCGAATTGTGGAACGCCGTGGACCCGATTGCCGAGCGCATCCGCTCGCTGGGCCATGTGGCGCCGGGCTCGTATGCCGAATTCGGCAAGCTCGCCAGCGTGCCCGATGCGCCGGCCAAGCCACCCAAGGCGATGGACATGGTGCGCATCCTCGTCGAGGGCCATGAGGCCGTGGCGCGCACTGCGCGCAGCCTGTTCGCGGTGGTGGACAAGGCCAGCGACGAACCCACGGCCGACCTGCTGACCCAGCGCCTGACGGTGCACGAGCAGACCGCCTGGATGCTGCGTTCGCTGCTCGAAGAGTGATCGCTGCGGGCACCGCATGAGCACCAGCACCGATGCCGCCGCGCCGGGCCAGGGCGCAGAAATCGAGATCAAGCTGGCACTCCCGGCGGGTAGCGCCGGGCCGCTGCTGCGGCGCCTGTCCGCCGTGCCCGCGCTGGCGCGGCACCGGCCCGTGCACCAGCAGGTGCACAACCTCTACTACGACACCTCCGACCAGGCCCTGCGGCGCCAGCGCGCGGCGCTGCGCATCCGGCGCCTGGACGGTGCCGGTCCATCCCAGTGGCTGCAAACCCTCAAGACGGCCGATGCCGGCCTTTCGGCGCTGAGCCGGCGCGGCGAGTGGGAGGTGCCTGTGGACGGGCCCGCATTGCAGCAGGACGCCCTGCGCGAGGCGCCGCCCTGGCGGCGGCTGGACCCGGACGGGACGCTGTTTGCGGCCCTGAAACCCTGCTTTTCCACCGATTTCGAGCGCACCCGCTGGACCGTGCGGCTGCGCGGCGGCACCGCCATCGAGGTGGCGCTGGATGTGGGCCAGATCGTGGCCGATGGGCGCACCGCCCCGGTGTGCGAGCTGGAACTCGAACTGCTCTCGGGGCCGCCCGAGGCCTTGTTCCGTCTGGCAGGGCAAATCGCCCGCCGCGTGGCCGTGTTGCCCCTGTCGGCCAGCAAGGCCCAGCGCGGCTTTGCCCTGGCTCAGGGCGTGCTCGATGCTCCGCAGCGCGCCCGCCCGCCCGTGCCCCCGCGCCGTGCCAGCCTGCAGGCGCTGGCCGTACCGTTGCTGTCGGAAATGTTCGACCAGTTCACGGCCAACCTGCATGCGCTGCTGGGGGCGGACCACCCCGAACTGGTGCACCAGGCGCGTGTGGGCTGGCGCCGTTTTCGTTCTGCACTGCGCCTGCTGGGCCCCGGGCTGGCCGTGCCGCCGCCCGCTTGGCCGGGGCTGCAGCCGCTGTTGGACCTGCTGGGCGAACTGCGCGACCTGGATGTCGCCTGCACCCAGACGCTGCCGACGCTGCAACCCGCGTATGTCGCGGGCGACGCCCGGCGGGCGCTCACCTGGGCGGCTGTGGAGCAATCCTTCCGCGCCGCCGCCACGCTGCAGCGCAAGGCGGTGCGCCTGGCGCTGCAGGAGCCGCTCACGGGCCAGGCCCTGCTGGGCATCACGCACTGGCTGGAGGCGCTCGGCGCCGCGCCGCAGGTGCCCGCTGTGCCTGCGCGCCGCTGGGCACGCGAGCGCGTGGCACGGCTGCGCTTGCGCTGGAAGAAGGCCCGCCGGGATGCCGTGGACGCTGCCGGCCAGCACCGGGCGCGCCTGCTGGCCAAGCGCCTGCGCTACAACATCGAGGCACTGCGCCCGCTGCTGCCCGAACGCGCCGGGCGCTGGCACGAGCGCGCCAGCCAGCAGCAGGCCGATGTGGGGGCGCTGCGCGACACGGTGCAGGCGGGCGTGCTGGCCGCGCGCCTGGAGGCGCCGCCCGAGGTGCTGGCCTTTCTGCGCGGTGTGGCGGCGGGCCTGGAGCCGCCGGCGGTGCCGGACGATGGCGTATAAACCGGGTCGCGCCGTCCGGCGCCGCCCACCCAACGTCCTTTTCCTGTCCGCATGTCATCCCCGCACCGCAGCCGCCTTTCCCTGTACCTTGACCTGATCCGCTGGAACCGCCCCGCCGGCTGGCTGCTGCTGCTGTGGCCCACGCTCAGCGCGCTGTGGATCGCGGCGGGGGGATTCCCGGGCTGGCACCTGTTGGCAGTGTTCACGCTGGGCACCATCCTGATGCGCAGCGCGGGCTGCTGCGTGAACGATGTGGCCGACCGCGACTTCGACCGCCACGTCAAGCGCACGGCGCAGCGCCCCATCACCAGCGGCGCGGTGTCGGTGCGCGAGGCGCTGGGTGTGGGCGCGGCGCTGGCGCTGGTGGCCTTTGCGCTGGTGCTCACCACCAACACGCCCACCGTGGCCTGGTCGCTGCCGGCGCTGGCGGTGACCATCCTCTACCCCTTCACCAAGCGTTTCTTTTCCATGCCGCAGGCCGTGCTGGGCGTGGCCTTCAGCATGGGCATCCCCATGGCGTTCACCGCCGTGCAGGGCGAGGTGCCATGGCTGGCGCTGTGGCTGGTCCTGGGCAACCTGCTGTGGGTGCTGGCCTACGACACCGAATACGCCATGGTGGACCGCGACGACGACCTGAAGATCGGCATGAAGACCTCGGCCATCACGCTCGGGCGCTTTGATGTGGTGGCCATCGTGGCGTTCTACCTGGGTTTTGTGCTTTTTTGGGCTGTAGCCCTCGTCCCACTTGCGTTAGGCGCTCTTTTTTACATAGCGCTTGCCGCCGTGCTGGTACAGGTGGCCTGGCACTGGCACCTGATCCGGGGACGCACGCGCGAGGGGTGCTTTCGCGCGTTCCGCGAGAATCATTGGATCGGGTTCACCGTGTTCCTGGGCATTGCGGGCAGCTACGCCCTGCGCTGATTGCTTCCAAATTAATAGCTGTTAGCGCTTTCTGGATAAGCGCTAGAGGCCAAAAACACTTCAAGAACCAAACTCGTCGCCTAGCTCATGGGCACGCTGCTCTGCGGCCCGCATGGCGGCCTCAAAGCTGGCGCCCACGCCCGCTGCCTCCATGGACTGCAAGGCTGCGTAGGTCGTGCCGCCCTTGGACGTGACGCGCTGGCGCAGCAAGGCCGGGGGCTCGTCGGAGCGGCGGGCCAGCTCCGACGCACCCACAAACGTGCCCACGGCCAGCTGGTGCGCCTGCGGCTCGGTCAGGCCCATGCCGACACCAGCGCGCGTCATGGCCTCCAGGAAGTAGAAGACATAGGCCGGGCCCGAACCCGAGAGGGCGGTCACGGCGTCGAGCTGCTTTTCGCTCTCCACCCACAAAAATTCGCCCGTGGTGGCCATGATGGCCTCCACGCTCTGGCACTGCGCATTGCTCACGCCCGGGCGCGCGTACAGCGCGCTCATGCCCTTGCCCACCAGCGCGGGCGTGTTGGGCATGGTGCGCACGATGCATTCGCTGCCCAGCCACTGGGCGATGCTGTCGGAGCGGATGCCGGCGGCCACACTCAGGTGCAAGGCCCCCTGGGTGTGCTCGCGCGCCTGCGCGGCGGCATCCTTGAAGGTCTGCGGCTTGACGGCCCAGACCACGATGCCGGCGCGCGCCAGCTGGGGGCCGGGGGCGGGCAGGGCCTCGATGGCAAAGCTCTTGCGCAGTGCCGCGCGAGCCTCGTCCCAGGGCTCCACCACCTCGATCTGGCCGGCCGGGTGGCCCTGGCGGATCAGCCCGCCAATGATGGCGCTGGCCATGTTGCCGCCGCCGATGAAGGCGATCACGGGGAGCGGGGAGGAGGCGGTGGTAGGGCTCATGGTGCAGTGTGAAGGTGCAACGACAGGGGCCACGATGGTAGCGCCAACGGGCCGGCCTGCACCGGTCGGCTAGTCCAGTGTTGTCTGGCGTACCGCATGCTCCCAGCGGGCCATCAGCTCTTGCGCGCGGGCGGCGGGCAGGGTGGGCACGAAGCGGCGCTCGGCGCGCCACAGGCGAGAAAGCTCGTCGGTGCTGCCGTACACGCCGCACGACAGGCCGGCGAGGTAGGCGGCGCCCAGCGCCGTGGTTTCGATGACGGCCGGGCGCACCACGGGGATGCCCAGCAGGTCGGCCTGGAACTGCATCAGCAGGTCGTTGATGCAGGCGCCGCCGTCCACGCGCAGCTCGCTCACTGGCTGGCCGCCCGCGGCCACGGCGTCGCGGCTCATGGCCAGCAGCAATGCGGCGCTCTGGTAGGCGATGCTTTCGAGGGCGGCGCGCGCGATGTGCGCCAGCGTGGTGCCGCGCGTGAGGCCCGTGATGGTGCCGCGTGCGTCGGGCTTCCAGTAGGGCGCGCCCAGGCCGGTGAAGGCGGGCACCATCATCACACCGCCCGAGTCGGGCACCGAGAGTGCCAATGATTCGACCTCGCTACTCGTGGAGATGGCGCGCAGCCCGTCGCGCAGCCACTGCACCACGGCGCCGCCGACGAACACGCTGCCCTCCAGCGCGAATTCGGGCTGTTTCCCAGCTTGTGCTGCGCTCGTGGTGAGCAGGCCGTTGCGCGAGGTCTGGAAGTTCTGGCCGGTGTGCATGAGCATGAAGCAGCCCGTGCCATAGGTGTTCTTGGCCATACCTGCGCTGAAGCACGCCTGGCCGAACAGCGCGCTCTGCTGGTCGCCGGCCACGCCGCCGATGCGGATGGGGTGGCCCAGCAGGTCGGCCGCGATGTCGCCGAAATGGCTGCTCGACGGCAGCACCTCGGGCAGGAGTGCCTTGGGGATGCGCAAGAGTGCGAGCAGTTCATCGTCCCATTGGTTGGTGCGCACGTTGAAGAGCATGGTGCGCGAGGCGTTGCTGACGTCCGTCACATGCACCTGGCCGTGGGTGAGCTGCCAGATGAGCCAGCTGTCCACGGTGCCGAAGGCCAGCTCGCCGCGTTCGGCCGCATCGCGCGCGCCGGGCACATGGTCCAGCAGCCACTGCAGCTTGGTGCCTGAAAAATAGGCATCGATCAGCAGCCCGGTCTTGGCCTGGATGGTGTCGGCGTGCCCCTGCTCGCGCAGCAGGGCGCAGGCGGGTTCGGCGCGGCGGTCCTGCCAGACGATGGCGTGGTGCACGGGCTGGCCGGTCTGGCGGTTCCACAGCACCGTGGTCTCGCGCTGGTTCGTGATGCCGACGGCGCGCACGCTGCCCGCCGCGATGCCCGCCTGGGCCAGCGCTTCGCGCGCCGTGGCGAGCTGCGTGCGCCAGATCTCCATCGGGTCGTGCTCCACCCAGCCGGGCCGGGGATAGATCTGCGGCAGTTCGCGCTGGGCCTGGGCCACGATGTGGCCCCGTTCGTCAAACACGATGCTGCGCGAGCTGGAGGTGCCCTGGTCGAGTGCAAGCAGGTAAGTCATGGGAATGGGTCGAAAGAGGAGGTCAGTCTGTCGCCACCACCAACTGCACGTCGGCGTTCTCCAGCAGGGCCGGGAAAGGCTCGGGTGGCATTTCGTCGGTGAACAGCCGGTCGATCTGGTCGAGTGTGGCCAGTTGCACCATGGCTGGGCGGTTGAATTTGCTGTGGTCGGCCGCCAGCCAGACTTCACGTGCGTGCTCCACGATGGTCTGGGCCACCTTCACCTCGCGGTAGTCGAAATCGCGCAGCGAGCCATCGGCCTCGATGCCCGAGATGCCGATGATGGCGATGTCCACCCGGAACTGGCGGATGAAGTCCACCGCCGCTTCGCCCACGATGCCCCGGTCGCGCGAGCGCACCACGCCACCGACCACGATGACCTCGCAGTCCGGGTTGCCGCACAGGATGGCCGCCACATTGAGGTTGTTGGTGATGACGCGCAGGCCCTGGTGGTGCAGCAGCGCCTTGGCAATGGCCTCGGTGGTGGTGCCGATATTCAGGATCAACGAACAGTGGTTGGGCACCTGTCGGGCGACGGCCCGGGCGATCCGTGCCTTGCCTTCCGAATGCAGCGATTCGCGGTGGTTGTGGGCCAGGTTTTCCACGGTGGAGCTGGGGGCGCGCACGCCGCCATGGAAGCGCATCAGCAGCCCTTTTTCGGACAGGCGCTGCACGTCGCGCCGCACGGTCTGCAGCGTCACGCCCAGGGTTTCAGCCAGTTCTTCCACGGTGGCCGACTGGCGGGCACGCACGGCTTCGAGGATCAGGATTTGTCGGGGGTTCGTGTTCACGCGGGTTCCAGCGGAGCTTGTGGTGTCAATCACTGTAAGGCGAAATGTAAAACGAAAAAAAAGGAACGCATTAAGGGTTAACCTTGATACATTGCGAACAAAAAAGAACAAAAATGAAAAGATACGAAAATCGGCGCGCGGCCGCTGCAGCAGTGGCAGGCGGGTGTCGCCCGCAAGAAAGGTGGAGCAATGGAGCTGGTACTGGAGTGCATCAGCAAGAAGGTGGGAGCGCAGACATGGCTCCACGGCATGGACATGGCCTTGCACAGCAATGCCGTGACCGTATTGCTGGGCGCCACGCAGGCCGGCAAGACCAGCCTGATGCGCATCATGGCGGGGCTGGATGTACCCACGGGCGGCAAGGTGCGGGTCGACGGCCGGGATGTGACCGGCATGCCGGTGCGCGAGCGCAACGTGGCCATGGTGTACCAGCAGTTCATCAACTACCCGTCGCTCACGGTGGCGGACAACATCGCTTCGCCGCTGAAACTGCGCGGCGAGCCGAACATCGCAGCCCGCGTGCGGGAGCTGGCCGAGCGCCTGCACATCGACATGTTTCTTGACCGCCTGCCGGCGGAGCTTTCGGGCGGACAGCAGCAGCGCGTTGCGCTGGCACGGGCCCTGGCCAAGGGCGCGCCGCTGATGCTGCTCGACGAACCCCTGGTGAACCTCGACTACAAGCTGCGCGAGGAGCTGCGCGAAGAGCTCACGCAGCTGTTCGCCGCCGGGCAGTCCACCGTGGTCTATGCGACCACCGAGCCGGGCGAGGCTCTGCTGCTGGGCGGTTACACCGCCGTGCTCGACGAGGGGCGGCTGTTGCAATACGGCCCCACGGCCGAGGTGTTCCACGAGCCGTGCTCGCTGCGCGTGGCCCGGGCCTTCAGCGACCCTCCCATCAACCTGGTGCCGGCCGTGGCCACGCCGCAGGGCCTGCGTCTGCAAGGCGGCGTGGAACTGGCGCCGTGCCCGCCGTTGGCCGTGCCCGCGGCATCGGAACTGACCGTGGGCGTGCGCGCCAGCGCCCTGCGCGTACATGAGCGCCCGGGTGACGTGGCGGTGCGGGGCGAGGTCGAGCTGGCCGAGATTTCCGGCTCCGACACCTTCGTGCACGCTGCCACGCCGCTGGGCGAAGTGGTGGCGCAGGTCACCGGGGTGCATTACTTCGAGCTGGGGGCGACGGTGACGCTGTATTTCAGCCCGGCGCAGGTCTATGTGTTCGGCGGAGACGGCGGCCTGCTGCTGGCCCCGCAGCGTCCGGGAGGCTGCTGACCATGGCGCACATCACGCTCGACCTGGCGCATTCCTACAAGCCCGACCCGCGGCAGGACAGCGACTATGCGTTGTTGCCCCTGAAGATGGAGTTCGAGGACGGTGGCGCCTACGCGTTGCTCGGCCCCTCGGGCTGTGGCAAGACCACCATGCTCAACATCATGTCGGGCCTGCTCGTGCCCTCGCATGGCAAGGTGTTGTTCGACGGCCGCGATGTCACGCGCGCCACGCCGCAGGATCGCAACATTGCCCAGGTGTTCCAGTTTCCGGTGATCTACGACACCATGACGGTGGCCGAGAATCTGGCCTTCCCCCTGCGCAACCGCAAGGTGCCCGAGGAACAGATTCGCCAGCGTGTCGGCGTGATCGCCGAGATGCTGGAGATGAGCGGGCAGCTCAACCAGCGCGCCGCCGGCCTGTCGGCCGACGCCAAGCAGAAAATCTCGCTCGGCCGGGGCTTGGTGCGCTCGGACGTGTCGGCCGTGCTGTTCGACGAGCCGCTCACGGTGATCGACCCGCACCTCAAGTGGCAGCTGCGGCGCAAGCTCAAGCAGATCCACCACGAGCTCAAGCTCACGCTGATCTACGTGACGCACGACCAGGTCGAGGCCCTCACCTTCGCCGACCAGGTGGTGGTGATGACGCGCGGGCGTGCCGTGCAGGTCGGGTCGGCTGACGCGCTGTTCGAGCGACCGCAGCATGTATTTGTGGGTCATTTCATCGGCTCGCCTGGCATGAACTTCCTGCCCGCGCAATTGGAGGGTGACCGCCTTCAGGTGGCCGGCCATGCGCTGGAGCAGCCGGTGCCGCGCCGCCTGCCCGAAGGTGCCCTGCAGGTCGGCGTGCGCCCTGAATACCTGGTGCTGGCCCAGCCCGGGCAGCCCGGTGCGCTGCCGTGCACCGTGCAACGCGTGCAGGACATCGGCACCTATTTCATGCTGACCGCGCAGGTGGGCGAGTGCATCATCCGAACGCGTTTTGGCCCCGAACAGCGCTTGCCTTCCCAGGGTGATCCAGTCTGGCTGCAGGTGCTGGGTGAGCACACCTGCTACTACCAAAACGAGGAGTTGTTGCCATGAGCACGACCACCAAGCCGGTCAACCAGAAAGCCTGGTTCCTGATTCTGCCCGTGCTGCTGTGTGTGGCGTTCTCCGCCATCATTCCGCTGATGACGGTGGTGAACTATTCGGTGCAGGACATCATCTCGCCAGAGCGCCGGGTGTTCGTGGGCACCGAATGGTTTGCCGCCATCATGCGCGACGAGGAGTTGCATGCCGCCCTGTGGCGACAGATCACGTTCTCGCTGGCGGTGCTGGCCGTCGAAATTCCGCTGGGCATTGCGCTGGCGCTGTCCATGCCGGCGCAGGGCTGGAAGTCGTCCGCTGTGCTGGTGATCGTGGCGCTGTCGTTGCTGATCCCCTGGAATGTGGTGGGCACCATCTGGCAGATCTATGGACGGGCCGATATCGGCCTGATGGGCCGCATGTTGCAGGTGGCAGGAATCGAATACAGCTACACCGGAAATTCGACACATGCCTGGCTCACGGTCCTGCTCATGGATGTGTGGCATTGGACGCCGTTGGTGGCATTGCTGGCTTTCGCCGGGCTGCGTTCGATTCCCGACGCCTACTACCAGGCCGCACGCATCGACGGGGCCAGCAAGCTGGCGGTGTTCCGCTACATCCAGCTGCCGAAGATGCGGGGTGTGTTGATGATCGCCGTGCTGCTGCGCTTCATGGACAGTTTCATGATCTACACCGAGCCGTTCGTGCTCACCGGCGGCGGCCCGGGCAATGCCACGACGTTCCTGAGCCAGTACCTGACCACGAAGGCGGTGGGTCAATTCGACCTGGGGCCCGCAGCAGCGTTCTCCCTGATCTATTTCCTCATCATCCTGCTGCTGTGCTTCATTCTCTACAACTGGATGCAGCGGGTCGGAACGGCACGCCAGGAAGGAGCTGGCCATGAATGAAAAGCGCTTTCACAAGCGATCGCTCTTTCTGATCGCGTACCTGGTCTTCGCCGTGCTGCCCATCTACTGGATGGTGAACATGAGCTTCAAGACGAACGAGGAAATTCTGTCGAGTTTCTCGTTCTTCCCGCAGCATTTCACGTGGGCCAACTACCACACCATTTTCACGGACCCTTCCTGGTATTCGGGCTACATCAACAGTCTGATCTACGTCGCCATCAACACGGTGATCTCGCTCACCGTGGCACTGCCGGCGGCCTATGCTTTTTCGCGCTACCAGTTCCTGGGCGACAAGCATGTGTTCTTCTGGCTGCTGACCAACCGCATGACGCCGCCCGCGGTGTTCCTGCTGCCGTTCTTCCAGCTCTATACCACCGTGGGGCTCATGGACACGCACATCGCCGTGGCGCTGGCGCACCTGCTGTTCAACGTGCCGCTGGCCGTCTGGATCCTGGAGGGCTTCATGAGCGGTATCCCGCGCGAGATCGACGAGACGGCCTACATCGACGGCTACTCGTTTCCGCGCTTCTTTCTCACGATCTTCCTGCCTCTCATCAAGGCGGGCGTGGGCGTCGCGGCGTTCTTCTGCTTCATGTTCAGCTGGGTTGAGTTGTTGCTGGCGCGCACGCTCACCAGCGTGAATGCCAAGCCCATCGTGGCGACGATGACGCGCACGGTGTCGGCCTCGGGCATGGACTGGGCCACGCTGGCGGCGGCGGGCGTGCTGACCATCGTGCCGGGCGCCATCGTCATCTGGTTCGTGCGGCACTACATCGCGAAGGGTTTCGCGATGGGTCGCGTCTGAGGAGGTACTTTCCATGTTCGAGTGGATGGCGTGGACCACGCCGGTGGCTGTTTTCTTCGTCTGCATCGTGCTCATGCTGATCGGCATGACGGTGTGGGAGGTCAAGTCTCCCACCGTGCTGCGCAAGGGCTTCCTGCCTATCGAGACGACGCGCGGGGACCGGCTTTTCATCGGCCTGCTGACGGCGGCCTACATCAACCTGGCTTGGGTGGGACTGGGCGAACGGATGGCGCAGTGGTTCCAGCTGGAGGCTGCGCCCTCGGTGTGGATCAGTCTGTTCCTGTCGATGGCGGCGCTTGCATTTGTCATGCGCAAGGCCTGAAGGTTTCCTAAAACCGGCCCGTTCCTCCCCCGCGGCCGGGGTTCATTTTGACAAGGGGAGGCCCAATGAGGAGACAAATGATGAAGGTTCAACTGAAGGCGGTCGCATTTGCTGCAGCCGCACTGGCCCTGGGCCATGCTGCCTGGGCCGGGGAGGCAGAAGCCAAGAAATGGATCGACAGCGAGTTCCAGCCGTCCACGCTGAGCAAGGACCAGCAGATGGCGGAGATGAAATGGTTCATTGATGCGGCCAAGAAGCTGCAAGGCAAGGGCGTGAAGGAAGTCTCGGTCGTGTCGGAGACCATCACCACCCATGAATACGAATCCAAGACCCTGGCCAAGGCGTTTGAGGAGATCACGGGTATCAAGGTCAAGCATGATCTGATCCAGGAAGGCGACGTGGTCGAGAAGCTGCAGACCTCGATGCAGTCGGGCAAGAGCATTTATGACGGCTGGATTTCCGACTCCGACCTGATCGGCACGCACTACCGCTACGGCAAGATCATGAGCCTGACCGACTACATGGCTGGTGCTGGCAAGGAATACACCAACCCGGGCCTGGATCTGAAGGATTTCATCGGCACCAAGTTCACTACCGGCCCGGACGGCAAGCTGTACCAGCTGCCCGACCAGCAGTTCGCCAACCTGTACTGGTTCCGTGCCGACCTGTTCGACCGCAAGGACATCAAGGACAAGTTCAAGGCCAAGTACGGCTACGACCTGGGCGTGCCGCTGAACTGGAGCGCTTACGAAGACATCGCCGAGTTCTTCACCAACGATATCAAGCAAATTGACGGCAAGGCCATCTATGGCCACATGGACTACGGCAAGAAGGATCCGTCGCTGGGCTGGCGCTTCACCGATGCCTGGCTTTCGATGGCTGGCACGGCCGACATCGGTGCGCCCAATGGACTGCCTATCGACGAGTGGGGCATCCGCGTGGCCGACGACAAGTGCACCCCCGTGGGTGCCTCGGTGGCCCGTGGTGGCGCCACCAATTCCCCGGCTGCCGTCTATGCACTCACCAAGTACGTGGACTGGATGAAAAAATACGCGCCCAAGGAAGCCACGGGCATGACCTTCGGCGAAGCCGGCCCCGTGCCTGCCCAGGGCCAGATCGCCCAGCAGATCTTCTGGTACACCGCCTTCACCGCCGACATGAACAAACCCGGCCTGCCCGTGGTGAATGCCGACGGCACGCCCAAGTGGCGCATGGCCCCTGGCCCCAACGGCCCGTATTGGAAGCAGGGCATGCAGAATGGCTACCAGGACGTCGGTTCGTGGACCTTCTTCAAGAACCACGATGCTGACAAGACGGCCGCCGCCTGGCTTTACGCCCAGTTCGTGACCGCCAAGACGACCTCGTTGAAGAAGACCGTGGTGGGCCTGACCCCGATCCGCGAGTCCGATATCCAGTCCAAGGCCATGACCGACATGGCGCCCAAGCTCGGCGGCCTGGTCGAGTTCTACCGCAGCCCGGCCCGTGTGGCATGGTCGCCCACCGGCACCAATGTGCCCGACTACCCCAAGCTGGCACAGCTGTGGTGGAAGAACGTGGCCCAGGCCGTCACGGGCGAGAAGACGCCACAGGGCGCCATGGACACGCTGGCCGACGAAATGGACCAGGTCATGGCGCGTCTGGAGCGTGCCGGCATGGAGCGTTGCGCACCCAAGCTCAACAAGAAGGAAGACCCGAGCAAGTGGTTGAGCGACAAGAAGGCGCCGTGGGCCAAGTTGGCCAACGAGAAGCCCAAGGGTGAGACCATTGCCTACGACAAGCTGTTGCAGGCCTGGAAGGACGGCAAGGTGCGCTGAGCTCCCGGTCGTCACCTGTTGTCAAGCCAACCCGGCATCCCACGGGGTGTCGGGGTTCAGAAGAGGGTGGTGAGTGGCATCGTTCCGTGGTTCGGATCAAGAACCTGAATCCGATCAAAAGCCATCCCTCTTTTTTTCCTGATACTTTCGACGCGCATGGACGTTTCGAACCCATGACTACTTCCACCACACCCTTGCCGACCCAGCGCTCCGAGTTGATCAAGCGCCTGAGCGAGCCGCGTATTTACGATCTGGTCATCATCGGTGGCGGTGCAACGGGTCTGGGGGTGGCACTCGATGCTGCTGCGCGTGGTTTCAGCGTCGCGCTGGTGGAATCGCATGATTTCGCCAAGGGAACCTCGTCGCGAGCCACCAAGCTGGTGCATGGGGGGGTTCGCTACCTGGCGCAGGGCAACATCGCTCTGGTGCGCGAGGCGCTGCATGAGCGGACCACCCTGATGAACAATGCGCCCCATCTGGCGCAGCCGTTGGCCTTTGTCATGCCGTCCTATCACTGCTGGGAATCGCCGTTCTACGGCATCGGGCTGAAGATGTACGACGCCCTGGCAGGAAAGGCCGGGCTGGGAGCCACCGAATTTCTGGGGGTGGAGCGCACTTTGAAGTGCTTGCCCACCGTGCGGCCCCAAGGGCTCAAGGGCGGCGTCAAATATTGGGACGGACAGTTTGACGATGCCCGTCTGGCGCTGGCGCTGGCCCGAACGGCCGCCAGCCGGGGGGCTGTACTGGTGAATTACTGTGCTGCGCGGGCACTGGTGCATGAACAGGGGCGCGTCAGTGGCGTTGTCTGCGAAGACACGGAAACGGGCCACCGCCTCACGCTGCGCGCGCGTTGTGTGGTGAACGCCACGGGCGTCTGGGTGGATGCCTTGCGCCAGCAGGACGGCGAAGCGACCCACCGCCCCGTCAAGCCCATTGTGGCGCCCAGCCAGGGGGTGCATGTGGTGGTGGACCGTGAATTCCTCGCTTCGGATCACGCCCTGATGGTCCCCAAGACCGCCGATGGCCGGGTGCTTTTTGCGGTGCCGTGGCTGGGCAAGGTCATTCTGGGAACGACCGACAGCCCGCGCCATGATCTGGAACGCGAGCCTGAAGCGTTTCCGGAGGAGCTGGCGTTCATCCTGCGTGAGTCGGCTCGCTATCTGAACCGGGCGCCCACGCCGGAAGACATCCGCAGTATCTGGGTCGGTCTGCGGCCACTGGTCAAGCCCCAGGACGATGACGGGAACGACACCAAGAGTCTGAGCCGTGAGCACACGGTGTTGTCCAGCCGCAGCGGGCTCATCACGGTGACAGGGGGCAAGTGGACCACCTACCGGGCGATGGCCGAGGATGTGTTGCAAAAATGCTTCACGGCGGGGCTTCTGGAGGCCCGATCGGGCGGTGTCACGACCCATCTGCCGCTGGTGGGGGCGCCTGAAGGCGCCGTACGCCACCGCATGTGCGACGCCCAGGGGTGGCACTCCTATGGCTCGGAGACGGATTTTGTGCGCGGGTGCGCTGGTGCTTCCAACGACCTGGGCGGAGGCGTCACCGAGGCCATGGTGCGGTTTGCGGCCCAGCATGAATATGCACGGACTGTCGAAGACGTGCTGGCTCGGCGCTGTCGCATGCTGTTCCTGGATGCGCGCAAGGCCGCCCGGGTGGCCCGGGGGGTGGCCGAGGTGCTTCAGCAGGAAACGGGACGTGACCCGCAGCTGCCCGCCTTCCTGGAGCTGACGGAGCAGTATTTGCGCCTGCCTGTTTGAGCATGTTGCGGAAAAGTGCTTGACGCGGTTGTGATGTTTTGCGACAATCGCAGGCTTCGCTATGAAAAGAGCGAAATTCTGCCCAGGAAAACCCTGCAAATGGTTTGCAGTGTGGACGACGGGCCCAAGACTGACTGGCTGATTGGCGGTGTCCGAGAGGGTCTCGGGTGCTGGCGGTCTTCTGGTGCAAGTTGGGAATATTGAAATGATCCAGACAGAAACTCGGTTAGACGTTGCCGACAATACCGGCGCGAAGTCCGTCCTGTGCATCAAGGTGCTGGGCGGTTCCAAGCGTCGTTATGCCAGCGTGGGTGACATCATCAAGGTCAGCGTCAAAGAGGCGGCTCCGCGTGGCCGCGTCAAAAAAGGCGAGATTTACAGTGCCGTGGTGGTTCGTACCGCCAAGGGCATTCGCCGTGGCGATGGCTCTCTCGTGAAATTCGACGGCAATGCTGCGGTGTTGCTGAATGCAAAGCTGGAGCCCATCGGCACCCGCATCTTTGGACCCGTCACGCGTGAACTGCGTAGCGAGAAGTTCATGAAGATCGTGTCTCTGGCTCCTGAAGTTCTCTAAGGACAGCGCGATGAACAAGATTCGCAAGGGCGACGAAATCGTCGTGCTCACCGGGCGCGACAAAGGCAAGCGCGGCACGGTTTCGCTGCGCAAAGACGACTCGCATGTGGTCGTTGAAGGCATCAACCTCGTCAAGAAGCATGTCAAGCCGAACCCCATGAAGGGTACGACAGGCGGCATCGTCGAGAAGGCCATGCCGATCCACCAGTCCAACGTGGCAATCTACAACGCTGCCACTGGCAAGGCTGACCGCGTCGGCATCAAGCTCCAGGCGGATGGAACGCGTGTTCGCGTGTTCAAGTCCAGCGGTGCTGAAATCAAGGCCTAAGGGGTAAACAATGGCACGACTCCAACAACACTACCGCGAAAAAGTCGCCCCCGAATTGATGAAGCAGTTCGGTTACACCTCGCCCATGCAGGTTCCGCGTCTGACCAAGATCACGCTCAACATGGGTGTGAGCGAGGCAGTTGCCGACAAGAAGGTCATGGACAACGCCGTGGGCGACCTGTCCAAGATTGCAGGCCAGAAGCCTGTGGTGACCAAGGCCAAGAAGGCCATCGCCGGATTCAAGATCCGCGAGATGCAAGCCATTGGTTGCATGGTCACCCTGCGTGGCGTTCAGATGTATGAGTTCCTGGATCGTTTCGTCACCGTGGCTCTGCCCCGTGTGCGTGACTTCCGGGGTATCTCTGGTCGCGCTTTTGATGGCCGTGGTAACTACAACATCGGCGTCAAGGAACAGATCATTTTCCCTGAGATCGAGTACGACAAGGTCGACGCACTGCGTGGTCTCAATATCAGCATCACCACGACGGCAAAAACCGATGAAGAGTGCAAGGCACTGCTCGCGGGTTTCCGTTTTCCGTTCAAGAACTGAGGCGGCGTATGGCTAAAGTAGCTCTGATCCAGCGCGAACTCAAGCGCGAAAAACTGGCGGCAAAGTATGCAGCGAAATACGCTGAACTGAAGGCTGCTGCATCCGATGTCAAGCGCAGCGAAGAAGAGCGTGAAGCAGCCCGTCTGGGTCTGCAGAAGCTCCCACGCAATGCGAATCCGACACGCCAGCGCAATCGTTGCGCCATCACGGGTCGTCCCCGCGGTACCTTCCGCCAATTCGGTCTGGCCCGCGCCAAGATCCGTGAACTGGTCTTTGCAGGCGACATCCCCGGTGTCACCAAGGCCAGCTGGTAAGCAGGCAGGAGAGATTAAACATGAGCATGAGTGATCCCATCGCTGACTTGCTGACCCGCATCCGCAATGCCCAAATGGTCGCCAAGGCCTCTGTCGTGGTACCCGCTTCCAAAGTGAAGGTGGCTATCGCCCAGGTCCTGAAGGACGAGGGTTACATTGACGGATTCCAGGTCAAGACCGAAGGCGGCAAGTCTGAAATCGAAATCGCCCTGAAGTACTACGCCGGACGTCCTGTCATCGAGCGTATCGAGCGCGTCAGCCGTCCTGGCCTGCGTGTGTACAAAGGCCGTGATTCCATCCCACAAGTCATGAACGGTCTGGGTGTGGCCATTGTCACCACCCCCAAGGGCGTTATGACCGATCGCAAAGCGCGTGCTACCGGTGTCGGTGGCGAAGTGCTGTGCTATGTGGCCTAACCCGCGGCATTGAGGAGAAACTGAAATGTCCCGAGTAGGAAAAATGCCCGTGACCATCCCCGCTGGCGTGGATGTGTCCGTCAAAGAAGACCAAATCAGCGTCAAGGGCGCTGGTGGTGTCCTGTCACTGGCTCAAAACGTGCTGGTCAAGGTTTCCAGCAACGACGGCAAGCTGAGCTTCGTTCCTGTGAACGACTCCCGCGAAGCCAATGCCATGAGCGGAACGATCCGCCAGCTGGTCAACAACATGGTTGTTGGCGTCAGCAAGGGCTTTGAAAAGAAGCTCAGTCTGGTGGGCGTGGGTTACAAAGCTGCAGCGACCGGTTCCAAGCTGAATCTGGCTGTCGGTTACTCGCACCCCGTCAATTTCGACATGCCTGCCGGCATCACGGTGACGACCCCCACCCCCACGGAAGTGGTTGTGAAGGGCGCCGACCGCCAGCGCGTGGGTCAGATTGCCGCCGAGATTCGTGCTGTTCGTCCGCCCGAGCCCTACAAGGGCAAGGGTATCCGCTATGCGGACGAAAAGATCACGATCAAAGAGACCAAGAAGAAATAAGGAGCTGCAACATGTTGACCAAGAAAGAGCAGCGTCTTCGTCGGGCCCGCCAGACACGTATCCGCATTGCACAGCAAGGCATTGCGCGTCTGACGGTGAATCGCACGAATCTCCATATCTATGCAACCGTGATCTCTGGCGACGGCAGCAAAGTGCTGGCCAGCGCCTCTACCGCAGAAGCCGATGTGCGCGCAGCGCTCGGTGGCTCTGGCAAGGGTGGCAACGCGGCTGCGGCCCAGGCGATTGGCAAGCGTATTGCCGAGAAGGCCAAGGCTGCTGGCGTGGAGAAGGTGGCATTTGATCGCGCAGGTTTTGCCTATCACGGCCGCGTCAAGGCTCTGGCCGACGCCGCACGCGAAGCGGGCCTGCAGTTCTAAGCGGAACGGAATAAAAAATGGCTAAATTTCAACCCCGAGTGCAAGACGAAGGTCGCGACGACGGCATGCGCGAGAAGATGATCGCGGTGAATCGCGTCACCAAGGTCGTGAAGGGCGGTCGTATCCTCGGTTTCGCCGCTTTGACCGTTGTTGGTGATGGCGATGGCCGTGTCGGCATGGGCAAGGGCAAGTCCAAGGAAGTGCCTGCTGCAGTGCAGAAGGCCATGGAAGAAGCGCGTCGCAACATGGTGAAGGTGTCGTTGAAGAACGGCACCATCCATCACCAGGTGACGGGCCACCATGGCGCAGCCTTTGTAATGATGGCTCCGGCCCCTAAGGGTACCGGCATCATCGCTGGCGGCCCCATGCGCGCCGTGTTCGAAGTGATGGGAATGACCGATATCGTGGCCAAGAGCCATGGTTCGTCCAACCCGTACAACATGGTTCGTGCGACGTTTGACGCACTGACCAATTCCACCACGCCGTCGGAAGTGGCGTCCAAGCGCGGCAAGACGGTCGAAGACCTCTTCGCCTGACAGGAGTCCAGACAATGTCTACACAACAAACCGTGAAGATTCAGCTGGTACGCAGCCCGATCGGGACCAAGGTGTCCCATCGCGCCACCGTGCGTGGCCTGGGTCTGCGCAAGCTGAACAGTGTCAGCGAACTGCAGGATACCCCTGCCGTGCGCGGCATGATCAACAAGATCAGTTATCTGGTCAAAGTCCTCTGAGAGGTAGATGATGGAACTCAATAACATCAAGCCTGCGGATGGTTCTAAGCACGCCAAGCGTCGCGTCGGTCGGGGTATTGGCTCCGGCTTGGGCAAGACGGCAGGTCGTGGTCACAAGGGCCAGAAGTCGCGTGCTGGTGGCTACCACAAAGTTGGTTTCGAAGGCGGTCAGATGCCGCTGCAGCGCCGTCTGCCCAAGCGTGGTTTCAAGTCGCAAACGCTGAAGTACAACGCGGAAGTGACGCTGACGGCTCTGTCCCAACTGGGACTGGCCGAGGTCGACATGCTGGCTCTCAAGCAGGCAGGCCTTGTGGGTCAGAACGCCAAGGTGGTCAAGGTCATCAATACGGGTGCCATCACCTCGGCTGTCAAGCTGAGCGGAATCGGTGCAACAGCAGGTGCCAAGGCAGCCATCGAAGCCGCCGGCGGTGCTCTCGCTTAAGCCTGTCTTGAAGGGATGCACTTGTGGCAACTAGCGCAGCACCAATAGCAAAAACCGGCAAGTACGGCGATTTGCGTCGCCGTCTGGTTTTTCTGTTGCTGGCGCTGGTCGTATATCGGGTTGGGGCTCATATCCCCGTTCCAGGTATCGATCCGGCTCAGCTTCAACAGCTGTTCAGCGGCCAGCAAGGCATATTGAACCTGTTCAATATGTTCTCGGGTGGCGCCCTTTCGCGCTTTACCGTGTTTGCGTTGGGGATCATGCCGTATATCTCGGCATCGATCATCATGCAGCTCATGACGTATGCTGTGCCGACTTTCGAGCAATTGAAGAAAGAAGGCGAGGCAGGGCGTCGAAAGATCACCCAGTACACCCGCTACGGCACCTTGGGACTGGCCATTTTTCAGTCGCTGGGCATTGCTGTTGCGCTGGAAAGTTCGGCTGGATTGGTGCTGGCACCTGGATTCGGATTCCGAATGACCGCTGTGGTGAGCTTGACCGCAGGAACAATGTTCCTGATGTGGTTGGGTGAGCAGATCACCGAGCGTGGGTTGGGCAATGGCATTTCCATTCTGATCTTTGCGGGTATTGCGGCCGGGCTGCCCAGTTCCATCGGCGGGCTTCTGGAGTTGGTACGCACGGGTGCCATGAGCATCATTGCCGCCATCTTCATTGTGCTGGTGGTGTGTCTGGTGACCTACTTTGTCGTGTTTGTCGAGCGCGGTCAGCGTAAGATTCTAGTCAATTACGCACGGCGCCAGGTTGGTAACAAGGTTTACGGTGGACAGTCTTCGCACTTGCCACTGAAGCTGAACATGGCCGGTGTGATCCCTCCAATCTTTGCATCGTCCATCATTCTGTTGCCCGCCACGGTAGTGAACTGGTTCAGCACCGGGGACTCGATGCGCTGGTTGAAGGATATTTCCGGTGCATTGACGCCAGGCCAGCCGGTCTACGTTATGTTCTATGCAGCGGCCATTGTTTTCTTCTGTTTTTTCTATACCGCTCTGGTGTTCAACAGCAGGGAAACGGCAGACAACCTGAAGAAGAGTGGTGCGTTCATACCTGGTATCCGGCCAGGCGATCAGACCGCCCGCTACATTGATAAAATCTTGCTTCGACTCACCCTTGTGGGGGCCATCTACATCACCTTTGTGTGTTTGCTCCCTGAGTTCTTGATCATCAAGTACAACGTGCCTTTCTATTTTGGTGGCACGTCACTGCTGATCATCGTCGTGGTAACGATGGACTTCATGGCCCAGGTGCAGAACTACATGATGTCCCAGCAGTACGACTCGCTGCTGAAGAAGGCCAATTTCAAGTCGGGCGCAGGATCTTGATGAATTGAAAAATTCATTGACCTTCTGAGTGAATGGTGTGCCAGGCGTGATGACTGGTGCTGTTTAAGTTAAGAGCCTGGCGTTGTTTCGCAGGCGCATAAAGTGTTTCAGGCAGATTGCCCGGGCGCTAGATCTGGTTTTAGGAGAATGAAATGAGAGTTTCGGCTTCGGTCAAAAAAATCTGCCGCAACTGCAAGATCATCCGCCGCAAGGGTGTGGTGCGCGTGATCTGCACGGACCTGCGTCACAAGCAGCGTCAGGGTTGATTAGGAAAGCATTAGAGGACGCAAATGGCACGTATCGCTGGTATCAATATTCCACCGCACAAGCATGCTGAAATTGGCCTGACCGCCATTTACGGCATCGGTCGCACTCGCGCACGCAAGATCTGCGAAGCATGCGAAATCGATTATTCGAAGAAGATCAAGGATCTGACGGATAGCGATCTCGAAAAAATTCGTGATCAGATCGAGAAGTTCACCATTGAAGGTGACCTGCGCCGCGAAACCACAATGAACATCAAGCGCTTGATGGACATTGGTTGCTATCGGGGTTTCCGTCATCGCCGCGGTCTGCCGATGCGTGGTCAGCGCACGCGCACCAATGCCCGTACCCGCAAGGGTCCGCGCAAGGGCGCAGCAGCACTGAAGAAATAAAGAGATTGAAAGATCAATATGGCCAAGTCTCCTGCCAATAACGCAGCACAGCGTGTTCGTAAGAAGGTTCGCAAGAACGTGTCGGACGGCGTCGCACACGTGCACGCATCGTTCAACAACACCATCATCACCATCACCGATCGCCAGGGCAATGCACTGTCGTGGGCTTCGTCGGGTGGTCAGGGTTTCAAGGGTTCGCGTAAATCCACGCCGTTCGCTGCCCAGGTGGCTTCCGAAATGGCCGGTCGCGCCGCCATCGAACAAGGTATCAAGAACCTTGACGTCGAAATCAAGGGCCCAGGCCCAGGACGTGAATCGTCGGTGCGTGCACTGGGTGCACTGGGCATCCGCATCACGTCCATCTCCGATGTGACACCGGTTCCGCACAACGGCTGCCGTCCGCAAAAACGCCGTCGTATCTGATTTTCAACAAGCCCACCGCCGCCTGCGCCCGTATCAACGCCGCAGGCGGCTCCCGCAATGGTTTGCGGTAGCTGACATAGAAGGATATTCAAGTGGCACGTTATCTCGGCCCCAAGGCCAAACTTTCCCGCCGTGAAGGCACTGACTTGTTCCTTAAGAGCGCACGTCGCTCAATCGCCGACAAGTCGAAATTTGATTCCAAGCCTGGTCAACATGGCCGGACCTCTGGCGCTCGCACGTCTGACTACGGGCTCCAACTGCGTGAAAAGCAGAAGGTCAAGCGCATGTACGGCATTCTGGAAAAGCAGTTCCGCCGCTACTTCGAAGCCGCCGACCGCCGCAAGGGCAACACGGGTGCCAACCTGCTGTCGCTGCTCGAATGCCGTCTGGACAACGTCGTGTACCGCATGGGCTTCGGCTCGACGCGTGCCGAGGCACGTCAGCTGGTGTCGCACAAGGCGATCACCGTGAACGGCGTGTCCGTCAACATTCCTTCGTATCTTGTCAAGACGGGTGACCTTGTCGCCGTTCGTGAAAAGTCGAAGAAGCAAGGCCGTATTGCTGAAGCACTCCAGCTGGCACAGCAAGTTGGCATGCCTGCGTGGGTCGAAGTCGACGCAGCCAAGGCCGAGGGCGTATTCAAGAAGGTGCCTGACCGCGACGAATTCGGTGCAGACATCAACGAATCCCTGATCGTTGAGTTGTACTCGCGCTAAGCCCTGGATTCACAGTAGAAAAATCGTTCCTGTACCGCGAGGCATCGCGGTATGGGCGCTTCACCAGCCTTACCGGTGTAACGAGCTGGGGGTATTGAGAGGAAGTCTGCATGCAAACAAATCTGCTGAAACCCAAGGCTATCAATGTCGAACAGCTTGGTCACAACCGGGCCAAGGTCGCACTGGAGCCGTTCGAGCGTGGGTATGGCCACACGTTGGGCAACGCCATCCGGCGCGTCCTGCTCTCGTCCATGGTGGGTTACGCAGCGACCGAAGTGACGATCGCAGGGGTTCTCCACGAGTACTCTTCCATTGATGGCGTGCAGGAAGATGTGGTCAACATTCTTCTGAATCTCAAAGGTGTGGTCTTCAAGCTCCACAACCGCGACGAGGTCACGCTCAGCCTGCGCAAGGACGGTGAGGGTATTGTCACGGCGCGTGACATTCAAACACCCCACGACGTGGAAATCGTGAATCCTGATCATGTCATTGCCCATTTGTCGCAAGGCGGCAAGCTGGACATGCAGATCAAGGTTGAAAAGGGCCGTGGCTATGTGCCTGGCAACCAGCGTCGCTTTGCGGATGAAACTACCAAATCGATTGGCCGTATTGTTCTGGACGCATCGTTCTCGCCGGTCAAGCGTGTGAGCTACACGGTGGAAAGCGCCCGCGTCGAGCAGCGCACCGATCTGGACAAGCTCGTTGTCGAGATCGAAACCAACGGTGCTATCACCGCAGAAGATGCTGTGCGTGCCTCTGCCAAGATTCTTGTTGAACAACTGGCAGTATTCGCGCAGCTCGATGGCGGTGAAATTCCGACGTTCGAGTCGCCATCCGGCGGACGTTCCACCAATGCCACGTTCGATCCGATCCTGCTGCGTCCGGTGGATGAACTGGAACTCACGGTCCGTTCTGCCAACTGCCTCAAGGCAGAGAACATCTATTACATCGGTGACCTGATCCAGCGCACCGAGAACGAATTGCTCAAGACCCCGAATCTGGGTCGCAAGTCGCTCAATGAGATCAAGGAAGTGCTTGCTTCCCGCGGTCTCACGCTGGGAATGAAGCTTGAAAACTGGCCGCCAGCCGGTCTTGACAAGCGTTAAGCTATAATCTTGGGTTCCCTTTTTCGGGAACAGTGCCTCGGGCAGTACCTGATACGGCTGCCTGATTTAATTATTCAAAGGAAAGCACCATGCGCCACGGACACGGCCTCCGCAAACTGAACCGCACCAGCTCGCACCGCCTTGCGATGCTGCAGAACATGATGAACTCGCTCATCGAGCATGAGGCCATCAAGACCACGCTGCCCAAGGCCAAAGAACTGCGCCGCGTCATCGAGCCCATGATCACCCTGGCCAAGGAAGACTCCGTGGCCAACCGCCGTCTGGCATTCAACCGCCTGCGTGACCGCGACAGCGTGACCAAACTGTTCAACGACCTGGGCCCCCGCTTCAAGGCCCGTCCCGGTGGCTACACCCGCATCCTGAAGATGGGTTACCGCGTGGGTGACAACGCGCCCATGGCCTTCGTGGAACTCGTCGAGCGCGCCGCAGAATCTACAGAATCTGCAAATGCCGACGCAGCAGCCTAAAAATAGGTTATAATTTATCTCTTGCCGCGCGATGGAGCAGTCTGGTAGCTCGTTGGGCTCATAACCCAAAGGTCGGAGGTTCAAATCCTTCTCGCGCAACCAATAAAATCAAGCACTTAGCTTGTCTTCAAGGCCCACTTCGGTGGGCCTTTTTGTTTTGTGTCGAGGTTTGTGACGAGGTCGGTGTCGTCACAGTTTCAGGCCTCAGCGCTAGTGACCATTGGGTATGCGTCGAGTTTCTGGAATCAATAAAACGTATTGTTCTTTGGAACTCGAGTCAAGAGGTCGAGAGTGGCGGATCTTCGCATGCGCTGCTCAACATAGCTGCAGCTCCGCTGGCCTCAATGTAGGACCACCGCATCGACTTCGGCATTGCAGCGTTTTGAGACATCGAATGTAGTATCTGTATGACAGCTTAGGGGTTGATTCGGTCCTTAATCGCTCCGAGTATCGCTGCGGTCAAATAGGTTGCTCAGTGACCACGCCCTGCTGATACGGGCGTTCCTCAGACTAGCAGTTGGATGTACTTCAGCGCAGCTTCAGGGTTGGACACGACGGTACAGCCATAGAGTATGTCTAAACCCAGGTCGCTTCGCGTCAATACGTTGGCAAGTGATCTCTCTGTGAAAAAGGCATCGCAGTATCCCACCGCTGCGCCTGCGTGTTGGATGTCGAAGAAGTCGTTAGCTTTGAACTTCTGTCCCTTATTCCAACGAAGGGCCGCATATATAGACGTTTCGATGTGCAACGTTCGCAGCGTGGCCTTACCCTTGTCGGTGTTCATGGCGCCCACCAGCAAGCTGAGGCAGTGCCGTTCGATGGCTTTGTACCCACCGGTTTTTTTTGCCGGGCGTGGTCCCAGCGAAGGTGGGGCCATATCGCACAAGATGTCTGCGGCTCGACCAGCGTAGAGGTCCATCACGCCGACGAGCTCATGTTCGTAGACTTGTTTGAAGCTTTTGATACCTGGCGCGTGTTCTGCAATGCCTTGGTTCAAGGTATGAGCCAGGCGCTCATGGCGTCCAGAATCTTGGGTGTAATTAGCTTCCCCGATGCACTGTTCAATCTCGACCAAGGGGATGGTCCACATGTGATCGAAGAACGCCTTCTCGATCGCTCTGTCGTCGAGTTCGTCGAACATGCAGATGCGCGGGCTGAAGTAGCCCAGCGCATAGCTGAGCTTGGTCCAGACGAGCTGATCCAATGGGTAGACCTGCTCTGGCGTGAGTCCTGCATGCAGCAGATGAGCAATCTCGGTCCCGATGCGGAGATCGAACGCAATGATCGTGACGCCTAAACTCAGTTCATCGATCAGCGCTGCTGTCCTCTGGCGCGTGTTCGCGTCCGTTTGCTTGAAGACTTCGAGGAAGCAACTGTCCGATATTGGGCAGAACGCACGGCCATCGGCCACAGATTTTTGGAGCGCGGTCAACAGGGGGGTGTAGGGATGAGGTGTGTGGCCGGCGGCCTGTGCGTCTCTAATGCCGATCCAGAACTTGAGATCCAGGTAGATGGATCGTCGTCCCTTCAGGCTCGTTGCCAGTTCGACCTGCCTGTTTCGGCTGTGCTTTCTCAGATCGACTTCCGGACGAGCCAGATGGGCATCAATTGAGGCACCGATTCCTGAATGGAATGATTGCATTATTGCGTTCCTGTCCGCTGGGGTATTGGTCGTCGTAGCTATTAGGTGATGTGTGGGTCACTGAAGCAGTCGCCCAATACTAGTGGGTTCAAGGTGAAAAGGTCCAGGACATGGTCCATCGCTTTTCGCCCACGACACGACAGCCGCCGCATGGTGGGTCCTTTGGCCTCAATTCCATCAACACGCCTGTGTGCATTGGCTAAGGCTCCACATGATCTGTACATGTAACATTCGTCTGATTTTCGGGATGGCTCGAAGAACGACATACCACGGCCACTGGTAAACAGAGGCGTACCTTGCCCTGGGAGTTGGGGAACGGAGGAAGCTGATCATGAGCGAAGACGAAGTCGACTCAGTGTCAATAAAGATCGACAAAGTCCGAGCATCAAAGGCGGGCCATGCCTTTCATGAAGCTTGGGCCGCACGCTCCGCTCTTGAGCTCCTGCCGCCGTCGACAGACCTTACTGCGATCACGCTCGAGGGGTTCGATGAACGAGACGAGCAGAGCTTGGGAACGGGTGCGGTCGAGATTGCCGATCTCGTCCGGTACCACGGCGCCACCGATGTTGCCCGAGCGCATCGAGTCACGGTCGTTCAGTTCAAATACTCGATTGCAAGCGCCGACACGGCAGTTAGAGCTGCTGACCTGGCATCAACTCTTGCCAAGTTTGCAGCGACCGATGCCGAGCTTCGGGCGACTCATGGCGACGATCATGTTCTCGCCGTGGTCCGCTATGAATTTGCGACGAACAGGCCCATCCACGAGAACCTAGGGAAGGCGATCTCAGCGGTCGTCGCGGGTACGCAAGAAACCGGTGATGTTGCCCGCCAAGCAGGCCAGATCGCACAAGCCCTGAAGGACTATCCCCATCCCTCTGCTGACCTGCTGCGGCGATTGGAGTTGGTCGGCAGCAAGGGAAGTTTGACCGAGGCTGAGCGTGCGATTTCAACAACTCTCGCCGCATGGAGCGAACCAGGCGATCCGGATGCGGAGAAACGCCTGCTCAAGTTGCGGAATCTCATCAGGATCAAGGCCGGTCCGGGTAGCGAGACGGACAAGCGAGTTGATCGGGTAGCGGTTTTGGCTGAGCTGGAGGTGGAGCACGAGGACCGTCTGTATCCCACGCCTGACGCGTTCCCCGAGGTTGAGGTCGTCATTCAGCGCGACGTTCTTGGCGGCATTGCAACCCTCGCCCGTGAAATTGGCTTTCCGCTCGTTGTCCATGCTGCGGGCGGGATGGGCAAGACTGTCTTGATGCAAGGCCTCGCGGACCGATTGCGAGCCGATGGACCTGTGGTGCTCTTCGATGGCTTCGGCGCCGGTCGCTGGCGGGATCCCGCCGACGGTCGGCACCTCCCGGAAAGGACGCTTGTCCACCTTGCCAATCTCATGGCCGGGCAAGGACTGTGCGATATCCTGTTGCCACTGGCGGACGTAACGGGCTTGCTGAGGGCGTTCCGCCGACGGCTCGCCCAATCGGTGGAGACCGCTCGGCGAACTCGCAGCGATGCATGTGTCTCACTGGTGCTCGATGCAATCGACCACGCCGGGCTTGCCGCGCAGGACACCGCGACATCATCGTTCGCACATCTTCTCATGCGCAGCATCAGCGTCGATCCAATCGACGGCGTTCGCATCGTCGCATCGTGCCGAACCGAACGGCTCGCGCTGGCGACCGGCGGTGCCTCGCACCGTTCTTTCACGGTTCCACTGTTCACCGACGCGGAAGTACGTGCCCTCATCGAGCGGCGCGTGCCGGATGCTTCGGCCGACGAGATCGCCGCTTTGCTGACTCGGTCAGGTCGAAATCCACGCTGTCTTGACAACCTGATTGCGACAGGACGGCCGTTTGATCCCGTGTCATTCCCTGACACCCCCGGAGAGCCGCAAGATCTGCTCGACGTGCTGCTTCGCAAGCGTCTCACCGAAGCGCGCGAAACCGCACGCGCTCGTGGTGCAAGCGATGCGGAGATTGACCTCCTGCTCACAGGCATCGCCTTGCTGGCGCCCCCAGTTCCCATTGAAGAGCTTGCTGCGGCTCACGGCTTGATCGCGGAGCAGGTTGAGAGCTTTGCGGCCGACCTCGCCCCCTTGCTTGAACGAACGCCACACGGCCTGATGTTCCGAGATGAACCGACCGAGACCCTGATCCGATCGAGCTACGGAGCGAGCCAGGCCGGTCGAGATCGCGTTATCGCCGCTCTCCAAGAACGCCAGCTCATCTCAAACTATGCAGCCCGGGCACTGCCCGCGTTGCTCACCTCGCTACGTGATGCCGATCAGCTCATTCAACTGGCCTACGACTTGCGTGTTCCCCGAGGCGCTTCACAGGTAAGCGCACGCGACATCCGTCTGTCGCGGATCACTGCCGCGATAGCGCTGGTGGGAGAGCTGAACCGGCGCGACGATCTTCTGCGGCTGCTGCTGGAAGCGTCGCTCGTTGCCGCGGGTCATGAGCGATCCGACCGCTTCCTATACGAGCATCCTGATCTCACCGCAGTAGCCGGTGACCCCGAAGCCTTGCGACGGCTTTCCGCGACCACTGTTGGCTGGCCGGGGGGGAAACACGCCGCGCTCGCGCTTGCGAACGCCTTCGCCGGCGAGCGAGACGAGGCCCGTCGTCACGCTCGGCGATCAATCGATTGGCACAATTGGGCCGCGCATGCCAAACGCAGCGCGCGCTTTGGCGAATCAAGAACCTCAAGGCAGTGGGACGATATTGGCTTCGCCTATGTCGAGATGCTGGCGGGCAATGACGTGCGCGTCGCAGAGTTCTTCGCCCGTCGAGACGAAGACGTGGCCTTCGCCAAGTTTCGGGACTTGTTTGAGCTTCTGGATCGACACCAGCGTTCGGCGCATCCGCCCAAGTCGCGCATCGCAACGCGGTTGTTACGTTGTCGACTGCCATCCCGCGCACTCTACGCCGCCGCGCTTCCATTCGTCGGTCGTGACCCATCCCACGCCAGAGGACTTGTCGCTGCACTTGCTGCCGCATCTTCTGCGAATGGCAAAAATTCTGCGAGTGGCAAAAGCGAAGGCTTGGCGATGGCCAGCGTGCTCGCATCGGTCATGGCGATAGAGCTCGGCATGGAGAAAGAGGCAGGAAGCATCCTCGCTGGAACGGCACTTACACCACCAAGCGTTTATGACTATTCCAGTGACTACCCGAGCGACCGCGCGATCAACGTGACCGTACTGGCCGCCGGTGTTCGAGCCGCCTTGAGCCGGAAGCGCGCAGCCTTGATTGACATGGCGCCGGCGGAATTCATTGGATTGGTCCCTGCAGGAGCTCGATCGCGGGGCGCAGCGAGCTTCAGTCGGGTACTCAACCAGAAACTGGCCGCTCCGAAATTCGATGGCACTCGGCACTGGCGGAAGAGGCGTGGTGGACTCGATGAGGAGAAGCGATCGGACTATTCGCGTGTGCTTAGCAGCCGGATCTTGCCGTTGCTGAACTATGCGCAGGATGTCGCCGACATCATTCGTCCGCCGAGTGGAAAGGTACGGGACGAGATGGTGGCCGCGGCGTTTGACCGACTGGTCCGTGATGTCGAGCAGTCATCCAACTATCCGTATCGGGACTGTTGATTTCCATCCAGAAGTGACCCACTAACCCCCAGGATTTCCATCTAAAACTGATCCACGTACTAACCCTAGCCTGCTGCTTTGTT
>Ga0156178_139_pt1 | contig 49674 bp, 43 predicted proteins | sample RifCSPlowO2_12_FD_107831 | JGI IMG/M metagenome (GOLD analysis project Ga0156178, IMG submission 107831) | Burkholderiales bacterium RIFCSPLOWO2_12_FULL_65_40 | reverse complement strand
ACAAGGCTTTTGACCTGGACCAGCCGGCGGCAAGCCCCTGATCGCTGGACAGCGGCCCAAGTCGTGAGATAATCCGGGCTCAGACAGAATTCAGGAAACGTGACCGAGTGGCCGAAGGTGCTCCCCTGCTAAGGGAGTATGGGGTGTAGAGCCTCATCGAGGGTTCGAATCCCTCCGTTTCCGCCAGACAAAAGCCCAAGTAGTTGATCTACTTGGGCTTTTTTCATGGCATCTTCTGCTGATGCGCGCAACTGCAGGCGCCAGCCTCGCTGGGAGCGCCCACAGTCGCAGTGCAGTGATCAATCGTCGATGGAGGCGCTCCAGCGGTCGCCCCAGTCATGGGCGCGATCGATGTTGCGCCGGTCCCGTTTGGTCGGGCGTCCTTCCTGCAACGTGGACGCGGGCTCGGGGGCCAGCCGGCGCAGCTCCTGGGCTTTTTCGCGTGCGGCGATGCTCTCCGCGGTTTCTTCATACAGCAGCTGGGCCACGGGCGCCGGGCCGCGCTGGGCGCTCAAGCACCGCACGACCACGGTGCGCGGCACCTGGCCCTGGCGCAGGGCCACGGTGTCGCCGGGCCGCACCTCGCGGGAGGCCTTGATGGCCTGGCCGTTGATGGTGACACGGCCCTTGCCGATTTCCTCGGTCGCCAGGCTGCGTGTCTTGTAGAAGCGGGCGCACCACAGCCACTTGTCGATGCGCATGGACTCCAGGGTATTCATGGGGCGATTGTGCCGTGCGGCGCCACGGCCTGCACGCTACCATCGGTGCCCATGCCAGACACCCTCGATCCGATTCCCGCATTGCCGCTGGATGCGCAAGGCATTCTCGAACTGGCCGCGCGGTCGATGTTCCATTTGTTCTCCAGTGTCAGCCAGGGAATGTTCCTGGTGGACCTGCGCGGGCGCATCGTCTGGGTGAACGAGGGTTACCAGCGCTTCCTGCCAGACCTGGGCCTGACGTCCGTGGACCAGTTTGTCGGGCGCACGGTGGAGGAAGTGATCCCGAACACCGGCATGCGCCGGGTGCTCGAAACCGGCCAGGCGGTGCTGATCGACCTGCTCACGAACAAGGCCGGCACCTTTGTGGTCAGCCGAATTCCGCTGCGCGACGATGCGGGCAAGGTGATTGGCGCGATTGGGATCGTGCTGTTCGACCACCCCGAAACCACCCTGCAGCCGCTCATCAGCAAGTTTGCTCTGTTGCAGCGCGACCTGGATGATGCGCGCCGTGAGCTGGCCGCGCAGCGCAGCCAGCAGCTGCGCGGCGTGGGTGCGGGGGACCGGCGCACCAAGTACACCTTTGCCAGCTTTGTCGGCTCCAGCCCGGCCGCTACCGAGGTCAAGCGCCAGGCGCGCCGGGCGGCCCAATCGGCAAGCCCGGTGCTGCTGCTGGGCGAAACGGGCACGGGCAAGGAGTTGCTGGCCCATGCCATCCATGCGGCCTCGAACCGTGCCAGTGGCCCTTTCGTGGGTGTCAACATTGCCGCCGTGCCCGACACGCTGCTGGAGGCCGAGTTTTTTGGCGTGGCCCCGGGGGCCTACACCGGCGCCGACCGCAAGGGGCGCGAAGGAAAGTTCAAGCTGGCCGATGGCGGAACGCTGTTTCTCGACGAGATTGGTGACATGCCCCCCAGCCTGCAGGCCAAGCTGCTGCGTGCACTGCAGGAGGGCGAGATCGAGCCCCTGGGCTCGAACCAGCTCGTGCCATTCGATGTGCGCGTGGTGGCTGCCACCTCGCGCGACCTGCCTGCACTGGTGCGCGAAGGGCGCTTCCGCGAAGACCTGTTTTACCGCCTGCATGTGCTGCCGGTGCGCGTGCCGCCGCTGCGCGAACGCCCGGGCGACATTCCCGCGCTGGTCGAAGTGTTGGGCGAAGACCTGGCCCTGCGCAACGGCACGGCGCCGCCCGAGCTGCTGCCCGATGCCATGGCGCTGCTGGCAGGGCAGCCCTGGCGCGGCAATATCCGCGAGCTGCGCAACGTGCTGGAGCAGGCCGCGATGCGCAGCGATTCCCAGTCGATCGACGCCGAGCAGTTGCGCATGATCCTGCGCGAGGCCGGCGTGGAGCCGGCGGCGCCCGCCCCCCCGACGCCGGTGGCCGCAAGCGCAGCGGGCCAGCACAGCCTGTTGCGGCCGCTGGCTGTGCAGGTGGCCGAGCTGGAGCGCCAGGCCATTGCGGCCGCCATGGCAGCCAATGGGGGCAACAAGCTGGCCACAGCCCGACTGCTCGGCATTTCGCGCGCCACGCTGTATGGGAGGCTGGAAAACCCTGACTAAACATTGGGCAAATGTCTGTTTTTCAGGCGATGGGCCTGTCTGAAATCTGGGCGTTTGAGGGGCGATGTGTCCGAAATGAGGCGGTTTTGTGAAGGAATGGTTGTTGGCACGATTGGTGCAACAACTGGACACAACTCCACGAGACATCCCCATGCAACGACGCACCCTGATCGCCCTGGCCGCACTGGCCACCCCCTTTGCCGCACCGGTCTTTGGCCAGTCGGGAGAGATCCGTATTGCGCATGTCTACAGCAAGACGGGCCCTCTGGAGGCCTATGGCAAACAGACCCAAACCGGCCTGATGATGGGGCTGGAGTACGCCACTGGCGGCACCATGGCGATCAATGGCAAGAAGCTGGTGGTGATCGAGAAAGACGACCAGGGCAAGCCCGACCTGGGCAAGAGCCTGCTGGCTGCGGCCTACTCGGACGACAAGGCCGACATCGCCGTCGGTCCCACGGCGTCGGGCGTGGCCCTGGCCATGCTGCCCGTGGCGGAGGAGCACAAGAAGATCCTGCTGGTCGAGCCCGCCGTGGCTGACTCCATCACTGGCGACAAGTGGAACAAGTACATCTTCCGCACGGGCCGCAACAGCAGCCAGGACGCCATCTCCAACGCCGTGGCGATCGACAGGGAAGGCGCGACCATTGCCACGCTGGCACAGGACAACGCCTTCGGTCGTGACGGGGTAAAGGCGTTCAAGGATGCCGTCAAGAAGGCCAAGGTCGGACATGAGGAGTACCTGCCGGCCGCCACCACCGACTTCACTGCGGGGGCCCAGCGCCTGATCGACAAGCTCAAGGACCAGCCAGGCCGCAAGATCATCTGGATCGTCTGGGCCGGTGCGGGCAACCCGTTCAAGATTGCCGACATGGATCTGAAGCGCCACGGCATCGAGATTGCCACGGGCGGCAACATCCTGCCTGCCATGGTGGCCTACAACCAGTTCCCCGGCATGGAAGGTGCCACGTATTACTACTATGGCTTCTCCAGAAACCAGGCCAATCTGTGGCTGGTGACGAACCACTACATCAAGCATAAGTCGCCGCCCGACTTCTTCACGGCCGGCGGCTTTTCATCGGCCATGGCGCTGGTCACGGCCCTCAAATCCACCGGGGGCGACACCCATACCCAGAGACTCATCAAGACCATGGAGGGCATGAGCTTCGACACCCCCAAGGGCACGATGACCTTCCGGCGTGAAGACCACCAAGCATTGCAGAGCATGTACCACTTTCGGGTGGCGCCCGGTGCCCGTCCGGGCACCATGGCCGACCTGTATCTGGTGCGTGAGATCAAGCCGCACGACATGGATTTGCCCATCCGCAATCGGAGATGATGAGGTCGTATTAACCCTGATAAAAACACAGACAAATGTCTGAAATTCAGGCAATCAATTTGTCCAAAAATCAGACATATCTGTGGCAAGTGACAAGAAAATCGTTACAAATCAATGATGTGCAGGCTGGCACGAACTGTGCACTATGCAGGCACCACAACAGGAGACCCCTCATGCACCGTCGCAACCTGATCGCTTTGGCCGCACTGGCCGCCTCTACGATTGCAGCGCCCCTCGTCCAGGCCCAGGGCAAGGACATCAAGATTGCCATCATCGCCAGCAAGACAGGCCCCCTGGAGGCCTATGCCAAGCAGACCATCGTGGGCTTCCACATGGGCCTGAACTACGCCACTGGCGGCACCATGACGGTGGCCGGTCGCAAGCTGGTCGTGATCGAGAAGGACGACCAGGGCAAGCCCGACGTGGGCAAGGCCGCGCTGGCCGCCGCCTATGCCGACGAGAAGGTGGACATCGCCGTGGGCCCCACGGCCTCGCCCGTGGCGCTGGCCATGCTGCCTGTGGCCGAGGAATACAAGAAGATTCTGCTGGTCGAGCCCGCCGTGGCCGACAGCATCACCGGCGACAAGTGGAACAAATACATCTTCCGTACCGGCCGTAATTCCAGCCAGGACGCTGCCGCCAATGCTGGGGCCCTTGACCAGCCCGGCAACGTGGTGGCCCTGCTGGCCAATGACAACGCCTTTGGCCGGGACGGTGTGAAAGCCGCCAAGGCCTTCACCAAAAAGGCCAAGATCGTGCACGAGGAGTACCTGCCGGTTGGCACCACCGATTTCACGGCGGGCCTGCAGCGCATCATCGACAAGCTCAAGGATCAGCCCGGCAACAAGTACCTGTCGGTGGCCTGGTCGGGCGCGCCCGCACCGTTTGCCAAGATTGCCGACCTGGAGCTTGAAAAGCGCTACGGCATCAAGCTCGCCACGGGCGGCAACATCTTGCCGGCCATGGTGGCCTACAAGAGTTTCCCCGGCATGGAAGGTGCGCTGTACTACTACTTTGGCATCCCCAAGAACCCGGTGAACGACGCCATGGTGGCCCAGCATTACAAGGAGTTCAAGGCGCCGCCAGACTTCTTCACTGCAGGGGGCTTTTCGGCCGCGATGGCGATCGTGACAGCGCTCAACAAGACCGCTGGCGACACCAACACCAACAAGCTGATTGCCACCATGGAAGGCATGAGCTTTGACACGCCCAAGGGCAAGATGACCTTCCGCAAGGAAGACCACCAGGCCATGCAGAGCATGTACCACTTCCGTATCAAGAGCGACCCGGCGTTTGCCTGGGGCGTGCCCGAGCTGGTCCGCGAGATCAAGCCCGAGGAAATGGACATCCCCATCACCAACAAGCGGTAAGCAGCGTTTGCGAGGCCCGGTGCCTGCGGGCACCGGGGTTCATCCCGCGGGGGCGGCCGCCCCTCTTTTTCCAGTGCGTTGAATGCATGAACCCCCGGGTTACACGGGGGCAGGTCAGACTTTGCCTAAAAATATCTGGAGACAGACAACATGACTATTGCCTTCATTCGTGCCGCCACCGCCAGTGCCGCTCTGGCGTTGGTGTCACTGGGATCCGCCTCGGCCGCCGTCAACCTTCCTGCGCTCAACATCGACAAGACGCAGACCACCGTCTCCGGCCTGTCAGCCGGTGGCTTCATGGCTGTGCAGATCCATGTGGCGTATTCGGCCACCTTTGCCAAGGGCGCGGGCATTTTTGCCGCCGGGCCCTACAACTGCGCCGAGGGCTCCATCGTCAATGCCACCGGGCGCTGCATGGCCAGCCCTTCGGGTATTCCCACCAGCACGCTGGTCAACACCACCAAAACCTGGGCCAGCCAGGGGCTGATCGACCCCGTGGCCCATCTGCAGAATTCGAAGGTCTATCTGTTTTCCGGCACGCTCGACTCGGTGGTCAAGCCGGGCGTGGTGGATGCGCTGCGCACCTACTACGGCAACTTTGTTCCGGCCGCCAACATCGTCCACAAGAAGGACCTGGCAGCCGAACATGCGCTGGTCACGGACGACTATGGCAGCGGCTGCTCGGTCAAGGGTGCACCCTTCATCAACGACTGTAATTTCGACCTTGCAGGCACCATGCTGCAGCATCTCTATGGCCCGCTGAATCCTCGCAATGGCGGTACGCTGCCGGCGGGCAATTTCATCGAATTCAACCAGACGGAGTTCATCTCCAGCCACGGCATGGGCACCACCGGCTGGGCCTATGTGCCCCAGGCCTGCCAGGCGGGCAGCGGTACCGCCTGCCGCCTGCACGTGGTGCTGCATGGCTGCAAGCAGAATCTGGCCGATGTGCAGCAGCAGTATGTGCGCAACACGGGCTACAACCGCTGGGCAGACAGCAACAACATCGTGATGCTCTACCCCCAGACCGGCGCGGGCGCCACCAACAGCTGCTTTGACTGGTGGGGTTATGACAGCGCCAACTACGCCAAAAAATCCGGCCCGCAGATGGCCGCCATCAAGGCCATGGTGGACCGCGTTTCCAGCGGCCCCTCGGGTGGGGGCACCACACCACCCGACCCGGTGGCCCTGCCGGCCCCCACAGGCGTGAGCGCGTCGGGCGCCACCGCCAGCAGCATGGCCATTGGCTGGAACAGCGTGGCGGGCGCGGACGGCTACCACGTGTACCGCAACGGCAACAAGGTCAACGCCCTGACGGTGTACGGCACCAGCTACAACGACAGCGGCCTGGCAGCGGCCACCACCTATGCCTGGACGGTGCGTGCCGCCGATGCCCAGGGGGTCGAAGGGGCTGCGTCTGCGCCGGTTTCGGGCACCACGCTGGCGGCGTCGGGGGGCGAGGCGCCCACCTGCACCACGGCCAGCAACTATGCGCACACCGTCGCGGGCCGCGCCTATGCGCTCTACGGCATGACCTATGCCAACGGCTCGGGTCAGAGCATGGGGCTGTGGAACATCTACACCACCAAAACACTGAAGAAGACGGGCTCCAATTACTACGTGATCGGAACCTGCCCCTGAAACGCCGGCTTCCGCGCACGACGCGGGTGGCAGGCACTGCAATAGAAGACTGTGAAAGCGAGCAAGAACCCATGAGTACCCTGGCCACCCGGGACTTGACCATCCGCTTTGGCGGCCACGTGGCGGTCAACGCCGTGACCTGCTCCTTCGAGCCGGGCACGCTGACCGCTATCGTCGGCCCCAACGGCGCGGGCAAGACCACCTACTTCAACCTGATCTCGGGCCAGCTCAAGGCCAGCAGTGGCAGCGTATCGCTGGGCGGGCGCGACCTGACGGGCCAGTCCGTCTCGCAGCGCACGCACGCGGGCCTGGGCCGGGCCTTCCAGCTCACCAACCTGTTTCCCAATCTCACGGTGCTGGAAAACGTGCGCCTGGCCGTGCAGGCCACGCAGGAGGGCAAGCACCGCCGTGGGTTGAACCTGTGGAGCATCTGGAGCGACCACCGCCAGCTGACGGCGCGGGCCGAGGACATTCTGCGCTCGGTCGCCATGCATGAGCGGCGCGACACCCCGGTGGCCAGCCTGCCGCATGGCGACCAGCGCAAGCTCGAAGTGGCGCTGCTGATGGCGCTGGAGCCGCAGGTCTACATGTTCGACGAGCCCACCGCCGGCATGAGCCACGACGAGGCGCCCGTGATCCTGAACCTGATCCGCGAGCTCAAGAAAGACAAGACCAAGATCATCCTGCTGGTCGAACACAAGATGGACGTGGTGCGCGAGCTGGCCGACCGCATCATCGTGCTGACCAACGGCACGCTGGTGGCCGACGGACTGCCCGCCGAGGTGATTGCATCGCCCGTGGTGCAAGAGGCCTACCTGGGCATCAGCAAGGATGCAGACAAGGAGGCCGCATGAGCCAAGAGAACCTGCTCGAACTCAAGGGTGTGCACACCCACATCGGGGCGTACCACATCCTGCACGGTGTCGATCTGGCCGTACCCCGGGGCCAGCTCACCATGCTGCTGGGGCGCAATGGCGCCGGCAAGACCACCACGCTGCGCACCATCATGGGCCTGTGGAACGCCTCCAGAGGCCAGATCACTTTTGCCGGCAAGGACATCACGGCGATGCACACGCCGCAGATTGCCGGCATGAACATCGCCTACGTTCCCGAGAACATGGGCATCTTCGCCGACCTCACGGTGAAAGAAAACATGCTGCTGGCCGCACGCCAGGCCCGCCATGCCGCGCAGATGGACCAGGCCCGGCTGGAGTGGATCTTCAAGCTGTTTCCGGCCGTGGAGAAGTTCTGGAACCATCCCGCGGGCAAGCTCAGCGGCGGGCAGAAGCAGATGCTGGCCGTGAGCCGCGCCATCGTCGAGCCGCGCGAGCTGCTCATCGTGGACGAGCCCAGCAAGGGCCTGGCGCCGGCCATCATCAACAACATGATCGACGCCTTCGACCAGCTCAAGAAGAGCGGCGTGACCATCCTGCTGGTCGAGCAGAACATCAACTTTGCCAAGCGCCTGGGTGACTCCGTGGCCGTGATGGACAACGGCCGTGTGGTGCACGCCGGCAGCATGGCCCAGCTTGCCGCCGACGAGGCGCTGCAGCAATCCCTGCTGGGGCTGGCACTGTGAAATATATGAAAAAAACGGCCGTAACGCTTATCTGTAAAGCGCTAATAGCTATGAAAAATGTAGCAATCACCATTCCCCGAAAGGCCACGCCATGAACCCCCGTGACTTCGACTGGAAGCCGCTGGCGCTGGTGCCGCTGCTCTCGCTCATCGTGCTGCCCTTCATCGGCTCGCCCTCCACCTGGCTCACGCTCACGGTGGCAGGGCTGGCCATGGGCATGATCATCTTCATCATCGCCTCGGGCCTGACGCTGGTCTTCGGCTTGATGGACGTGCTCAACTTCGGCCATGGCGTGTTCATTGCGCTGGGGGCCTTTGTGGCCACCAGCGTGTTTGGCGCCATGGGCGACTGGACGGGTTCTCAGGAACTCTGGCGCAACCTGGTGGCGGTGCTGCCCGCCATGCTGGTGGCCATGGCGGTGGCGGGTGCCGTGGGCCTGGCCTTCGAGCGCTTCATCGTGCGGCCCGTATACGGCCAGCACTTGAAGCAGATCCTCATCACCATGGGCGGGATGATCATTGGCGAGGAACTGATCAAGGTCATCTGGGGCCCCGCGCAGATTCCGCTGCCGCTGCCCGAGGGCATGCGGGGCTCTTTCCTGGTGGGCGATGCGGCCATCGAAAAATACCGCCTGCTGGCTGTGGCCGTGGGCCTGCTGGTGTTCGGCGTATTGGCCTGGACGCTCTCGCGCACCAAGGTGGGCCTCCTGATCCGCGCTGGCGTGCAGGACCGCGAGATGGTCGAATCGCTCGGTTACCGCATCCGGCGCCTGTTCGTCGGCGTGTTCGTGGTGGGCTCGGCGCTGGCCGGCCTGGGCGGCGTGATGTGGGGGCTGTACCAGCAGTCGGTCATTCCGCAGATGGGCGCACAGGTGAATGTGCTGATCTTCATCGTGATCATCATTGGCGGTCTGGGTAGCACGGGCGGGGCCCTGATCGGTGCGCTGCTGGTGGGCCTGATGGCCAACTACACCGGCTTCCTGGCGCCCAAGGTGGCGTTGTTCTCGAACATTGCGCTCATGGTCGCCATCCTGCTGTGGCGCCCGCAGGGTGTCTACCCCGTAACGAACCGTTGAAGAGGAGCCCGCTATGTTGAACCGACTTCTCTCTGGCGACTATCCGCGCAGCAAGGTGCTGGCAGTCATCCTCGTGGCCGTTTTGCTGGGCCTGGCGTTCGCGCCCTTCCTGTTCCCCGGTGTCAAGGCGCTGTCAGTGGCCGCCAAGGTACTGATCTTCGTGGTGCTGGTGGCAAGTTTCGACCTGCTGTTGGGCTACACCGGCATCGTGAGCTTCGCGCACACCATGTTTTTCGGCATCGGTGCCTACGGCATTGCGGTGGCCACCACCCGCATGGGGCCGACCTGGAGCGCGCTGGCCGTCGGTGTGGGCGGTGCGCTGCTGCTCTCGCTGCTGCTGTCGCTGGCCGTGGGCCTGTTCTCGCTGCGCGTGCGCGCCATCTTCTTTGCCATGATCACGCTGGCTGTGGCGGCCGCGTTTCAGACGCTGGCCTCGCAACTGTCCGACATCACGGGGGGCGAGGACGGCCTGTCGTTCAAGGTGCCCGAAATCCTCTCGCCGAGTTTCGAGCCCTTTGAGGAACCCTTCCTGGGGGTCTCGCTCGATGGGCGCCTGCTCTGCTACTACCTGCTGTTCGTCACTGCGGTGGTGCTGGTGCTGGCGCTGCTGCGCATCGTGAACTCGCCCTTCGGCCGGGTGCTGCAGGCCATCCGCGAGAACGAGTTCCGCGCCGAGGCCATCGGCTATCGCGTGGTGGTCTACCGCACCACGTCCAGCGTTCTGTCGGCGCTGTTTGCCACGCTGGCTGGCGCCATGCTGGCGCTCTGGCTGCGCTACAACGGGCCGGATACCTCGCTCTCGTTCGAAATCATGATGGACTGCCTGCTCATCGTGGTCATCGGCGGCATGGGCACGATCTACGGCTCGGCCATCGGCGCCGTGCTGTTCGTGGTGGCGCAAAGCTACCTGCAGGATTTGCTGCGCCTGGGACATGAGGCCACAGCCGGCCTGCCCTGGGTGTCGGCGCTGCTCTCGCCCGACCGCTGGCTGTTGTGGCTGGGCGTGCTGTTCGTGCTCTCGGTCTATTACTTCCCCACTGGCGTAGTGGGGCGCCTGCGTGCGGCCGCCGCGCACCGGCCCGCCTGATGGATTTCTGACAGTCGTGCAACAACAACCCACCGCACTGGAGACAAACGCATGAAAACCTGTATTCGCCCCTTCGTTCCGGCCGCCCTGGCCGCGGCAGTTCTCGCGGCCTGTGGCGGTGGCGACAATGCCAACGTCAACACCAAACCGGCCTGGCTCGGCACCGTCAAAGTCGCCGCCTACGACGGCACGAGCGACGACCTGCTCACCGCCGGTCTGGGCAAGACAGGCCTCGCCTCACCCCTGGCACCCGCCTATGCCGACCCGCTCAAGCCCACGGCGGCCGAGCTGCGCCGTACCGCCATCCACACCAACTACCGCGCCATGCTCGACATGACGGCGGCTGGCGGCTACGGCAGCCTGTATGGCCCCAACGTGGATGCACAGGGCAATGTGACAGCCAGCGAGGGCAAGGTGGCTGGCACCGAATACATCGCGTTCGCCGACGACGGCAGCGGGCGCCAGAACGTCACGCTGATGGTGCAGGTGCCCGCGAGCTTCAATCCGGCCAAGCCCTGCGTGATCACGGCCACGGCTTCGGGCTCGCGCGGTGTGTACGGCGGCATCAGCACGGGCGAGTGGGGCCTCAAGCGCGGCTGTGCAGTGGCCTATTCCGACAAGGGCACGGGCGGTGCGCCGCACGACCTCATGAACGACACGGTGCCGCTGATCGACGGCACACGCACGACCGCCACAGTGGCTGGCAAGAATGCTGCGTTCAACGCCGGCTTGAGCGCAGCCGAACTGGTCGCCTTCAATGCCGCAACGCCCCACCGCTTTGCCTTCAAGCACGCGCACTCGGGCCAGAATTCCGAGAAAGACTGGGGCAAGACCACGCTGCAGGCGGTGGAGTTTGCCTACTACGTGCTCAACGAGCGCTTTGGCACGCTGGATGGCAGCCAGCGCCTCAAGACGCTCACCCCGGCCAACACCATCGTGATTGCGTCCAGCATCTCCAACGGCGGCGGCGCGGCCATCGCGGCGGCTGAGCAGGACACGCAGGGTCTCATCAGTGGCGTCGCCGTGTCCGAACCGGCCGTGGAGATGCCCGCCAACCCGGGCGTGACCGTGCAGCGCGGCGGCGGCGCCATTGCCGTCACGGGCAAGACCCTGGTCGACTTCACCACCTATGCCAACGTCTACCAGGCCTGCGCGTCGCTGGCTGCGTCGGTGCGCAGCAGCCCCTACGCGACAGCGTTTGCCGCCGGATTTTCCAGTGCGGCCTTGCCCGTTGCACCGAATCGCTGTGCCGCGCTCAAGACGGCAGGCCTGCTGACGACATCCACCACGGCCGAGCAGGCCGAAGAGGCGCTGCAAAAACTGCGCGATTACGGCTGGGAGCCCGAGTCGAACGACCTGCATGCCTCGCTGGCTGCCTTCGAGGTGGCGCCCGCTGTGGCGGTGACCTTTGCGAATGCTCTCTCGCGTTCCAGCGTGCGCGATGCGCTCTGCGGCTTCAGCTACGCCGGTGCCACGGTGGCGGGTGCGGTGGCACCGCTGGCGCCTGCCGCACTGGCCGGCATGTTTGCCACCGGCAATGGCGTGCCGCCTGCGGGGGGCATCCAGCTCATCAACAACAACGGCAAGCTGGGCGCGGCGCGCGACTTTTTGTCGGCCTCGTCCAATGGCTCGTTTGACTGGAACACCGAGGGCGCGCTGTGCCTGCGCAATCTGGTGACCGGCACCGACGCGGCAGCGCGCAAGCTCCAGGCCGGCGTGGATGAAACCCGCCGCAATGGCAACCTGCGCGGCAAGCCGGCCATCATCGTGCACGGCCGCGCCGACGCGCTGCTGCCCGTGAGCCACACCTCGCGCCCGTATGCCGCGCTGAACAAGAAGGTCGAAGGCGACGCCAGCAAGCTGCGCTACATGGAAGTGGCCCACGCCCAGCACTTTGACAGTTTCATCGGCCTGCCCACGGTGCTGCCCGGCTACGACACGCGCTATGTGCCGCTGCATGTGTACCTGAACCATGCACTCGACGCCGTGTACGAGCACCTCACCACCGGCAAGGCGCTGCCCGCCAGCCAGGTGGTGCGCACCGTGCCGCGTGGCGGCACACCGGGTGCTGCGCCGGCCATCACGGCCGCCAACGTGCCGCCACTGGCTGCCACGCCTGTGACAGGCAATGCCATTGCCATCACCGCAGGGGCCATTGCCATTCCCGACTGAGGGCAACCGTCCGGGAGGCGCGGCCTTCGGGCCGTGCCGCAACGTCCTTTCGCTTCACCAGGCCATCCACCATGCTTCGCTCTTCCCGTTACGCCACTTGCGCCGGCTATGAAATCCATTACACCGAATGGGGCGCACCCGATGCCCCCGTGGTGATCGCCTGGCACGGGCTGGCGCGCACCGGGCGCGACATGGACGACTTGGCCGGGCATCTGGCCAATCGCTACCGTGTCATCTGCCCCGACACCATCGGGCGCGGGCTGAGCCAGTGGAGCCGCCACCCGGCGCAGGAGTACTGCCTGGCGTTCTACGCCCGCATCGCCGCCGACCTGCTGAACCAGCTCGGGATTGCGCGCGCCCACTGGATTGGCACCTCGATGGGCGGTGCCATCGGCACGGTGTGCGCCTCGGGTCTGTTCGAGCCCGCACTGAAGGGGCGCATCACCAGCCTGCTGCTCAACGACAACGCGCCCCGCCTCGCCGACGCAGCGGTCGAACGCATCAAGGCCTATGCCGGACAACCGCCCGCATTCGATACGGTGCAAGAACTGGAGGCCTTTTTCCGGCAGGTGTACCAGCCCTACGGCTGGCTCAGCGACACGCAGTGGCGTCGCCTGACCGAGACCTCGACCCGGCGCCTTCCCGATGGACGCGTGACGCCGCACTACGACCCGGCCATGGTGCAGCAGTTCACGCAGCACGCCAACGACTACCTGATCTGGGACCACTACGACCGGATCGATATCCCCGTGCTGTGCCTGCGCGGCGTGGACTCCGACCTGGTGCTGCGCGAGACCACGGCCGAGATGCTCACGCGTGGCCCCGGTGCGCGCGGCCTGGCGCAGGTCATTGAGGTGCCGGGCTGCGGCCACGCGCCGGCGCTCAACGTGCCCGAGCACTACGCGCTGGTCGACGCCTTCCTCGCGCGGGCCGGCTGATGCCGTGCTCTCCTGCGCTGGTGCCTGGTGGACAGCGCAGGAGGGAGTGTGTCTTGTTGAGGGGTGTCGCACCATTCGCGGCGCGTGATACTGGCACGGCCCAGACCAGCAACCACCGCGCAAGGGCCGCCCCGCCGCGCTGGTGGTGTCCCCCTTCCCGCAAAGCGCAGCTTTGCGAGAGAAGGGGGAGGCGGCGCAGCCGCTCAGGGGGTTGTTCTTATCTTCTGAACCGCTCGCCGTTGAAATAGGTCAGCTCGACGAAGTCGGTGCCGCTGTGGTCGTTGGGGCCGTAGCGCACCTCGAAGCCGCCCAGGTCGTAGGGACGCATCGAGTGCATGGCCTCGGCCAGCTTCTCGCGCGTGGCGCTGCGGCCGGCACGGCGCAGGGCCTCGATCAGAATGCGGGCATTCACGTAGCCTTCGAGCGACGAGTAGCCGATCTCGATGTCGCCCATCTTCTTGATGGCGTTCTGGTAGGCCCGCACCACGGGAATGGCCGGATTGGCGGGGTTGGGCACGACCTGCGCGACGGTGATGCCGATCGAGGCTTCGCCCAGCGCTGTCATCAGGGGGCGCGAACCGAGGAAAGAGATCGAAAACGCTGGTGCCTTGGTCCGCAGGCGCAGCCCCTTGTAGAACGGGATACCGCTGGCGCCAATGGCCAGCGAGATCAGCGAGTAGGGTTGCCACTGCACGATCTCCTCGATGCCCTTGGCAATGCCTTCTGGCGTTTCGGTGATCAGGAAAGGCTTCCACTGCGTGTTGTTGTGTTCGCGCGCGGCCGCTTCGAAGGCCGCCAGCGTGGCCTTGCCGAAGGGGTTGTCGAAATAGGCCACGGCGCATTTGGTGAAGCCCGTCGAGCCGAGTTGCCGGACGATCTTGTTCAGCTCCTGCGCATAGCTGGCGCGCGTGTGGAACACCAGCGGGTTGTAGGGGCGCAGCGCATCCGATCCGGTGGCCGGGGCAATGAGCGGCACCTTGGCCTCACCCAGCACCTTCAGCGCGCCCATCACGCTGGTGGTACCGCCGCAGGCGAACAGGGAGAACACCTGGTCTTTCTGGAGCAGCTTGAGCGTGTTCTCAGCGGCCTTCTCTGGGGCGCCGCCGTCATCCATGCTGAAAAATTCCACCGGGCGTCCATCGATGCCGCCGCGGTCATTCACTTCCTTGAAGGCTGCGGCGATGCCCTTGTTCATTTCGACGAATGGAAAGGCGAGGGGCCCGGTGAGGGCCGCCGTCTGGCCAATGCGCCAGGGCTCGGACTGCGCGCGCACCAGCGCCGGAGCCCCCAGGGCGGCGGCTGCGGTGGCCTGCAGGAGATGGCGCCGCGTGGGCAGGGCGGAGGGTGGGGTCGCAGTGGGCATGGTGATCGTGGCTGGTGGGGTTGCTGGGGGGCGGGCACAGGGCGGCGTGTTCGCTGGCCGGGAGTATCGGCCGCCGCAGGCGGAACCCGGTTCAGGAAAACCCCCATGCGGGGGCCTGAATCGTCACCTTTGGGACAACTTCTGACCGGCGGCTGGCAGGCTTCACGCTGGCCCGGGCGCATTCTCGAAAGGTTTCCGGCAGCTATCTATTAAATAGCTTACGGCGCTTTATGGACGCGGGTTTTAGCCATTTTTAGCTTGATATTTTGGCCCAGGGTACGGTTCAGGGCAGGTAGAAGGCCCGGAAATCGTTGACGTTGGTCAGGGTTGGTCCGGTGACCACGATGTCGCCGAGCGCGGTGAAGAATCCGTAGGCATCGTGCCGCGCCAGGTAACTGGCCGCCTGCAGGCCCTGGGCCGTGGCACGTGCCAGCGTGTCGGGGCCGACCACGGCGCCAGCGTTGTCCTCCATGCCGTCAATGCCATCGGTGTCGGCCGCCAGGGCATGCACGCCGGGCTCGCCCTGCAGGGCAATCGCGCAGGCCAGCAGGAATTCGCTGGCGCGTCCGCCGCGTCCCGGTGCGCCGGCGGTGCTGTCCGCTGGCGGCAGGGTGACGGTGGTTTCGCCGCCTGACAGGATCACGCAAGGCCGCGCGAAGGGTTGTCCGCGCCGCGCCACCTGACGCGCCAGTGCCGCATGCACCTGGCCCACCGTGCGGCTTTCGCCCTCGATGGCATCGGACAGGATGTGCGCTGCCACCCCGTGCGCTCGTGCCAGTGCGGCGGCGGCCTCCAGGCTCTGCTGCGGCGTGGCTACCAGATGCACCGCATGCCCCGCGAAAGCCGGGTCGCCGGGCTGGGGTGTCTCGAAGGCGCCGCTCTGCAGCCCCGCGAGTGCTGCAGGGGGCAGGGCGATGCCATAGCGCTGGCAGATGGCCAGCGCGTCCTGGCAGGTGCTGGCGTCGGGCACCGTGGGGCCGCTGGCGATGACGGCGGCGTCGTCGCCCGGCACGTCGCTGATGAGCAAGGTGACCACGCGGGCCGGTGCGGCAAGCTGCGCCAGCCGCCCGCCCTTGACGGCCGAGAGGTGTTTGCGCACGCAGTTCATCTCGTCGATGGCGGCGCCGCTGCGCAGCAGCGCCTGATTGATGGCCTGCTTGTCGGCCAGGGTGAGCCCTGCGGCGGGCTGGGCCAGCAGGGCCGAGCCGCCGCCCGAGATGAGCGCCAGCACCAGATCATCCGGTCCCAGCCCCTGCAATTGTTGCGCGATGCGTGCGGCGGCCTGCTGTCCTGCGGCGTCGGGCACCGGGTGGGCGGCTTCGATCAACTCGATGCGGCGCGGCTGGCTAAGGTAGCCGGGAGGCACATGGCCATAGCGTGTGACCACCAGGCCCGAGAGCGGCGCATCGGCGGGCCACAGGGCCTCCACGGCCGCAGCCATGGCTCCGCCTGCCTTGCCTGCGCCCACCACCACGGTACGCCCGCGGGGCGGTGCGGGCAGAAAAGGAGCGAGGCTGTGCGCAGGCTGTGCGCGCTCCACCGCGGCATCGAACAATGCGCGCAGAAATGCCTGTGGATCGCTGATGGCGGCGGCCGGGGTCATGGTGCGTCGTCGTCGTCCTCGGGCTCTGCCCTGGGGGTGCTGTGGGCGCGGCCAGGGGTGCGCACGCGGGTGCGGCCGGCCGCCTGGCAGGCGCGGCGAAATGCCCGCAGTTGCTGCTCGGCACGGCCCACCACGCTGCCTTCCTCGCCGGTGGCCACGCCCGCCTCCATGCCTGGTGCCTGACCGGTGAGCAGGGCGATGCCGTCGCTCACATGGGCGGCAGTCCAGATGTGAAAGCGCCCCTGTTCCACGGCCTCGACCACGCGGCGATCGAGCATCAGGTGGCGCTGGTTGCGCGCCGGAATCAGGGCGCCCTGCGTGCCATCCAGCCCCGCCGTTTCGCAGGCGCGAAACCAGCCTTCGATTTTTTCATTGATGCCGCCCACCGGCAGCACCTCGCCGTGCTGGTTGAGCGCGCCCGTCACCGCGATGCCCTGTGCCAGCGGCAGGCCCGAGAGCGAGGACAGCAGCGCATACAGCTCGGCGCACGAGGCCGAGTCGCCCTCGACGCCGCTGTACTCCTGCTCGAACACGATCGAGGCATTGAGCGCCAGCGGCGCGATGTGGCCGAACAGCGCCATCAGGTAGCTGTGCAGGATGAGCACGCCCTTGTCATGGATGGGGCCGGACATCTCGACCTCGCGCTCGATGTTGAGCAGCCCCTCGTGCCCGGCAAATGCGCGCGCCGTGATGCGCACCGGAAAGCCGAAGCGGTAGTCGCCCAGGTCGATTTGCGTGAGCGCGTTGATCTGGCCCACATGCCAGCCGCGCAGCGCCAGCAGGCGTTCGCCGTCGGTGATGGTTTCGTGCAGGCGCTGTTCGGGGTAGTTGTGGCGCAGGGTGCGGGCCTGCAGGGCCGCATCGATGTCGGCCGCCTCCACCCAGTCTCCGGCACGTGCGCGGCACAGTGCGGCACTTTCAATGGCCAGGGCCTCGGTGTGCGCGAACAGCGCGCTCTGGCGCGCCTGGTCGTCGGCCTCGCGGTGCGTCTGCTCCAGCATGCGCGCCACGGCGGCGGCCGAGAAGTGGGGCAGGCCGCGCTTCTTGCCGGTGTGTGCGACGAACACCGCCGTGGTCTGGCGGGTTTGCGGCGTGGCGCTGAAGGCTTCGACAAAGTCCACCTTCACGCGGAAGCGCCGCGCCACTTCGGGGTCGCCTTCCTGCAGCGCGTAGTACTCCTCCACCGAGCCGATCAGCACCAGTTTGACCTGCACGTCCACCGCCTCGGGCTGCAACGCCACGGCAGCCAGGGTGCCATGCGCGCTGCCTCCCTCCTCGATCTGCAGGCGGCTGCTGCGCAGAAAGCGGCGCAGGCGCTCCCACAGGCCCTCGTTGCCCAGCAGATCGCGCAGATGCAGCATGAGAAAGCCCCCATGTGCCTTGAGCAGGCTACCGGCGTGAATGCTCGAAAAATCCGCCAGCACCATGTCGGCGTCGGCCTGGTATTCGATGCTGCCAAACAGGCTGCGGAACTGCGGGTTGTCCTCGATGATCACCGGTGCACTGCTTAGCGCTGCGTTGTCCACGGCCAGGTTCACATGGCACTGGGCGAGCAGCTCGTCCAGCTGGTCCTTGCGCTCGCCCTCGCCGCTTTCGCCGCTCTCGCCCGGTACGAACAGGTCGAGGTGGTCGAGCACCTGCTGGCGAACCTGCTCCAGCCACTGGCCGAGTTTCACCGTGTCCTTGATCTGCTTGCGCAGGCTGTTGCGCACGTCTTGCAGGGCGTGGTCGAGCAGGGGCTTGACCACCTGGCGACGCAACTGCTCCAGTGCTTCGTCGCGCTGGCGCTCCAGCGGGCGCATGGCATCGAGAAAGCGGGCAATCTCGGCGCGCAGCTTCTGCTCGGCGGTGTCGATCTCGGCGCGCCGCTCGCGCGTGAGGGCGTGGGCATCGGCCTCGGTCAGCGGGTGGCCCTTGGGGCCAATGAGCGTGAACACCATGTGCCCGCCGTCACGCGAGAGGCGAAAGTGCAGCGTTTCGGCCAGTGCGTCGAGTGTGGCGAAGGCCTGCGATTCCTGGGCCTGGTAGGTCTTCTCGATGCGCTCGCTTTCAGCGCGGAAATCGGCGCCATCGAGCCGCTTGGGAACGTCCGATTGCAGCGTGCGTGTGAGCTGTTCCATGCCCTGGCGCAGCACGCGCCCCTGGCCCGCTGGAAGGCGCAGCGCGCGCGGGCGCTCGGGCGTGTCGAAGTCGTGCAGGTAGCACAGGTCGGGGGGCACCGGGCGCAGCGCGGCGGCCTGCTGCATGGCCTGGTGCAGGAGCGAGGCGCGCCCGCTGCCCACCTCGCCCAGCACGAACAGGTTGTAGTCGGGCTGCTCCATCGCCAGGCCAAAGCGCGCGGCGGCCTCGGCGCGCTCCTGCCCGATCCAGGGCAGGGGCAGGTCCTGCAACTCGGCGGTGCTGGCAAAGCCCAGGCCTGCAGGGTCAATGGTCAGGCGCAACTGGGAGGGGGCAAGTGCGGTGGCGGGCATCGGTGGGATTGACGGGGCAGTGAAATAGAGATGTCTTTAGCCTCAAACGCAATGTAGATAAGCGCTAAAAGCTATGAAAAACGTAGCGTTTGTCCGGATCAGTTCGGCGCACCGCCGGCCAGTGCATGCGCCCGGGTATCGGCCAGCATGCTGGCGCTCTCGGGCTGCACCGGCCATCCGGCCAGATGCTGCTGGGCGATGTGGCTCAGCGCCTTGATCCATTCCGGGCTGTCGTTCAGGCAGGGGATGTAATGAAACTCCTTGCCACCCGCGTGCAGGAACGCTTCGCGCGCTTCCTGGTTGATCTCTTCCAGCGTTTCCAGGCAGTCGCTGGTGAAACCCGGGCAGACCAGGTCCACCCGCCCCAGGCCGCCTTGCGCCAGCGCGATGAGCGTGGGCTCGGTATAGGGTTCCAGCCACTTGGCCTTGCCAAAACGCGACTGGAAGGTGAGCTGGTAACGGTCCTTGCGCAGGCCCAGGCGCTCGGCCAGCAGGCGCGCCGTCTTGTGGCTCTCGCAGTGGTACGGGTCGCCCAGGTGCAGCGTGCGCTCGGGCACGCCGTGAAAGCTCATCACCAGCTTGTCGGGCAGGCCGTGGGTGCGCCAGTGCGCTTCGATGCTGCGCGCCAGGGCCTCGATGTAGCCGGGGTCGTCGTGGTAACGGTTGACGAAGCGCAGCTCGGGCACATGGCGCTGGCGCCCGGCCCAGGCATACACGGCGTCGAACACGCTGGCCGTGGTGGTGCCCGAGTACTGCGGGTACAGCGGCAGGATCAGGATGCGTGTGGCGCCTTCGGCCTTGAGGGCGTCGAGCTGGCTGGCGATCGAGGGATTGCCATAGCGCATGGCCGGGCGAACCAGCACGTTGCAGCCGGCTTCGCCCAGCCAGCCGCGCAACAGTGTGGCCTGCTTTGCGGTCCACACCGCCAGGGGCGAGCCCTCAGGCGTCCAGACGCTGGCGTACTTGGCGGCCGACTTGGCCGGGCGGGTGCGCAGGATGATGCCGTGCAGGATGGGCAGCCATACCAGACGCGGGATTTCCACCACGCGGTGGTCTGACAGAAACTGGCCCAGGTAGCGGCGCAGCGCCGGTGCGGTGGCGGCGTCGGGCGTGCCCAGGTTGCACAGCAGGATGGCGGTGCGCTGGGCTTGCCCATGGGTGTAGGCGGGTTCGGGTTGGAAAGGCATGCCGCATTCTCGCCCATGGGGGCCTGAGTGCCGCAAGGGTGGGAATGAATTCCTGAACCCTAGCGGGTGCGGCCCGCTTGCCTGAGCGGGGCGGCCGTCTCACTGCGCCGTCGTGCGTACCCGCAAGCGGCCGCAGGGCGTGCGTGCGCGAATCAGTGGTGGGGTTTGGCGTGGCCCGTGGACTGTTCCCAGCGGGACTTGCAGGCCACGCAATGCTGCGTCTGGGGTTCGATCTTCAGGCGCTCGAACGGAATGTCGCAGCCGCATTCGCCGCACTGGCCATAGCTGCCGTCTTCCAGGGCTTCCAGTGCATGGTCGATGCGTGCCAGATCGGCCGCATCGATGTCGGTGAGGGCCTGGTCCACTTCGCGGCCCACGTTGCCCTGATGGATGCCGTCCTGGTCGGCGGCGGGAGGTGCGAGGTTTTCACGGTTCTGCTGCATCTGTGCCTGCAGGTCGCGCCGGCGTACTGCCAGCAGCGCCTTGAGTTCCTCGCGCTGGGCGGTGGTCAACGCTTGCGTCATGCTTTTCTCCTGAAAATGGGGCTGTAGTTTCGGGGGCGGCGCGGGCGCAGGGCGCCGCCGGGGGGATGCCTCCAGAATAGCATCTCGCAAGCGGCTCCCGACCGGCCGTGCGCGGGCCTGGAGGCAATACCCCATGCGACGTGCGGGGAATGGAGCCGGTGCCCCGTGCCTTGGGCGATGAAGGGGCAGAGAATGCGGCCAGACCTGCGTGCCAGGCCGCCACTTCGCAATTCGACAAGGAGCTTGCCATGGATGATGCCAAGAAGAAGACCGCGATCGATGCCCTCAACCGCATCATGGAACTGGAACTTGCGGGCGTGGTCAAGTACACCCACTATGCGCTGATGGTGTACGGCTACAACCGCATTCCCATTGTTTCCTGGCTCAAGGGCAATGCCGACGAGAGCCTGGCCCATGCGCACAAGGCCGGCGAGCTGGTCACCCTGCTGGGCGGGCACCCCTCGCTGAAGATCGGGCCGCTGCTCGAAACCGAGCAACACGACATCGGTGACATCCTGCGCGAGAGCCTGGCACACGAGACGACTGCATTGGCGGCCTACTATGACCTGCTCAAGATCGTCGAGGGCGCGTCCATCCTGCTGGAGGAATACGCGCGCGAAATGATCGTTGCGGAAGAACTTCACCAGGACGAGGTCAACAAGATGTTGCGCAGGCCTGGCGAGACGGGTGTCTTCCAGGGCTGAAGTCAAACACCTCCTGAGGCCTAGCGGGCCTTTGCCCCTTTCTTGCAGTGCTGCGCGCTGCGGGCAGGGGGCTCCATGGGTGCGGCGGGGGGGCCTTGCACGGGGGCGGCTGGCCTGAGCCATGCCAGTGGCATGCGCCGTGGAAAACGCAAACGGTTGTGCCTTCCCATGCAAAACCGAATGACGAGCGGTGGGGTCAGAGCGTCATGTTGTCGTGTGAGAGAACCGTTTTTTTCACATGCACCGAAATGATGGCCACCACCTCGTCGGGTTTGGCAGGGCGCAGCAGTTGCTCGGACTCGACGGACACCTTGGTGACCAGCGAGTCGTCTTCCAGCAGGCAGAAAAAGGGGAGCGGATCGGGCTCCTCGGGGATCTCGGGGCGGCCCTCCATCGAGCCGTGGGGCACACGCAGGCCATCGAGCAGGGTTTTGAGACGGTTGTCGATGTCGCCACCGTCGGTGATCAAGGTGCCGCGCGGTTGCTGGCGAAACAGCAGCACCGACAGCTCGGCATACAGGTCCAGCCTCTGGGTGACCAGAGGGGCAAACCGCAGCCCGCCTTTCTCCACGATGACCGAGGGCTTGCCCGGCTGGGCCGGGTGCGCCAGCAACGTGTGCGCCACGTCCTTGAGCGGGCGCTCACGCCACAGGCGCTGCAGCTGGGGGTGCAGGGCGCGGCGGATTTCCCATTTGTGGGACGACTTGGCTCCCTGGCCGTGCAGCGGGCCTTCGTAGATCAGGCGAAATTCCATGGATGACGCGGTGGCTGGATGAATCGGGGGGGCTGCGGGGGGTGTGCAAGCTGCAGAACACTATAGCGGCAGCGTTGGCGCCTGGCCCTGAAAAAAAGCCCCCGACGCTCGTGCTGGGAGCGACAGGGGCTGTCAAGGATGGAGTAAGTTGGCGGCGGTTGTGAGGGCCCCGCCGTCCTGGCCCGCTTACCGTCAGAACTTCACGGTCACCCCCACGTTGAGCGAGCGGCCCATGCCGGGGACGCGCACCCCCCACGGCACGGCGGTGGCGGCCATGGTCATGCCCTGGCCCACATAGGCGCCGCCTTGCGGGTGGTGGTAGAACCGGTCGAACAGGTTGTCGATGCCCAGATCGAGCCGCACCTGCTTCCACTCGTAGCTGGCACGCAGGTTCACCAGGCCGTAACCTGCGGTGCTCAGTTCGTTGCGCACGGCGGACACGCGGGTCTTGCCGCTCACCATCAGCAGTTCGGCCGAGCCCGTCCAGGCGCCCAGGCGCTGGGTGAGCGCCAGGCGTGCGTTCAGCGGTATGGTGTTGTAGAGGTTGTCACCCGTGCTGCGGTTCTTGCCCTGCACGTAGCTCAGCATGCCGCTGAGCGTGAACTGGCCCCAGTGCGCGGTCTTGCCCAGGTCCGTGAAGCCCGAGAGGTCGAAGCCGTGCAGGCGTGCATCCTGGTTGGTGAACTGCAGATAGACGAAGCCTGTGGTGGCCGTCTGGTTGGCGCCCGTGCACGCCGTCATGGCGCCACTGCCGTTGCAGCGCCGTGCGTCGATGTAGTTGTTCACATGGGTGAGGTAGGGCGTGAACTTCAGGCCCCAGCGCTCGCCCGTAGTGTCGTGCCAGTCTGCGGTGGCGCTCAGGGTGTTGGCGGTCTCGGGTTGGAGGTTCATGTTGCCTACGTAGCCATTGCCGTCACCCACCAGGTTGATCATGCGCATGGCCATGCCGCCGGTGGACCAGGTGTAGCGCTCGTACAGATTGGGTGAGCGTGTCTTGTGCGCAAAGCCGAATTCGTAACTGGCGTTGGCGTTGGGGGTGTAGCGTGCCAGGGCTGTCACGTCGATGTTGCTGTCGCTGCGTTTGCGGCTCTGTGCGTTGAAGGCATTGGCCTCCATGGCGTAGTTGGCGTTGTAGCCCTGCACGGGGCCGCTGTTGCTGCGCACATGGCTGCTGCGCAGGCCGACCTGCGAGAGCCACTGCGGGTTCCAGCGCGCTTCCCACTCGCCATACACATCGAAGCGGTCGCGCTGGCCATCGCGAATGTTCCAGAAGGTGTTGGGCGCCATGCCGCCGCCCGAAGGGAGCCACCAGTCGTCCAGGCGGTAGCGTTGCAGTTCGGCGCCCGCGCGCAGCGTGTCGCGTGCGGACAGCGCCACATCGCCCTTGACCAGCAGGCCGGTGGTTTTTCCCTCGGTGTCCATGGGCATCCCGGGCACATTGCCGGCGGGGCCGTACCAGAACTGTTTGTCCTCGCCGAAGTTCATGCTGTGGCGCGTCTTCTCATGGTAGAAGCGGGCCTGAAGCTGGCCCCAGTCGTACTGCCCCTGGTAGCGCAGGTTGAACTGGTGGCTGTCGTTGCCGGTCATGTCCATGCGCTGGTTGGGGTAGTTCTGGTAGGGAATGTCCTGCAGCCCCAGACGCATCTCGACCAGGTGCGTGTCGCTGCGCAGCGCATAGGCCAGGGAATGGTTGCGGGTTTGGTAGCTGGACGAACCCACTTCATCGCCGCCCAGCCACCGCGCCGGCTTGTTGCTGGCCGCCGGGCCGGCGGCCTTGAAGTCGCGGGCTGCCTGGTAGTTGTCGGCCTGGGCGGTGGAGCCGTCGTAGCGCAGGCTCATCTGCTCGGTGGCATAGGTGCCCGAGAGGTGGGCGCCCAAGGCGTTGCCGTTACTACGGTAGAAGGTTCCGGCCTGGCCCTTGAGGAGCCGGCCCTGGCCGGGCGCGGCGAATTCGGGGGCGGGCGAGTTCACCTGGATGGTGGCGCCGATGCTGTCGCCACCCACACTGACCGGAGTGACACCGGCGAAGAGGCGCACCGTGTCCACGCGCGTGGGATCGATGTACGACAGCGGCGGATTCATGTGGTTGCCGCAGGCAGAGATCAGGTCCATGCCATCGACCTGAATGCGCAGGCGGTCATCGGCCAGGCCATGCACGCTGGGCAGGCTGGAAACGCCCCCAGCGCCGAACAGGCTCACGCCGGGCAGGTTGCGCAACAGGCTGGCGGTGTCGCTGCTGGCGGCGCGGCCCGATTGCAGTGCGTCCGCATCGGCACTGCTGGCGCCGACGGGCTCCACAGCGACCCGGGGGGCCTTGATGGTGATGGTCTGCAGCGAGGCGTCCTGGGCGAATGTGGCAAAGGGCAAGACGGCCAGCAGGGCGCACAGCGGGCGCAGGGCAGGGGCGAACGGGCGGCCCAAGCAGGCACGCGAACGATGGGGGGAGGTCATGGCAGTGAAGCAGGAAGAGGCGGCAGGCGCTGGCCCGCGCGGAAAGTACCCGCAGCCAGGAGGGGCTGCGGGTACCACCAAGTGAGTAAGACTTTCAGTTCAGGCCGTGGGAGGGGCCTGCGCTGGCGGACGCATGTTGGCGTGCCGCGGCGCCCGTGCGGGCACGGACGTGAATGCAAAGTCGTAGCCTGCTTCGGCCTGCAGGCGGGCCACCACCGCCGGGACGGAGCCCGGCGTGAACCCGGCCCCTGCCACGGCGCAAACCGGGCAGCTGAGTGCGCTGCCCATGGCATGGCCTTGGGGGCCGTCCGGCGCGTCCTCGGTGTGCAGGGGGGTCTGCACGGTGCAGACATCGCCCCACGGGGCCTGCTGTGACAGCATCTGCCCCAGGTGGGCCGTGCTGATCTGCCCCACCCAGAGCTGGGCAAACAGCGCCAGCATGGCCAGAACCATGGCCAAGGGGCGGTTTCCGAAGCGGGGGGTGCGGGATGTCACGGCGGGGATTGTGGCGCCCGGCGTCGTTGGTGTCCTTGTCATGCATCAAGGCCTGAAAGACTCTCGGTCTCGCGCGCAAGAATACGCTGCCAACAGGGCGTGCGGTTTTGCAGCGGCGGGCGAGCAGTCCTTGGCTGCGTGCGGTATTCTCGGTATGGAATTTGCCGGTTCTCCGGCCCAACCACTTCCCTTTGTTCTGGTGCTGTCTGCCGTGTTTTCTGCCACCCTCGACTGTTCCCGCATTCGCGCCATCACGCTGGATCTGGACGACACGCTCTGGCCCATCTGGCCCACCATTGCCAGGGCCGAATCGGTGCTGCAGGCCTGGCTGGCCGAACATGCGCCCGCCACGCACGCCCTGTATGCAGTGCCGGGGGCGTTGCGCGCCCTTCGCGAGCGCATGAACCACCTGCGCCCGGATCTGGTCCACGATCTGAGTGCGCTGCGCCGGGAGTCCATCCGCCTGGCGCTCACGCAGGCGGGAGACAGTCCGGCACTGGCAGAGCCCGCATTCGATGTGTTTTTTGCCGAGCGCCAGCGGGTCGATCTGTTTGAAGATGCCGTGCCCGCGCTCGAATACCTCAGCAGCCGCTGGCCGGTGGTGGCCTTGTCCAATGGCAATGCCGATGTGCACCGTGTGGGTCTGGGGCGCTATTTCCATGCTGCCGTGAGCGCTCGCGAAGCAGGCGCTGCCAAACCCGATGCGCGCATTTTCCACACGGCTGCGCGCGCTGCGGGCGTGGATGCGGCGCAGGTCCTGCATATCGGGGACGATGCCCACCTCGATGGCGTCGGGGCGCTGCGGGCGGGCATGCAGACGGTGTGGCTCAACCGTGAGGGGACCGCCTGGCCGCACGATGACCATGCCCCCCATGCCACTGTGGCAAGCCTGCACGAACTGCACCGGTTGCTCGCCTGAGCCCGTTCCCACGGATTCATTCTCTTTTTTTCTAACCACCTGCCCATGCCCATCCAAGCTTTCTTTCTGCCCCAGGTGCGTTCCATCGCCTTCACCCGGCCCCTGGCCTGGCTGGCTCTGGGCTGGCGCGACATGGTGCGTGCAGGCGCTATCAGCGTGGTCCACGGGGTGCTGCTGGCGGGGCTCGGCATGGTGATTGCCGCCGTGGCCCATGACCGTTTCTGGCTGCTCGCTGGTGCGCTGTCGGGCTTTCTGGTGGTGGCGCCGGTGCTGGCCACCAGCTTTTATGTGCTGAGCCGGGCGCTCGAGCGCGGCGAGCCCGCCAATGCCGCAGCGGTCGTGCGCACCTGGCTGTTCTGGCAGAGCAGCCACCGCGACACCAAGTGGGGCAATGATTACTGGTGCCTTGTCCAGTTCGGCGCGCTGCTGGCGCTGGCGGCCACGGGCTGGGTGCTGATTTCTTCCGCGCTGATCACCCTGCTGGCGCCTGCACCGATACGCACACCCGCAGATTTCATCGTGCATGTGGTGCTGGCGCAGGACAGCACGCTGTTCACCCTCTGGCTGGCGCTGGGCAGCCTGCTGGCGGCGCCCATCTTCGCCTCCAGCGTAGTGTCCATCCCGCTGTTGCTGGACCGGCAGGCCTCGCTGTGGCAGGCCGTGCTCACGAGCTGGCAGACGGTGCTGGCCAATCCGGCCACCATGGCGATGTGGACCGCGATCATTCTGGCGCTGACGATGCTGGGCATGGCAACCCTGTTGATCGGCCTGGCCGTGGTCATGCCGCTGCTGGGGCACGCCAGCTGGCATGCCTACCGCGACCTGGTCGATGCCTCCAGCCTCCCGCAGCGCGAGCCGGGCGGTCCGGCAGCAGGGGAAGACGCCACGCAACGCAATGGAATGGCATCGTGATTTTTGGATACACCGAAGCGCAGTTATCGGCCTTTTTCCTCACCTACGGGGTCGGGGCCTTCATTCTTTTCATGGTCTTCATCATCGGGCACCTGGCCTGGGAATCCAAGGCCGGCCGGTTTGGCACCTTTGTGCTTTTTCTCGGGCTGGGTGTGGGCTTCCTCGGGTTTTTGGCCAAGTACCTGATCCAGTGGTGGCTGGAGCGCTGACGGTGTCTTCACTTTCGCCTTCTTTCTTTCTCCAAGGAGACATTCCCCCATGGGTCTGACGATCTACGGCATTGCCGCATCCCGAGCCGTGCGCCCGCTGTGGGCCGCCACCGAGCTGGGGCTGGCCTTCGAGCATGTGCACACCCCCTACCAGGGGGGCGCCACCCGCACGCCCGAGTTTCTGGCGCTCAACCCCAACGGCCACATTCCCGTGCTGGTGGACCACCGGCCTGAGGGTGATGTGGCCGTGTGGGAGAGCATGGCCTGCACGCTCTACGTGGTGCGGCAGCATGGCCGGGGCGACGGCTCCGACATCGCCCCGGCCACGCCGCGCGAAGACGCCGAGGCATTGCGCTGGAGCTTCTGGGCCGTCACCGAGCTGGAGAAGGACGCCCTGACCGTGCTGATGCACCGTGTGGCCATGCCCGCCGACGAGCGCAAGCCCGAACTGGCCGAGGCCGCCGAAAGGCGCCTGCGCGTTCCCCTGCGGGTGCTGGAGCAGCACCTGGTGCAGCAGCAGGCGCACGGCCAGGCGCATGTGGCGGCCGAGCGCTTCACCGTGGCCGACCTGTGCCTGGCCAGCGTGCTGGGCTGGGCGCGTCCGGCGCGTGCGCTGATGGAGGAGTTTCCGGTGACGTCCGGGTGGCTCGCGCGCTGTCTGGACCGGCCGGCACACCAGGCGCTGCGGGCGCTGGCGCGCAAACACTGACCGCAGGCTTTACCTGCACTTCACACGCCGGTCGCGGTCCTGACAGACCGGCCCGGCACAATGGTCTTCAGTGCCCTTTTCGATGGGGGCGCCCGATTGTGAATCCATGACCATGCCTTCTCCTTGTTCCCGCACGCGCCCGCCTCTGGCCGCCGGGCTGCTGGCCGCGCTGGTGTTGCTCACAGGCTGTGCCGCCATGGCACCGCCCGGCACGTCTGTGCCCGACCTGGCCGTTCCGACGGCCTGGGCGTCAGCACCGGTGTCCACGGGCGCACCCGGCGCTGCCGCCACGCCCCTGACTGCCTGGTGGCAGCGTTGGGGTGATGCGCAACTTACCGCGCTGGTCACCCAGGCGCTGCAGGCCCATACCAGCGTGCGCAGCGCACGGGCGGCGCTGCAGCAGGCGCGTGCCCAGGCGGATGTGCAGGGCGCGGCCCTGCTGCCCGGTGTGGATGCGTCGGGCTCGGCCCAGCGCAGCCGTTCCGGCGGCAGCACGGGCAACAGTTTCCAGCTGGGGTTGGACGCGAGCTGGGAGCCCGATGTGTTTGGCCGTCTGGGCGCCGGCGTCAGTGCCAGTGCGGCCGATGTGCGCGCTGCGCAGGCCGGCCTGGAGCAGGCGCAAGTGGTGCTGGCCGCCGAAGTGGCGGTGAACTACCTCACGCTGCGCAGCGTGCAGGAGCGCCTGGCTATCGCGCGCCGCAACCTGGCCAGCCAGCGCGAGACCCTGCAGATCACCGATTGGCGCGTGCAGGCCGGTTTGAGCACCTCGCTGGTGTCCGAGCAGGCGCGTGCCGCCGCCGAGCAGACGGCGGCGCAGATTCCGCAACTGCAGACCAGTCTGGCGCAAACCCGCCACGCACTGGCCGTGCTGACGGGCCAGGCGCCCGGCGCGCTCGATGCGCAGCTCGACGCCCCGCAGGCCACGCCCGCCCCGCCGGACGATCTGGCGCTGGCCTTTCCGGCCGAAACACTGCGACAGCGCCCCGATGTGCGCCAGGCCGAGGAGCGCATCAGCGCCGCGCTGGCCCGGGTCTCGCAGGCTGATGCGGCCCGCTATCCGAGCTTTCGCATCAGCGGCTCGCTGGGGCTGCGGGCGCTCACGCTGGGGGCCTTGGGCAACGGGGCTTCGGTGGCGCACGCGCTGCTGGGCGGCATTTCGGTGCCGTTGTTCGACGGCGGCGCAGCCCGCGCCCAGGTGCGCGTGCAGGAGGCCGCGCTGGAGCAGGCGCGTGTGGGCTACGAAGCCACCGTGCTTGCCGCCCTTCAGGAGGTGGAAGACGCCCTGGTGGCCCTGCAGGGCGAGCGCGAGCGTCAGGTGCGCCTGCAGGCCGCCGCACAGGCCGCAGGCAACGCCGCACTGCTGGCACAGAACCGCTACCAGAGCGGCCTGATCGACTTCCAGGCGGTGCTGGAAACCCAGCGCACCCTGCTGTCCACGCAGGACGGCGTGGCCACTAGCGCGGCCAATGTCGCTCTGGGTCATGTGCGCCTGTACAAGGCACTGGGCGGAGGCTGGCAATGAGGCGCCGCCGCTGCCCTTGCGCCCTGTACCCCCTGCAATGACCGTCCACAGGCTCTGACCATGACAAGCACCGAAAAAACAACCCCCGCCACCGCCAAGACCCCTCCCGCCGATCTGCAGGCCCTGCTGGGCGGCGATCTGCCCCGGCGCTGGTGGCAACGCCCCGTGCTGTGGGGCGGGCTGGCCGTCGCCGTGCTGGTGGCGGGCGGGTTTTGGTACTGGCAGGCGCAGCAGCGCACCAGTGCCGCGCCCACCTACGTCACCGAGGAGGTGCGCCGTGGCAATCTCACACTCACTGTTTCGGCCAATGGCACGCTGCAGCCCACACGCTCGGTCAATGTGGGCAGCGAGCTGTCGGGCACGGTGCGCAGCGTGCTGGTGGACGTGAACGACCGGGTGAAAAAGGGCCAGGTGCTGGTGGAGCTGGACACCGCCAAGCTGTCGTCGCAGGTGCTGCGCTCGCGTGCCTCGCTGGCCTCGGCCCATGCGCGGCTGGCGCAGGCGGCGGCCACCACCAAGGAGGTGCTGGCCGGCCTGGCGCGCCTCGAAGAAGTGGCGCGCCTGTCCGGCGGCAAGGTGCCCTCGGCAGCCGAACTCGATGCGGGCCGCGCCAACGTGGAGCGCGCCCGGGCCGATGAAACCAGCGCCCGCGCCAGCGTCGAAGACGCCAAGGCGGCGCTTTCCACCGACGAGACCAATCTGGCGAAGGCGTCCATCCGCTCGCCCATCGACGGCGTGGTGCTCACGCGCAGCGTGGACCCCGGCAACGCCGTGGCGGCGTCGCTGCAGGCCGTGACGTTGTTCACCGTGGCCGAAGATCTGGCGCACCTGCAACTGCAGGTGAACGTGGACGAGGCCGATGTGGGCTCCGTGCAGGTGGGGCAGAAAGCCAGCTTCACCGTCAGCGCCTACCCTTCGCGCCAGTACCCGGCCAAAATCACCCGCGTGGCCTACGGCTCCACCAAGACCGACAACGTCGTGACCTACATCTCCTGGCTGCAGGTGGACAACTCCGACCTGAGCCTGCGCCCCGGCATGACGGCGGCGGCCACCATCACCTCCACCGAGCGCAACGACGTGCTGCTGGTGCCCAACACCGCGCTGCGCTTCACGCCCGTGACCGCTGCCGAACCACCGGGGGGCGCAGGCCCCGCCGCGTCATCGGGCGGCGGCATCATGTCGCAGTTGATGCCGCGCTTGCCGCGTCAGGGCGGGCGCCGGGGTGCCGGGGGCAACGGCAAGAGCGATGCGGCGGGCAAGACCCGCCCGATCTGGGTGCTGCAGGACGGTGTGCCCAAGGCGGTCAACGTCACCGTGGGCATCAGCGACGGCCGCATGACCGAGGTCAGCAGCGATCAGCTGCAGCCCGGCATGGCCGTCATCACCGACCAGCGCAGCAGCGGGGCCGCGCCATGAGCACTGTGGCCCAGCCCCTGATCCGCCTGCGCGGCGTGACCAAGGTGTACGGCGAAGGCGCACTGGCCTTTCAGGCGCTCAAGGGCGTGGATCTGGACATTGCCCAGGGCGACTTTGTCGCCATCATGGGCCCCAGCGGCTCGGGCAAGTCCACGGCCATGAACACGCTGGGCTGCCTGGACCGACCCAGCACCGGCCAATACCTGTTCCAGGGCGTGCATGTGGAGTCGCTCTCGCGCGACGAGCGGGCGCGCCTGCGGCGGCGCTACTTTGGCTTTGTGTTCCAGGGCTTCAACCTGCTGGCACGCACCTCGGCGCAAGAGAACGTTGAGTTGCCCCTGCTCTACCGGGGCGAACAGGCCCGCGCGCGCCACGCGGCGGCTGCGCGCGCGCTCGACGCCGTGGGCCTCAAGGGCTGGGAGCACCACACCCCCGCCGAGCTGTCGGGCGGTCAGCAGCAGCGCGTGGCCATCGCGCGCGCCATCGTCACCGAGCCTGCCGTGCTGCTGGCCGACGAACCTACGGGCAACCTCGACACGCACCGCAGCCTGGAGATCATGGAACTGATCTGGCGCCTGAACCAGGAGCACGGCATCACCGTCATCATGGTCACGCACGAGGCCGACATGGCCGCGTACGCCCGGCGCATCGTGCGCTTTGTCGATGGTGTGGTCGACAGCGACACCCCCAACCCGCACCCGGCGGGTCAGCACGCAGCGCCTTTGGTGGCCACGGAGGCCCACTGATGCTGCTCAACACCCTGCTGCTGGCGCTGCGCTCCATCCGGCGCAACCTCATGCGCTCGTTCCTCACCATCCTGGGCATCGTGATCGGTGTCAGCGCCGTCATCACCATGGTCACGCTGGGCAACGGCGCCACCATGGCGGTGCAGAACCAGATCTCCGGCCTGGGCACCAACCTGCTGCAGGTGCGTCCCGGCCAGCGCATGGGTCCGGGCAGCGGTGGCGCCCCGGCCTTCAAGGACACCGATGCCGACGCCATTGCGCAGCAGATCGGCGGCATCCTGGCCGTGGCGCCCGAGGGGCGCACCGGCGCCACCGTGGTGGCCGGCGGGCGCAACTGGACCACCAGCGTCATCGGCAGCACCAATGCCTGGTTGCAGACCGGCAACTGGACGGTGCGCAGCGGGCGCGAGTTCACCGACGACGAACTGCGCGCCGGCGCGGCGGTGTGCATGATCGGCGCCACCGTGCAGCGCGAGCTGTTCGGCAGCGCCGACGCCGTGGGCCAGCAACTGCGCGTCAAGGCATTTTCGTGCGAGGTCAAGGGCGTGCTCGGCTCGAAAGGGCAGGGCGCCTTTGGCAACGACCAGGACGACGTGGTGCTGGTGCCCCTCAAGACCCTGCAGCGCCGCGTGACCGGCAGCACGCGGGTGCAGACACTGCTGGTGTCGATGCAGGACGGCAGCGACCCCGAGCGCGTCAAGGCCAGCCTGACCGAGCTGCTGCGCGAGCGGCGCAAGCTGGCCCAGGCGGATGAAAACAACTTCAACGTCCTCGACACCAAGCAACTGGCCGACACCCTCTCGGGCACCACCAAGGTCATGACCATGCTGCTGGGCGCCGTGGCCGCCGTGAGCCTGCTGGTGGGCGGCATCGGCATCATGAACATCATGCTGGTGAGTGTGACCGAGCGCACGCGCGAGATCGGCCTGCGCCTGGCCATCGGCGCGCTGGAGCGCGAGGTGCTGCTGCAGTTCCTGATCGAGGCCGTGGTGCTGGCGGCGCTGGGCGGGCTGATCGGCATCGTGCTGGCCACAGGCGCATCCATGCTGCTGGCCAATGTGATGAAGGTTCCCTACGTGTTCAACCTGGGCGTGAACCTGATGTCGTTTGTGTTCTCGGCCGGCATTGGCGTGCTGTTTGGTTACTTCCCGGCCCGCCGCGCTGCACGCATGGACCCGATCGATGCGCTGCGGCACGAATGACGCACGGTGCACGCTATGCATGCCATGGTTTTGCTACATAAATAGTAGCTGCTGACGCTTGATGGGTGGGCGCTGGGGGCTTATTTTCCTTCAAGTGCCTGCTGCGCTGTCGTCGGCCAGTCGCACGCAGTTGCGGCCGCTGTTCTTGGCCTGGTAGAGGGCCCCATCGGCGTGGGCGATCAGTGTGTTGGCATGGAAGTCGCCGCTGCTCCAGGTGGCAGCGCCAATGCTGACGGTAACGGGCACGGTCTTTTGCTGCCAGACGAAGGGAGCGCTTTGCACCGCCTGCCGCAGCTGTTCGCCCAGTTCGTGGGCGCCCGTGGGGGGCGTGTCGGGCAGCAACACCAGAAATTCCTCGCCACCCCAGCGCGACACCAGGTCGGTGGCGCGGGCGCGCTCTTGCAGCAGCCGGGCCAGCGTCTGCAGCACATGGTCGCCTGCGGCATGGCCGTGCTGGTCGTTGACCTTCTTGAAGAAGTCGATGTCCACCATCAGTGCGGACAGGGGAGTTCCCTGCCGCTGTGCGCGCAGTGCCTCCTGGGCCATGAAGTCGTCTGCCGCGCGGCGGTTGGGCAGGCCGGTGAGCGCGTCGTGTGTGGCCGCCTCGCTGAGCTTGTGTTGCAGCTTGTACAGCACCACGCCCATCAGTGCCAGGGCCATGCTCAGCGAAAGAAACAGCCAGCCCAGGGCGGCCAGCATGCCGATGGACTGGTCGAGCCTGTCGTCGCGAATGATCTGTGCAGGGTCCAGCAGCACAAAAAGGGCGCGCAGAACCAGCAGCGTGCAACCGAAGACCGCAGGCGCGCTCATCAAGAGCCCCAGAAGTCGGTGCGACCGGGCGTTTTCCTGTCGAATGCAGTGCAGCAGGGCCACCGCATTCCAGGCACACAGTCCACCCGTCAACACAGAGACGGCGGCGATGCGCCACATGGCCTGTTCTGGCGCCAGCCAGATCCACTGCACCAGACCGGTGAGAACCAGCAAGGTGAGAAACACCAGGTCTGCCGGAGGCCGCCCGGTCATCAGGTGCAGCCCGCGCAACTGCAACAAGAGGGCAGAAACCAGCAGCATGTTGGAGGCTGCCAGAACAGAAAAACCGGGCCAGTTGGCGCTGTTGAGGTAGAGGAAGAAGGCGCCACCTTGCAGCAATGCAAACCCCGCCCAGTGCAGGGCGGCCGCGCGCATGGGCGGCAGCAGGGCCGCCGCGATGAGCCAGCCCAGTGCCAGAAAGCATTCCAGCAGGATGCCGACCAGCAAGGTGGCATGCGCTGCGGAGAGGGTTTCCAGTGAGGCCATGGCGGTCGGGCGGGCAGGCGCCAGCCGGTCTCCGGCAAGCACCGCTCTCTACCCGCTGTGTGGAGGATGTGCCTTCATGGTATCGGGTGAGCGGGTTCTGTGCCACGCGTCGTTACAGACCCCGCAAGGCGAATGTTTCAAGCAAAAACCGCCCGCAGCGCTTGCTGTACGGGCGGTTTAAGCTATCTTAAAAGTAGCGTTGCGGATTTCAGTGCACAACGATTTCCACCGCCTTGGCGGCCGGGGGCTGCTTGGCCAGGGTCAGTGTGAGCACGCCATTCTCCAGGCGGGCGGTGCTGGTGGCGGTGTCGATGTCCTCGGGCAGCTCCCAGGCGCGGTGCACATGGCGCGGGGCGCCTTCGATGCTCTTGAGCACCACCCGTTTGCCTTCCAGCGTGATCTGGAGCTGCTCGCGGGCCAGCCCTGGCACGTCGAGCTGCAGCGTGGTGGCCTTGTCGTCCTGAGTCACCGTGTAGTCGGCCGGGCGCGCAGCCGCCGGGCCCGCCAGGGTGCCCAGCAGAAAGCGTTGCAGTGCCACATCGGAAGGGCGGGGCGCGCGGGTGGCGCGGCGGGTGGTCAGGGGGGTGAAAATCATCAGGGTTAACTCCTATACACTGCGCGGCTGCCGTTGTGTTGACCGCATGCCCTGCAGTTAGGTGTGCCTTTACCGATTTCAAGGATAAAAAACCATGCTGAATTTTCACCTTGCCCCGTTGAAATTCGCCGTCCAGGCTCCATGGCGCCTGGCGCTGGGGGTGGCGCTGTCCGTGGCGGCGGCCATTCCGGTGGGCCACGCCCAGACAGCGGTGCAGGGCACCAGCGCCCCGGCAGCACCTGCGGCCGCCCCCTTCAAGGTGGCGCTGATCGAGAGCCTTTCGGGGGCTTTCGCCAACACGGGCGAGGCGGTGTTCCGCAATATCTTCTGGGCCGTGGACCGCGTGAATGCGCGCGGTGGTGTGTTGCTGCCGGCAGCGGCGGGCGGTGCCCGTCCGTTGGCGCTGGCGCGCTACGACAGCAAGGGCCAGAACGAAGAAGCGCTGTCGGCCCTGCGCGCGGCCATTGACGATGGTGCCCGGGTGGTCATGCAGGGCAATTCGTCGGCCACGGCAGCGGTGCTGATTGACGCCATCAACAAACACAACGAGCGCGAGCCTGGCAAGCGCGTGCTGTTTCTGAACTACTCGGCCGTGGACCCCATCCTGACGAACGAAAAGTGCAGTTTCTGGCATTTCCGGTTTGATGCCCATGCCGACATGCGCATGGCCGCCCTCATGGACGTGCTGCGCGCCGACAATGCGCTCAAGAGCGTCTATCTGATCGGGCAGGACTACAGCTTTGGCCAGGCCGTGCTGCGCGAGGCGAAGAAGCAGCTGTCTGCCCAGCGCCCCGATGTGGCCGTGGTGGGCGATGAGCTGCACCCCGTGGGCCGCGTGAAGGATTTCGCACCCTACGCCGTCAAGATCAAGACCAGTGGTGCGCAGGCCGTCATCACCGGCAACTGGGGCAACGACCTGACGCTGCTGGTCAAGGCCGCACGCGAAGTGGGTTTCACCGGCAGCTTCTACACCTTCTACGGCAATGCGCTGGGGGCACCCGCTGCCATCGGCGACGCGGGCCTGGGCAAGGTGGTGGCCGTGGCCGACTGGCTGCCCAACGTGCCGGGTGCGCAGAGCGAGGCGTTCTACCAGGCGTTCCGCGAGCGCTTCCCCAAGCCACAGGACGACTACGTGCACATGCGCATGCAGCTCATGGTGGAGGCATTGGCCCAATCCATCGAGGCGGCGGGCAGCGTGGACGTGACGGCCGTGGCACGCCAGATGGAAAAAGCCAGCGTGCAGCTGGCCGGGCGCCGTGGCACCATGCGCGCGGCCGACCACCAGTTCCAGCAGCCACTGGTGGTGGGCGTGATGGACAAGCAGGGCCAGCCCGGCGTGAAGTTCGATGTCGAAGGTTCGGGCTACGGCTTCCGCGTGGTGCGCGATATTCCGGCCGACAAGGCACAGCAGCCGCACAGCTGCACCATGCAGCGTTTCTGACGATTTTGCTCTTTTAATGATAGCTGCAAGCGCAATCCAGAAAAGCGCTCGCAGCTATTTTTTTATAGGTGGCATCAAACGGCGGAATGGGTGTCTGTGCGCTCCGCGCGGCGCGCGATACCCTGCGCGAACCGCTCCAGCAAGGCGTCGGGCAGGTCATGCCCCATGCCGGGAATGAAGTCGGTTTCTGCGCCAGGAATGTGCCGTGCCAGATGCTGGCCACAGGCCAGGGGCACCAGCGGGTCGGCCATACCGTGCACGATGCGCGTGGGCGCCGTGATGCGCGCAAGCAGTGGCGTACGGTCACCATCGGCCACGATGGCCAGCAACTGGCGCATCGAACCTGCAGGGTGCCAGGCGCGCTGCACCGATTCGAGGGCGCGCTCGCGCAGGGCTTCGGCATCGGCCGGGTAGCCGGGGCTGCCGATGGTGCGCAGCATGTGAACGATCCATTCGACCGCGGCTTCCTGGCCCGGGCCCCGGGGGCGTGACAGCAGCGTGTGCTGCACTGCCCAGGAGGGCCGGGGCAGCGAGCGAGCGCCGCTGGTGGTCATCATCAGCGTCAGGCTGGCCACCCGCTGCGGCGCGCTGGCCGCCAGGTGCTGCGCGATCATGCCGCCCATCGAGGCGCCGCACACATGGGCTTGTGCAATGCCCAGGGCATCGAGCACGCCCATTGCGTCCTGCGCCATGTCGCTCAGCCGGTAAGGGGCGCGCACTGGCAGGTGCATTGCGTGGCGGAGCCCTGCCAAGGCCAGGTTCGGCACCCCGGCGTGGTCAAAACCCTGGCTCAGGCCGATATCCCGGTTGTCGAAGCGCACCACCCGAAAGCCCCGGTCCCGCAGCTCTCGCACCAGCGGCTGGGGCCAGGCGATGAGCTGCATGCCCAGGCCCATGATGAGCAGTACCACCGGGGCGGTGGGCGGCCCCTGGTCGTCCACCGCGATGCGCAGCCCGTTGGCCTGAACGTGCATGGGGGTCAGGAGGTTTGCCAATCAGCAACCCCTTGCCTGCGCACGATTCGCGGCGCATGCAATGGGCGCGGCCCAGGCCAGCGGCCCCGCGCAAGGGCCGCCCCGCCGCGCTGGGGGCGTCCCCCTGGGGGGAAGACGCGCAGCGGCTCAGGGGGGGTCAATACCACTCTGTGACCATCTCGGGCTGGTGCGCCACCTTGAAGAACCAGCGGCGTGCACCCTGGGCATCGAAGCGTTTCCAGTGCGCCGGGTCCTGGCGCAGACGGTCGGCAATGGCGTACATGGCCAGCGGGTTCATGCCCATGCCGATGTGGCTGGCGTGCACCTCGATGTTCTCGGTGTGGGCGTGCCGTGGCGGGTTGATGCTGCATTGCCAGGCCACGATGCCGTCGGTCTTGCTGTAGATGGAGGTGGTGGGCACGGGGGGCGGCTTGCGCACCTCGGCCAGCAGCTCCTCGTCGTGGGCCTGCTGCTTGCTGACCCACTGGTAAAAGCGCCAGGCATTGGTTGCCTTAGGGTGGCCGGTGAACGGCGTGCCCAGCGTGATGACGCTGCGCACCATGTCGGGCATTTCCTTGGCCATTTCGCGGGCGTAAATGCCGCCCAGGCTCCAGCCGATCAGGCTGATCTTGCCGCCGTGTTGCGCGTGCAGCTGCTCGATGCGCTCGCGGCAGCCTTCCAGCACGCCGTCGCGCGGGCCGAGGTTCAGGCCCTGTTTCCAGCCATGGGCCTGGTAGCCATGCTGCTTGAGGAAGCGGCGCAGTGCCAGCGTGCTGATGTCCGACGCGCCCAGGCCGGGGAAGACCAGCACGGCATGGCCGTCGCCCGATGGCATGCGCGAGAGCCAGGGTGACACTGCCGCCATTGCCATGGCCTCCCAGGGTGCACGGGCCTCCAGCATGACCAGCCCCAGGCCGGGTGGCACCAGGTGCAGGCCGGTGTCGTCGCGGCAGGCGGGTTCTGGCCGGGTCTTGCGGTGAGATCGGGAAGTCATGCGTGCGCCAAGGTTGAAAGCCATGCAAACATGCTAGCGACTGCGTGCGCGGGGGCCGGGCGTGCTAACCCTAGAGACCAGTCGCTTGCGCGACACCTTGCCTGCAGGCGCCGTCGCCTGGGCCGCAGCGCTCTTGCGGGCGATGCGCCGGGGCTTGGTGGTCTCGGCGGCTGCAGGCATGGGGAGTGCTTGCAGTTCGTCAAAGGCGCCATCCAGCGCCGCTGCCAGGGCCTTCACGTCGGGCAGGGCAGCCGCGTCGGCCATGAGGCCGAAGTCCATGTGGGCGTCGAAGCTCTGCACCGTGATGTTCAGTGCCAGCCCATGCACCACGATGCTGGTGGGGCAGCTGGCGCGCACGCGCGCACCGGCCAGATAGATCGGTACCTGCGGGCCGGGCACGTTGGAGATCACCACGTTGGCCACCTGCGGCAGGCGGTCGGCCACCCGGGCCTTGCCGTAGAGAGAGGCCGCCGCTTCCATCAGCCAGGGCACGCCAATGGATGGAAAATCGGTGGGCAGGATGCTTTTCATCTGGCCCATGGTCGTCTTCATGGCGCTGCTGGCTGCACGGATGTGCGCCAGGCGCCGGGCTGGATCGGCCAGGTGCGTGCCCAGGCTGATCAGGCTCATCGAGGCCTGGTTGTCGGGCCGCGTGTCGCCCGACGGGCGCAGCGAGATCGGCACTGCGGCCACCAGGCTTTTGCGCGGGAGTTGCTGGCGTTGCTGCAGGTAACGGCGCAGCGCGCCCGCGCAGAGCATGAGCACCAGGTCGTTGAGCGTGGCCTCATGCGCCTTGGCCAGCGCCTTGAGTTCCTTCAGCGGCACGCTGGCCGAGGCAAACGCCCGGGTGCAGCCGACCGTGACGTTCATCGGCGTGGCGGGCGCCAGCGTGACATTGCCGCTGCCCTTGCCGAGCAGGGTCCTGATGCTGAACGTGCCCCTGGCGGTGCGGGCCACTGTGCCCAACGCGGCGGGGAGCGCGCGCGCCATGCGCACCACCTGGTCCACTTCGTTGCCGAGGGCGCCGCGCAGCATCTCCGCCATGCCGATCTCGAAGGTCTTGCGCCGCGTGGAGGGTCGCAGCGCGATGTCGCGCGGCTCGGGGCTCAGGTCAAACAGCACGTTGGCCAGTGCCACTGCGGCCTGGCCGTCCACCGCCGCATGGTGTACCTGTGTGTACACCCCCACCTGTTTGTGTCCGCTGGCGCTGCGCGGCAGGCCCTCGATGACATACAGGCGCCACAGGGGCTTGCTGCGGTCGAGCAGTTGCGGATGCAGGGCCGAGATGGCTTCTTCCAGCAGCGTGCGGGCGTCCGGTGTTGCCGTTTCCTTGCGGGGGCGGCTGGGGAGCTTGTGTTCAACGATGTGGTAGGCCAGATCGGGCTCGGCATCCACCCAGGCCGGGTTGGCCAGGTTCAGCGGCATCCACCACAGGCGCCGGCGCAGGGCCGGGGTGGCGGGCATGCGCGCGGCGTAGTGCCTTCGCAGGTCGGTCACATAGCGGCCCCGGTAGCCTGCAGGCAGCTCCAGCAGGACCATGGCGCCCACGTGCATGGGCATTTCGGGTTTCTCCAGGTAGAGAAAGCTGGCGTCCAGGCCTGATAGCTGCTTCAGTGGCATGCGGGTCTCCTTCGGGGCGTTCCGGCGTTACACAGGTGCTGTGGGCTGGAAAGCGATTGTGGAGGAGCGCACCGTGTTTGCGTGGTGCCTGCGCGACCGAGTCCCTCAGGGTATGCACCGGGGGCATGCCCCGTTCACACAACGAAATCAGATGGAATGGGCCCTGCCTTCGGCCGCAGTCAGCTGGCAAACCCGTACGCAGCCCCTTCATGCTTGGCCTTGTACATGGCCGTATCGGCCTGTTTGACCAGAGCCTCTGCCGAGTCGCCATCTTGCGGAAAGCGCGCAATGCCGATGCTGAGCTTGATGCTGACCTGGCCGACGAAAAGCTGGCAAGGCGCTTGAATGTGGCTGGCAATCTTTTGGGCCAGATGGCTCACCGACTGCTTGTCGCGCACACCCATGACAAGGACCAGGAACTCGTCGCCCCCGATCCGGCTGACCGTATCGTCGTCACGGGTGTTCTCCTTGAGGCGATCGGCCACCGTCTGCAGCACGGCATCGCCTGCGTCGTGTCCATGCTGGTCATTGATGGCTTTGAATCCATTCAGATCCAGAAAAAACACGGCCAAGGTCAGCCCGTGCCGCCGGGCCTGGGCCAAGCCGTGCTCCAGCCGGTCGTTGAACAGGGAGCGATTCGCCAGGCCGGTGAGGTTGTCATGGAGCGCCGCCCGGCGCGCCACCAGCTCCTGTTCGGTGACCACGGCCAGCTGCACTTCCAGGTCCTGGCGTTCACTCACCTCTGCTTTCAGCGCCTGCGTTACGGCCGCCAGCTTCCCTGAGGCGTCCTGCACTTTTTCCTCCACCGCCTGGCTTTTTTGCAAGGCTGCATGCAGCTGGGCGGACAGGCCTTCCCGCCCCACCTCGTGCTTGAGTGAGGAGTTGATCGCGGAAAGCTCTGAAGCGCTTTGTTCCACCAGGTCTTTGACATGTTCAGTCGTTCCCAGGACTTTCGTCAGGGTGCGGGCGGCGGCCGCACCCGGGGGAGCGTTGGAGTTGGGGGTCATGACGGGGCCCGTGCTACGAGAATCAGCGCAGATTAGGCGCAGTCGAGACAGCCGTCAGTGCGCCAGCGCACGCAACGGCAGGCACCCCCGGATCGCGTCCACGGTTTGCAGACCGCAGTTGCCAAGGCTGAACGATATCGCGCCGCGGCGGTAGGGACGACAGCCCGCGGCAAACCGCCATCGGGCGGGTGACTCTCCGGGCGCGATCGCCCGTTTACTGCGCCGCTTCGCGCGCCGCCTTCACGGCGTTCCCCAGTTCGATCACTGCCATGGCGTAGTAGCTGGACCAGTTGTAGCGGGTCACCGCATAAAAGTTTTCGGTTCCGGCCACGTAGCTTGGAGACTCGTTGCCGTTCTGCAGCTCGACCAGGGCCAGCGGGCCGGGGTGGCGGGTGCCGGTTTCTCCGAGTGCGGCGCCGCGCGCCTGCATGCTGGCGGCGCTGAAGGTGGGCAGGATGTCGGGCGCCAACAGCTCATCTTGCTGCGCGGGCGTGCCCTCCAGCCGCACTTCGAAATGCGTGGGCATGCCCGGTTGCCAGCCGTGGCCGATGAAGTAATTGGCGACCGAGCCGATGGCGTCCTGCGGGCTGCCAAACAGGTCCACCCGGCCGTCGCCGTCAAAGTCCACCGCGTGCCGTACCCAGCTCGACGGCATGAACTGTGGCCAGCCCATGGCCCCGGCGAAGCTGCCGCGCGGCGTGAACGGGTCCGTGTTGGTGCGGTGCATCAGGCTGAGGAACTGTTCCAGCTCGCGCCGGAAGAAGGCGGTGCGCTCGGCCGCGCGCGGGTGCGCCGAGGGGAAGTCGAAGGCCAGCGTGGCCAGGGCGTCCATCACGCGGAAGTTGCCCATGTGCTGGCCGTAGAGGGTTTCGACGCCCAGGATGCCGACGATGATCTCGGCCGGAACGCCGTATTCGCGCTCGGCCTGCGCCAGCGTGTCGGCATGCTCCTGCCAGAAACGCACGCCGGCGCGGATGCGCACGGGTTCGATGAAGCGGGCGCGGTAGGCCTGCCAGTTCTTCGCCGTGCCCTTCGGGGGCGGCAGCACCAGGCGCGGCACCTGCGGCAGAAAGCGCGCCTGGCCGATGGCCTGGCGCACCCATTCACGGTCCAGGTCGCGGCGCTGGGCCAGGTCGTCGGCAAACAGCAGGGCCTCGGGGCGGCTGGCATAGGCCGTGCTGCCTTGCGGGGCCGACGGCGCGGAGGCCCGCAGGGCAGGTTTTTTGGAGTGTTTTTGGGCTATTGCGCTTGTGGATATTGCGCTGGTAGCTACCAATAAAAGAGCAAAAGAAACGGTCTTGAAGATCATGGAGCAGCGGGGGGCCGGGGCCAGCGCAGCCTGCGCAGATCGCTCCGCAGGTGGCGCAGGGCCTGGCCCTGGTGGGGGGATTCGGGTGCGTAGCGCACTTCTTCAAGGCGCACCAGCCAGGCACTCACGGCCTCGGCGTCGTCGCCAAAGTGGGCCCGGGCCTGGGCGGCCAGCGTGCGGGGGGGGGTGCTGGGCGCGCTGGGCAGGCCGGCACGCGCCAGCCGGGCACGCGCCTGGTGGAGCAGGCGCAGCCAGGGGTCGTGTTGCAGGCGCTCCCACAACGTCCAGAGTGCACCGCCCAGTGCCGACGCCACAAGCAGGCCGGCCAGCACGCGGGCCAGGTCCTGCCAGTCGGGGGCGTCAAAGCCCAGGGCGCGCAGCAGGTCGAGCTGGCGGCTCTGGGTGTAGTTGAGCACCCACTGGTTCCAGCTATTGTTGGCCGCTTCCCACACGGCGCGCAGGCGCTGCGCCATGTCGCGGCTGATCACGGTGTCCACCGCGGTCCCCAGGGCGCCGCGCGGGGCCTGCAGGCGCTGGAACTGGCCTACTCGACCCGGTGAGACGGCGCCCGTGGGGTCCACGCGCACCCAGCCGCGCCCCTCCATCCAGACTTCGGACCAGGCATGGGCGTCACTCTGGCGCACGGTCCAGTAGCCATCGACCGGGTTGCGCTCGCCCCCCTGGTAGCCGGTGACGATGCGCGCGGGCACGCCTGCGGCCCGCATCAGCACCACGAACGCCGAGGCGATGTGCTCGCAAAAACCCTCTTTGCGGTCGAACCAGAATTCATCGGCCGTGTGTTCGCCATACACGCCGGGTTCCAGCGTGTAGGTATAGCCACCGGTGCGCAGGCGCTGCAGAGCTGCATCCACCAGGGCCTGGGTGCCGCCGGCGGCCAGTGCGGGGTCGGCCCGCAGCTGCGCGGCCAAGGCCAGGGTGCGGGGGTTGTTGCCCTGCGGCAGGCGGGTGAGCGCGCGCAACTGCGGCGTGGCGGTTGGGGGGCCGTGGCGGAACTGGGGGTAGCTCTCGGCACGCAGGCGCACCACGTCGGTCATCGGGCGGGAGCTCAGCCATTGCAGGTCCTGCGTCATGAAGACGAACCGGCCCGGGACTTCGGGTTTGGTGGGCGTGGCCTCGAGCAGCAGCAGCCAGGGGCGCTGGTGGGCTTCCTGGGTGATCTCGTAGCGCAGCGGCGCCCCCTGCACCTGCAGGCGTGCCGCCAGGCCCAGCGGGGTATCCAGGCCTGGTTCATCGCGCACCGGCTCGGCCTGCCATTCGCGGCCATCAAAGCTGCTCAGTACCGGGCCGCGAAAATACAGGATCGACTGCGGTGGGGTGAAGTTCGGGTCGTCAAAGCGCAGGCGCAGCGCAATGCGCTCGTCCAGCGCCAGTTCGGCAATGCTGCCCACCTTCATGCTGCCCGACAGGCCGCTGCGCCCGCCGATGGGGTCGCCGGGCATGCCCCACAGCGGCGCCATGCGCGGGAAGAACATGAACAGCGCGGCCATGATGGGCGCCCCCAGCAGGGCCAGGGTGCCCGCCGTGCGCATCGCCTGCGCCAGCGGCGGGCGGCCCACGGGCATGTGGGCGTTGACCAGCGCGGTCAGCAGGCCCAGCAGCGCCACCAGCATGGCCACCGCCGTGGGGAGGGACTGGGAGTAGAAAAAATTGCTGAGCATCGTGAAGAAGCCCAGAAAGAAGATGACCAGCGCATCGCGCTGCGCACGCGCCTCCAGTGTCTTGAGCGCGAGCAACGCGACGATGAGCGTGACCCCGGCATCGCGCCCGAGGATGGTGCGGTGGGTGAGCAGTGTGCCTACCACGGCCAGCACCAGCACCAGGCGCAGCAGCCAGACGTTGGGCAGAGGCCGCCCGGCCCAGGCCAGCCCGCCACGCCACAGCAGCACGGCGCCCGCCATCACGCTGGTCCACACGGGCAGAACGTCGGTTTGCGGGGCAATCACCAGGGCGATGACGGCGAGCAGGAACAGGGTGTCGCGGGCATCCCGTGGTAGCGATGCCAAGGTCAGGCGCAGTGTCATGGCGCCTCCTGTGTGCTATCTAAATAATAGCTTGATGCGCTTGATGGGTGAGCGCTTGAGGCTATTTTCATACTAAATTTGTCTAGCACAGCGCCAGGGCCTCCAGGCAGTTGCGGCGGTGGGCGGGGCCGCTGTCCTGGGCGATTTCCCGGCCGGGCAGGCGCAGGCCATAGTTCAGGCCCAGCCGGTCGGCCTGCAGCACCCAGGCCGTCAGGCGCGAGAGCCGGGCCTCGGGGTCGGCCAGACCAGTGTGTGCGGTGTCGAGCCACAGCTCGTGGCGTTGCGACTGCTGCGCGTCGCGGCTGACCAGGGCGTCGGAGCCGCTGGCCAGGGCCTGCGCGGCCTTTTTCCACACCACCAGTTGCAGCGGGTCGCCGCGGCGGTAGGCACGCACGCCTTCAAAATCGCCCGTGCCATGGGTGGGCGCACTGCCGGTGCCGCCCGCACGCGGCTCGCCCGGGGGCAGGGGCGGGGCGCCGGGCTCGGGCGCGGGGTAGACCAGCACCTCGGCCGCCGGGCGCCACACCGTCCAGACCCGGAAGGTGCCCAGCGGGTAGCGCGTCTCGGCGGTGAGGGTGGGGACGCGGTGCAGGCCGCGCCGCGTGGGTGTGAACGCCACCTGCACGTGCGCGATGCCCTGAGCGGGCACATCGGTCCAGGCCCAGTGGCCGCTGCCGTACACCGCCAGCGCGATGCTCAGGCGCGGCGTGCGCCGTTCGCTGGCCAGTTGCACCTGCAGCGCAGCGCCCTGGCCCAGAAAAAGCGGCTCGGGCGGCTTGAGGTGCAAGCTCAGCCCGCGCAGCGTGGCATGGCAGAAATGCATGCCCGCCACGGCGCTGCCTGCCAGCAAAAAGGTCAGCAGATAGCCCAGGTTGAGCTGGAAGTTGATGGATGCCACCAGCAGCACCAGCAGCGTGAGTGCCAGCATCCAGCCCGCGCCGGTGGGCAGGATGTACACATTGCGCTGGGTGAGCACGGTGGTGTCCGTCAGCGGCAGGCGGGCCTGCCACCAGCGCTCGAAGCGCTTGCGCACGGCATCCACCGGGTGAAATTCCCGGGGGCGTGGCAGGGGGCGGGCGGGAGTGCTTTCCATGGGCAACAGGGCCAAACGGGGCGCGTTCAGAAGGTGTGAATGAATTCGGCGCGCCCGGGCAGGTCGCGAAAACGCTGCCGATCTAGGCGCAAAGCAAGCCACAAGCTCGGGCTATGGCGAGCATTTGCAACGACGAGCGGGTGTGTTTTTTCGGAATGAGCGGGCATGACGGGTTCGTTCACACCTTCTCAGGGCAGGTCCACCGCTGCGACCATGGCGTGCACCTGCTCCACGGCGCCACGCCCGGCATCGCCCACGGGCACGAGGCGGTGCGCGATGGTCTGGGCCACGATGGCCTGCACGTCGTCGGGGGCCACATAGTCGCGCCCGCAGATCATCGCCTGCGCCTTGGCCGCGCGCACCAGCGCAATGCCGGCGCGGGGCGACAGGCCTTGCAAAAACCACCGGCCCGAGCGCGTGGCGGCGATGAGGTCCTGCACATAGTTGAGCAGGGGGTCGGATGCATGCACCGCCAGCACCTGCTGCTGCAGCTCGGCCAGGTCCTGTGGCGACACCAGTGGCCGCAGCGTGTTGGCCATTTCGCGCCGGTCCCGGCCCGAGAGCAGCTCACGCTCGGCGGTGCGGTCCGGGTAGCCCAGCGAGATGCGCATCAGAAAGCGGTCGAGCTGCGATTCGGGCAGAGCGTAGGTGCCGAGCTGGTCGTGCGGGTTCTGTGTGGCGATGACGAAGAAGGGTTCGGGCAGGGGGCGTGTCTCCCCTTCGACCGACACCTGCTTCTCCTCCATGGCTTCGAGCAGCGCGCTTTGCGTCTTGGGGCTGGCGCGGTTGATCTCGTCGGCCAGCAGCACCTGGGCGAACACGGGGCCGGGGTGGAACATGAAGGCTTCCTTGCCGCGCTCGTACACCGAGACACCGATCAGATCGCTGGGCATCAGGTCGGCCGTGAACTGCACGCGGGCAAACTGAAGGCCAAATACATGGGCCAGCGCATGGGCCAGGGTGGTCTTGCCGACCCCGGGAACGTCCTCGATCAGCAGGTGGCCGCCCGCGAGCAGGCAGGCCACACAGTCCTGAACGCGGGCGCTCTTGCCCACGATCACCGTGTTAAGCTGATCCAGTATGGATTTGATTTTTTGCGGCGTTTGCATGGCGCGACGTTATCCGAAATTCTGAGGCGTGGAGACAAGGCAATGGGCAAGACGGGTTATTTTTCCCACCGCGACTGCTGGATGCATGAAATGGGCCCAGGCCATCCCGAATGTCCCGAGCGGCTCGATGCCATCGAAGACCGTTTGCTCGTGACGGGCGTGATCGATGCGCTGGAACGCTACGAGGCACCGCAGGCTGCGCTGGCCGATATTGAGCTGGCCCACGGGCGTTTGCACATCGCCGCCATGCGCGGCCTGACCGACTGGCTGCGCGAGGAGGTGGAGGCCGGTGGCCCGGCCTACACCCAGGTGGACCCCGACACCTCGATGAACGTGCACACCTGGAACGCCGCGCTGCGCTCGGCCGGTGCGGCCCTCGCCGCCACCGACGCCGTGATGGCCGGCGAACTGGAGAATGCCTTCTGCGCCGTGCGCCCGCCGGGCCACCACGCCATGCGTGACAAGGCCATGGGCTTCTGCTTCTTCAACAACGTGGCCGTGGCCGCCAAGTACGCCCTGCAGCGCTACAACCTCAAGCGTGTGGCGGTGGTGGACTTCGATGTGCACCACGGCAACGGCACCGAGGACATCCTGTCGGGCGACGAGCGCGCGCTGATGGTGGGGCTCTTTCAGCACCCGTTCTACCCGTTCAGTGGCGACAAGGACCCCGCACCCAACATGGTCAACGTGCCTGTGGCGGCCTACACGCGCGGCATGGATATCCGCGAGATCATCGAGATGATGTGGATTCCGCGCCTGGAGGCGTTCAAGCCCGAGATGATTTTCATCAGTGCCGGGTTTGACGCGCACCGCGACGATGACATGGGCCAGCTCGGCCTGACCGAGCAGGACTACACCTGGATCACGCAGCGCATCAAGGACGTGGCACGCCGCTACTGCAACGGCCGCATCGTTTCGTGCCTGGAGGGTGGCTACGTGATGAGTGCGTTGTCGCGCAGCGTCGAGGCCCATGTGCGCGTGCTGGCAGATCTGTGAACACCCCCCTGTGGCGCTGCGCGCCGCCAGGCCGCCGCTAGAAGTCTGGCGGTAGCTGGCTGGGTGCGGCGCCCGTTTCATGCACTGCGCTGGACGCGGTGCGCTGAGGAGCAACCGACATGCTTGATTCCAATGACCCGCTCCAGTTCGTGCGCGATGCGCGCGGCGTGGTGACCCTGACCCTGAACGACCCCGCGCGCTTCAATGCCCTGGGTTCGGAGATGCTCGCCGCGCTGCAACAAGCGCTGGACGAGATCGCTGGTGACGACACGGTGCGCGTGGTGGTGCTTGCCGGTGCGGGCAAGGCTTTTTGCGCGGGCCACAACCTCAAGGACATGGCGGCCCACCCCGATCTGGCGTGGTACCAGCAGCTCTTTGCGCAGTGCAGCCGCATGATGCTGTCGCTGCACAAGCTCAGCGTGCCGGTGATCGCGCGCGTGCATGGCATGGCCACGGCGGCGGGTTGCCAGCTGGTGGCGCAGTGCGATCTGGCCGTGGCGGCGGACAGCGCCAGCTTTGCCACCAGCGGCATCCACTACGGCCTGTTCTGCTCGACGCCCAGCGTTCCGCTGGTGCGCAACGTGCCGGCCAAGCGCGCCATGGAAATGCTGCTCACCGGCGACTTCATCGATGCGGCCACGGCCCAGCAGGAAGGTCTGGTCAACCGTGTGGTGCCCCTGGACGCACTGGACGCGGAGGTGGAAAAACTCGTGCAGTCCATCCTGGAAAAACCCCGCGTCGCCGTGGCCATGGGCAAGGCGCTGGTGTACCGCCAGCGTGAGCTGGGGCTGGACGCCGCCTACCAACTGGCGGGCCAGACCATGGCCGTGAACATGATGGACGAGGCGGCCCAGGAAGGTGCGCGCGCCTTTGCCGAAAAGCGCAAGCCCGGGTGGAAGAACTGATGGCGGGTGCGATGGATTCCCCGATGCTGGACGACATCGGGCGCTGGCTGGAAGCCTTTCTGCGGCCCACGGTGTGGATTGAGCTGGCTGCCTTGGCCGTGTGCGTGGGGCTGGCCTGGGGGCTGGTAGCCCTTTTGCGCCAGGGCCTGCCCCGGGATGTGGAGTCCCGCTCCATTTTCTTTGGCCGCAAGATTGTTGACGGGGCGCTGTTCCCGCTGGTGCTGCTGGCGCTGGGCTATGCCGCACGCGCCGTTGTGCTGCAGTGGACGCCGCCCGCCATCTTCAAGGTGGCCATTCCGGTGCTGGTGTCGCTGGTGGTCATCCGCATCGGCGTCAAGGTGCTGCAGGTGGCTTTTCCGGGTGCGGCCTGGGTGCGCCCCATTGAGCGCACGATTTCCTGGCTGGCCTGGCTGGCCATGGTGCTGTGGGTCACAGGGCTGCTGCCCCTCATCCTGCAGGAACTGGACGACATCAAGTGGAAGGTGGGCGGCTCGACCCTGTCGGTGCGCACCATGATCGAGGGCGCGCTCACAGCCGCCGCCGTGCTGCTGGTGGCGCTGTGGATCTCTTCGGCCATCGAGACGCGGCTGCTGCGATCGGCCACGGGCAGCGGCCTGTCGGTACGCAAGGCGCTGAGCAACGCCACGCGCGCGCTGCTGCTGTTCCTGGGGCTGATCATGGCGTTGTCGGCCGTCGGCATCGACCTCACGGCGCTGTCGGTACTCGGTGGCGCCATCGGTGTGGGCATCGGTTTCGGCCTGCAGAAGCTCGCGGCCAATTACGTGAGCGGCTTTGTCATCCTGGCCGAGCGCAGCGTGCGCATTGGCGACAACGTACGTGTGGACGGCTTCGAGGGCCGCGTCACCGACATCACCGGGCGCTACACCCTGATCCGCTCGGGCGTGGGGCGCGAATCCATCGTCCCCAACGAGATGCTCATCACCAGCCGGGTGGAAAACTTTTCGCTGGCCGACCCCCGTGTCTGGCATTCCACTGTGGTGAGCGTGGCGTATGACAGCGATGTCGATCTTGTCATGCGCCTGCTGGACGATGCCGCGCGCTCGAGCGAGCGTGTGCTGGCCGATCCGCCGCCCAGCGTGGCGCTGTCGGCCTTTGGTGCCGACGGCCTGGAGTTCACCGTGGGCTTCTGGATCGCCGACCCCGAAAACGGCCTGCTGGGCCTGCGTTCGCAGATCAATCTGGCCATCCTGCGCGCGCTGCGCGCGCATGGTGTCGATATTCCCTACCCGCAGCGCGTGCTGCACGTGACCGGTGCGCCGCTGCCTGCTGCCCCGAACCCGCCGCCAGGGCCCGATAGCCCCTGATCGGGTGTGTGACAGGCGGGGGTGGACACAACCCACCCTTGGTGGCCTATAATCCGTAAAAAGCACGATCGTTCGTTTTTTGTCGATACGCCCCCTTGGGAAAATGCATAGCCGATGTGCTGCGGTGCGACATAAAATGGTTTGGTTTACGTAACGTCAATTCAATCAACTCTAGGAGCCGCAGCAATGAAGGTTTTGGTCCCTGTCAAGCGCGTGGTGGACTACAACGTGAAGGTCCGTGTGAAGTCGGACGGCACGGGTGTGGACATCGCCAACGTGAAGATGAGCATGAACCCCTTTGACG
>Ga0156178_131_pt3 | contig 50294 bp, 51 predicted proteins | sample RifCSPlowO2_12_FD_107831 | JGI IMG/M metagenome (GOLD analysis project Ga0156178, IMG submission 107831) | Burkholderiales bacterium RIFCSPLOWO2_12_FULL_65_40 | reverse complement strand
TTGTTCTTGGTCGTGGTGTAGAAGTGGCCGGTACCCGCAGTGGATTCCAGCTTGATCTTGTCGCGTCCGCCTTTGCTTGCCATGGTGCTTCTCCTTAAGCCTGACCACGTGCGCGCAGGTCTGCGAGCACCGAGTCGATACCGTTCTTGTCGATCAAACGCAGGGCAGCGCTGGAAACGCGCAGGCGCACCCAGCGGTTTTCGCTCTCGACCCAGAAACGGCGGTATTGCAGGTTCGGCAGGAACCGGCGCTTGGTTTTGTTGTTGGCGTGGGAAACATTGTTCCCGACCATGGGCTTCTTGCCCGTTACGTCGCAGACGCGTGCCATGAGGACACTCCGATACATTTTTAACGGCCGTTTGCGGGTGCCTTGCAGTGGATCTGCAGGGCCTGCTCGCGGCCTCACCTCGCCAGAAAGGGTGGCGGTAACCCGATTGCCTGTGGCCAGTGGCCCCGGGCCTGGCACTGATGAAAGCGCGGCCCGTTTTGGCAAAGCCCCGGATTATAGCGCGTTCTGCAAATCAGCTGCCTTGTTCGAGAAAGCGCTGCGCGTCGAGCGCGGCCATGCAGCCGGTGCCGGCGCTGGTGATGGCCTGGCGATAGACATGGTCCTGCACGTCGCCAGCGGCAAAGATGCCAGGCACCGAGGTCTGGGTGGCGAAGCCCTTGAGGCCGCCCTGGGTGACGATGTAGCCGTTCTCCAGTTCCAGGTGGCCCTGGAAGATCTCGGTGTTGGGCGCGTGTCCGATCGCGATGAAGCAGCCCTGCAAGGCGATGTCTTCGGTGGCTCCGCTCTGTGTGTGCTTGATGCGGATGCCGGTCACGCCGGTCGGGTCGCCCAGCACTTCGTCCAGGGTGAAGAAGGTCTTGAGCACGATCTTGCCGGCGGCCACCTTCTCCATCAGGTGGTCCACCAGGATGGGTTCGGCCTTGAATTTGTCGCGGCGGTGCACCAGCGTGACCTTGCTGGCGATGTTGGAGAGATACAGCGCTTCTTCCACGGCGGTGTTGCCCCCGCCGATGACGCAGACCTCCTGATCGCGGTAGAAAAAACCGTCGCAGGTGGCGCAGGCCGAAACGCCCCGGCCCATGAAGGCTTCTTCAGACGGCAGGCCCAGGTACTTGGCCGAGGCACCCGTGGCGATGATGAGGGAGTCGCAGGTGTAGGTTCCGCTGTCGCCCGTGAGGGTGAAGGGGCGTTGGCTGAAATCGACCTTGTTGATGTGGTCGAAGATGATCTGGGTCTTGAAGCGCTCGGCGTGCTGCAGGAAGCGCTCCATCAGGGCCGGGCCCTGCACGCCGTGCACGTCGGCGGGCCAGTTGTCCACCTCGGTGGTGGTGGTGAGCTGTCCGCCCTGTGCCATGCCGGTGATAAGAACGGGGTTCAGGTTGGCACGGGCCGCGTAGATGGCTGCGGTGTAGCCGGCCGGGCCGGAGCCGAGGATGAGAACTTTGGCGTGTTGGGCGGTGGACATGGTAAAAGCTCTGGTTTGTGCGCCCGGGGCGCATGAAAAGAGAGAGGGGCTCTGCAAATGGGGTGCAAGGGCGTAAGTATCAACCAAGTGCCGCACCCCGCACCCAAGTCCCGTTTCTGTCACGGTGATTGAAAAATGCAATGAACCGCCGAGGGAGGCGGATTTTTTGCAAGGAGATGTTGCGATGGCGATGTTGTCAAACCTGGACCTTTTGCGCCGCGTTCCGCTGTTCTCGCGGTTGACGGTGGCGCAGGCCGAGGCAATCAGCAATGCGGTGGTCAAGCGCCGCTTCAAGCGCGGCGAGGCGCTGGTGGAGCAGGGCCAGAAGTCCGATGCGCTGTACCTGCTGCTGACCGGGCGCGCCCGCGTCACGGCGGCCGACAGCCGGGGGCGCGAGGTGATCCTGGCCACGTTGGGGCAGGGCGACTACCTGGGCGAGATGAGCATCATCGACAACGAGCCCCACTCCGCCACCGTGCGCGCCGAGGTGCAGACCGATGTGCTGATGCTCGGGCGCGCCGAGTTCACGCGCTGCCTGTCCGAGAACGCTGCCATGTCCCTGGTGGTGATGCGTGGCCTGGTCAAGCGCCTGCGCCATGCCGACCGCAAGATCGAGTCGCTGGCGCTGCTGGATGTCTATGGCCGTGTGGCCCATGCGCTGCTGGAGCAGGCTGAGACCAATGCCCAGGGCCAGCAGATCATTACGGGCAAGGTGTCGCGCCAGGACCTGGCCAAAACCATCGGCGCCTCGCGCGAGATGGTCAGCCGCGTCATGAAAGACCTGGAAACCCGCGGCTTCATCGAGGCCCTGCCGTCGGGCGCGACACTGCTGAAAACCCGCCTGGCCACCCTGGGCTGACGCCATGCCCGGTGCCCCGCACCGGCCGGGTTGATGGGGTAAGCTTCGCCCGCACGCCTATGACCTATTCCCTGAACACCCTGAACGCTACGCCCGGTGACAAGAGCGCCGCACGCCCTGCGGGGCCCCGTTTTGGCCATGAAATGAACCTGCTGGCCGGGCTGCTGGTGCTGGTTTTCTGGCTGCTGGCGCTGCTGAGCTATTCGCCGCAGGACGCCGCCTGGTCCACCTCGGGCGTGGGCACCGCGCCCCTGGTGCGCAACTGGGCAGGCCGCGTGGGCGCCTGGGTGGCCGATGGCAGTTATTTTGTGTTCGGCTTTTCGGTGTGGTGGTGCGTGGCCGCCGCCGTGCGCGCCTGGCTGTCCTCGCTGGCGCACTGGATGCGGGGTGGCGAGCTGCCGCAGGCGCAGGCGGCCACCCATCCGTGGGTCTGGCGCGGCCTGTTCTGGCTGGGGCTGGTCCTGCTGCTGTGCGCCAGCACGGCGCTGGAGTGGACGCGCCTGTACCGTTTCGAGGCCGCCCTGCCGGGCCATGCGGGAGGGGTGCTGGGCTACATCGTGGGACCGGCCAGCATGCAATGGCTGGGCTTTACGGGGTCGGGGCTGGCGGGTATCGCGCTGGCCGTGCTGGGCGCGGGGCTGGTGTTTCGCATCTCCTGGGGGCATCTGGCCGAGGGGCTGGGCGCGCGCGTGGATGCGCTGGTGCAGTCGGGCCGGGCCCGGCGTGAGGTGGCCAAGGACCTGGCTGAGGGCAAGCGCGCGGCGCGCGAGCGCGAGGAGGTGGTGTTCGAGGAGCGCCACGAGAGCGAGGTGCAGCACCCGCAGCCGGTGCAGATCATCGAGCCGGTGCTGGTCGAGGTGCCGCAGAGCGCGCGCGTGGTGAAAGAGCGCCAGAAGCCCCTGTTCACCGAGATGCCCGACAGCCGGCTGCCGCTGGTGGACCTGCTCGACGGCCCGCTGCAGCGCCAGGAGACCGTGTCGCCCGAGACGCTGGAGATGACCAGCCGCCTGATCGAGAAAAAGCTCAAGGACTTCGGTGTCGAGGTGCGCGTGGTGGCCGCCATGCCCGGCCCGGTGATCACGCGCTACGAGATCGACCCGGCCACCGGCGTCAAAGGCTCGCAGGTGGTGGGGCTGGCCAAGGACCTGGCGCGCTCGCTCAGCCTGGTGTCCATCCGCGTGGTCGAGACCGTGCCGGGCAAGAACACCATGGCACTGGAGCTGCCCAATGCCAAGCGCCAGACCATCAAGCTCAGCGAAATCCTGGGTTCGCAGATTTACCATGAGGCCAAATCCATGCTCACCATGGGGCTCGGCAAGGACATCGTGGGCAACCCCGTGGTGGCCGATCTGGCCAAGATGCCGCACGTGCTCGTGGCCGGTACCACGGGCTCGGGCAAGTCGGTCGGCATCAACGCCATGATCCTCTCGCTGCTCTACAAGGCCGAGGCCAAGGACGTACGCCTCTTGATGATCGACCCCAAGATGCTGGAAATGTCGGTCTACGAGGGCATTCCGCACCTGCTGGCGCCCGTGGTCACCGACATGAAGCAGGCGGCCAATGGCCTGAACTGGTGCGTGGGCGAGATGGAGCGCCGCTACAAGCTCATGAGCAAGCTGGGCGTGCGCAACCTGGCGGGCTACAACGCCAAGATCGATGAGGCCGCCGCGCGCGAGGAATTCATCGGCAACCCCTTCAGCCTGACGCCCGAGCAGCCTGAGCCGCTGCAGCGCCTGCCGCACATCGTGGTCGTGATCGACGAGCTGGCCGACCTGATGATGGTGGTGGGCAAGAAGATCGAGGAACTCATCGCCCGCCTCGCGCAGAAAGCCCGCGCCGCTGGCATCCACCTCATCCTGGCCACGCAGCGCCCCAGCGTGGACGTGATCACCGGCCTCATCAAGGCCAACATTCCCACGCGCATCGCCTTCCAGGTGAGCAGCAAGATCGACAGCCGCACCATCTTGGATCAGATGGGTGCCGAGGCGCTCCTGGGCATGGGCGACATGCTCTACATGGCCAGCGGTACCGGCCTGCCGATCCGGGTGCATGGCGCATTTGTGTCCGACGAGGAAGTGCACCGTGTGGTCAGCTACCTCAAGGCCCAGGGCGAGCCCGATTACATCGAAGGCGTGCTCGAAGGGGGAACCGTGGACGGCGACGGTGATCTCAATGGGGAAGGCGGGGGTGAAAGTGGCGAAAAAGACCCCATGTACGACCAAGCGGTCGAAGTGGTGCTCAAAGACCGCAAGGCCAGCATCTCTTACGTGCAACGCAAGCTGCGCATTGGCTACAACCGCTCGGCCCGGCTCCTGGAAGACATGGAGAAGGCTGGACTGGTGAGTTCTCTCACCACCAGCGGCCAGCGCGAGGTGCTGGTGCCTGCACGCGAGTGAGCATCCCCCTGAGGCGCTGCGCGCCTTCCCCCTTCTCTGACATCGCTGCGCGATGTGGAAGGGGGACACCACCAGCGCGGCGGGGCGGCCCTTGCGCGGCGGTTGCTGGTTTGTGCCGCGCCTGTTTGAAGCATCGTGGGCTGCGCCAGACGCACAGAAGGAATTCTTTTGAAAAAGCTGATTACTGCAATTTTGATAGCTGCCAGCGCAAGCTGGGCAAGCGCTGACGGCCTGAAAAGCCTTGAATCCTTCATGAAAGGCACGCAGGCTGCGCGGTCCGACTTCACCCAGGTGGTCACCACCCCGGGCAAGGACGGGCAGGTGGCGCGCCAGAAGACGTCGAGCGGCAGTTTCGAGTTCCAGCGACCCGGGCGCTTTCGCTTCGTTTACAAGAAGCCCTTCGAGCAGACCATCGTGGCCGACGGCCAGACGCTGTGGTTTTATGACGTGGACCTGAACCAGGTCACCCAGCGCCCCCAGGCGCAGGCCCTGGGCACCACGCCCGTGGCCTTGCTGGCCTCGGCGGCCGACCTGCAGGCGCTGCGTGCCGATTTCACGCTGGAGTCGGCCCCTGCACAGGACGGATTGCAGTGGGTGCAGGCGGTTCCGAAGGCCAAGGACGGCCAATTGCAGAACGTGCGCGTGGGCTTCCGGGGCGAGCAGCTCGCGGTGCTGGAGATTCTGGACAGCTTTGGTCAGCGCTCGTCCATCCGCTTTGACAATCTGCAGCCTCATCCGCAGCTGCCGGCCTCGACCTTCCAGTTCAAACCCCCGGTGGGAGCTGACGTGCTCAAGCAGTAGCGCGGCGGATCAGGCCAGCGCCAGCAGTGCCAGGCCGATGGCGGCCGGCACCGCCTGGATGAACAGGATCTTGCGGCTGGCCGTGGCGGCGCCGAACACGCCCGCCACCAGCACGCACAGCAGGAAGAACACCTTCACCGGCTGCCCGGCATCGCCCAGCCACAAGCCCCAAAACAGGCCTGCCGCGAGGAAGCCGTTGTACAGCCCCTGGTTGGCGGCGAGCGCCTTCGTGGCCGTGGCCATCTCCTGCGTCAGGCCGAAGGCGCGCCGCCCGGCGGGCTTGTCCCACAGGAACATCTCCAGCACCAGGATGTAGACATGGAGCAGGGCGATCAGGGCGACGACGATATTGGCAACGAGGGACATGGTGGGGTATCCGGGTGGAGAAGGGGCACAGGATAGCCGCGCCGCGCGAAACGTGCTGGTGCGGCGTTCAGGCCAGAGCCCGGGCCACCCGCGCGCGCAGTTCGGGCAGCAGCTCCGCCTCGAACCACGGGTTCTGGCGCAGCCAGCCGTTGTTGCGCGGGCTGGGGTGCGGCAGCGCCAGCAGGGCGGGGCCGTGGCTGCGCCACTGGCGCACGGCGTCGGTGAGCGGGCCGCGGTGGAGGGGCAGGTGCCAGGCCAGCGCGTACTGGCCCAGCAGCAGCGTCAGGCGCAGATGCGGCAGGTGGCCCAGCAGGGGCTGGCGCCAGGCCGGGGCGCATTCGGGGCGCGGCGGCAGGTCGCCCGAGCGGCCCGTGCCGGGGTAGCAAAAGCCCATGGGCAGGATGGCGACCTGGCGCGGGTCGTAGAAGGTTTCGCGCGTGATGCCCAGCCACGCGCGCAGGCGCTCGCCGCTGGCGTCGTCGAACGGCACGCCCGAGGCATGCACCTTGCGGCCCGGCGCCTGGCCTGCGATGAGGATGCGCGCACTGGTATGGGCCTGCAGCACCGGGCGCGGGCTGTGGGGCAGGTGCGCGGCGCAAAGCTGGCAGGCGCGCACGCGGGCGAGCAGGGTGTCGAGCGGCTCGTCTGGAGTCACGGCACGATCTGGGCGCCCGCCTCGGCCAGCAGTTCGCGCAGCACCGAGCGGTGGCAGTACGATTCGTCCTCGCAGTAGCAGCCCACGGAGAAGTTTGCGTCCTGCGACATCCGGGCCAGCAGCGCCAGGGTGTGGCGGTTCTCGGGTGTGGCCATCTCGGCGCGGTACTTGCGCGCGAAGGCTTTCCATTCCTGCGGCGTGGCGGCGGCCTGGGCCTGCTTCACGGTCTCGGGGCTGGGGGCGAGGTTGGGGTACCACACGTCGTACCAGTCCTGCGCCGCGAACTGTTCCTTGGGCACGCCGCGCGGCGGGCGGCGCACGGTGCCGATGCGGGGACCCTCGTCCGGGGCGCGGGGACTGCCGAGTTGAACGATGCGTACTGCCATGGGAAAACCTCCGTGGGTGCCCATTCTGGCCCATGGGCTGCCCCATCCCGGCCTGTTTGCCCGCTACCATCGTGGCTACCGTGAAACCGCCCGTCGCCCCCCACCAGCCCCTGGCCGAGCGCCTGCGCCCGCGCCAGCTTTCCGAAGTCATCGGCCAGCAGCATGTGCTGGGGCCGGGCATGCCGCTGCGGCTGGCGTTCGAGTCGGGGCGGCCGCACAGCTGCATCCTCTGGGGGCCACCGGGTGTGGGCAAGACCACCATCGCGCGGCTCATGGCCGATGCGTTCGATGCGCAGTTCATCAGCATCAGCGCGGTGCTGGGCGGCGTGAAGGACATCCGCGACGCCGTGCAGCTGGCCGAAAATGCGCGCGATGGCCTGATGCAACAGCGCACCCTCGTTTTCGTGGACGAGGTGCACCGTTTCAACAAGAGCCAGCAGGACGCCTTCCTGCCGCATGTGGAAAGCGGGCTGTTCACCTTCATCGGCGCGACCACCGAGAACCCGTCGTTCGAGGTCAACTCGGCCCTGCTGTCGCGCGCGGCGGTGTACGTGCTGCAGCCGCTCTCCTGCGATGATTTGAAGCAGATTGTGGCCCTGGCCCAATCTCAGCAAGCGCTACGCGCTATCGAAAGCGAAGCAGTGGAGCGGCTCGTGGCCTATGCCGACGGCGATGCGCGCCGCCTGCTCAACACGCTGGAGACGCTGGAGATGGCGGCGCAGCAGGAGCAGCTGACGGAAATCACCGATGCCTGGGTGCTCAAGGTGCTGGGCGAGCGCATGCGCCGCTACGACAAGGGGGGCGAGCAGTTCTACGACACCATCAGTGCGCTGCACAAGTCGGTGCGCGGCTCCGACCCCGACGCGGCGCTGTACTGGCTGGTGCGCATGCTCGACGGCGGAGCCGACCCGCGCTACATGGCACGCCGCCTGGTGCGCATGGCCAGCGAAGACGTGGGCCTGGCCGACCCGCGCGCGCTGCGCCTGGCGCTCGATTGCGCCGAGGTGTATGAGCGCCTGGGGAGCCCCGAGGGTGAGCTGGCGCTGGCCGAATGCGTGGTCTACCTGGCCGTGGCGCCCAAATCCAACGCCGTCTACAAGGCCTACAACGCGGCCCGCGCCTTCGTGAAGCAGGACGGCACGCGCCCCGTGCCCATGCACCTGCGCAACGCCCCCACCCAGCTCATGAAGCAGCTGGATTACGGCAAGGGCTACCGCTACGCGCACGATGAAGAGGATGGTTTTGCGGCGGGCGAGCGCTACCTGCCTGAGGGCATGCAGGCTCCCGGCTTTTATCAGCCTGTACGGCGCGGGCTGGAAATCCGTATCGCCGACAAGCTCGATGAACTGCGGGCACGCAATGCGGCTGTGCAAGTGCGGCAAGACGGCGATCCTGGCGCAGACGCCTAAGAAGGTGTAAACGAGCCTCCACCGCCTCGGGTGCGGGCTAATTGATAAGTCCGCACAGCAAAAATCGCCAGTGCATTACCGATTCTTATGCGCAGCGAACCTCGCTGATGGGCCTGAAACCCGAGGGAAAACCCCTCCGTGCGCGCGAAGGGGGGCTGTTTGCAAGTGGCTACAATTCCGTCCTCAAACCCGCATGGCTGTATTCCCGGCGGGTTTTTTGCTAGATGGCAGGCGGGCTCAAAAGGCTGTACCGTTCCAGGTGCCTCCAGCGTGAGCCCGTCATAAACGAAGGACTTTTCTTATGGACATTTTGCTGCAGCAGATCATCAACGGTCTGGTTCTCGGCAGCATGTACGCCTTGATAGCCTTGGGCTACACCATGGTGTACGGCATTATTCAACTGATCAACTTCGCCCACGGTGAAGTGCTCATGATCGGTGCATTGACCAGTTGGAGCTGCATCGGAATGATGCAGGCGGCCATGCCCGGTGCACCGGGTTGGTTGATCCTGCTGCTGGCCACGCTGATTGCCTGCGTGGTCGCTGCCGCGCTCAATTACACAATCGAGAAGGTCGCCTACCGGCCGCTGCGCAACAGCCCGCGTCTGGCCCCCCTGATCACCGCCATCGGCATGTCGATCCTGCTGCAGACGCTGGCCATGATCATCTGGAAGCCCAACTACAAGCCGTATCCCACGCTGCTGGCTTCCACACCCTACGAGATCGGCGGGGCCTTCATCACGCCCACCCAGATCCTGATCCTGGGCGTGACGGCGGTGTCTCTGGCTTCGCTGATGTACCTGGTGAACCACACCAATCTCGGACGCGCCATGCGCGCCACGGCGGAGAACCCGCGGGTGGCGGCCTTGATGGGCGTCAAGCCCGACATGGTCATTTCGGCCACCTTCATCATCGGCGCCATTCTGGCGGCAGTGGCCGGCATCATGTATGCGTCCAACTACGGCACGGCGCAGCACACCATGGGCTTCCTGCCCGGTCTCAAGGCCTTCACGGCGGCCGTGTTCGGCGGCATCGGCAACCTGGCCGGCGCGGTGGTGGGCGGCATTTTGCTGGGCCTCATCGAAGCCATCGGCTCGGGCTACATCGGCACGCTCACGGGCGGCCTGCTCGGCAGCCACTACACCGACATCTTCGCGTTCATCGTGCTCATCATCATCCTGACGCTGCGCCCCTCGGGCCTGCTGGGTGAGCGTGTGGCGGATCGCGCCTGAGGAGCTGCAGACCATGAAGAACACCAAAGTCAACTGGATCCTGGGCGCCATTGCCCTGCTGGTCCTTCCCCTGATCCTGCAGTATTTCGGCAACGCCTGGGTGCGCATTGCCGACCTGGCCCTGCTGTACGTGCTGCTGGCCCTGGGCCTGAACATCGTGGTCGGCTACGCCGGCCTGCTGGACCTGGGCTACGTGGCGTTTTACGCCGTGGGCGCCTACCTGTTTGCCTTGCTGGCATCCCCCCACCTGGCTGACAACTTCGCGGCCTTCGCCGCCATGTTCCCCGATGGGCTGCACACTTCGCTGTGGCTGGTGATACCGGCGGCGGCGGTGCTGGCGGCATTTTTCGGGGCGCTTCTGGGGGCTCCCACGCTGAAGTTGCGAGGGGATTACCTCGCCATCGTCACGCTGGGTTTCGGCGAAATCATCCGCATCTTCCTGAACAACCTGGACCATCCCGCCAACCTGACCAATGGCCCCAAGGGCATCGGCCAGATCGATTCGGTGAAGATTTTCGGCCTCGACCTGGGCAAGCGCCTGGAGCTGTTCGGCTTCGACATCAACTCCGTCACGCTGTACTACTACCTGTTCCTGGTGCTGGTGGTCGTGAGCATCGTGATCTGCTACCGCCTGCAGGATTCGCGCATCGGCCGCGCCTGGATGGCCATCCGTGAGGATGAAATCGCCGCCAAGGCCATGGGCATCAATACCCGCAACATGAAGCTGCTGGCCTTCGCCATGGGCGCATCGTTCGGCGGCGTGTCCGGCGCCATGTTCGGCGCGTTCCAGGGCTTCGTGTCGCCCGAGTCGTTCAGCCTGATGGAGTCGGTCATGATCGTCGCCATGGTGGTGCTGGGCGGCATCGGCCACATTCCCGGCGTGATTCTGGGCGCAGTGCTGCTGTCGGCCCTGCCGGAGGTGCTGCGCTATGTGGCCGGTCCGCTGCAGGCCATGACCGACGGCCGTCTGGACTCGGCCATCCTGCGCCAGCTGCTGATTGCCCTGGCCATGATCATCGTCATGCTGCTCCGCCCCCGGGGTCTGTGGCCCTCGCCGGACCACGGCAAGAGCCTGACGCAGAAGACCTGAACACCGCAGAAAGTTAGAACATGGCAGAGAAATCCAACGATGTGGTGCTCAAGGTCGCCGGCATCTCCAAGCGCTTCGGCGGCCTGCAGGCCCTCTCCGACGTGGGTATCACCATTGAACGTGGCCAGGTCTATGGCCTGATAGGGCCCAACGGTGCCGGCAAGACCACGTTCTTCAACGTGATCACCGGCCTGTACACCCCCGACAGCGGCACATTTGAGCTGGCGGGCAAGCCCTATGAGCCTACGGCAGTGCACGAAGTGGCCAAGGCGGGCATTGCCCGCACCTTCCAGAACATCCGCCTGTTCGCCGAAATGACGGCGCTGGAAAACGTGATGGTGGGTCGCCACATCCGCACCAAGTCGGGCCTGCTCGGCGCTGTGCTGCGCACCAAGAGCTTCAAGGAAGAAGAACGGGCCATCGCCCAACGTGCGCAGGAGTTGCTGGATTACGTGGGCATCGGCAAGTTTGCCGACTACAAGGCGCGGACTCTCTCCTACGGCGACCAGCGCCGCCTGGAGATCGCCCGCGCCCTGGCCACCGATCCGCAGCTGATCGCGCTCGACGAGCCCGCCGCCGGCATGAACGCCACCGAAAAAGTGATGCTGCGCGAGCTGATCGACCGCATCCGCAACGACAACCGCACCATTTTGCTGATCGAACACGACGTGAAGCTGGTGATGGGCCTGTGCGACCGCGTGACGGTGCTCGACTACGGCAAGCAGATCGCCGAAGGCACGCCCGCCACGGTGCAGAAGAACGAAAAAGTGATTGAGGCCTATCTGGGCACCGGAGGACACTGAGCATGGCCGACAAGAATGTATTGCTGAAGGTCAAAAGCCTGAAGGTGTCTTATGGCGGCATTCAGGCTGTCAAGGGCGTGGATTTCGAGGTGCGCGAGGGCGAACTGGTCTCGCTGATCGGCTCCAACGGCGCCGGCAAGACCACCACCATGAAGGCCATCACCGGCACGCTGCCGATGAACGATGGCGACATCGAGTACCTGGGCGAGAGCATCAAGGGCAAGGGCGCGTGGGATCTGGTCAAGAAGGGTCTGGTGATGGTGCCGGAAGGCCGTGGCGTCTTCGCCCGCATGACCATCACCGAGAATCTGCAGATGGGTGCCTACACGCGCAGCGACAAGGCGGGCATCCTGGCCGATATCGAGAAGATGTTCACCATCTTCCCGCGCCTGCGCGAGCGCAAAGACCAACTCGCCGGCACCATGTCGGGCGGCGAGCAGCAGATGCTGGCCATGGGCCGCGCGCTGATGAGCCAGCCCAAGGTGCTGCTGCTCGACGAGCCCTCCATGGGCCTGTCGCCCATCATGGTGGACAAGATCTTCGAGGTCGTGCGCGACGTGTATGCCCTGGGGGTGACCATCGTGCTGGTGGAGCAGAACGCCAGCCGCGCGCTGGCGATTGCCGACCGGGGCTATGTCATGGAGTCGGGCCTGATCACCATGACCGGCCCGGGCCAGGAGTTGCTCAACGACCCGAAGGTGCGCGCCGCCTATCTGGGCGAGTAAAACCCGGGCGCCCGCAGAAGAGATTCTGCGGCGTACCCGCCCGAAGGCACCAGCAGCAATGCGGTGCCTTTTGTCATGGCGGGTTTTTGCTATGAAATACGTAGCTTCAGGCGCTCTGTGCTATTGCTCTAGAGCCTATTTTGTTGCATAGAATCGGTGGACGCCCTCCGGGGTCGCCTGACCCTGATGAACACACTGCAATCGCTGCCCGTTTCCCTGCAAACCGTGCTGCTGCTGGTGGCCAGCAATGTTTTCATGACCTTTGCCTGGTACGGGCACCTGAAAAATCTGGCCACGGCACCCTGGTATGTGGCCGCTTTGGTCAGTTGGGGGATTGCGCTGTTCGAGTACCTGTTGCAGGTGCCGGCCAACCGCATCGGGTTTACGCAGTTCGATGTGGGGCAGCTCAAAATTCTGCAGGAAGTGATCACCCTGACGGTGTTTGTGCCGTTTGCCGTGTTTTACCTCGGACAGCCTCTCAAGTGGGACTACCTCTGGGCCGGGCTGTGCATGGTGGGCGCGGTGTATTTCATCTTCCGCGGAGCCTGATTCCGCTGCCCGATCGGCCGCGTCGGTGTCGCGTCACCGCGTCGCGCTGCCCCATGGGCTGTGCAGACCATGTGTCAGCTTACCGTGCGGAACCGCTCAAAACGTGCGGTTAAACTTCCTCAATTCACGAAGCTGTCACAGTTTCGTTACGTTTTCAATTTTTGATACCACCTTGGGAGTCCCTATGCTGTTTGGCAAGCTCTTGCCGCGCGAAGGCAATTTTTTCGAGATGTTCAACCAGCATGCCGACCGCATCGTGGAGGCAGCACGTGCCTTCTCGCAGCTGGTCGCCAATTACAACGACCCGCACCTGCGCGACAAATATGCCCAGGATGTGGACAACGCCGAGCGTGCCGCCGATCGCGTGACGCACGATATCAACAAGGCCGTGCACAAGACCTTCATCACGCCGATCGACCGTGAGCAGATCCACTCGCTCATCAACACCATGGACGACGTGGCCGATCTGATCCAGGACTCGGCCGAAACCATGGCGCTGTACGACGTACGCCACATGACGGAAGAGATCACGCGCCTGACGGAACTGAGCGTCAAGTGCTGCGAGCGCGTGCGCGATGCCGTCAAGCTGCTCAACAAGCTGGCCGATCCGGCCACTGCCGAGGCCGCGCTCAAGACCTGCGAAGAGATCGACAAGCTGGAAAGCGATGCCGACCGCGTGCTGCGCAGCGCCATGAGCAAGCTGTTCCGCGAAGAGCCTGACGTGCGCGAGCTGATCAAGCTCAAGGCCATCTACGAGTTGCTGGAAACCATCACGGACAAGTGCGAGGACGTCGCCAACCTGATCGAGGGCATCGTCCTCGAGAATTCCTGACCCGTCCGGAAGCGGTCCCGCTATGGATACCGTACAAACCGCCCTGTGGGTCGTGATGATGCTGGTGGCTTTGGCCATCCTGTTCGACTTCATGAACGGGTTTCACGACGCCGCCAACTCGATTGCCACCGTTGTCTCGACCGGGGTGCTGCGCCCCGGGCAGGCGGTGGTGTTTGCTGCCTTCTTCAATTTCATCGCCATTTTTGTCTTCCACCTCAGCGTGGCAGCCACCATCGGCAAGGGCATTGTCCAGCCCGGCGTGGTCGATACCCATGTGGTGTTTGGCGCACTGGTCGGCGCCATCACCTGGAACGTGATCACCTGGTATTACGGCATCCCCAGCAGTTCGTCGCACGCACTGATCGGCGGCATCGTCGGCGCCGTGATCGCCAAGGCCGGGGCGGGTGCCCTGGTGTCTGCGGGCATCCTCAAGACCGTGGCGTTCATTTTCGTCTCGCCGCTGCTGGGCTTCACGCTGGGCTCGCTCATGATGGTGGCCGTCGCCTGGATCTTCCGCCGGGCGCGCCCCAGCGGGGTGGACAAGTGGTTCCGGCGCCTTCAGCTGGTTTCGGCCGGAGCCTACAGCCTGGGGCACGGGGGCAACGACGCGCAAAAAACCATCGGCATCATCTGGCTGCTGCTCATTGCCACCGGCTACACCTCGGCCAGCGACAGCTCGCCACCCGTCTGGGTCATCGTGGCCTGCTATGCCGCGATCGGTCTGGGCACCATGTTTGGCGGCTGGCGCATCGTCAAGACCATGGGGCAGAAGATCACCAAGCTCAAGCCTGTGGGCGGTTTCTGCGCCGAAACCGGCGGCGCCATGACGCTGTTCATGGCCACCATGCTGGGTATTCCGGTGTCCACCACGCACACCATCACCGGCGCCATCGTGGGCGTGGGCTCCACCCAGCGCGCGAGCGCCGTGCGCTGGGGGGTGGCGGGCAACATCGTCTGGGCATGGATTCTGACCATTCCGGCCAGCGCCTTCGTGGCGGCCGTGGCGTACTGGGTCAGTCTGCAGATTTTCTGATTCGCTATTAAAAATGTAGCTTCCAGCGCTTGACGGGCAAGCGCTGGAATCTTTTTTATTTGTGTTTTTGCGTCGTCTCCGGGGCGCGCTGCACGGTTCTACCGGTGTTTCGCAGCGGCGACCCGGCTCAGCCACTGCTGCACCTGCTCCAGCACCCACAGGGGGTCATCGAGCGGCAGGTCGTGGCCGGCCTGCGGGTGCAACGCCAGGTCGCATTGCCAGCCGCGCGCAATGGCCTGCGAGCAGCGGCTGTTCACCAGCCGGTCATTCTGGCTGGCCAGCAGCAGGATGTGCGGGTGGGGTGCCACGGCGGGGGCGCGGTAGCGCGCGGCGGCCAGCAACTGGCGCAGGGCGTTGGTGGCCGACACCGGGTGCCGGGCGCGGGCGGCCACCCAAGCGTCGATCACCGCAGTGGGCGGTTCGGGCGCATTGCTTGTCAGCCGCCAGACCGTGCGCTCGATACGCCCGGGCGACCGGGGCAGCAGCGCCAGGCCGAGCAAGGCCGCGTAGTTGCGTGGGCGCAGCCGGTGAAAAAAAGGGCTGAACGGCCGGAAACTGGTGTTGACCAGCACGCAGCCGCCAATGTCTTCTGGTGCACTGCGGGCCCATTCCGTGGCCACCATGGCGCCCAGCGACATGGCAAACAGGCGAAACGGCGGTCGCACGCCCTGCCGGGCCAGCTCGGCGCGGCAGGCCGTCACCATGTCCGGCACGCTCGGCGGGCTGGGCCGGGCATGGAACGGGCCGTTGCCCGGCAGGTCGAGCGTCACCACCTGCGCCTCGGGCCACGCGTGCCGGAAGTCGTCCGCAAAGCGGCCCCAGTGCGCAGCTTCGCGGGTCAGGCCGCGCAACAGGATCCAGGTGTCCATGGCGCTCAATACCATTCGGCCAGCGCCTGGGCCCGCTGTTGTTCGGAGTGTTCTTTGCCGGGTACCCAGCTTCGGTGACTGCAGGCCGCGCGCGCCAGAAAGTCGAGCAGCGACAGGTGCCGGCGCAGCACCCGCTGCTGGCGGTGGTCGATCAGGGGATTGAAGATGCCCTTGCGCGAGAACAGCTGGCGCGGGTTCTTCTTGATCCAGATCCACGAGCCCATCTCCAGCGTCAGCGGCAGGAAGACGCGCTCCGTGTTTTCACAGGCCTGCAGATACAGGTAGTCCCACAGGTCTCCATGGGCCAGGTACTGGGCGCTCTGGGGTTCGATGATGTACGGGTGGTGGCTGTGCGCCTGCAGGAAGATGCTTTTGAGCGCGTGCAGTTCGCTCAGGTGCGCAATCGGCTTGCGGGTGTGGGCAAACGGAAACCACAACCGGTCGCGCACGCCGAAGCCCGAGTGGCAGTCCAGCGCCAGGCTGAAGGGCCGGGGCAGCAACTCGGTGCGGACCACCTCGCACAGCGCCTGGCTCTCGGTTTCCATCGGCCCGCCATGGTGGCCGCGGAACCAGGGCAGGCCTGCGCTCAGGCGCTGGCCGCCCATCAGAAAGGGCACGCGGTCCAGGGCCTCCACGGGCGCATTGCGCATCAGGTCCACCCCGTTCGGATTGGCGCGTGTGGCCGCCCACATGCCGCCGGGGTTGACGATGGGCATGAAGACCAGGCGCACATGCTCAAGCTGCCGGTGCAGCGTGGTGTCCCAGCGCAGCCGCATGACGATGCTTTGCAAAAAAGCCATCACCACTTCGGCACCGATGCGCTCCAGGCCGTGCACGCCGCCAAAAAAACCGACTGCGGGGATGTCCGGGTCAGGGTTGCCGATGCCGATCGAATAGATGGGAAAGCTCTGGCCTGACGCCATGCGGACCTCGCGCACCACGCGCACCTGCAGGTCTGCTGCGCCCTGCTCGATGGTCTTTTCCAGGGCCAGCAACTCGGGTGGGACGTCTTGGGGCACGGTGTGAGGGTAGTGGGGCCGGGGGGATGCTGGAGCATACTGCCCGCCCGGGAGCCTGTGTGCACACCGGTTGCGGGTGTGGCAAATGCGCTGAACGACGCCAAACTGTCACACGCTGCAGTTAACTTGGAGCCGCCGACAACCTCTACCAAAGGCCTTGTATGTTCTGGAAACTGCTGGGATTGCAGAGACTCCTCGACGATATGTTCGACGTACGCTGGCCATGGCTGGATTTGCCGGGCAGCGATGGCGTGTCCTATGAAGAATTCACCCACCCATCGCCCGCGCAGGACTGAGGCGGTCCGCCAGCTGATGCTGTGGGGGCTGCTCGGCAGCGCTGTGGTCTGGGGCGTGCTGGAGTTCTTTGCGCTGCAGCGGGCACGCTACCACGGCTGGCGCAACCGCCAGCAGGCGGCGCTCCCGCGTTAGGGGCGTGCCACGCGCAGGTCAATTTGCTATTGAAAATATAGCTTCTGACGCTTGATGGGAAAGGGATGAAGGCTGTTTTTGCCTTATTTTTTCCGGAGGCGGATCACTGCGAAATCTTGCGCGCTTCCTCGATCTGGTACTCGAAGTAGTGCTGGAAGCTGAACGCCAGGCTGGCCATCAGCACGGCGGTGCCGACCATCAGCGAGGCCACGATGGCGCCAACGGTGAGCCAGTTGGTCTGGCCGGGCGCGGCCTCGGCCGGGGCGGAGGAGTTGAAGCGCCCGTTCCAGCGCTCGGGTGTCATCAATCCATACAGGATGGCGCGCAGGGCGCAGCCCGCCACGGTGAAGCCGAGCAAGGGAATGAGCAGCCAGCTCCACCGGTCGTCCTGGCCGAACTGCTGCACGCGCTCGATGCCGTACAGCCCCAGAGCCGTGGGAATGGGCAGCAGCCAGCCCAGCAGGTCGGTCGGGCCATGCAGGTAGAAGCGGTGCAGTCCCAGCGGGCCGCCCAGAAAAGTCAGCCAGGCGGCCAGGGTTTTGTTTTTCATGCGCTCATTATTCGGGCGATGTGGTGTCGCCCGCGCCCAGGGGTTTTTCCATGAGGACCACATCGCGCCAGGCGCCGAACTTCCAGCCGACCGAGCGCATCACGCCGATGTGCGTGAACCCCGCTGCCTGGTGCACCCGGATGGAACCCGCGTTGGCCGAGTCGCCGATCACGGCGAGCAACTTGCGCACGCCTGCGGCCTCGGCGGCAGTGCACAGCGCATCGAGCAGCAGCCGGCCGACGCCCAGGCCGCGTGCGGCCTCTGCCACGTAAATGGAATCCTCGGCCGAAAAGCGGTAGGCCGGGCGCGGTTTGAACCAGTTGCAATAGGCAAAGCCCAGCACCTGCCCATCCTGTTCGGCGACGAGGTAGGGCAGGCCTTTGCCGAGCACATCGGCGCGGCGTGCGGCCATGTCGGTTTCCGAGGGCGGCTCGGTTTCGAAGGTGCCGGTGCCATGGAGCACATGGTGGGCATAAATGGCCGTGATGGCGGCGATATCGCCGTCGTGGCTGGAACGAATCTGTGGCATGACTGGTAAAGAAAGATATAATCAGCGGCTTTGCAGCGTGTCGCTGGCCGGGTGGCCATGTCGCGTGTCTCAAACGTTGCGAATTTACGTGGCCCGGGCGCATGGCGCCGGCCCACCACCCGAAGGATAAATCATGGTCGTCATTCGACTCTCTCGCGGCGGCTCCAAGGGCCGTCCTTTCTTCAACATCGTCGTTGCCGACAAGCGCGTGCGCCGCGATGGCCGCTTCATTGAGCGTCTGGGCTTCTACAACCCCACCGCCAAGGAAACCGAAGAAGGCCTGCGCATCGCACAGGACCGTCTGGCCTACTGGCAGAGCGTGGGTGCCCAGTCGTCCCCCACCGTGGACCGCCTGATCAAGCAAGCCGCCAAGAAGGCCGCTTAAGGTTCGGGTAGCCCCGGCAAGGGCGGGTTGCGTCGGTTCATGACTGACGGAACCCGCCTTTTTTCATTTCTCTGCAGCAGCACGCCATGACCTCTGAACTGAAACTCGAGCCCGCCGAACTGCCCGCCGACGCCATCGAAGTCGGGCGCATCGCCGACGCCTGGGGCGTCAAGGGCTGGTTCAAGGTGCTGCCCTACAGCAGCGACCCCGAGGCATTGTTCAAAGCCAGGCGCTGGTTTCTGCAGCCTTCGGAGCGCGGTGCACGCACCTTTTCCGGCACAGCCCAGCTGTCCATCCGGCAGGTGAAGGACCATTCCGATTCCGTCGTGGCCTGGGCTGAGGGCATCGATGATCGCAACGCCGCCGAGGCTTTGCGCGGCGCCCGCATCTTCATCGAGCGTTCCAGTTTCCCTGCGGCCCAGGCCGACGAGTACTACTGGGTCGACCTGATCGGCCTGGCGGTGGTCAACCGCGAGGGCGTGGCCCTTGGCGAGGTGCGCGACCTGCTGTCCACCGGCCCGCAAACGGTGCTGGTGATTGCCTATGAACAGGATGGCAAGCCGCAAGAGCGCATGGTTCCTTTCGTCTCGGCCTATGTGGACAAGGTGGACCTGCCCGGCCGCTGCATTACGGTCGATTGGCAGCCCGATTATTGAACCGGCAGATTGCGCGCCATGCGCTTTGACGTCATCACGCTGTTTCCCGAGCTTTTTGGCCCGTTCCTGGCCAGCGGCGTGACGCGCCGCGCCTACGCCTCGGGTCAGGTGGACGTGCGCCTGTGGAATCCGCGCGACCATGCCGAGGGCAACTACCGGCGCGTGGACGACCGGCCCTTCGGCGGCGGCCCGGGCATGGTGATGATGGTGCAGCCGTTGGCGCGCTGCCTGGCCGCCATCCGTGCCGACCGTGCCGAGGCACCGGACGCCCAGGCACCGCTGGTGCTCTTTTCTCCGATAGGCGCTCCACTGAACCATGCCGCGGTGGAGCAATGGTCGGCCAGCCGGGGCGCCGTTTTGCTGTGCGGGCGCTACGAGGGCATCGATCAGCGTTTCATTGATGCGCATGTCGATGTGCAGCTCAGCCTGGGCGACTTCGTGCTCTCGGGCGGCGAGATCGCTGCGCTGGCGCTGCTTGATGCCGTGGCGCGGCTGCAGCCCGGGGTGCTGAACGACGAAGGCAGCCACCAGTTCGACAGCTTCAATCCGGCCCTCGATGGCCTGCTCGACTGCCCGCATTACACGCGCCCCGAAGAGTGGGAAGGGCGCAGCGTGCCGCCCGAGCTGCTTTCGGGCCACCACGCGCAGATCGATCGCTGGCGCCGCGCGCAGCGCCTGGCCACGACGGCGAGGCACCGCCCGGACCTGATTGCTGCGGCGCGGGCTGCCGGTCGCCTGAGCGCCCAGGACGAGCAGGTGCTGGCCAGTTGCCGCTGAGTGGTTATAATCAAAGGCTTTTCGATCCTCTGGCCGGCCGCTCTGCGTTGAAACAGCAGGGCCTGAACGTCAATCCCGACGCTGCCACTTATGGCGCGGACACGATCGCGAGATGTAAACATGAACCTGATCCAGACCCTCGAAGCGGAAGAAATCGCCCGCCTCGGCAAGACCATTCCTGAATTCGCACCCGGCGACACGGTCATCGTGAGCGTGAACGTGGTTGAAGGCACCCGCAAGCGCGTGCAGGCCTACGAAGGCGTCGTGATCGCCAAGCGCAATCGCGGCATCAACAGCGCCTTCACCGTGCGCAAGATCTCCAGCGGCGAAGGCGTGGAGCGTACGTTCCAGACCTACAGCCCCCTGATCGCCAAGATCGAAGTCAAGCGCCGTGGTGACGTCCGCCGCGCCAAGCTGTACTACCTGCGCGACCGCAGCGGCAAGTCGGCACGTATCAAGGAAAAGCTGCCCCAGCGCGTCAACAAGGCGGCCGCACCCGTCGCCGCAGCGTAAGCGTTTTTTCTTGCCTGCCCGAGCCGCTGCAGCTTCTGCCTGTAGCGGCTTTTTGCTTTTTTGAGCCTGCTGCCATGGCCACTTCGCCTGAATCCGTGCCGCCGTTGTCCAGGCTGCCTGACTTCGACCCGCGCGCCGTGCCGGTATTGGGTGTCGATGCGCACCTGCCCGCCGTGTCTGCGCAGCAGCAAACCCCCCATGCCTTGCGGCAGCGTTTCCGGGAGCCGCCCGTCTGGACGCCTGAAGTCTCTTCCGAGAAGCGGTTCAGCAGCCGTGCACCTGCACACGCCTCGGTGCTGGTACCCATCGTGCTGCGCGAGCAGCCCATGGTGCTGCTGACCGAGCGCACGGCGCACCTGTCCACGCACTCGGGCCAGGTGGCGTTTCCCGGGGGGCGCGCCGATCCGGAGGATGCCAGCCCCGCCGCCACGGCCTTGCGTGAGGCCGAAGAGGAAGTGGGGCTGGAGAGCCGTTTTGTGGAAGTGCTGGGCACGCTGCCCATCTACCGGACGGGCTCTTCGTTCATCATCACCCCGGTCGTCGCTCTGGTGCAGCCCGACTGCGTGCTCCAGCCCAATCCGTACGAAGTAGCCGAGATTTTCGAGGTGCCATTGGCGTTCCTTCTCAACCCGGCCCATCACCAGCGCCATGCGGTGGAGTGGGAGGGGGTGCGCCGGGAATGGTTCTCCATGCCTTACCACGATGGCCGCGCCAGCCACTTCATCTGGGGTGCCACGGCGGGCATGCTGCGCAATTTCTACCGGTTCATGCAGGCAGGGTGACGCCTCCCCCTGAGTCGCTTTGCGCCTTCCCCCGTAGGGGGACGCTCCCAGCGCGGCGGGGCGGCCCTTGCGCGGGAGCCCTGGCGTGGGCCATGCCGGTTTCGTGGGCTGATGGTCGATGGAAATGCTGCTGGCCATGCACTGTGTGGCAGTGCAGCGCCGCTATCATTGCCGCCATGAGTTTCTTTGCCATCCTGTTTGCGCTGCTGATCGAGCAGGCGCGCCCGCTGGCGCGCAGCAACCCGATCCATGCCGGTCTGCGTGCATGGTCGCTGTCGGTCAGCCGCAATTTCGATGCGGGCCAATCGCACCATGGCTGGGTGGCATGGTGCCTGGCCGTGCTGGTGCCTGCCCTGTTTGTCTTTGCGGTGCATGCCGCGCTGCTCTGGGGTGTGAGCTGGCCGGTCGCGGTGCTCTGGAACGTGGCGGTGCTCTACATCACGCTGGGTTTTCGCCAGTTCAGCCACCATTTCACGGGCATTCGCGATGCGCTGGAGGAGGGCGACGAGGAGCGAGCACGCGAGCGCCTGGCCGACTGGCAGCAGGTGGATGCGGGCGATCTGCCGCGCAGCGAAGTGGTGCGCCATGTGATCGAATATTCGGTCCTGGCGGCGCACCGGCATGTGTTTGGCGTGCTGGCCTGGTATTCGGTGCTGGCGGCTCTGGGCCTGGGGCCCATGGGGGCGGTGCTGTACCGCATGGCCGAGTTCGTGTCGCGCTACTGGGCTGATCGCGGCAGCGAGGCCATTCAGCGGGCCAGCCCTTCATTGCAGGGTGCCACGGCCCAGGCCTGGACGGTGATCGACTGGGTGCCGGCGCGCCTGACCGCTTTGGTCTTTGCCGTGGTGGGCAGCTTCGAGGAAGCCATCGAGGGCTGGCGGTTCCATGCCCAGCGCTTTCCAAACGACAACGATGGTGTGATTCTGGCGGCCACTGCGGGGGCCATCAATGTGCGCCTCGGAGGCGAGGCCCTCAAGGCGCGTCCGGACCACCACCCGGCCCAGGATTTCGAGGTGGATGCCAGCATCGGCGAGAGCGACAGCACCCCGGGGCGTGAGCCCGAGGTGGGCCATCTGCGCAGCGTGGTCGGCCTGGTCTGGCGCTCCGTGGTGGTGTGGATGCTGCTGCTGGCTCTGCTCACGCTGGCCCGGCTGCTGGGCTGAGGAAGGAGAAGTCTTGCGTTGTCCGTCTTTCTGGAGCCCCGTGGTGGGCGCCCTGGAGCCTTATGTGCCTGGCGAGCAGCCGCGCATACCCAACCTCGTCAAGCTCAACACCAACGAGAACCCTTACCCGCCATCGCCGCGCGCCATCGCCGCCATCCAGGCCATGGCAGCGCAGGGGCTGGAACTGTATCCGGACCCGCGTGCGCAGGTGCTGCGCGAAGCCGTGGCGGCCTGCCACGGGCTGGATGCCGGGCAGGTGTTCGCGGGCAACGGCTCGGACGAGGTGCTGGCGCATGCCTTCTTCGCCTTCTTCCAGCAGGGCGCGCCGCTGGTGATGCCCGACGTGACCTACAGCTTCTACAAGGTGTATTGCCAGCTCTATGGCATCGCGGTGGATACCGTGCCTCTGGATGGGCAACTGCGCATCGATCTGGACGCCATGGCGCGGCAGGCTGGGGCCGACAGTGCGGGCGTGGTGCTCGCCAATCCCAACGCGCCCACCGGCATCGCGTTGCCGTTGACCGCCATCGAGCGTCTGCTGGAGGCCTGCCCGCAGCGTGTGGTGCTGGTGGATGAGGCCTACGTGGATTTCGGCGCAGACAGTGCCATTGCGCTGATCGACCGGTATCCGAATCTGCTGGTGGTGCACACACTTTCCAAGTCCCGCTCGCTGGCGGGCCTGCGCGTGGGCGTCGCCATGGGGCAGCGCCACCTGATCGAGGCGCTGGAGCGCGTCAAGGACAGCTTCAATTCCTACCCGCTCGGTCGGCTGGCGCTGGCCGGAGCCGTGGCGGCCTACGGTGACGTGGCGTATTTCGACCAGACGCGCCAGGCCGTCATGCACAGCCGGGAAGGGCTGGCGCTGCAGCTGGAAGACCTGGGGTTCGAGGTGCTGCCGTCGCAGGCCAATTTCGTGTTCGTGCGCCATCCGGCGCATGATGCGGCGCAACTGGCGCGCGCGCTGCGCGAGCGCGGCGTGCTGGTGCGGCATTTCAGCCGACCCGAGCGCATTGGGCAGTACCTGCGCATCAGTGTGGGCACGCCCGCGCAGTGCGACGCGCTGGTGCAGGCGTTGGCGGCACTGCTGGGCACGTAGCGCGGCACTCTCAATAGCGCTGCTGGCTTAGTTCGGCAAACAATTCACTATAAATTTTATAGCGATTGGCGCTTATCCCATCTATGCCAGAGGCATTTTTGAGTGCATCCAGAACGCCGCAGCCCGGCTCGTGCAGGTGCGTGCAGTTGTAGAACTTGCAGTGGCTGGCGTGCGCCGCGATGTCGGGCATGCAGGCGGCCAGCTGTGTGGGTGCGATGTGGTGCAGGCCGAATTCCTGGAAGCCCGGTGAATCGATCAGCGCTGTGCTGCGCTCGATGTCCACCCAGTACCAGGTGGTGCTGGTGGTCGTGTGTTTGCCCGAGTTGAGTGCCTGAGAAATCTCGCCCGTCAGCACCGTTGCGCCGGGCACCAGCAGGTTGATCAGCGTGCTTTTGCCCGAACCCGAAGGGCCCAGCACCAGCGTGGTCTTGCCGCGCAGGTGTTCCATCAGCGTGGCGCGGTCCACGTCGCCCGACTGTGCCAGTGACAGCGGCAGCACGCCGTAGTGGCGGCCTTCGCCCATGTGGCGGTAGGGCAGCAGGCGTTCCCAGGCGCGCGCGAAAGGCTCCGCCAGATCGCTCTTGTTCAGCGCGATCAGTGGCGTGATGTGCTCAGCCTCGGCGGCGATCAGCGCGCGGGCGAGCTGGCTTTCCGAGAACACGGGTTCGGCCGCGATCAGGATCAGCACCTGGTCGAGGTTGGCGGCGAACGACTTGGTGCGGATTTCGTCCTGGCGATAGAACAGGTTGCGCCGCTCCTGTACCTTTTCGATCGTGCCCTCGTGGCCTTGGCCGGGCGGGGCAGCCTGCCACAGCACGCGGTCGCCCACCACGGCCTGGCTCTTCTTGCCGCGCGGGTGGCAGATGCGGCGCTGACCGTCGGGCGACTCCACCATGCAGTGGCGGCCGTGGCTGGCGACCACGATGCCTTCGAGGAGGGTGCTGCGCTCAGCCATGGCGGGGAGCGCGCATCAGGCCAGCAGGGCGTCGAAACGCGTGGCGCAGTCGATGTCGGTGGGCGAGATACCACCTACGTCGTGCGTGTTCAGGCGCACCACGCAGCGGTCGTAGTGCACCGACAGGTCGGGGTGGTGGTCTTCGGTATGGGCGATGAAGGCCACGGCGTTCACGAAGGCAATGGTTTCGTGGTAGTTGGCGAAGCGGTAGGTCTTCTCGATGGCCACGTGGGCGCCATCACCGCTCAGGCTCCAGCCTTCGAGCTGGGCCAGTTTTGCTACAACTTCAGTAGCAGTCAGCGCACGCCTTGTCTGCGCGGACCAGTCTTTTTTCTTCAGCATCGATGTCATGTGTGGGCAGGGGTGGGCATGCGTGCCAGCCGTTCGCTGGCGGGCGGATGCGAGTAATGGAACTTCACGTACACCGGGTCGGGGGTGAGCGTGGAGGCGTTGTCTTCGTAGAGCTTGAGCAGGGCCGAGGCCAGGTCGGCGCCGCTGGCTTGCTGCATGGCATAGGCGTCGGCCTCGAACTCGTGGCGGCGCGAGAGCTGCGCGAACAGCGGCGCCAGGAACACGGTGAACACCGGCACCACCAGCAGGAACAGCAGCAGCGCCAGGGCATCGTTGGGTGCAGCGGGTACGTCGGACACGAGCAGCGCCAGGCTGGGGCGCACGCCCAGCCCGGTGTAGAACCAGGGCTGCGCGGACAGCCAGCCCAGGGCTGCAAAGCCCGCCAGGCTCAGGGCGAACATGCCGACCATGCGCTTGGTGATGTGGCGGTGATGGAAATGCCCGAGCTCGTGCGCCAGCACGGCCTCGACCTCGCCGGGGGTGAGCTGCTTGAGAAGCGTGTCATAGAACACCACGCGTTTGGCCGCGCCAAAGCCGGTGAAATAGGCGTTGGCGTGTGCACTGCGGCGGCTGCCGTCCATCACGAACAGGCCCTTGGCAGCAAAGCCGCAGCGCTGCATGAGCGCCGTCACGCGCGCCTTGAGCGACTCGTCTTCCAAGGGCTGGAACTTGTTGAACAGCGGTGCGATGAAGGTGGGGTACACCACCATCAGCAGCAGGTTGAAACCCATCCAAAGCCCCCAGGCCCACAGCCACCAAAGCGTGCCCGCCGTGCCCATGAGCCAGAGGATGGCCGCCGCAATCGGCAGCCCGATGAGGGTGCCCAGCAGCATCGACTTGAGCAGATCGGACAGCCACAGGCGCAGTGTTGTCTGGTTGAAGCCAAAGCGCTGTTCCAGCACGAAGGTCTGGTACAGCGTGGCGGGCAGGTCGATCAGGCCATTGACCAAGGCGAATGCGGCCAGCAATGCGAGTTGCTGCGCCATCCCGCCGCCCAGCAGGTCGAGCAGCGTCTGGTTCAGCAGATCGAGGCCGCCCAGCAGCGTCCAGCCCAGCAGCACGGCGGTGCCCAGGGCCATCTCCAGCAGGCCGAAACGGGCTTTGGCGACGGTGTAGTCGGCGGCTTTCTGGTGGGCTTGCAGAGGCATGCGCTCGGTAAAGGGGGCAGGCACGCTCTGGCGGTGGTGCGCGACATGGCGGATCTGGCGCGAGGTGAGCCAGGCCTTGAGCAGGAAACCGGCCACCAGGGCCAGGGCAAAAGCCAGGGTGAGCGCGAGGGAGGGGGAGAAGGCGGCAGAGGTGTCGGCAGGCATGTCGCGCGAGTGTAGGGCATCGGCGACAATGCCGCCCATGTCTGAAACCCCTGCAACGCCGGCCACCGTGCTGGCCAAATCCGACCAGAACCTGGTCTGGCTCGACTGCGAAATGACCGGGCTCGACCCGGAAGCCGAACGCATCATCGAAATCGCTGTGGTCGTCACTGGCCCCCACCTGGAGCCGCGCGTGGAAGGCCCGGTGCTGGTCATCCACCAGTCCGACGAACTGCTGGGCAAGATGGACGCCTGGAACAAGGGGACGCACGGCCGCAGCGGCCTGATCGATAAGGTCAAGGCCTCTGCCATCACCGAGGAGGAAGCCCAGCAGCAGATCATCGATTTCCTGTCGCGCTATGTGCCCAAGGGCAAGGTGCCGCTGTGCGGCAACAGCATCGGACAGGACAGGCGCTTTCTGGCGCGCTACATGCCCAAGCTCGAAGCCTTCTTTCACTACCGCAACGTGGACGTGAGCACCCTGAAGGAACTGGCCAAGCGCTGGAAGCCCGAGGCCTACAGCAGTTTCAAGAAGGCGCAGAAGCACACCGCCCTGGCGGATGTGCACGAATCCATTGAAGAGCTGGCGCATTACCGCGCCCACTTTCTTGCGCTGCCAGTACTTGCGGGAAAACCCGAATCCGTGTCATAATCGCTGGCTTGCAATGCATTGGCACTGCAAGAATTGTGCATCTCCCTTCACACATCGGGTCAGCAAGACACACGGCGGCTTAGGCCAGTCAGATTTTCTTGCAACGAATGCCCAACCGCACCGGCGCGACGCTGGTGCAGGTTTCGTTTGATGGTTGATGTTTTTTAACCATTGACGAAGCTACCGCAGGCAGCGCCTGCGGCCGTTTTCGTGTGAGAAAAATATGACCGACACTTTCCAAGTGCAGGGCGACTTTGCGCCTGCCGAATCTTTTGTTGCCGAAATTTCCGTGCCGGGCTCCGAAGCCCTGCTGACGGCCGATGTGACCGCCGAACCCAATGGCTTCATCGAGCTGGGCCTGGCGCCCGAGCTGGTGCAGGCCGTGGCTGATCTGGGCTACACCCAGCCCACCGCCGTGCAGTGCAAGGCCATCCCCCTGGCCATGGGCCAGGGTGGTCAGGGCGGCCGCTGCATCGACCTGATGGTTTCCAGCCAGACGGGCAGCGGCAAGACCGCAGCCTTCCTGCTGCCGGTGCTGCACACGCTGATCGGCCAGCAGGCCGAAGCTGAAGCCGAAGCCCGCGCCGAGTACGACCGTGCCGTGGCAGAGGCCGCCGCACGTGGCGAAGCCCCCCCGAAGCGCGCCAAGCGCAAGGATCCCACCAACACCCGCAACTTCAAGCCTGCCGTTCCGGGCGCACTGATCGTTTGCCCGACACGCGAACTGGCGCAACAGGTGGCGCATGATGCCATTGACCTGGTCAAGCATGTGCGTGGCCTGCGCGTGGCCAACGTGGTGGGCGGCATGCCCTACCAGCTGCAGATTGCGAAGCTGCAGAACGCCGACCTCGTGGTGGCCACGCCCGGCCGCCTGCTGGACCTGCAGCGTTCGATGCAGATCAAGCTCGACAAAGTGCAGTTCCTGGTGGTGGACGAAGCCGACCGCATGCTTGACCTCGGCTTTGCCGACGATCTGGCCGAAATCAACCAGCTCACCAGCCAGCGCAAACAGACCATGATGTTCAGCGCCACGTTCGCGCCGCGCATCCAGCAACTGGCCATGCGCGTGATGCACGACGGTGGTTCCTCGGTGCAGAAGATCCAGATCGACACCCCGCAGGAGAAGCACGCGAACATCAAGCAGATGCTCTACTGGGCCGACAACGCCCAGCACAAGCGCAAGATGCTGGACCACTGGCTGCGCGACACCACGATCAACCAGGCCATCGTCTTCGCCAGCACCCAGATCGAGTGCGATGGTCTGGCGACCGACCTGCAGCAGGAAGGCTTCAGCGCCGTGGCGCTGCACGGTGCCCTGAGCCAGGGCCTGCGCAATCGCCGCCTGATGGCGCTGCGCAGCGGCCAGGTGCAGATCCTGGTGGCCACCGACGTCGCCGCACGCGGCATCGACGTGCCCACCATCACCCACGTCTTCAACTTCGGCCTGCCCATGAAGGCCGAGGACTACACGCACCGCATCGGCCGCACCGGCCGCGCCGGCCGCGACGGCCTGGCCGTGACGTTTGCCGAGTTCCGTGACCGCCGCAAGATTTTTGACATCGAAGGTTACAGCCGCCAGCAGTTCAAGGCCGAGGTCATCCCCGGTCTCGAGCCTGCCCAGCGCATGCCCACGTCGCGCCCTGCGCCCGACTACGCCAACCGTGGCGGCCGCGACTTCCAGTCACGCGATCGCAAGTTCAGCGGTCCTGCGCGCGGTGCCGACCGTGGCGGCTTCGGCGGTGGCAATGGTGGTGGATTCGGCGGTGGTTTCAATGACCGCCAGCGCGTCCAGGGCCGTCCCAGCGACGACCGCAGGCCTGCGGCTCCTGGTGGTTTTGCCGGCCGCGATGACCGTGGTTTCGCCGGTCGCGAAGACCGTGGCTTCGCCCCGCGCCGCGATGGCGATGGCTATGGCCGCAAGCCGGGTTTTGGTGAACCGGCACGCGGTGGTTTTGCGCCACGGCATGAGGGTGCTGCTCCGCGTGGTGATTTTGCACCGCGTCCGCAGTCTTCGTTTGCCAAGCCGGCTGCCGGCAAGTCCTTTGTGCCGCATGACGCACGCAAGCGTCCGGCGCGCCCGGCACGCTGATCACTGATCACTGCATGGAAAACCGGCCCCGAGGGCCGGTTTTTTTTCGCCTGCCTGCAAGATATAACCCGACGAGGCCAGGACAATAGCCGAACCAGGAGGAATTCCCGTGTCACCATCACTCTCTTCGGGCACCGACTTCGAGCACATGTTCGATCTGGCGCCCACATCGCTGTGGCTGGAGGACTTCAGCGCCCTCAAGCAACTTTTCGATGCCTGGCGCGCCGAGGGCGTGACCGATCTGCGTGAGCACCTGGCGCAAGAGCCGGCCCGGGTGCGTCAGTGCATCGCCTGCTACAAGGTCTTGCAGGTCAACCGGCGCACCCTGGAGCTTTTTGCTGCATCCAGCCAGACCGAGCTGATGGAGAACCTGGACAAGGTTTTTCGTGACGACATGCAGACCCAGGTGGCCCATGAGCTGTCGCAGCTGTGGACCGGCTCGCCGGAGTTCTCCAACCAGACGGTGAACTACGCGCTGGATGGGCGGCGTCTGGATGTCAAAATCCGGGCGCGTATCCTTCCCGGGCACGAAGCCACGTGGAGCCGGGTGCTGGTTTCGCTGGATGACGTCACTTCCCAGGTGCGGAGCGCCCACCAGTTGCAGCGCAGCGAGCGCTATGCGCGCGACCTGTTCGAGCATTCGCCGGTCTCGCTGTGGGTCGAGGATTTTTCCGCCGTCAAGCGCCTCATGGACGAGGTGCGCGCACAGGGCATTCAGGATTTCAAGACCTTCATCAAGGTGCATCCGGAATTCGTTTCGCGCTGCATGCAGGAGATACGGGTCATCGACGTCAATCAGCTGACGCTGCAGATGTTCGGTGCCGTGAGCAAGGATGAACTGCTGAACAACATCGGGCGTGTTTTCCGGGGTGAGATGCACGATTCGTTCGCCGAGCAGCTTCAGGATCTGTGGGACGGCAAACTGTTCCAGCAGCGCGAAGTGGTCAACTATGCGTTGTCTGGCGAGCCGGTGTACATCCACATGCAGTTCTCGGTGCTGGCGGACCACCAGGAGCACTGGGGACTGGTGCTGCTCTCGCTGGTGGACATCACCGCTCGCAAGAAAGCCGAGGCCTACCTCGAATACCTGGGCAAGCACGATGTGCTCACCCAGCTGCGCAACCGCACGTTCTACGTCGAGGAACTCAACCGCATCACACGCAAGGGTCCCTGGCCTTTGAGTGTCATCACCATCGACCTCAATGGCCTCAAGGGGATCAACGACGAGCATGGACATGCTGCCGGCGACACGCTGCTGCGACGCGTGGGCGAGGTGCTGACCAAGGCGGTCGAGCCGACGGTGTGTGCGGCCCGTGTGGGCGGCGATGAGTTCACGGTGCTGCTTCCTGGCATGGATGAACGGGGCGCCCAGGCGGTACAGGACCGTATTCTCTCGATGGTGGAAATCAACAACCAGTTCTATCCGGGGCAGCCCCTGAGTCTGGCGATGGGACTGGCCTGTTGCGCCTCGGGTGATCAGGTGGAAGACACCCTGCACCGCGCCGATCAGGCCATGTATGGGGAAAAACTGCGCTATTACCAGGAGCGAGGCATGGACCGTCGCCGGATGGCCTGACGTGGCTCACCCTTGGCCGGTGGCCACCCCGAAACCGTAAAGGCGTTCAGGGGGAACGCGCACCAGCAGGCTGCGATCGGGTGCTGGGCCGGTGATGGCAAATTCCGGTTGGGCAGTGTCGCGTTGCACGGTGGTGGTGACGCTGCGACCCTGGGTGTCGGTGACGGCGGCCACAAGGGGGGTGCGGGCTTCGGCCCCTCTGCGGACAACGATTCCCTGTTCACCGTTGGCGAGCTGAACAAAATCCCCTGGTGGGTAAAGCCCGAGCTCCCGGATCAGGGCACGGGACATCGGTCCCCCCTGGTCTTCACGAAATATCTGGCGTGTGGCTTCCTGGATGCTCATGGAGGGGCGCAAGGTGCGCGGGCTGATGCAGGCCATGAAATGATCCGCCATGCGCAGAATCTGCGCAGATTCATCCACCACGGTCGTTCCGGTAGGGTAGCCTTTGCCTCCGACTTGCTCGTGGTGCTCCCGGACGGCGTTCAGCCAGGCGCAATCGGTGACACCCGCACGCTCCAGCAGGGCCGCACTTTCCATGGGATGCTTGCAGATCAGAGCGCGCTGTCGATCCAGCACCGGGTAGTCCTGAAAGGCCATGTGCACCTGCAGGTCGGCGATGCTGGCATTCATGGTCAGTGCGGCCAGGGTCAGTGACTGCACCCTGCGCTCGGTCCAGCCTATGCGCTGCGCCATGAGGATGCACAGCAGTGCCGTGTAGACCGGATGGCTGAAGCCATAACGCAGGTGGCGGGCCTGGTCCTGCCGCATGGCCATGAAGAGGCCAATGTCTGCGTCCTCGGCGGTCAGGTCGATGATCGTCCGGGCCAATGCCTCGATCCGTGAAATCAAATCGGGCGCTTCCTCCGGTGAGGTCAGCAGGGCCTCCAGTTCGTCGATGGCGCTTGTCCAGCGAACGTAAATGCTGTCAGGGGGGCGTTGAATCGGGGCTTTGAGGGCCTCCAGGGCGCGAACCTCTTCCAGGTCCACAAAAATGCCCCGGTCCAGAAGCATCTCCAGCTGGGCTTCGTCCCGGACCACGTACCCCTTGGCAAGCAGCAAGGCGCAGTCCTGGTTGCGGACATTCCAGGGCAGAGGAATACCAATCTGCACTTCGGACTCCACCAGCTTCAGCAATTGCATCCGAGATCCTCCAGCGGCATTTCAACGGTTGCCCGAACCCTGCTGCCGCGACAGACAAGCCATATTACAGCGGTGCGCTGAAAAAATCCTTCATCCGTGGCCCGTGGTCCGGCCGATGTCGGGCCAGCGGTGGTGCAGAAAGATCCAGGCCAGCAAGCCGATACCCATCATCAGCAACGATGCTGTCGCCAGAAGCACAGTGGAGTGCATGATCAAAGGTACGATGACACCGGCCACCAGGCCGTTTGCGGTGGAGCCCACGAAGGCCTGCAACGACGAGGCCATGCCACGCCGCTCGGGATGCAGATCGAGAACCAGCAACGTGACCACCGGGACCATCAGCGCCCAGCCAAACGCAAAAATGGCGATCGGCAACAGAGCCCAGGACACGTGCACAGGCAGCAGCAGGTTGGCGATCAGGTTGAGAACGGATACGGTGAGCATCACCAGGAAGCCATGCCGTATCTGCCGTTTGGGAGGAATGCGGCCCGCCATGCGTCCGCTGACCCAGGCGCCGCCCATGATCCCCGAGATCGTCAACACGAAGAACCAGAAGAACTGCGTGGGTGCCAATGCGAGGTGATTTCCGAGAAATGCCGGGGCCGCCAGCACATACAGAAACATGCCATTGAACGGCACACCGCTGGCCAGCGCCAGCAGCAAGAATCGGGGACTTGAACCGAGTTGCCAGTAGCCGCGCATGAGATGCGGAACATTGAAGGGCTGGCGGTGGTCTGCGTGCAGGGTTTCGGGAAGTAGCCGGTAGTTGGCGGCCCACAGTGCGATGCCGATCGCTGTGAGAAACCAGAAAATGCTGTGCCAGCCCGTATGCACATACAACCAGCCGCCAATGATGGGAGCCACGGCCGGAGCCACGCCGAAATAGATGGTGACCTGGCTCATCACCTTTTGCGCCTGGGCGGGGGGGAACATGTCCCGGATCACCGCGCGGGACACCACGATTCCGGCACCCGTGGAGAGCCCCTGCAATGCGCGAAACAGAACCAGCTGGCCGATGTCCTGGGCCAGAGCGCATCCCGCTGACGCGACCGTGAACATGGCAATGCCCCAGAGCACCACGGGCCGCCTGCCAAAACTGTCGGCCAGGGCGCCGTGGAACAGGTTCATGAAAGCGAAGCCGAACAGATAGGCCGACAGCGTTTGCTGCATCTCGACCGGTGTGGCACCCAGCGCTGTGGCGATGCCCGAGAAGGCGGGCAGATATGTGTCGATCGAGAACGGGCCCAGCATCCCCAGCAAGGCCAGCAAAACGGCGAGAGCCCAGCGGGGGGCGCGCCAGAGTTCGTGGGCTTGGGGATGCATGTGCGTTGGGGTGCGAAGCGCTTGGAGGCCCAGAAACACAAAAGGACTTGGCTTTGAAGCCAAGTCCTTGATGAAGTGGTGGGTCCTGAGTGACTCGAACACTCGACCTACGGATTAAGAGTCCGCTGCTCTACCAACTGAGCTAAGAACCCACTTTTGAAACCGTTTCTGCGGTGCAGCAGAGACTCGAATTATGCACTAATTTTTTACTGCTTCGCAAGCAGGGTGTGAAAAATTTTTGGCTTTCAGCATCACTGCATGGCATTGCGGCTGGCCAGTTCGACGAACAGGCCACTGTGATCGAGCTCGCCCAGGCCGTGCTCCACGCCCTGGGCGTACAGGGATTCAAAGAGGGCGGTCACGGGCGCGTCAAAGCCGATTTCCTGGGCGGTGGTCAGGGCGTTGCGCATGTCCTTGAGCTGCACGTTCATGCGGCCGCGGGGCGCAAAGTCGCGCTCCACCATGCGCTGGCCGTGCAGCTGCAGGATCCGGCTGTCGGCAAAGCCGCCGGCAATGGCTTCGCGCACCTTGGCCATGTCGGCACCGCCCTTGGCTGCGAACAGCAATGCCTCGGCCACGGCGCCGATGGTGATGCCGACGATCATCTGGTTGGCCAGCTTGGCGAGCTGCCCCGCGCCATGGGGGCCCACATGGGTAGGGCGGCCCAGTGCCATGAAAACGGGCAGGGCACGCTGGTAGTCGGCCGCCTTGCCGCCCACCATGATGGCCAGCGATCCGGCCTCGGCGCCTACGGTGCCGCCCGATACGGGGGCATCCAGATGCGCGACCCCCAGCTCACCCAGTCGCGATGCATGGTCACGTGCCTCGCGCGGCTGGATCGATGCCATGTCAATGAACAGGCTGCCCTTGCGCATGGCCGCTGCGGTCCCCTGGGCGAACAGCACCTCAGCGACCACCGGGCCGTTTTCCAGCATGCTGATGGTGATGTCGGCCTGGCGCACGGCATCGGCGGCCTGGCCGTGCACGGTAGCGCCTGCGGCGGCCAGCGGTTCGGCCTTGGCGCGCGTGCGGTTCCAGACATGAACCTGGTGCCCGGCCTCGCACAGGCGGCGGGCCATCGGCAGGCCCATCATGCCGATACCCAGCACGGCAATCTGGAGGGGAGAGGTGGCGGTCATGGGGACTTCCTTGGCGAAGATGGACGGTCTTTTCGCCATCATGGTCTTTTTCGGGGGGGCTCCCTGTCACCGAGCTTGCAGCGCAATGCACTTCCCGGGATGATGTGTTTATACCCAAGCAGGTGGAATGAGGAGAAAACGATGACACAACCCCTGTACGACCCGGTGTGGTTGGAGCGCATGTACAACAACCGTGCCCTGGTGCCCGACCATATGGGCTACTTTGACCGTTGGGCGCATGCGTCGGAGCAGGCCCGCGCCAGCCAGGCCTGCAGCCTGGATGTGCCGTATGGCGAGGGCGAGGGGGAGCGACTCGATATTTTTCCGGCCAGCAGCGCCCGGGCGGGGGGCGTACCGGTGATGGTTTTCATCCACGGCGGATATTGGCGCTCTCTGGACAAGTCCGGACACTCGTTTGTGGCGCCCGCCTTTGCCCAGGCGGGGGTCTGCGTTGTGGTGGTCAATTACGCCCTGTGCCCCGGCACGCCGCAGGCGCCGGTCACGATCCCGCATATCGTGCGGCAGATGGAAAAAGCCCTGGCCTGGGTGGCGCGCCATATCGCCCACCATGGAGGCAACCCCCAATGCATCACGGCAGTGGGGCACTCAGCGGGTGGTTTGCTGGCGGCGCTGTTGCTCACCAGCGTCTGGCCACTGATCGGCGCTGACCTTCTCGACGGGCTGGTGCGAAGTGCATTGTCGGTCTCGGGTGTGCACGATCTGGAGCCGGTGATGCACACCCCGTTCCTCCAGGAGAGCCTGCACCTGACCGAGCAGCAGGTGTTGCAGTGCAGCCCGGCGCGGCTGCTGGAGCCGCCGTCGGGACAGCTGCATTGCGCGGTAGGGGGCGATGAGAGCCCCGAGTTCCTGCGTCAGAACCGGCTGGTGCAGGAGGCCTGGGGCTCGCACACGGTGCCCCGCTGCCAGGTGCTGGAGGGGCTGAACCACTTCAGCATCCTCGACACCCTGGCGCAGCCGGGCAAGGACCTGCACCACATGGCGCTGAACCTGCTGCGCGCATGAGCTGAGGACAACCCCCTGTGGCGCTGGTGGCCCTTGCGCGGTGGCCGCTGACCCAGGCAGTGCGCTGGGCATGCTTTGGCGCCCGTCAGGTGAAAGCCGTATGACTACGCACCCGGCGCCCGACCTCACATCAGCAGGTGTTCGCCCGCGTTGTCGCCGCCCAGGATCACGTAGTTCACTTTGCGGATGTCCATGAGCTTCTTGCCGCCGGCGTAGCTGATGGAGCTTTGCACGTCCTGCTCCATCTCCACCAGGGTGTTGGCCAGCGGACCCTTGATGGGTTCGAGGATGCGTTTGCCTTCGACGTGTTTGTATTCGCCTTTGTTGAAGTCGCTGGCCGAGCCGTAGTACTCCTTGTAGAGCGCGCCATCCACTTCGACGGTCTGGCCGGGCGACTCTTCGTGGCCGGCAAACAGCGAACCGATCATCACCATGCTGGCGCCGAAGCGGATGCTTTTGGCGATGTCGCCGTGGCTGCGGATGCCGCCATCGGCAATGATGGGCCTGGTGGCCACACGTGCGCACCACTTGAGCGCCGACAGCTGCCAGCCGCCCGTGCCAAAGCCTGTCTTGAGCTTGGTGATGCACACCTTGCCCGGACCCACGCCGACCTTGGTGGCATCGGCGCCCCAGTTTTCCAGGTCGATGATGGCCTCGGGGGTGGCGACGTTGCCGGCAATCACGAAGGCCTTGGGCAGCTTTTCTTTCAGGTAACCGATCATGGCCTGCACGGTGTCGGCATGGCCGTGGGCGATGTCGATGGTGATGTATTCGGGGCACAGGCCCTCGGCCACGAGCTTGTCGACGGTGTCATAGTCGGGTTTTTTTACCCCCAGCGAGATCGAGGCGTAGCAACCCTTGGCGTGCATGTCGCGCACGAACTGAAGGTTGTCCAGGTCGAAGCGGTGCATGACGTAGAAGTAGCCGTTCTGCGCCATCCAGGTGCAGATCTTTTCGTCCACCACCGTCTTCATGTTGGCGGGCACCACGGGGATGCGGAAGCTCCGTCCGCCCAGTTCGACGCTGGCGTCACACTCCGAGCGGCTCTCCACGCGGCACTTGCGCGGCAGCAGCAGAACGTTGTCGTAGTCGAAGATTTCCATAAGATTCCAAGCTCCTGTGAAAGGTCGCGGCAGACGGATTTCTGCCGCGATGGGCGCTTGGCCTGGAGACCGGTCTTGTGGGCAGGGCCGTCAAGGCCGCATGCCGAACCCTGCGGTGCGCAGGCACAAAAAACCGGGCAGCAAGAAACTTGGGCCCGGTGATTGATTCTACGCGCCGATGCACCGGGCCGCATCACGCGGCTCCACTCACCGGCATACCGACTGCGCCGCCGCCACCACACGGCCCTGGTCGTCCTGCACCCAGCCCACCGCGCGCAGGCGCTCGGGCAGGGCCCCCTCGGGGATGCGCATGGGGCGCAGTTCAGACCCGGTGAAGCGCTCTTTTGTTGATAGCTTGTCGGGCTCTGTCCATGCGCCTTGGAGCATGTTTCTTACGATGTTTCTCGCCACCGGCGTGCCTTCTGCGCCTGGCGGCAGGGCCTCCACCAGCAGAAGGTGAAAGGTCCAGGTGTGCGGATGCTGCTTTGGGGAGGTGGCGGGGCTGAAGACCATGGTGGCGCCGACATAGTCGTTCACCGCCGGTCCGAGGCCCACCCGCAAACGCGCTTTGGGGTGCCTGTTCACCGGGGCCGTGTGCACGTCGGTGCCGGCCGGCGGGTGGCGGCCGAGTTCCGTCAGCCGTTCCATCGCATCGCGCAGGGCGGCGGCAGACAGCGGCGCCTCGTCGCCCTGCGTACCGGGAACCACCCAGTCCAGCACCAGCGCCGAGGGGCCGGGTGCAGGCGTGGCGGGGTCGCTCCAGCAGGCTTCGCAATCGGCGCTGATGAAGCGTTCAAACAGCGCCGCCGGAGGATGCGCGCCGCTGCTGCGGCAAGGGGCCTGCGCCAGTGCCAGCGGAGCGCTCAGCACCATCACGGTGGCCAATGCATGGGCAAGAGATTTCATGGCAGTGTGGCGGTGGGGTGGTGCAGGGCATGTTCTCACAAGCCTGAGCGCCCGTCCGGGAGCCGACAGGAGACCCCCCGGGAGTGGGGGCCTGCTGCACAATACCCGCGCAGGAGTAACTGAATGAATCCGTCATCGCTGATCGGTATCGTGGCCAGCTTCGTGCTGCTGGGCATCGTGATTTTCTTTGCGGCGGAAGACCCACGCCTGTATGTCGACTGGCCGGGCCTGGGCATCGTGCTGGGGGGTACGCTGGCCGCCACCTTCCTGAGCTATCCGCTGAAGGAAGTGCTGCGCGTCTTCGGACTGATTGCCACCGTGCTGCGCAACGAGCGCACCTATATCAAGAACGACATCGAGGAACTTGTCCGCATTTCCAAGCTGTGGATCAACGACGATCTGCATGCCGTCGAAAAGGCCCTGGAGAACGTCACCAACCCCTTTCTACGCACGGGGGTGCAACTGGTCATTGACCAGGCTCCCGAGGAAGACATTCTCGACCTGCTGCAGTGGCGCATCCTGCGGCTGCGCGCGCGCGAGGCGGCCGAGGCGCAGCTCTTTCGCGTGATGGCCAACTTCGCGCCCGCGTTCGGCATGATCGGCACGCTGGTGGGCCTGATCAACCTGATGGGCGTGCTGGGCGACGGCAACATGCAGATCATCGGCCAGCAGCTGGCCGTGGCGCTCATGACCACGTTCTACGGCATCCTGCTGGCCAACCTGCTGTTCAAGCCGGTGGCCGTCAAGCTCGAGCGCCGCACCGAGCAGCGCGTGGTGCTGATGAACATGGTGATGCAGGGCGTCTCAATGATGAGCGAGCGGCGCAGCCCGGCGCTGATGCGCGAGACGCTCAAATCGTTCATCGTGCAATTTGACGACGAGATTTTTGACGGGCGCAAGCCTGCTGCTGCAGCCAAGACGGCGGCGCCACGGCCTGGCAAAGGGAGCTGAAATGCAGGAGCCGACCCCGGCGCCGCAAGACGCACTGTCCGACAGCCCCGAAGCGCTGCGCAGGCTGGCCCGCCTGGGGGCGCTGGCGGCCCATGGCGGCCACCCCCGGCCCGCAAAGCGCCAGAACCATCCCGCCGGGCGCTTTGCCCGCTGGCACCTGGATCTGACGGCCGCCACCGAAGAGGATGGCTGGCTGCTCACCTACCTGGATGTGATCACGCTCATCCTGGTGATGATGGTGGTGATGCTCTCGTTTGCCGGCCCGGGCACCCGGGGCCTGCCGGAGCAGGCGCCGTCGCCGGTCGTGGCGGTGGGTGAACACTCCCCGCACGCCAGCATCGTGCCGCCGATCGCCCCGCCGGTGCCGCCGCCACCGGCCGAGCCCGAGAAAGACCCGCTCGCGGGGCTGCCGCTCGACCGTCTGGACAAGAACATCGAAGTCATCGTGAACCAGGGCAGCGTGAGCTTTCGCATCAGCAGCGAAATCCTGTTCGCCTCGGGCGAGGCCAGCCTCAGCGGGCCGGGGCTGGCCGTGCTGGGCCGTTTGGTGCCGGTGCTGGGCAGCGTGGCGCAGCACCGCATCGTCGTCGAAGGGCATACCGACAACGTGCCCATCCAGACCGAACGTTTCCCTTCCAACTGGGAACTCTCCACCGGCCGCGCGGCCAGCGTGGTGCGCTACCTGCAGAGCCAGGGCATCGACCCGGCCCGCATGCGGGCCACCGGCTTTGCCGACACCCGGCCCCTGGCGCCCAACGACACGCCGCAGGGCCGGGCGCAGAACCGGCATGTGGAAGTGATCCTCGAAGCGCCGAAGTAGAGGCTCCACCGCGCTTTCAGGGGCCGGGCTTCCTACAATCGTCCCATGTCCGAATCTCCCATGCTCCAATCGCTCAACCCCGAGCAGCTCGCTGCCGTCACCCTGCCTGCGGGCCATGCGCTCATCCTGGCCGGCGCCGGTTCGGGCAAGACGCGCGTGCTCACCACGCGCATCGCCTGGCTGCTCTCGACCGGCCAGGCCACGCCCGGCGGCATCCTGGCCGTCACCTTCACCAACAAGGCCGCCAAGGAGATGGTGGCGCGGCTGTCCACCATGCTGCCGGTGAACGTGCGCGGCATGTGGATCGGCACCTTTCATGGCCTGTGCAACCGTCTGCTGCGCGCGCACCACAAGGCGGCGGGCCTGGCGCAGACCTTCCAGATCCTGGACACGCAGGACCAGCTCTCGGCCATCAAGCGCCTGTGCAAGCAGCACAACGTGGACGACGAGCGCTTTCCGCCCAAGCAATTGCAGTATTTCATTGCCGGTTGCAAGGAAGAGGGCCTGCGCCCGCGCGACGTGCAGGGGCAAGACCCGGATACGCGCAAGAAGGTCGAGATCTACCAGCTCTACGAAGACCAGTGCCAGCGCGAGGGCGTGGTTGATTTCGGCGAGCTGATGCTGCGCAGCTACGAACTGCTGCGCGACAACGACCCCATCCGCGCGCACTACCAGCGGCGCTTCGCGCACATCCTGGTGGACGAGTTCCAGGACACCAACCGCCTGCAATACCTGTGGCTCAAGCAGCTCGCGGGTGACGAGGTGAACGGCCGCTTCGAGGCGCACGGCAGCGTGATCGCCGTGGGCGATGACGACCAGAGCATCTACGCCTTTCGCGGTGCGCGCGTGGGCAACATGCAGGACTTCGTGCGTGAGTTCGACGTGCAGCAGCAGATCAAGCTGGAGCAGAACTACCGCAGCTACAGCAACATCCTCGACTCGGCCAACCACCTCATCAGCCACAACACCCGGCGCCTGGGCAAGAACCTGCGCACCACCCAGGGTGCAGGCGAGCCGGTGCGCGTGTACGAGGCCGCGAGCGACTTCGCCGAAGCGCAATGGATGGTGGACGAGATCAAGCAGTTGGTGAAGAACGACGGTTTCGAGCGCAAGGAGATCGCCGTGCTCTACCGCAGCAACGCGCAGAGCCGCGTGATCGAAACCGCGCTGTTCAACGCCGCCGTGCCCTACCGCGTGTACGGCGGCCTGCGCTTTTTTGAGCGCGCCGAGATCAAGCATGCGCTGGCCTACCTGCGCCTGCTGGAGAACCCGCACGACGACACCAGCTTCACCCGCGTGGTCAACTTCCCGCCGCGCGGCATCGGCGCGCGCAGCATCGAGGTGCTGCAGGACGCCGCCCGCGCCTCGGGCTGCTCGCTGCACGATGCCGTCAGCGCCGTGCCCGGCAAGGCGGGCGCCAACCTGGGCGCGTTCGTGGCCATGGTCGATGTGCTGCGCGAGCAGACGCAGGGCCTGAACCTGCGCCGCATCATCGAGCAGATGCTCGACGCCAGCGGCCTGATCGAACACTTCCGTACCGAAAAGGAAGGCCAGGACCGCATCGAGAACCTGGAAGAACTCGTCAACGCTGCCGAGAGCTTCGTCACGCAGGAGGGTTTCGGCCGCGACGCCGTGGCCTTGCCGCTGGACGAACACGGCAGCCCCCTCACGCAAAGCCCCGCCAGCCAGGGCCTGGACCCGGATGCGCCCATGGCCCCGGCCGTGCCCGGCATTCTGGACGCCGACACCGGCGAAACTCTCTCGCCCCTGGCTGCCTTCCTGACCCACGCCGCACTCGAAGCCGGCGATAACCAGGCCCAGGCCGGGCAGGACGCCGTGCAACTGATGACCGTGCACGCCTCCAAGGGACTGGAGTTTGACGCGGTGTTCATCGGTGGCATCGAAGAGGGCCTGTTCCCGCACGAAAATGCCATGAGCGACCAGGGTGGCCTGGAGGAAGAACGCCGCCTGATGTACGTAGCCATCACCCGGGCGCGCAAGCGCCTGTACCTGAGCCACTCGCAGACGCGCATGCTGCACGGCCAGACGCGCTACAACCTCAAGAGCCGCTTCTTCGACGAACTGCCCGAGAGTGCCCTCAAGTGGATCACGCCCAAGCAACAGGGCTTTGGTTCTTTTGCTCCTAATATGGGAGCTGTAGGCGCTTACCCATCAAGCACTAGAGGCCAATTTGGCTTCAAATCCGAAACCTTCGCCAGCCCGCCCGTGCCGGTGCAGAAAACACCGCCCGCGCACGGCCTGCGCGTGGGCCTGGCGGTGTTCCACAACAAGTTTGGCGAAGGCAAGGTGCTGGCGCTCGAGGGCACGGGCGACGACGCGCGCGCCCAGGTCAGCTTTCCGCGCCACGGCACCAAGTGGCTGGCGCTGTCGGTGGCCAAGCTGACGGTGGTGGAATAGGGCGGGCGCAGTGTGGTTTGAGAGGAGAGAATGTGGATTGGAAGTTGCATTTATCCGATTGGACGATTCGATAATCCAAATTGGACGATTTCATAATCCATAATGGACGATACAATTTTCCAGATTGGACGCACCCATGGGCCTGATTGAACGGCACATTGCCGGGCCGGTCAGAACAGCGCTGCAAGACACGCCAGCGGTCTTGATCAATGGCCCGCGCCAAAGTGGCAAGACCACGCTGGTTCGACAGTTGGCCGGGGAAATGCGCTACTACACGCTGGACAATCCAACCACGTTGTCTGCGGCGCAAAGCGACCCTGTAGGCTTTGTCAACACGCTGGACCGGGCCGTCTTCGACGAAATTCAGCGAGCGCCCCAACTGATGCTGGCGCTCAAGATGTCCATCGACGAGGACCGTCGTCCCGGCCGCTTTCTGCTGACTGGCTCGGCCAACATCCTGGCTCTGCCGCAGATGGCCGACAGCCTGGCAGGTCGCATGGAAACCCATGCTCTCCTGCCGCTGTCCCAGGCTGAACTACAAAGCCGTGCCAACGATTTCCTGCACCACGCCCAAGTGCAAGACTGGCCCGCCCAGCAGGCACGCAGCGACGTGCTGCAAATGGCCCTGGCAGGGGGGTACCCCGAGATGCGCGCGCGCCCCACCCTGGCGCGGCGCCAGGCCTGGGCCAGGGCGTACATCGCCCACTTGGTTGAGCGCGACGTGCAGGACATTGCCCACATCGACCAGCTCGCGCAAATGCCCACGCTGCTGGCCGTGCTGGCAACCCAATGCGCCCAGTTGCTCAACTACACCCAGTTGGGGGCGCAACTGGGGCTGAACGGCAAAACCGCCGATCGCTATATCGGCATTCTGGAACGCCTGTTTCTGGTGGCGCGCCTGCCCGCCTGGAGTCGCAACGAGAACAGCCGCCTCATCAAAACCCCCAAGCTCCATTTTCTCGATGCAGGCCTGCAAGCCACCCTCACGCGTCTCACGCCCGACATGCTCATCACCCACCGCGAGCGCTGGGGCGCCACCCTGGAAACCTGGGTGTACGCCGAGTTGCGCAAGGCCTTGGCGCTCAGCGACGAGTCCTGGTACCTCTCGTACTACCGCGACAAAGACCAGGTGGAGGTGGACTTCGTGCTGGAGAACTCTCAGCGCCAGCTCATCGGTATCGAGGTCAAGGCCGCCGCCACCGTGCAGGCGCAAGACTTCAAGGGCCTGCGAAAGCTCAAGGCTCAGACGGGCACTGACTTCCTTACCGGCATCGTTCTTTACGACGGGGCACACGCCGTGCCCTTTGGCGAGGGGCTGTGGGCCGTGCCCCTTTCCGCACTCTGAACCCTCAGTGCCTGTTCAAAGAAGCACCACGCGCGTCGTTGCCCTTCTTGTCCTATACATAGGTATGGGCTGCGGCGTGCGCCTGATCCACTGGACTAGACCGTGACGGTTTCGAAGCCATGTGTACCCATGATCTTGAACCGCTTCTCAGGGTTACCGAGATATCGCTTGGAAACCCTGGCTACCTTGAAGGCAGAAATTCATGACCAAATGAGCGTTCTGCGCTTACATATAAAGCATTAGATGCTCCTAATTCGGTAGCGAAAGGCGGGGGTGCCTCACCCCCGCATGTACCCCGTGCGCTCTGCTAGCGTGCGCAGCAAGTGCTCGGCCGTCTCGCGCCCGCGCAGGCTGTCGGCCACGGTGATGGCCTGGCCGTTGCGCAGTTCCACCTGCACGCGGTAATACGTGGTGCTTCGGGTGCCTGCCTGGGCGGTGTAGCTTTCCTTCAGGCGCAGGCGGGCGATGTCCTGCGGGGGCACCTGGCGCCAGCGCAGCATCAGGCCCAGGATGCGGCGCTCGGTGCGCAGGCCGCGCGTGCCCAGGTCCACGCGCAAGCTGTTGGTGAGGCAAAACAGGGCATAGAGCAGCAGCGCGCCGCCCAGGGCACCGAAGACGATGGGGAAGAGCAGGGGTGCGCCCTTGGCACCGGCAAACAGCCCGATGCCCGCGAAGGCGCCGCCCGTCAGTGCCAGCGGCAGGTGTGTGCGCCACCCCCGGGCATAGGGCTGGTAGAGCCGCACCCCGCCCGCGATGGCCTCCAGGTCGCTGATTTCGTCGATCTGCGCTTCGCGCAGGGGCTGCAGGGCCGGGTGCTGGGCAGCGTCGGGAATGAGGTGGTGGGCGCTGGCGCCGGTGGCGTACACCGGCACGTCAAAGCTGCGGTCCAGGCCGAGGTCGGACCCGGTGCTTTCCACCCGCAGGCGCCAGGCGTGGTAGTCGTTCGCCGGGGCTTCGGAGGCGGGCAGGCCGCCCGGCACCGCGAAACGAAAGCGCAGCCGGCTGCCGCTGCCGTGCGGCTCCACCTGGGCCATGCCTTCGGTCTGCCACACGGTTTGCTCGCGTGCCTCGGTGCTGTTCTCGCCCGCCGAGCGGCTGCGGTAGTGCTGAATGCAGCGCAGGGTGACCAGAAAGCGCTGGTCGCCCTGCCAGGGCACGGTGGGCAGGTCCAGCGTGGCGCCGAAGTCGCCGCCAATGGCGCCGGGGAAGGGGTCCAGCACCAGGCGCAGGTCGCCAAAGCGGCGCGCATCGCGGGTGGCGCGCACGGCCCACGCCAGCAGGCCCAGGCCTGCGGCCACAAAGGCGCCCAGGGCGACGGTGGCGATGGTGTTGCCTTGGCGCAGATGCTGCGGCAGGCTGGCGGCAGTCACGGGCCAGGCAAAGAGGTTCCAGACGGTGGCGAAGCCCCAGGCCACCATGACTTCCAGCCGCTTGTTCGAGCGGATCTGGTTGTGCGCCCATTCGCGCCGCGCCAGCCAGGGGCTGGGGTCTGCGTTGCCGGACGGGGCGGTGGTCTCCGGGCGGCTGCGCCAGGTGAACACCAACAGGCCGATGCCTACAGCGCCGAACACCAGCACAAACACCATCTTGAAGGCGAGCAGCCCGCCACGCAGGCTGCGGTCGATCACCGCGTCAGACGGGTTGGCCGGGTCGGCCCAGGCGCGCTCCGTCTGGCCCCGGGCCAGGGCCTGCTCCAGCCGCGTGCCCAGGCGCTGCTGAAAGTCGCCAATGTTGTCGGCGCCTTCCGTGATGGCCACGCGCTGGCCTTCCACCACCCGGCCCGCCATCTCGAAGCGGTAGCGGGCCGAGACGCTGTAGCTGCGCGACTTGCCCGAATGCACGTTGAGCCGGGCAGACAGCAGGGTAGCTTCCACCGGCTGCCAGGATTGCATGCGCGTCCAGTCGTGCAGGGTGGGCAGCACGCTCAGCAGCAGCATGCCGATGCCTACTGCAGCGAAGGGCAGGGCGAACAGGGTGAGCAGCCAGCGGCCGGACTTGGCGGGAGCGGTGCTGCGCGGTGGTGTGCGGGGGGACATGCCGGTGCTGCGGGTCAGAAGACGGTGCGTTGGAGCGCTGATTCTGTAGGTACCCCGGGGCTGGCGCCAGACGGCTGTGGCGTGGGCGCTGCACGGTGGTGATGAACGCCATTCCGTTGAAATGACAAATGGGTCATCGGGCCCATAGGGTCTTACGCTGATAGCTATTAAAACAATAGCATTGCAGGGCTTTGACGGTTGCGCAGGGAAGGGCCGAAAGAGCGTGTCACGGTGCCGTCATGCACTCTTCATGGCACTGTCATGCCCGGTTCCTACGCTCAGCGGGTTAGCAACCACAACCCCACCGAGGACACCCATGACCCATCGCGGCGAGCCCACGCAGGCCATCGACTTCAACGACGAGAACTCCAACACGTCCGCCAACCCCACCTTTGAATCGGTCCTGGGCGCGCGCCTCTCGCGCCGGGGCTTGCTGCGTGGTGGCGTGGGCACCGTGGGCACGGCCGTGCTGGCCGGTTTTGGCGTGAGCGCTTGCGGTGGCAGCGACGACCCGGTGGTGCCGGCCGAGAAGCTGCTGGGCTTTGCCGCCGTGCCCAAGAGCCTGGCCGACGTGGTGAGCGTGCCTGCGGGCTACACCGCCAGCGTGCTGTTTGCGCTGGGCGACCCCCTGGCCGCAGGCGTGGCCGCCTACAAGAACGACGGCACCGACGGCGATTTCGACAAGCGCGCCGGCGACCACCATGACGGCATGGAATGGTTTGGCCTGGGCACCGACGGCAAGCGCAATGACAGCGCCACCGAGCGTGGCCTGCTGGCCATCAACCACGAAGCCACCACCGACGAGAAGCTGTCTTCGTTCTTCCTGCACGCCGATGGCGGCAAGTCCACGCTGCCCCGCCCCGCGGCGGAAGTGGACAAGGAAGTCGATATCCACGGCATCGCCGTGATCGAAGTGGCCAAGACGGCCGGCAAGTGGGGCTATGCGCCCAGCTCCGCGCTGAACTTCCGCCTCACGGCCCTGAGCCCGATCGAGATCGCCGGCCCGGCCCGTGGCCATGCGCAGATGATCACCAAGTACTCGCCCGACGGCACCCGGACCCGCGGCACGCTGAACAACTGCGGCACGGGCAAGACGCCCTGGGGCACCTTCCTGACCGGTGAAGAGAACTGGTTTGGCTACTTCACGCGCGGCGCTGCCGACGATGCCGCGCGCGGCAACGACAAGAGTGTGACCTCGCTCAAGCGCTACGGCCGCAACCAGGGCGCCGCATCGCGCCACGGCTGGGAAACCGGTGGTGCCGACGACAAGTACCAGCGCTGGAACAACAGCAAGACCGGTGCGTCGGCCAACGGAAGCGACGACTACCGCAACGAGATGAACGGCATGGGCTACATCGTCGAGATCGACCCCTATGACAAGACCCGCATGGCCAAGAAGCGCACCGCGCTGGGCCGCTTCGCGCACGAGAGCGCGGCCTTCGGCAAGGTCGAAGCAGGCAAGCCGCTGTCGGTGTACATGGGCGACGACTCGCGCGGTGAATACATCTACAAGTTTGTTTCCACCGCACTGTGGAGCGCTGCGGACGCCAACGCCGCCGACCGCATGGCCGTGGGCGACAAGTACCTCGACAGCGGCAAGCTCTACGTGGCCAAGTTCAACGCCGACGGCACCGGCACCTGGGTCGAGCTGTCGCTGGCCCATGCCGCCATCGCGGGCTACGCCGCCTACGGTTTTGCCGATGCCGCCGACATCGCCATCAACACCCGTCTGGCCGCCGACGCCGTGGGCGCCACCAAGATGGACCGCCCCGAGTGGAACGCCGTGAACCCCGCCAACGGCGAGATCTACTTCACGCTGACCAACAACAGCAACCGAAGCATCGACCCCACGGGCAGCCAGTACCTGCCCGACGCGGCCAACCCGCGCGCCTACACCGACATGAAGGGCGCCAGCAAGCAAAACGGCAACCCCAACGGCCACCTGGTGCGCATGAAGGAAGGCGCCACCGTGTCGGCTTTCACCTGGGACGTGTACCTGTTTGGCGCCGAGGCCGGTGCCGACAAGTCCCTGGTCAACATCTCTGCACTGACCGCCGACCAGGACTTCTCCAGCCCCGACGGCCTGGTGTTCAGCAAGGCCACCGGCATCTGCTGGATCCAGACCGACGACGGCGCCTACACCGATGTCACCAACTGCATGATGCTGGCCGCCATGCCCGGCAGCGTGGGCGATGGTGCCAAGAAGACGCTGAGCTACACCAAGGCCGACGGCAGCAAGCTGGACATCGTCACCCCCGTGGGCAAGGCCGTTACCGAGAGCACGCTCAAGCGCTTTCTGGTCGGCCCTAAGGGCAGCGAGATCACCGGTCTGGCCGAAACGCCCGACGGCAAGGCCATCTTTGTGAACATCCAGCACCCGGGCGAAGGCACGGCCATGGCCAACATTGGCGATGCCACCAAGTACCAGAGCCAGTGGCCTGCCAACGCCGGCTACGGCGCCGGCAAGCGCCCGCGTTCGGCCACGATCGTCATCACCAAGAACGACGGCGGCCGTATTGGTAGCTGAGTAGCCTGACCCGCGCTGCGCCTGCCTCGGGCAGGCGTGGCGCAGGTGCCCCCTCAACGCCCCTGCAGGCCTTCCGGCCCGTGGGGGCGTTGTCATTTGGGGCTGTAATGCGGTTCGGGGGCTGCCGGGGTGGGGGCGGCCCGGGCAGGTGCTGGCGGAGCCGCCGGGGTGGTGGGCGCCGGCGTCGGGCGATAGCGGTAGGGGCTGTATTGCTGGCCGCGACCGTCCTTGGGGCCCTTCACGCCGCTGATCTGCCAGGCGGTGCGCTGCTGCAGCAGCGCTGCGAGCATTTCCATCTCTTCGTCGGTGTGGTTGATGGCTTCGGCGGGGAACAGGGTGCGCCCATTGCGCGGGCTGGCCTCGGCCCAGTAGGACTGGTGGTAGCTCGATTCGCTGACCACCTTGTCGGTGCCCGCCGCAACGTCCACGGTGCCGTAGCAGTTGCAGAAATAGCTGCGGAAGTCCTGGGCCGCAAACACCTCGGCATACACCCCCGTGCCCCGGATGCCGGCCGTCATCGTGGGTGTGACGACCTGGCGGTCGGTGCCACGGCTCCACACGCTGGCCACCGCGCCCGAGAGCAGGCGCAGCAGCCGCACAGCGGTGGGGCCTTCGCCTTCCAGCACCAGGCGGGTGTTTTCGCGCACCAGAAAGGCGCTGTCACCCACGGTGAACACGGCGCTGGAGCCCGGGCCGGTCTCAATCCGGTCGCCTGCCCCCACGGTGTCCGCGCGGGTGATGCGCTGGCCATTGCGCAGAATGTCGCCACGCAGCTCCACCATGCGGCTCGGGGGCTGGGCCAGCGCGGCATGCCAGGCGCCCGCCGTGGTCCAGGCGGCAGCGGCCTGCACCAGATGGCGCCGCTGCAGGCCGGTGGCCGGGCGTTCAGTCGGGTTCGGCGGGAAGAGGGGGCGTGGCGTCGTCATCAGGGGCTTTCGCGCCGGGCTGTTCCGGGGGCTCGAAACAGTCGCGGAAGGTAAAGACGATCGAACTGAACATCATGGTGGCCATGATCATTGCCAGGCCCACCATGATGCCGCCCATGGCCGCCGGGGCGTTGCCCGGTGGCAGCACGCCCACCACGGCCAGCAGCCCGGACAACAGACTGACCAGCACGCCACCAATGGCAAACACCACCAGCCAGCCCAGCCCGTAGACGAGGAAGGCGCCAAAATTGCGCGCGCACGCCACGATGCTGAAGAACAGGCTTTTGACCGGCGGCACGCCATGCCAGTGCACCAGGCCCGGCGCATGCCAGAACAGCAGCGACAGCGGCAGGTACAGCACCATGGCGACCCACATGGCGAGCTGGAAGTCACTGTTTTCCACGGTCTCCTGGGTGAGCGGGGCGCCGCCCAGGTACACCTGCGCGAACTGGCCGCCGTCGAACAGGACCGAAAGGGCAATCACCCCCAGAAAACCGACCGCATACAGTGCGCCCAGCTGCAGCATGTGGTTCAGGCGCTGGCGGCCGGTGCGAAACGCCACCAGCAGCACGGCCGGTGTCGGAAACCGCCCTTGCACCGCCTCGGCCGAGGCCACCATCATGGCCAGCGTGGCCGAGGGCAGGAGCATGAGCGCCAGTGCCGGGCCGATCAGCGGCAAGACAGACACCAGCGACATGGCCGCCATGGTCATGAAGAACAGCGCCGCCATGGCCAGGGGCTGGCGCCGGAAGACGAAGATGCCGCTGCGCACCCAGGTGATGCCGGTGCGGGGGGGGACGATGCGTAGTTTCATGTAGGCGCCTATGGTAAGGGCTCATTCGGAAAAAACATGCACATTTGGCTCATCCGCTTTGGGCGCCCTGCATCGTTGCGAATCGCTTGTGTGGCAGAGCCACACGGCGCGCTTCACGCCTCGCATGGCATCCCAAACCGAATGGCCCAATGCACAGCTTTTTCCCGAACGAGCCCTAGGCGTCAGAGCGTGACAGGGTGCTCGGTGCGCTGGCGCAGCACGCGCTCGAAGTGCGTGGGGTCGTGCGGCGTGAGCATGGAGGCCTCGCGCGGCAGGTAAAAGTCCCACAGCCGCGAGATCCAGAAGCGCAGCGCGCCCGCACGTGCCATGGCGGGCAACAGTTCGCGCTCGGCCGCCGTCAGTGGCCGCACGGCCTGGTAGGCGCCCAGCATGGCGGCGGCGCGCTCGGCATCGTGGCGGCCGGTGGGCAGGTCGATGCACCAGTCGTTCAGGCACACGGCCAGGTCGAACAGAAAGGTGTCCACCCCGGCGAAATAGAAGTCGAAGAAGCCCGTGAGCTGCTCGCCCTCGAACATCACGTTGTCGCGGAACAGGTCGGCATGCACCGGGCCGCGCGGCAGCGCGGCGTAGGCCGGGCTGGCGGCGACATGGTTCTGGTAGGCCAGCTCGGCGCGCAACAGCGCAGCAGCGTCCGGGCCGATGTGCGGCAGCACCACGGGCACGGTCTCGTTCCACCAGGGCAGGCCGCGCAGGTTGGGCTGGTGGCGGTCGTAGTCGCGTCCGGCCAGGTGCATGCGCGCCAGCATGTCGCCCACGGCGGCGCAGTGCACCGCCTCGGGGGCCAACTGGCTGCGGCCCGCCAGGCGGTTGACCACGGCGGCCGGTTTGCCGCACACGGTGTGCAGGATGTCGCCAGCCTTGTCGGCGCGCGGGTCTGGCACGGGGATGCCCTTGTGCGCCAGGTGCTTCATCAGGTAGAGGTAGAAGGGCAGCTGTTCGGCCGTGAGGCGCTCGAACAGCGTGAGCACGTACTCACCCTCGTCGCAGGTGACGAAGTAGTTGGTGTTCTCGATGCCGCCCTCGATGCCACGCAGCGCGTGCAGCGTGCCCAGTTGCAGGCGGCGCAGCAATTCGCGCGCCTCGGTGTCGGAGACTTGTGTGAAAACGGCCATCGGTCTGAACGGAAAAAGGGCGGGATTACAGCAGGGGGCGGCACCCGCAGCAGCGGGGCGCAGGGAAAGGGGGGGTCAGAACTTCATCACATTCCACACACGGGCGCCCGTGGTGGACTCGGCGCCATTGCGCGCGCGGTTGCGCACGCCGTCGGAGGGCTGCAGCTCGTACTCAGGCAGGTTGCCCACCTTGGGCTGCACGGTGATGCTCTGCGTCTGGCCGCCCACGCGCAGCTCGTCCACGCGGCTGCCACCGTCTTCGACGCGGATGCGCTCGGTGCGCTGGTTCAGGCGGTCAGGTTGTTGCTCACTTTTGGATAGCTGCTCGCGCCCATCTGGCATGGCTTGAGTGGCATTTTGGTTGGTATTCTGGGCA
>Ga0156178_109_pt1 | contig 52224 bp, 44 predicted proteins | sample RifCSPlowO2_12_FD_107831 | JGI IMG/M metagenome (GOLD analysis project Ga0156178, IMG submission 107831) | Burkholderiales bacterium RIFCSPLOWO2_12_FULL_65_40 | reverse complement strand
GCCAAACAGCGCAGCGAGCCCACCAGTGACAAGCGTGGTGCCAAGGCAGATGAGCTGCACCTCACACCGCTGGAGCTCATCGACCGCATTGCCGCCCTGGTACCCCCACCACGCACCCACCGGCACCGCTACTTTGGTGTGCTGGCACCAAACTCGCCGCTGAGAGCGGCGGTAACGGCGCTGGCTCAGCCTGCTGCGTCGCAACCAGCCACGGTGGAGACTGCACAACCTGGCGCGGGCGTACCTGGGGTGGCGGCGCCGGGCAACGCGGCCACACCCACACCCGAACCTGAAGCACGCCCGAAGCGAGCGGCGCATTACTTGTGGGCGGTGCTGATTGCCCGCATCTACGAGGCATTTCCGCTGCTGTGCCCCATGTGCGGTGGGCAGATGCGCATCATTGCCTTCATCACCCACAGCGCCGAAATCCGCCACATCCTGAACCACATCGGGGTGGAGTCTGCCCCCCCGCACATCACCCCGGCACGCGGGCCACCGCTGTGGGAGGGCTGCGACGCGCCGGTGGATGATGGTGCGCAAGGCGAGCCGGATTGGTATCTGGCGGCACAACTTGCACCCGACTACGAGGTGGATCAGCGCGTCAATTGGTGACCCAGTGAAGCGGCGGTATCAATCGCTGCGAGGAGCAGCTGCGTGCGCGCCAGTCCCAAATGCATATTGCTTCCCAAGCTCTCGCCATTGAGCGGCAAGCGAGCGCTCAATCTGCCTTGGCCGAACGTGTTTCGAGGCCCAAAACTCGTGCCATACTTGGCCTCATGCGGTTGAATTTCCTATCCGTTACTGCCTCCCAAGCTCTTGCCATTGAGCGGCAAGCGAGCGCTCAACCTTCCTTGGCCGAACGTGTTTCGAGGCCCAAAACTCGTGCCATACTTGGCCTCATGCGGTTGAATTTCCTATCCGTCGGTTGAATTTCCTATCCGTTTATAGACTCGCTCTACAAAGACAAAGGACTATGCCTGAACAATGTTGATAAGTTATTGAAAGCCGCACCAAGCCTTGACGGCACACCAATAATGAAATATTTATCAATTGTCGGAAAAGCTAACGACGACGGCGCAAAGGCAATGGCTAAAAGTGCCGCATGGGATGAAATAATCGCAAAATTGCAATCTATAAAATAGTCAGCAATTACAAATAAAAGCCCTTTCCTCCCGAAATCACCAACCATGCCGTGGCGATTCCTTAAATCAGCGTTCTACCTCTGCATAATCCTCGCCACCTCCTTTGGGCAAGCAGAGGACAACCAATACGCCTCGCCCGTCACCCAATTCTGAGGCGGCGCTGAACGCGGTGGCAATTTCGCCGTTACCCCCTTACGCCACCAGCCCAAACTTACCTGGGAATACAAAACCGGGAGTTGGGTTTTCACCTCTCCCACCTTGGCTAACGGCGTGCTGTATTTCGGCGGTATGGATGGCTATTTCTACGCACTCGACCCCGTTACCGGCAAGCTACGCTGGCGCAGGCGTATCGGCCCGCAGATTGCCTCTGGCCCTGCGGTATCCAATGGCTTGGTCGTGTTTGGTACGCTCGAAGGCGCCAAGGTCATGGCGCTGGATGCGGATTCCGGTGAGCTACGCTGGCAGTTTTACATTCCCGGAAAAATCCATAGCGCCCCGGCGGTCTTTGGCGATACCGTCATCATTACCACCATGAACGGCATCGTGCTCTCCCTGAGCCTTCGGGACGGGGCCGAGAAATGGCGCTATACCCCCGGAGGAATGATCACCAGTTCCCCCGCCGTGAGCCGGGATGGCGAAGTCGCCTTCTTCGATTTCTTGGGCAAGGTTTACCTGCTCAACGCGGCCACAGGGGAATTGATCTGGGAAGCCAATCTGAATTCAAGCGCCACCGGCGCCAGCCCCGTGTTTCGCAACCATCGCATCTTCGTCGGCGACCATCAGGGCAAGGTCCATGCGCTGGAGACCAAAACAGGCATCGAACTTTGGAGGACCGAAACCGGGGATTGGATACATGGCAACCTCGCCGCCGATCAACAGCGCGTGTATGCGGGCAACAAGCAAGGCAAAGTCGTCGCCCTAAATCAGGAGACTGGCGATGTGGCATGGGTTTTCCAGACCAACGGTGAAATCTACGCCGCGCCATCCCTCGCCAATGGGGTTCTCTATGTTGCCAGCGTGGATGGGTTCATCTACGCACTCGATAGCGAAAATGGCCGTGAGCTATGGCGATTTACCCTTGGAAAAACCGAGCGTGCGGCCAAGTTCAAAACCCTGGAAGGATTCGGGTTTGGCGGTAGCGGAATGCAGTTTTTGAAGCGACTCAAGAGGGAGACGGTCTTTACGTCTCCAGTGCCGGGCGATGAGGCGGTGTTTGTTGGGACGTTGAATAAAAGCTTGTATCGGATTGGTCGAGAAAGATAAAGACCTCTGGCACCGTATACGCATTGAAAAAAAGGGAGTCGGCATGAAAATATTATGGTTTGTGGCCTTGATGGCAATTTTTATTACCTCCATAGCAAATGCTGATGAGTCCAAACACACTGCCGCTGAAAGCATAGAACAGGCATGGCTCAGCTCTCCTGAATACCGTCAATTCGAGAAATTTGGAGGAGAAAAATCTCAAGAAGCCTTAAGCATCAAAGAAAAGACCGTCAGGAAAATTGCGTTGCAAAGGTTGGAACCGTTTATCAATGGTTTTGATGAACGAATCAGAGATCGAAGCCGTGAAAAAATCAACGCGTACCCAGCCACCATTTTAGTCATACTCTCATTACTTTACGAAGAGGCAATCCCTTTAATTAAAGATCGATCCCAAAGAAACATGAATTTATTTAATGGCACGGTTATTACTTACATAGACCAATTTTACAATGGCACGGGAAAGGCAGAGGATTCTGGGAAGTTACTAATAAAACGACTTCCTGAGTTAAAGGAAACAGAGTTTGAGAAATTGCTTTTGGAACTTGGAAAAAATAAAGATACGATCGCGATTAACATGACCGCAATCAGCGAATGGGAAAAAATAATAAAAAAATTACAGGCATTGCCTTAAAGTTATTTAGTGCCGATTGTTATTAAAATACCATTCACATCATTCCATTACACACAACTCTGACGTGATTGGTGAAGCAAGCGCATATGTTCCGCACCCTCGACAAAGTCTCTGACCCGGACGAAGCCCAGCCAGAGAGTTTTCACGCCGGGTTCGCCATCATGCTTGCGGCCGAGGAACCCGCCGAGCATGGCGATCTGGCGAATTACCTCGCGCAAGGTTGGCGGTTTGGCCGGTGGTTTCTTCTTCGCCAGCAGGTAAGCCCCCTGCCACTCCGTTTCGGTGAAGAGTGCGCCGGCATCCATGTCTGGATGGGTACGTCCCAAACGGACCAGTCGTGCCAAACGCCAGGCAACGACCACATACACCGCCAACGCCAGTTCCAATTTGGCTACGCTGCCCAACTGCAAGGCCTCCACCCGGCAACCGAGCCGTATTGAGCCGTGGCCGCTCCAAGGTCACCAGCGTTTCCCAATGTATCGCTTATCCAGAAAGCGCTGGCAGCTATCAATTTAAAAGCATCAACGCCTGAACTTGCCGTTGGCCGCGACAATGGACAGGTCGGCGTACTCTAGTCCCGAATGCCGGGCCGGGGTGTACTCCAGCGCCAGACCACCCAGGTCGTAGCGCCCCAGGGTGTCCAGCGCCTGGTGCAGGCTGGCCCGTGTGATGCGGGGCGCCGCGCGGCGCAGGCCTTCGACCAGTACCTTGGCGGCGGCGAAGCCTTCCAGCATGGCCGGGCTCACATCGTCCAGCTCATCCCCAGCGTGGCCTACACCGACCCCGAAGTCGCCTGGGTCGGCCTGACCGAAGACCAGGCCAAGGCCCAGGGCATCAAGGTACGGAGGGGCCTGTTCCCCTGGACGGCAAGTGGTCGCGCCATTGCCAATGGCCGCGACGAAGGCGTCACCAAGCTGCTGTTCGACGACAGCCCCGAGGCGCACGGCCACGGCAAGATCCTCGGCGGCGGCATGGTCGGCACCCATGCCGGCGACATGATCGGCGAGATCGCCCTGGCCATCGAGATGGGCGCCGACGCCGTGGACATCGGCAAGACCATCCATCCGCATCCAACCCTCGGTGAATCCATTGGCATGGCGGCGGAAGTGGCGCATGGCTCCTGCACCGACGTGCCCCCGGCACGCAAGTAAGCCGAGGCAACACCAACGGCACCGAGCGCCGCCATGGCAGCAGTCAAGAAGTTCCCCCAGGCCCCCGCCCACCCCGAGCGGGTGTGCTGGGGCTGCGACCTGTACTGCCCGGCCAAGGACATGCGCTGCGGCAATGGCTCGGACCGGACGCAGCACCCGGCGGAGCTGTTTGGGGACGACTGGGAAACCTGGGGCATGCCGGACGAGGGCGAGCCCCAGGCGCCCGCCAGCACCCCCCACGTCGGCACGCCCGGCGCTTGACGCACCACGGCTCCTATTCCGGCCGCGCAGCCTCACCAGGGTTGCGCGGCAGTGTTATTTCAGCGCTACCGCGGTGTCTGCCAGTGTTTGCGGCGGCGCGGGTGGCGCTTTTGCGGCACAGTGGGTCCGCGTTGTCCTGAGGGACTTGGCTTCGCGCGCTGTGCCTTGCTGCCCCAGCGGGATACAGTAAGTGGCCCAAGCGCCTCGGATGCCCTCGCAGCCACTTGCAGTCAGGAGACACCATGTCCCAGCTTCGCGTCGAAAGCTTCACGATTTCTCTGGATGGCTTCGGTGCCGGCCCACACCAGAGCATCGACCAGCCGCTCGGGCTGGGTGGCACGGCGCTGCATGGCTGGGCCTTTGCCACGCGGACGTTCCAGAAAGCGGTGTTCGGTGGCGAGGGCGGGGCGACGGAGGGTGTCGATGAAGACTTGGCCGCGCGGGGCTTTCGGAACGTCGGTGCCTGGATTCTGGGCCGGAACATGTTCGGCCCGGTGCGCGGACCCTGGCCGGACCAGAGCTGGCGGGGCTGGTGGGGCGAGAACCCGGTGTACCAGGTCCCCGTCTTCGTGCTCACCCACCATGCGCGCGCACCGCTGGTGATGGAGGGCGGGACGACCTTCCATTTCGTGACGGACGGCATTGCCAGCGCGCTGGCGCAAGCCCGGGCGGCCGCCGGGGGCAAGGACGTAAGACTGGGCGGTGGCGTCCAGACCATCCAGCAGTACCTGCGCGAGCGCCTGGTGGATGAAATGCACATCGCTATCGCCCCCGTCCTGCTGGGCTCGGGGGAGCGCTTGTTTGACGGCGTCGATCTGCCGGCCCTGGGGTACGCCTGCACGCAGCACGTGGCGTCGCCCCTGGCGACGCATGTGGTTTTTACCCGGAAGTGAGGCCAAAGGCCGTCTGCCCGGCCATCTCCGTCACTTCTTCACCAGTTCCGCGATGAGCTGCCACTCCGGTTCCTCCACCGGCGTGATCGACAGCCGGTTGCCCCGCTGCAGCACGCGCATGCCCGTCAGTTCGGGGTGTCCGCGCAGTTCGGCCAGGCTGATGCACCGGGTCTTGCGCAGGGCCTGCACGTCCAGCAGCAGCCAGCGCGGCTGCCCGGGGCTGGATTTCGGGTCGAAATAGGGCGAGGCGGGGTCGAACTGCGTGGGGTCGGGGCGCGTGCCCGAGGCGACGCGGGCGATGCCCACGATGCCCGGTTCCGGGCAGCTAGAGTGGTAGAACAGCACGCCATCGCCCACCTGCATGCCGTCGCGCATGAAGTTGCGCGCCTGGTAGTTGCGCACGCCGGTCCAGGGCACGGTGGCGTCGGGCGCGGCCAGGGCGTCGTCGATGGAGCATTCGGTGGGCTCGGACTTCATGAGCCAATAGCGCGGGGCTGGGATGGTCATGGTGGCATTCTGGCAAAGATGGGAGCTGGGGTGCACACAAGGGAGTTGATTGCGTGCAGGGCCCTTGGCCTGGAAGGCATTCGCTCGCTGGCGCGAGGTATTCCGGTGTAGGCTAGCAATATGCAAGCACAAAAGACATCCACTGCACCCGTTTCACCCGTTCCGGTGCCGGACGGCAATGGCACACCGGTCTCCCAGCTGGCCTTGCGCCGCGTCGCCATCGACACTTGGCATGAGAACGTGGCCTATCTGCACCGCGACTGCGCTGTGTACCGCGCCGAGGGCTTTCAGGCGCTGTCCAAGATCGAGGTGCGCGCCAACGGGCGGCGCATCCTGGCCACGGTGAACGTCGTGGACGACCCGGCCATCGTTGGCTGCCATGAGCTGGGCCTGTCGGAAGACGCCTTTGCCCAGCTTGGGGTGAACAACGGCCATACGGTCGCCGTGGCGCAGGCCGAGCCGCCTGAGTCGATGGGCGCGCTGTTCCGCAAGATTGCGGGCGAACGCCTGGGACGCGATGATTTTCGTGCCATCGTGCGTGATATTGCAGGTCATCGCTATTCCAAGATCGAACTCACTGCCTTCGTTGTGGCCTGCAACCGCGACGAGCTCGATCGCGAGGAGGTGTTCTTCCTGTCCGACGCCATGGTTGCCACCGGCCAGCGGCTCGACTGGCACGAGCCCCTGGTGGTCGACAAGCACTGCATTGGCGGCATTCCGGGCAACCGCACCTCGATGCTGGTGGTGCCCATCGTGGCGGCGCACGGCATGCTGTGCCCCAAGACCTCCTCGCGCGCCATCACCTCGCCTGCGGGCACGGCCGACACCATGGAGGTGCTTGCCAACGTGGAGCTTCCGTTGGAGCAGTTGCAGAGCATCGTGCGTGAGCACCGGGGGTGCCTGGCCTGGGGCGGCACGGCGCAGCTCTCGCCCGCCGACGACGTGCTCATTTCCGTGGAGCGCCCGCTCTCCATCGACTCCCCGGGGCAAATGGTGGCGTCTATCCTGTCCAAGAAAATCGCCGCAGGCTCCACCCATCTCGTGCTGGACATTCCCATCGGGCCCACGGCCAAGGTGCGCTCCATGCCCGAGGCGCAGCGCCTGCGCCGCCTGTTTGAATATGTGGCGCACCGGCTGGGGCTGTCGCTGGATGTGGTCATCACCGACGGCCGTCAGCCCGTGGGCAATGGCATCGGCCCGGTGCTGGAGGCGCGCGACGTGATGCGCGTGCTGGAGAACGACCCGCGCGCCCCCAACGACCTGCGCCAGAAAGCCCTTCGCCTGGCCGGTCGCCTGATCGAGTGCGACCCCGACGTGCGCGGCGGCGACGGCTATGGCATTGCGCGCGACATCCTCGACTCGGGCCGTGCGCTGGCGCGCATGCAGGCCATCATCCAGGCCCAGGGCGACAAGGATTTTGACCACAACAACCCGCAGTTGGGCACCTTGAGCTTCGAGGTAAACGCTGCCGCCAGCGGCGTGGTGGCAGGCATTGACAACCTGCAGATTGCCCGCATCGCCCGCCTGGCCGGGGCGCCCAAGGTGCAGGGCGCGGGGGTGGACCTGCTGTGCAAGCTGGGCGATACGGTGGCGCAGGGGCAGCCGCTGTACCGCGTGCACGCCGGTTTTGCGGCCGACCTGGAGTTTGCGCGCCAGGCCTGTACGCACGCCACGGGCTACCGCATTGGCACGGCCGACGATGTACCCCGTGTTTTTGTGGAGTTCTGACCATGGCCACACCCACATCTGCTGCAGCCTGTCTGCTGTACTTTGATGACGAGCGCGATGCCGCGCAGAGCCTGTCCGCCGCTTGCGGCTTGAGCGCGCTGCCGGTGCAGCGCCACCGCTTTCCCGATGGCGAGTTGCGCCTGACCCTGCCTGTGGACACCTCGGGCCGCCTGCCCGAGCGCGCCGTGCTGCTGCGCAGCCTGCACCCACCGAACGACAAGCTCATCGAGCTGCTGCTGGTGGCCCGTGCTGCCCGCGGCCTGGGCGTGCGGCACCTCACGCTGGTGGCGCCGTACCTGGCCTACATGCGCCAGGACATCGCCTTTCACCCCGGCGAGGCGGTCAGCCAACGCATTGTCGGCCCCTTTCTGGCCGAATTGTTCGACGCCGTGGTCAGTGTGGACCCGCACCTGCACCGCGTGGCCACGCTGCAGGAGGCCGTGCCCGCCGCTCAGACCGTGGTGGTCAGTGGCGCTCCCCTGCTGGCCGACTGGATCGTGCGTCAGCGCCCGGGCGCGCTGCTGGTGGGGCCTGACGGCGAATCGGCCCAGTGGGTCGCCCAGGCTGCCAGCCGCCATGGCCTGGAGCACGCCGTGTGCACCAAAGAGCGCCATGGCGACCGCAGCGTCACCATCCACCTTCCATCGGTGAATGTGCAGGGCCGGGCCGTGGTGCTGCTGGACGACATGGCCAGCACCGGACATACCCTGGTTCAGGCCACGCGTTTGCTGAAGGCCGCAGGGGCCGCCTCGGTGGATGTCGCTGTCACGCATGCCCTGATCGATGCGGCATCGCTCGATACCCTTCACGCAGCCGGTGTGGGGCAGTTCTGGAGCACCGACTGCGTGGCCCACCCCACCAACGCCGTGGCCATGGCGCCCGCGCTGGCGCAGGCGCTGGAGACACTCGCACGGTAGCCCGTGGCTGAATGGTTCGGGCGTGCTGAACCTGGCCCCTGGCGCGGTATGCCTGCGGTGGGCGGCGTCATGCGCATGACAAAAAAAGAGCAAAAAATGCAGTGTTGGTGTTTTCCTCAGCCGCAGGGATGCAAATGTTAGGTAGAGTTGGACGGAATACCGAGAAGCAACCAGGAGAAATCAGATGAGCAAGAAAGTAGCGTATGTCACGGGCGGCATGGGGGGCATTGGCACTGCCATCTGCCAGCGTTTGCACAAAGAAGGCTTCACGGTCATTGCCGGCTGCGGTCCCACACGTGATTTCACGAAGTGGCTCGATGAGCAGAAGGCGCTGGGTTACACCTTTCACGCATCGGTGGGCAATGTGGGCGACTGGGATTCCACCGTCGAGGCCTTCACCAAGACCAAGGCCGAGCATGGCACGATCGATGTGCTGGTGAACAACGCCGGCATCACGCGCGACCGCATGTTCCTCAAGATGACCCGCGAGGACTGGGACCAGGTGATCGAGACCAACCTCAACAGCATGTTCAACGTCACCAAGCAGGTGGTGGCCGACATGGTGGAAAAGGGCTGGGGCCGCATCATCAACATCAGCTCGGTCAACGGCGAGAAGGGCCAGGCCGGCCAGACCAACTATTCGGCCGCCAAGGCCGGCATGCACGGCTTCAGCATGGCCTTGGCACAAGAACTGGCCACCAAGGGCGTGACGGTGAACACTGTGAGCCCGGGCTACATCGGCACCGACATGGTGAAATCCATCCGGCCCGACGTGCTGGAGAAAATCGTGGCCACCGTGCCCGTCAAGCGCCTGGGTGAACCCAGCGAGATCGCCTCCATCATTGCCTGGCTCGCCTCGGAAGAGGGCGGCTACGCCACGGGGGCTGACTTCTCGGTCAACGGCGGCCTGCACATGGGCTGATGGGTTGATGCAAACAAAAAACCCCGCTCAAAGCGGGGTTTTTGTTTGGGGCTGCTGCCAGCCCCGACTGTCCGGGACAGGTGGCTTCAGCAGCGAGCGGGTGCGCGCTTGCGGTCGCGTTCGTCGTCAGGCCAGGCGTTCAGGATAAAGGGGGTGTTCATATGGAAAAGCTCCGGTGATGGAACTTCAACGCCACGCATGGGCCGGGCGTTGACACCCCGAATGAAAAAAAATGCAACCCCGGCCGATGGCGGGGCTGCGCCGGGTGATGTCAGGCGCCCACGGCGCTGGCTTCCTCGATTTCGGCCGACAGGGCGAGCCAGCGCTCTTCCAGTTCTGCGGTGGCGTCGTTGGCCGCCTTCAGGCGCCGCCCGCAGTCGGCAATTTCATTGGGCGGCAGGGGCTGAGTCAGGCGCTCTTCGAGCCCGGCGCGTTCTTTCGACAATTCGGTCAGCCGGCGGTCAATCTGTTCCAACTCGTTCTTGAGGGGGCGCAGCCGCTGCGCCTGCTGCTGGCGAGCCTGGGCGTCGAGCTTGCGTTGTTCACGGGAGTCGCGAACGGGTGGCGTTGCTTCCGCGAGTTTTTCAGGCTTTTTTGGGCCTCCAGCGCCCTGTAGATAAGCGCTATCAGCTATTGATTCAGGAGCGCTCAGGGGCGACTCCGGCTGGGCAGGGGATAAAGCGGCCGCCGCCAAGGCCATTGTTTCCGCCGCGGCGTCGGTGCGGGCCTGCTCGCGCAGGCGCCGGGCCTCGTCCAGCAGGTAACGCTGGTAGTCGTCCAGGTCGCCGTCAAACGGCCCGATGGCGCCACGGCCCACCAGCCAGAACTCGTCGCACACAGCGCGCAGCAGGGCGCGGTCGTGGCTGACCAGCATCACGGTGCCTTCGAACTCGTTCAGCGCCATTGACAGCGCCTCGCGCGTGGCCAGGTCCAGGTGGTTGGTGGGTTCGTCCAGCAGCAGCAGGTTGGGGCGCTGCCAGACGATCATGGCCAGCACCAGGCGGGCCTTTTCGCCGCCGCTCATGCTGCCCACGGTCTGCTTGACCATGTCGCCGCTGAAATTGAAGGTGCCCAGGAAGTTGCGCAAGTCCTGCTCGCGGCCCGATTCGCGGGCATTGGGCCCCAGTTCCTTGGCCAGGCGGATCATGTGCTCCAGCGGGTTGTCCGACGGGCGCAGCACGTCCAGTTCCTGCTGGGCAAAGTAGCCGATCGACAGGCCCTTGCCTTCGGTGACGGTGCCGGCGAGGGGCTTCATGGCACGGGCAATGGTCTTGACCAGCGTCGATTTGCCCTGGCCGTTGGCCCCCAGAATGCCGATGCGCTGGCCCGCCAGCACGCTGCGGCTGACGTTGCGCAGGATGGTGGTCTCCACGCCGTCGTCGCTGCAATAGCCGAACGAGGCGTCGGTGATGGCCAGCATGGGGTTGGGCAGGTTGGTCGGCTCCTTGAACTCGAAGGTGAATTCGGCATCGGCCAGTACGGGGGCAATTTTCTCCATGCGGTCAAGCGCCTTCACGCGGCTTTGCGCCTGCTTGGCCTTGCTGGCCTTGGCCTTGAAGCGGTCGATGAACTTCTTCAGGTGGGCGATCTTTTCCTGCTGCTTGGAGAAGCTGGCTTGCTGCAGTTCGAGCTGCTGGGCGCGAAGGTCTTCGAACTTGCTGTAGTTGCCACCGTAGCGCGTGAGCTGGGCGTTGTCGATGTGCATGGTGACATCGGTCACCGCATCGAGAAATTCGCGGTCGTGGCTGATGACGATCATCGTGCCCTGGTAGCGCTTGAGCCAGGCCTCTAACCAGACCAGCGCGTCCAGGTCCAGGTGGTTGGTGGGCTCGTCGAGCAGCAGCAGATCGCTCGGGCACATCAGCGCGCGGGCCAGCTGCAGGCGCATGCGCCAGCCGCCCGAAAAGCTGTTGACCGGCTTGTCCAGTTCCGACACCTTGAACCCCAGACCCAGAATCAGCGCCTGGGCGCGCGGCACGGCGTCGTGGGCACCGGCGTCGTGCAGGTCGGTGTAGGCATGGGCAATGGCCATGCCGTCATCGTCCGCCTCGGCCTGCACCAGCTGGGCCTGCACTTCCATCAGGCGCGTGTCGCCCGCCACCACGAAATCGGTGGCCGGCTCCTCGGTTTCGGGCATGTTCTGCGCGACCTGCGCCATGCGCCACTGCGCCGGAATGTGGAAGTCGCCCCCGTCTTCGTGCAGGGAGCCGTTGAACAGTGCGAAAAGGCTCGATTTGCCCGCGCCATTGCGCCCCACCAGCCCGACATGTTCTCCGGGGTTGATGGTGGCGTTGACGCTGTTGAGCAGCACCTTGGCGCTTCGGCGCAAGGTGACGTTTTTGAGAGTGATCATTCAGGACAGGGAAAAACGGGAGAGGGCTTCGCGCGTGACCAGCAATACCTGGTCTTCCCCCGCGCTGGTGGGCAGCCAAAACACAGGCAATTGCGGAAAGGCCGCTTCAAAGTGCGGGCTTTCGTTGCCGATTTCGAGCACCAGCACGGCGTGTTCGGACATGCGGGCGGGGGCTTCGCGCAGCAGGCGGCGGATGAAGTCCATGCCGTCGCTGCCGCCGGCCAGGGCCAGTTCGGGCTCGGCGCGGTATTCGGGGGGCAGTGCGGCCATGCTCTGGGCGTTGACGTAGGGCGGGTTGCACAGGATCAGGTCCCACGGGCCGGGCAGGGTGGCCAGGCCGTCGCTCAACTGCAGGGCAATGCGGCCTTGCAGGCCATGCCGGTCGACGTTGATGCGGGCCACGGCCAGGGCGTCGGGGGAGATGTCGGCGCCAGTCACCTGCACTTCGGGCCAGGCCATGGCCGCCAGCACGGCCAGGCTGCCGTTGCCGGTGCACAGGTCCAGCACCTGGTGCGTGTCTTCGCCCAGAAAATCGTCAAAACCGCCGTCGGCGATGAGCTCTGCAATCAGGCTGCGCGGCACGATGGCGCGTTCGTCCACATAGAACGGTACGCCTTGCAGCCAGGCTTCGCGCGTGAGGTAGGCAGCGGGCTTGCGCGTGCTGATGCGTTCTTCAAAAAGTGTAGCTACCAGCGCTTGCTGGTCGTGCGCTACAGGCATATTTTGCTTGGAATCGAGAGCCTCGCCGAGCGGTGTGTCCAGCGGTAAACCCAGACGCCAGAGCACCAGCCATGCAGCTTCGTCGTGGGCGTTGGTGGTCCCATGGCCGAAGGACACACCTGCGGCCTCAAGCTGCTGCGCGCCGGAGGCAATCAGCGCACCCACAGTGTCGCCCGTCAGCGGCGGCAGGGGCGTTTCGGGGGCTGCGCTCATGCCGTGTGCGCAGCCGCCAGGGCCTGCGCATGGAGGTTTTCGAGCGTGCGGCGGTAGATGTTTTTCAGTGGCTCGATGTCGGCCACCGCAATATGCTCGTCGATCTTGTGGATGCTGGCGTTGGGCGGGCCCAGTTCGATCACCTGCGGGCACAGGGTGGCGATGAAGCGGCCGTCGCTGGTGCCGCCCGTGGTCGAGAGTTCGGCATTCAATCCGGTTTCATCGGCAATGGCCTGCTGCACAGCGTCCACCAGTTCGCCCGGGGTGGTCAGGAAGGGCTGGCCACCCAGGGTCCATTGCAACTCGTATTCGAGTTCGTGGCGGTCGAGCACGGCGTGCACGCGCTGCTTCAGGCCCTCGGCGGTGGATTCGGTGCAGAAGCGGAAGTTGAAGTCGATCACCACGTCGCCGGGAATGATGTTGCTCGCGCCCGTGCCACCGTGGATATTGCTCATCTGCCAGCTCGTGGGCTGGAAGAAGGCGTTGCCTTCGTCCCAGCGCATGGCCGTCAGTTCGGCCAGGGCGGGCACAGCCTGGTGGATGGGGTTGCGCGCCAGGTGCGGGTAGGCAATGTGGCCCTGGATGCCGCGCACCGTGAGCTTGCCGCTGAGCGTGCCGCGCCGGCCGTTCTTGATCATGTCGCCGGTCTTGTTCACCGCAGTGGGTTCGCCCACGATACAGTAGTCCAGCCGCTCGCCGCGCGCCTTGAGCTGTTCGACCACCACTTTGGTGCCATCGATCGAGGGGCCTTCCTCGTCGCTGGTGAGCAGGAAAGCGATGTTCAGCAGCGGCTCGGGCGTGGCAGCGAGGAATTCCTCCACGGCCACCACGAACGCGGCAATGGAGGTCTTCATGTCGCTGGCGCCGCGCCCATAGAGCTTTCCGTCGCGGTGCGTGGGCTTGAAAGGGTCGCTGCTCCACTGGCCTAGCGGCCCGGTGGGAACCACGTCGGTATGTCCGGCAAATGCTATTGATTTAATAGCTGATTGCGCTTGTTGAGTGGGCGTTGCAGTGCGTTTTGACCACAAGTTGCTGACGCGGAAGGACTCCGGACCGCTGTCCATCCCGGTGTTGACAAAGCCCAGGGCTTCCAGGCGCTGGGCGAGCAGTTTCAGGCAACCGGCATCGTTGGGGGTGACGGAGGGCAGGGCGATGAGCTGTTCGGCCAGTTGCAGGGTGCGTGACATGGGCAGGGAAAAATGGAAGGTCAGGTATCGGGCTTGATATCGAGCACGATTTCGGTGAACGAGGGGGTGTCGTCCTGGTTCTGGGTGTCGTGTGCGTCCTTGCTGGCCTGGGCAGCCTTGGCGGCCAGGGAGAAGTCGTTTTGCAGGCGCCACATGAGGTTGGTGGGCGAGTCGGCGTAGGCCAGGCCCTCCTTGCGGTCGATGCGGTTCTGCATGATGAGGCGCGCCAGATCCTCCTCGAAGGTCTGCGAGCCTTCGGCCATGGATTTTTCCATGGCTTCGCGCACGCCCGAGAAGTCGCCTTTCTCGATCAGCTCGGCCACCAGCTTGGTGTTGAGCATGACCTCGACGGCGGGCAGGCGCTCGCCAGCGGCCGTGCGCACCAGGCGCTGCGAGATGATGGACTTGAGCGCCGAGGCCAGGTCGCCCAGCATGGTGGGGCGCACTTCCACGGGGTAGAAGCTCAAAATCCGGTTGAGCGCCTGGTAGCTGTTGTTGGCGTGCAGGGTGGCCAGGCAAAGGTGGCCCGACTGGGCGTAGGCAATGGCGGCCGACATGGTTTCGCGGTCGCGGATTTCGCCGATCAGGATCACGTCGGGCGCCTGGCGCAGCGCATTCTTCAGCGCCACCTGCAACGACTGGGTGTCGCTCCCCACCTCGCGCTGGTTGACGATGGATTTCTTGTTCTTGAACTGGTACTCGACCGGGTCCTCGATGGTCAGGATGTGCCCGGTCTGCATGCTGTTGCGCCGGTCGATCATCGAGGCCAGCGAGGTGCTTTTGCCCGAGCCCGTGGCGCCCACCACCAGGATCAGCCCGCGCTTTTCCAGGATCAGGTCGCCCAGAATGGGCGGCAGGCTCAGGTCGGCCAGGTCGGGAATGACCTGGCTGATGAAGCGGATCACCACCGCATAGCTGCCGCGCTGGCGCATGGCGCTGACACGAAAGCGCCCCACGCCCGCGAGTGGCACGCCCATGTTCAGCTCACCGGTTTCTTCCAGCTCCTCGATGCGGTCGGGCGGGACGATTTCCGAGAGCAGATTGCGGGTGGCGTCCGGCGGCAGGATCTGGTTGTTGATCGGCACGCATTCGCCGTTGATCTTGATCAGCGCCGGTGCGTTGGCCGACAGGTAGACGTCCGAAGCCTTCTTTTCGGCCATCAGGCGCAGGATTCGCTCCATCGTGCTCATGGTGATCTCCCTCAGGTGGTATGGGTGCGGGCCTGCGCCGGGTGCGGGACTTCAGTCGCGCAGCAGGTCGTTGAGGCTGGTGGTCGAACGGGTCTTGGCGTCCACCTTCTTGACGATGATGGCGGCGTACATGTTGTACTTGCCGCCCTCTTTGGGCAAGCTGCCGCTGATGACCACCGAGCCGGCGGGCACGCGGCCGTAGCTGATCTCGCCGGTGGCGCGGTCATAGATCGGGGTGCTCTGGCCCAGGTACACGCCCATGCTGATGACGGAATTTTCTTCGACGATCACGCCTTCGACCACTTCGGAGCGCGCGCCAATGAAGCAGTTGTCTTCGATGATGGTGGGGTTCGCCTGCAGGGGTTCGAGCACACCGCCCAGGCCCACGCCGCCCGACAGGTGCACGTTCTTGCCCACCTGGGCGCAGCTGCCCACGGTGGCCCAGGTGTCGACCATGGTGCCTTCGTCCACATAGGCGCCGATGTTCACGTACGACGGCATCAGGATGGCACCCTTGGCAATGAAGCTGCCTCGGCGAGCCACGGCCGGGGGCACCACGCGCACGCCGGTGGCGGCCATCTCGTCGGCGCTGAGGTGGCCGAACTTGGTGGGCACCTTGTCGTAGAAGCTCAGGTCGCCGGCCTCGATGAGTTCGTTGTCCTTGAGGCGGAACGACAGCAGTACGGCCTTCTTGATCCACTGGTGCACGGTCCACTGGCCCACGGCTTCGCGCGTGGCAACGCGCAGCTTGCCGTTGTTGAGTTCAGCAATCACATGCTCGACGGCTTCGAGCACGTCCTTGGGCGCGCTGCTGGGCGAGAGGTTGGCACGGTTGTCCCATGCGGATTCGATGGTGCTCTGCAGGTTTTGGGTCATTGGATGGATGCGGTACGGGATTGAATGAATTGGACGATGCGCCGGGCGGCCTCCACACATTCGGAGGTTTCGGCCACCAGGGCCATGCGCACGCGCTGGGCACCGGGGTTGGCGCCCGCCACTTCGCGCGCCAGGTAACTGCCGGGCAGCACGGTGACATTGTATTGAGCCAGCAGGGCCTTGGCGAAATCGGCATCGCTCAGCCCCAGGTGCGCCGGCACACCCGCCCACAGGTAAAAGCCTGCGTCGGGCAGGCGTACGTCCATCACGGGTTCCAGCAACGGGGTCACCTGGGCGAACTTTTCGCGGTACAGGGCGCGGTTTTCCTCGACGTGCGTCTCGTCGCCCCAGGCGGCAATGCTGGCGTTCTGCACGGCCGGGCCCATGGCGCTGCCGTGGTAGGTGCGGTAGAGCAGGAACGATTGGACCAACGCCGCGTCACCCGCCACAAACCCGCTGCGCAGGCCCGGCACGTTGCTGCGCTTGGACAGGCTGGTGAAGGACAGCAGGCGCCGGAAGTCGCTGCGGCCCAGCTTGGCGGCGGCTTCCAGCCCGCCCAGGGGAGGGTCGCCCTGGAAGTAGATCTCGCTGTAGCACTCGTCCGAGGCGATCACGAAACCGTGGCGGTCGGACAGCGCGAACAGCTTTTCCCACTCGGCCAGCGGCATCACCGCGCCCGTGGGGTTGCCGGGCGAACAGACGAACAGCAGTTGCGTGCGCTGCCAGACCGCTTCGGGCACGCTGTCCCAGTCCACGGCAAAGTTGCGCGCCGGATCGCTGGGCGCGAAATACGGCGTGGCACCGGCCAGCAGGGTGGCGCCTTCGTAGATTTGATAGAAAGGGTTGGGGCAGACCACCACGGCGTCGCCCCGGGAGGGGTCGATCACGGTCTGGGCGAAGGCAAACAGCGCCTCGCGCGAGCCGTTGACGGGTAGGACCTGCGTCGCGGGGTTGAGTGCCAGTCCATAGCGGCGCTGCAGCCAGCCGGTGAAGGCTTCGCGCAGGCGAGGCTCGCCCGCCGTGGCCGGGTAATTGGCCAGACCATCCAGCCCGGCCACCAAGGCGTCCTTGATGAAGGAGGGCGTGGGGTGGCGGGGTTCGCCCATGCCCAGGCTGACGGGGCTGAAGGCCGCAGGCAAGGGCACGCCGGCAAAAAGCTGACGCAGCCGCTCGAACGGGTAGGGCTGCAGTTGGGAAAGCAGGGGATTCATGGGGCGCCATTATGGGCGATGGCATGGGATGCCGGATGGGTGCAAGGGTCGATTCAACACACGGAAAGGCTGGCAAGAATGGCTGTGTGTCAGTACAGTGAAAGAACAGTGTGAACACTATGGCGCAATAACACGCAGTGTCTCGTGGGTTCGTCTTCGTCCCATGGATGGTTGCAACCTGCCGCACAACGGCAGAGGAAACCTACAACAGTCAAGGAGGCCACGAAATGACCGAATCCCTACTTTTATCTCCGGGCGCTGCGTTGATGCGGCGTCTGCCCCTGTGGGGCAAGATGCTGATGCTGGGGGCGGTGGTGGTGGCCGCCATGTTGCTTCTGGCGGCTTTGGCCGGGCAGGGGGCTTCGGCGGCGATGGTCTGGGGCACGCTGGCACTGTGCGTGCTGCTGGCGGTTTACCTGCTGGCAGCCTTGTATGCCAGCCTGTCCTCGGATCTGGGGGCCTTGGCGCACGCCATGGACCAGACCGCCCGTGGCAACCTGGGCGTGCACGTCCAGTTGCGCGGTCGCGACGAACTGGCCGAGCTGGCCCAGCTGCTCGACCGCATGGTGCGCACGCTCTCGGGCATGGTGGCCAATATCCGCAGCAACGCCGCACTGGTGGCCCATGCCGGCCAAAGCATCGCGCAGGACAGCAGGGCTCTGGCCGAGCGCACCGAGCAGCAGGCGGCCAGCCTGGAGCAGACCGCCGCCAGCGTGGAGCAGTTGTCGTCCACCGTTCAGAACAATGCCCAGACCATCCAGGCCGCCGATCAGCAGGCCAGCAAGGTCAGCCAGGCGGCGGAGCAGGGAACGCAGGCCATGGCGCGTGCGGTGCAGTCGGTCGAGGCCATTCAGCAGGGCGCACGCCGCATGAATGAAATCATCGGCGTGATCGATGGCATTGCCTTCCAGACCAATATTCTGGCCCTGAACGCCGCCGTGGAGGCCGCCCGGGCCGGTGAGCAGGGGCGCGGGTTTGCCGTGGTGGCATCGGAGGTGCGCACGCTGGCGGGGCGCTCGGGCGAAGCGGCGCGCGAGATACGGGCCCTGATTGGTGCGTCGGTGCAGCAGGTGGAATCCAGTGCCGGGCTGATCCGCTCGGCAGGGGAAGGAATTTCTTCCATGGCCAGCGGAATCCGCAGCGTGGCGTCCACGATGTCGGCCATTGCCACGTCGGGGGCCGAGCAGAGCACCGGCCTGCAGGAGATCACCACCGCCGTGCGTCAGCTGGACCAGATCACCCAGCACAACGCGCAGATGGTGGAGCATGCCGTGCAGCAGGCCAATGCCCTGGAGGGCCGGGCCAGCACGCTGTCGAGTGCGGTGGAGTCCTTCCGGCTACAGCAAGGCACGGCCGATGAGGCCGTGGCGCTGGTTCAGCGGGCCGTGGCCATGCGGGCCGGCACCTCGCGCGACCAGTTCCTGCGCACCATCACCGACAAGAGCCAGCCGTTCCATGACCGGGACATGTATGTGTTTGCGCTCGACCGGGCGGGCACCTACCTGGCTTTTGGCGGCAACCCCGCCAAGGTAGGCACGCGGGTGCAGGACATTCCGGGCATTGCGGGCGACCAACTGGTGAACGACATCGTGGCCCAGGCCCAGCGCGGGCCGGGCTGGGTCGAGTACGACATCAACAATCCGGCCACCGGCACGGTGCAAACCAAGATGTCGTTTGTCCGCATGGTGGACGACGTGTATCTGGGTTGCGGGGTGTACAAGAACCTCGCTGCCCGCGCCTGATCCGAACGTCTTTTTAAGCGGGGCGGCGTGCCCGGGCCCGCGCCAGCGCGGCGGCAATGGCGGCCTGTTTGCCGTCGGTGGCGGGGGGCGGCTGTGGGTTGCCCTTCTCCGGGGGGGGTGAGGCGGCATCGCTGGCCTGACCGGCCAGGCGAGCATTTTCTTCCTGCGCCTCGCGCGCCAGCCGTTCCTGGTGCTGGCCGTAGCGCAAGCGAGCGTGCCGGGCCTCTTCAGGGCTCCATGCAGCCCAGCCGGTGGCCTGACCGCTGGCGTTCTCCAGGGCCATGCAATCGACCGGGCAGGCCGGAATGCACAGTTCGCAGCCCGTACAGTGCTGCTCCATCACGGTATGCATGAGCTTGTTGGCACCGACGATGGCATCGGTCGGGCAGGCCTTGATGCACAGGGTGCAGCCAATGCACCAGCTCTCGTCAATCACGACCACGCTGCGGGGGCCTTCGACGCCAAATCGCGGGTTGAGCGGGCGCACCGCCTGGCCGGTCAGCGCCGCCAGACGAGCGATCCCTTGGGCGCCGCCGGGCGGACACTGGTCAATGCCCGCCTCGCCGTCAGCGATGGCCTGGGCGTAGGCCGCGCAGTCGGCATAACCGCAGCGCGTGCATTGCGTCTGCGGCAGGGCGGCATCAATGCGTGCCGCCAGCCCCTCCAGTGCCTGCATGGGCGGTATCAGACGGCCTTGCTGGGCGAAGGACGCTTGCTTGGGGTCGCAGGTACCGGGGCCACCGGTGCCGGGGCTGCCGTGACGCTGGCGGTGACGCCCTGGGGCGGCACGGCTGGGGCCGCTGCAGCAGGGGCGGACTGAACGGCGGCCGGGGCCACCCAGCGGGTGGCGGGGGCGGGAGCCTTGGCCTGCGCCGGCTGAGGGGCCTTTGCGGGGGCCGGTGTGGCGGCCTTGATCACCTTGGCCGGCGCGGTTGTCGGGATGGCCACAGGTGCTGCGGCCTTCCTGGCCGGGCGCGGGGCGGCAGTTTTGGCCGCTACCGCAGCGGGTGCAGCCACCTTTGCGGCCGCCTTGGGGTGGGCCACCACCTTGCGGGAGGGGCTGACCGGGGCCGGGGTGGCCTTGGGCTTTGCAACGGCGAGCTGCTTCTGGGGCGTCAGGGCTTTTTCTGCCGGAGCTGCGGCGGTCGCTGGCGCCTTGGCCTGAGACTTCTGGTGTTCCAGAATGAAGGAGCGTACCAGTGGGTACACCTGTTCGCGCCAGCGGCGGCCACTGAAAATGCCGTAGTGGCCTGCGCCCTTGGCTTCGTGGTGGCGCTGTTCCTTGCCTGCCAGCCCGGTGCACAGGTCGTGGGCAGCACGCGTCTGACCGGCGCCGGAGATGTCGTCCAGCTCGCCTTCAATGGTCAGCAGAGCGCCCTGGGTGATGTCCTGGGGGCGCACGCGCTCGATTTTTCCTGCCGGGGAACGCACGTCCCAGGTGCCGTTGACCAGCTTGTACTCCTGAAACACCGTCCGGATGGTTTCGAGGTAGTAGTCGGCATCCATGTCGAGCACGGCGTTGTACTCGTCGTAGAACTTGCGGTGGGCTTCCGTGCTGATGTCGTCGGCCTTGATCAGGTTCTTGAAGTAGTCGTAGTGGTTGACTGCGTGGCGGTCGGGGTTCATGGCCACAAAACCGGCATGCTGCAGGAAGCCCGGGTACACACGGCGGCCCGCACCGGGGAAGTTGCCCGGCACACGGTAGATCACGTTGTTCTCGAACCACTCGAAGCTGCGTTCGTTGGCCAGGTTGTTCACGGCCGTGGGCGACTTGCGTGCGTCGATCGGGCCGCCCATCATGGTCATCGACAGCGGCGTGGTCTCGCCCCGGCTGGCCATCAGCGAAACAGCGGCCAGCACCGGCACCGTGGGCTGGCAGACGCTCATCACGTGGCAGTTGCCGTACTTCGCTTGCAGGTGGCGGATGAACTCCTGCACGTAGTTGACGTAGTCGTCCAGATGGAATTCACCCTCGGACAGCGGCACCAGCCGGGCGTTCTTCCAGTCGGTGATGTAGACCTTGTGGTCGCTCAGCATGGAGCGCACGGTGTCGCGCAGCAGCGTGGCGTAGTGGCCCGACAGGGGGGCGACGATCAGCACGACCGGCTGGGTCTTGAGATTCTCAAGGGTTTTCGGATCGTCAGAGAAACGCTTGAACCGGCGCAGCTCGCAGAAGGGCTTGTTGATCTCCACGCGCTCGTGAATGGCCACATCCACGTTGTTGACCGGCACGGTCTTGATGCCGAACTCCGGCTTTTCGTAGTCTTTGCCCAAGCGATAGACCAGGTCGTAGCCGGCCGCTATGCGCTGCGCCAAAGGAGTTTTCCGCAGCGGCGACGACGGATTGCTGTAAAGCTTGGATGCAGCCAGCGCAAAGTCTGCAAAAGGCTCCATGAAGGAACGCTGGGTTTCGTAGATCTGGTAAAGCATGGGCGGAATCCGAAATGTTGCAGTGCAATATAACAGCATTCGGTTACTCGCGGTGGCAGTGGTATTACCAATGCCCAGTCGCGCTGGCGACACAGGCATGCCGCGCCTTCAGCGATCGGTTTGAGAACTATTGCTATAAATAAAATAGCTAATAGCGCTTTATAGCATTGGCCTATACCGCTTTTTTGTCAGTATTTTTACCCGACACGGGTGCTGCTGGGGCCTGGGTTTGGAGCCAGGCCTCGAACGAGGTCCGTGACACTTTGCGCAGCGCATGGCCAAATAATTCCTTGTTACTCAGGTACAGGCAGTGGCGGATGACGGTGTACGGATTGAACTGGGCTGACGGGTTCTGTTCCTCGAAATACTGCTTGTAGCGCTTGACGATGCCTATCGTCTGTCGCATCAGGGTGTTGAAGCGGGCCCGGGTGATGTCGGAAGACCAGGCGTGGATGTCATCGACAAAGCTGTCCACCTTGTGCGGCTCGAACGCAAAATCCTTGAAGAAATGGTTGGCGATCTTGAGGAACGAGAATGCATTGAGTCCGCTGCCCTGGGCCGACTCGGGCGCGGCCGGCTGGGGGTCGGTATCGGTGATGGAGTCGTCGGGTTCATCCGGCGTCTTGAGCATTTCGGCTTCGGTTTCGTCGCGGATCTGGCGGAATTCGCGGTCGGCCAGCTCGAACAGGGCTGCCAGCACATTGATGCGCCGCTTGAGCGGACCCGGAATGGCCTTCTTGTATTTGATCTTGTGGTCCAGCACGCTCCAGGAGTCCTGCACGATCGTGCGGATCTGCAGTTCGATGGGCCACGCAGCCAGCACACTGTGCTCGGGCAGGGCGGCCTGCGCGGCATTGAGCCGCAAGTCCAGGTGCAGGCCCTTGTAGCCAAACGATGCCTCGGTGCCCTCCACATCCCGGACCTTGTCCGTCACGTCGATGACGTCGAACACGTTCTGGACCGCCTGCGCCACCTTTTCCAGTTCGTCTTCGTACAGGCAGACCACGCGGATGCCGATCAGGTCGCTGATGAAGGGACGTATCTCGTAAGGCGTGCCGTTCTCTTCCAGTCCCGCGCGGTACTTGCGTGAAAACTTGCGAATGCACTCATCGCGATCCTTCACGCGACCCTCCACCTTGGAGATGTCCAGCGTGCCGTCGTGCGTCAGCTGAGCGTCCACCAGGGCCACATAGGCATCGCAGACGGCCTGCATGGCGGATTGATGCTGGTCGTGAAACGACAGGAAACGGGATTGTTCCTGCTCGAAATCAAGCGAGGGCATGGGGTGCTTTCTGAAAAAACGCAGTGGTGTGGCAATGCCTGCGGGTATACCGCAAATGCGCAATGTTTCCATGGTGCCAGCAATTCTTCATCGCCAAATCGCTGCGCACTGTCCATAATGGTGTCGCGCCGTGGGTGCCGTCGTCCTCGCCCCTTTCGGGAGTGGGGTGCAAGACTGGCCCTGCAGGCCGCTGTCTTTGCCTATGCCGACCCCATCCAGCCCCGAAACCCCCCAGACGCCTGTGGCACATGACCGGTGGCCGTTGCTGGCCGGATCGCTGCTGACGCTGTTGTTGCTCGGTTTCACGCTGCTGTACTGGTTGGGTGAAGTGCAGGAGGCCCGAAACCGGCGCAGCCAGACATTCACCGCCACCGTGGACCGCATCGCCTACAGCCTGCGGGAACGGATGGACGCCTACGAGATCGTGCTGCGCGGGGTGAAGGGGTATTACGATGGCTCTGAAAGCATCGACCGGGCCGAGTTCCGCGCCTATTTGAAGGCGCTGCGGCTGCAGGAAACCCTGGCCGGACTGCAGGGCGTGGCCTATGTCTTGCGACTGCCCGCCGGCGAGCTGCACGCCCACGAGCAGGCCATGCGCGCCAAGGGTTTCACGATGTATGGCGTGCATCCCGAAGGGCCGCGTGCGCAGTACACCCCCGTTTCGCACATCGAACCGCTGACCGACGACAACCTCAAGGCCCTGGGCTTCGACGTCAGCACCCTGCCGGCGGCCCGCGACGCCCTGGAGCGTGCGCGGGACACGGGGGAACTGGCCATGACATCGGCACTGGCGTTGCGGCAGGACATTGGCAAGTCTTCGTCCGTCGGGCTGGTGATGTATTTGCCCATTTATGCCAGCGGCGCGGATGCAGACTCCCTGGAAGGCCGCAGGGCGGGCATTCTGGGCTGGGTTTCTGCGCCCTTCCGCATGAGCGACCTGTTGCAGGGCATGGCCCAGCAGATCGACGCCGACATCCATCTGGCCATCTACGATGGCGAGCAAGCGCTGGCCGACAAGTTGCTGTACCACCGCGACGCGGCCCCCGGCTCCGAATTGCGCGAGTTGCGGCAGATGCAGCTGGGGGGCCGTACCTGGACGCTGGCCATGCAGCCCCTGCCGGCGTTCGAGAGGCGGTTTGACGACGGCGGGCAGCACCTCATTGCCATTCTGGGCGTGGCCCTGAGCCTGCTGGTGGGGGGCATGACCTGGGTTCTGGCCACCGGGCGCGAGCGCGCGGTGGCGTTGGCACACGACATGACCCAGGCGCTGCGCGGCACCCGGGACGACCTCGAAAGCACCCTCAACGCCATTCCCGACCTGTTGTTCGAGCTCGACCCGGACGGGCGCATCCTGCATTTCAGGTCGGCACGTTCGGGGCTGCTGGAGGTGGCGCCTGAAACCTTCCTCGGACATCGCCTGGTGGAACTGGTGTCGCCCGAAGCGGCAGCGGGCTGCCGGGCGGCGCTGGAGGCCGCCCGCCACACCGGCTATTCGGCCGGGCACCAGTATTGGCTCCAGCTGGGTCAGAAACTCCACTGGTTCGAGCTGTCGATTGCCCGCAAGGAGAGCACCTTGCCAGGGCAGGGCGGGCGCTTCATTGCGCTGTCGCGCGACATCACCGAGCGCAAACAGGCCGAAGCCCGCACCCATCAACTGGCCTACTTCGATGCACTGACCGGATTGCCCAACCGGCGCATGCTGCTTGACCGCCTGGAGCATGGCCTGGCCATGGCCCACAAGTCCGGCAGGGTGGGAGCACTGCTGTTCATCGATCTGGACAACTTCAAGCAGATCAACGACGCACGCGGCCATTCGCTCGGCGATGCGCTGCTGGTGCAGGTGGCCGAGCGCCTCACCCGGTTGCTGCGGTCCGACGACACGGTGGCCCGCCTGGGCGGCGACGAATTTGTGGTGCTGGTCAACGACATGGCCGCCGACATCGAATCGGCCGGACGCAGCGCCCTGTTGCTGGGCGAGGAACTGCGCACCGCACTGGAGGCGCCTTATGCGATCGACACCCATTTGTATGACAGCACTGCGAGCATCGGCATCACCCTCTTCCCCAAGCGTGGCGAGGCGGTGGAAGACCTCTTGCGCGAAGCCGACACCGCCATGTACCGCGCCAAAGACCTGGGGCGCAACCGCATCAGCTTCTACGAGGCGGCCATGCAGGCCAATGTGCAGGAGCGCCTGGCGCTGGAGCAGGACCTGAAGAAAGCCCATGCCGAAGGCCAGCTGGCCGTGCATGTGCAGCCCCAGGTGGATGGGGACGGCGTGGTCACGGGGGCCGAACTGCTGATGCGCTGGAACCATCCGCTGCGCGGCAGCGTGCCCCCTTCGCGGTTCATTCCGGTGGCCGAATCTTCGGGCCTGATCCTGCGCATGGGCCACTGGATCCTTCAGCAGGCCTGCGAGGCACTGGCACGCATGCAGGCAGCGGGGTGCGCGGTGCCCCTTTCGGTGAACGTGAGCCAGCGCCAGTTCCGGCAAGAAGATTTTGTCGGGCGCGTGCGTGACCTGCTGGCGCAGACGGGCGCGCCGCCCGAGCATCTGATTCTGGAGGTGACCGAGAGCCTGCTGATCGAAAACCTCGACGACACCATTGCCCGCATGACCGAACTGGTGCACATGGGGGTACGGTTTTCCATCGACGATTTCGGCACCGGTTATTCGAGCCTGGCCTATCTCAAGAAATTGCCGCTGTTCGAGCTGAAGATCGACAAGAGCTTTGTGCAGGACACCCCGGACGACCCCAACGACACGGCCATCGTGGAATCCATCCTCTCGGTGGCCCGCCACCTCAAGCTGCGCGTGGTGGCCGAAGGCGTGGAAACCCGTGCCCAGGCCGACTTTCTGGTGGCCAGCCACTGTGACTGCCTGCAGGGCTACCTGTTCGGCCGGCCCGAGCCCCTGGGGCCCTGGGTGGAGCGGCGGCTGGCCGCAGCGCGCTGAGGCTTCTCAGGGCCTGACTTGGGCCAGCGCCGTCACCTCGTGCGGCGGGCGGTCCTTGAGGCGGTGGTCGCTCCAGACCTGGCGCCAGCGGCGTGCCCCCGGCATGCCGTGCCGCAGGCCCAGCATGTGGCGGGCGATTGCGTACCAGTGCGTGCCGTGCTCGGCTGCCTCGCGCACCATGTACTCCACCATGGCGGCTTCGATCGCTTCGCGTGTGAGGGTGTTCTCGGGCGCCCCGTAATACAGCGCGTCCCAGCGCGCCAGCCACCAGGGGTTGTGGTAGGCCTCGCGGCCCACCATCACGCCGTCGAGGTGCTGCAACTCTTCTTGCACCAGGGCATCGGTGTTGAGCCCGCCATTGATGGCAATGGTCAGGTGCGGAAAATCCTGCTTGAGCTGGCGCACCACCGCGTAGCGCAGCGGCGGAATTTCGCGGTTTTCCTTGGGTGACAAGCCCTTGAGCCAGGCATTGCGGGCGTGCACGATGAACACCTTGCAGCCTGCATCGGCGACGGTGCCAATGAAGTCGCGCACAAAGGCGTAGCTCTCATTCTTGTCGATGCCGATGCGGTGCTTCACGGTCACGGGCACCTGCACCACGTCCACCATGGCCTTGACGCAGTCGGCCACCAGTTGGGGCTCATTCATCAGGCAGGCACCGAAGGCGCCGCGCTGCACGCGCTCACTCGGGCAGCCGCAGTTGAGGTTGATTTCGTCATAGCCCCACTGCTCGCCGAGGCGCGCGCAATGCGCCAGATCGGCCGGCTCGCTGCCGCCCAGCTGCAGCGCCACAGGGTGCTCTTCGGCATGGAAGCGCAGGTGGCGCTCCACATCGCCGTGAATCAGCGCACCCGTGGTCACCATCTCGGTGTAGAGCAGGGCGTGGCGGCTCAGCAGCCGGTGCAGGTAGCGGCAATGGCGGTCGGTCCAGTCCATCATCGGGGCAACGGACATGCGCCATGGGCTAAGAGGTTGATTGAGAGCGTTTTTTTCCAACTGTAGAACCTGCTTCTGGGCTTCGCGTGCAAAAAAGTGCACACGAAGTACGCGACAGCGCCGCAAAACCGGTGATTTTCTCACCTGCGGCCGTAGCAGGCTGTGGCCCACTGCAATGCGATACTGCGCCGCAGAACGTTCGCTTTTCTCCTTTCTCCTGAACGAGGCTGCGCGATGGACATTCACGGCAAACCGATCGACCAGCGGATCGACTGGCTTTTCGAGCGCGCACGCGACTATTCCGCGCGTTTTTGCAGCCCCGAGAACTGGCTGGCCCGCGAGCGTTACCGGGCCTTGCACCCCACGGCCATCGCGGTGCTCAAGTGCATGGACGGGCGCATCAACATTCCGGTGGCCACCAATACGCCGCTGGGCATCATCCAGCCTTTTCGCAACCTGGGCGGGATTTTCGACCTGGGCTGGCCGCATCTGGGCGAGGTGCTCGCGGGGTATGTGCAGCGCTGTGTGCGCGAGGGACGGCAGGTGCTGCTTGTCATCACCTACCATTTCTCGCGTGGCAATGTGCAGCGGGGCTGCGCCGGCTTCAACTGCGACACCGCCGCCGCCATAGCGCACACGCGCCACATCAAGGCCCAGGTCGAATCGGTATTTGGCCTGGGCCACGACACCGTGTATCCGCTGCTGTGCGGGTTTGAAACCGACGAGGATGCCTTGCTGATCCATGGCGAGCAGGGCGAGGTGCTGGACCTCTCGAAGGTAGGCGCGCTTGAAGACGACGCCTTGATGCAGCAACTGGCGGCGCTGTTTCCCGACATGCCCCAGCAGATCCGCCGCGACCTCCTGCCCCTGCTGGCTGGCAACCTGGCGCACATCCGCGAGGTACGCCAGATGCACCGTGCCGCCGACATCGAGCACCGCGAGTGGATGATCTGCCTGGGGCGGGGCTTTGACTTTCTGCACATGCCCAATCTGGCGCTGATCGTCGGCCCCTACAGCCCCGAACTGGCCGACCCCGTGGGCAAGGCGGCCAGCATCATCGCGGCCAATATGGCGCTGGGGCGTATTCCGGACGATGGATTCTTGCTGCTGGCCTCGGTGCCCTACGAAGAGCTGGGCGTGGACCGTGCCCGGGCCGAACTCAAATCAGCCTTTCTGGCGGATTTTGCGGCCGGGGTGATTGCAGCCCAATACCCGGCGCTTGCAGAAAAAATGCATGTGCGCAAAGCGGTGCTGGACTGGCGTGCGCGCAGGCTGGAACAGCTCGCTCCTTCCGCTGGTTGAACGGTGGTGGGTGCCTTGGCTGCAACCCCTCCTTTCGGGCGGGTTGACGCACCGCCGCATGCCTGCGCATGGGGGAGACGGTGGCCCTGAAGGCCGGCTGCGGCATGGATGTAAACCCCCATAAGCTCTAGGCGCCCGCCTCTAGAGCCCCCTTGGCATCGCGTGCGATAGTACAAAGATGCAAAGAAGATCTCTCTTGAAGCTGGGCCTGGTGTCGGGCGTGGTGCTGGCGCTGGCGGGGGGGGCGGCCATGCTGCTGCAGCCGGGTCTGGTGCAGGGGCGCCTGTCCGACGCGGGGCGCGGGCTGTTCATCAGTGCGGGCCGCGCCATTCTGCAGGGCACACTGCCGCAAGACGCGGGCGCGCAGCAGCAGGCGCTGCAGGGCTTGGCAGACCGAGTGGACGCCCTGGCCCAGAACCTTCCTCCCCATGTGCAGGCCGAACTGTCGCAACTGGTGGGGCTGCTGTGCACCAGCGCAGGGCGCCGGGGGCTGGCAGGCCTGTCCATCGACTGGCCCGACGCCAGTCCGGCACAGGTGCAGGCCGCACTGGAGGACATGCGCTTTTCGCGCCTGGCGGTGCGCCAGCAGGCCTACCAGGCCCTGCACGAGATTGTGGGCGGTGCCTATTTTTCTGACGAAGCCACCTGGCCGACCCTGGGTTACCCAGGCCCTGTGGATATCTGAGAGGCTGAGAAGTCTTTTGCCTGTGCCCGTCTTGCACGCCAAAACACCCCTGCTCCGTGTTGCAAATGCTCGCCATAGCCCGTGCTATGGCTGTGCTTTGCGCCTTGATCAGGGCTGTTTTGACGCACCTTTCGGGCACGAGCAAAAAACTCTCAGCCTCTGACACCCCGAACCGGTGTGAACCCATCCGTTCTTCACACCTTCTGAGCCAAACACCATGAGCAAACTCCCTGATCCCATTCGCAGCGGCCTGCAGCGCGGCTGGAAAGTGCTGGGCGGCCCCCACGGCACCGCGCCGGAAACCATCGCTTGCGACGTGGCCATCATCGGCTCGGGCGCGGGTGCGGGCATCACGGCCGAGCTGCTGACCCGCGCCGGTCTGTCCGTGGTCATCGTCGAAGAAGGCCCGCTGCGCAGCAGCAGCGACTTCCGCCAGCGCGAGTCCGAGGCCTACCCCCAGCTCTACCAGGAAAGTGCCAGCCGCAAGACCGAGGACAAGGCCATCTCCATCCTGCAGGGACGCTGCGTGGGTGGCTCCACCACGGTGAACTGGACCAGCTCCTTCCGCACGCCGTCCTCCACCCTGGCGTACTGGGAGCAATACTTCGGGCTGAAGGACTACAACCCAAAGACACTCGAACCGTATTTCGAGCAGGCCGAGCGCAGGCTCAACGTGTCGTCATGGCAGGTGCCGCCCAACGAAAACAACGAACTGCTGCGGTTTGGCGCGGTCAAGCTGGGCATTCCGGTCGAGTCGATCCGGCGCAACGTGCAGGGCTGCTGGAACCTGGGATCCTGCGGCATGGGCTGCCCCACCAATGCCAAACAGTCCATGCTGGTGACCACCATTCCGGCTGCGCTCGACAAAGGCGCCACGCTGCTGGTGCAGACGCGCGCCGAGAAGCTCGACCTGGCCTCGGGCAAGGTGCAGGCACTGCGCTGTGTGGGCGTGCAGCTCAACGGCGCGGTGGCGGCAGACGCCGTTCGCACCACCATCACTGCGCGGCACTTTGTGCTCTCGGGCGGGGCCATCAACTCGCCCGCCGTGCTGATGCGCTCGGGTGCCCCCGACCCGCATGGTCGCCTGGGGCAGCGCACCTTCCTGCACCCGGTGGTGATGACGGCCGCCGTGATGGAGCAGCGTGTGGAGGGCTGGGCGGGTGCACCGCAGTCTCTGTGCTCCGACCATTTCCTGGGCACGCAACCCATCGACGGCCCCATGGGCTTCAAGATCGAGGCGCCGCCGCTGCATCCGCTGATTCTGGCCACCTCGATGCCCGGCTCGGGGCAGCCTCAGGCCGACCTGCTGAGCCAGTTCCCGCACACGCATGTGCTGCTGGCGCTGCTGCGCGACGGCTTCCACGACCAGGCCCGGGGCGGGCATGTCAAGTTGCGCGGCGACGGCTCGGCCGTGCTGGACTACCCGCTGACCGACTACGTGATGGACGGCGCCCGCCGCGCCATGCTGGCCATGACCGAAATCCAGTTTGCCGCTGGTGCAAAACAGGTGCTGCCCGTGCATGAGATGGGCCAGCTCTACACCACCTGGGCGCAGGCCAGGGAGGCCATCGGGCAACTGCCCATGAAGCCGCTGCTGACCAAGGTGGTCAGCGCCCACGTGATGGGTGGCTGCGGCCTGGCGGCCGACGAACGCATGGGCGTGGTGCGGCCCGATGGCGTGCACTGGCAGGTGGAAAACCTCTCGGTGCACGACGGCTCGCTCTTTCCCACCAGCGTGGGTGCGAATCCGCAGTTGTCGGTCTATGGCATCGTCAACCGGCTTGCGCAGGGGTTGGTGCAGCGCCTGACCGGCCAGGCCGAGGCACAGGCGCTGGCCTGAGCGCCATTACCGCCCGGGTGCGTCCACCATCTCGCGCATGCGCTTGCGCAGGGCGCGCTCGCGGCGTTGCTCCTCGTTCCAGTCGTCGCGCACGCCGCGCCACAAGGCAATCGCCAGCAGCAAAATCACGCCGGTAAAGGGCAGGGCGAACACGATGGTGGCCGTCTGCACCGCCTTGACTCCGCCTGCCAGCAGCAGGCTGATGGCGATGCCCGCCACCAGCACGCCCCAAGTCACCTTGACGCGCGCGCTGGGATTCTCGTTGCCGCCGGTGCTCATCATGCCCAGCACCAGCGTGGCCGAGTCGCCCGAGGTGACAAAGAACACCAGCACCAGAATGGTTGCCACCACGGTCATCAAACCACCCAGGGGCAGGGCGTCGAACATTGCAAACAATGCGGTCGAGACATCGGACTTCACCGCCTCGGCCATGGGCAGGCCTTGCATGATCTCCATGTGCAGCGCCGTGCCACCAAACACCGAGAACCAGACAAACGCCGCCAGTGTGGGGGCCAGCACCGTGCCCAGCAGAAACTCGCGGATGGTGCGCCCGCGTGACACACGCGCGATGAACAGCCCCACAAACGGCGACCAGCTCACCCACCAGGCCCAATAGAACACCGTCCAGCCGCCCACCCAGCCGCTGTCGCGGAACGGCGTCATGCGCAGGCTCATGCGGACAAACTCGCTCACGTAAGCGCCTAGCGTGCTGGTGAAGGTGTCGATGATGACCACCGTGGGCCCCAGAACAAACACCGCCAGCGCCAGCAGTGCAGCCATGATGAGGTTGAAGGTGGACAGCCACTTGATGCCCTTGCCAACCCCGGTGATGGCCGACAGCAGGAACAGTACCGTGGTCACCACGATGATGCCCACCTGCGACGCGTTGCCCACCGGCAGACCCAGCACGCGGTGCAGGCCGCTGTTGATCTGCAGCGCCCCCATGCCCAGCGACGCCGCCACGCCAAAGGCCGTGGCAATGACGGCCAGCACGTTCACCAGCGGGCCCAGGGCGCGTGCCCAGCCCCAGGGCAGGCTCTGCACGGCGGTGCTGACCAGTGCCGAGCCACCCCTGCGAAACTGGAAAAACGCAATAGCGAGCGCCACGATGCTGTACACCGCCCAGGGGTGCAGGCCCCAGTGGAAAAAGCTGTAGCGCATGGCGGCGTTGGCGGCCTCGGGCGTGTTCGGGGCAATGCCGGGGGGCGGCGCGCCGTAGTGCGACACGGGCTCGGCCACGCCCCAGAACACCAGGCCAATGCCCATGCCCGCGGCAAACAGCATGGCAAACCACGCGCCGATGGAAAATTCGGGCTCTTCGTCTTCCGTGCCGAGCTTGAGGTCGCCGTAGCGGCTGAAAGCCAGAATCAGGGCCATCACCACCAGGCCCAGCACCACCCACAGGTAGAACCAGCCAAAGTTGCGGGTGATGGCTGCCAGCGCCGTTTCAAACACGCCGCCCAGCGACGCCGGGGCGACGACGCCCCACAGAACAATGGCCAGGATCAGCCCAGCCGAAATGAAAAGTTGCATGCTTTCCTCCCGGATTATTGGTGTGTGGTTTGGGGAAAGTGGGCGCCGCGCGGACTGAAGGCGGGCCCGCCCTGCAGCAGGGTGCGGGCATCGGAGCGAGCAGATGCTCCGTAGAAAAGCAGGCAGTTTAATGGCTTCGGTGTTGGTTTGCAGGAAGCTGTCCCGATCTCAGCACCGGGCTCCTGGGTTTGGCATTCACGGCGAAAGTTTGCTGCAATAAAAATAGCATTTAGCGCTTTGTTTACGAGCTCTAAAGCCACTTTTCTCTATAAATTATTTTGTATCGACGGCGTTCGGAAAATTTGCCGTGGCGTTGGAAATAACCGACACCACAGGGTTTTTGGCGGTGATAACTTTGCGCCCCTGACCAAGACAACCCTGGAGCCACGATGCCCAAAACCCTGATCGAACCCTTCCGCATCAAAAGTGTGGAACCCATCCGCATGACCACCCGTGCCGAGCGCGAGCGCCTGCTCGAAGAGGCCAAGCTCAACGTCTTCAAGCTGCGCGCCGAGGACGTGCTGATCGACTGGCTGACCGATTCCGGCACCGGCGCCATGTCGTCCAGGCAGTGGGGCGCCATCATGGAAGGCGACGAGAGCTACGCCGGCGCGCGCAGCTTCTACCGCCTGGAAAAAGTCATCCAGGACATCACCGGCATGCAGTATTTCGTGCCCACGCACCAGGGCCGCGCGGCCGAGAAGGTGCTGTTTGGCGCCACCTGCAAGGCGGGTGACCTGGTGCCCAACAACTGCCACTTCGACACCACGCGCGGCAACCTCGAATACATGGGCGTCGAAGCCGTGGACCTGGTGATCCCCGAGGGCCTGCAGCCCGCGCTGGACTACCCGTTCAAGGGCAACATCGACCTCGCGCGTGTCGAGGCGGTGCTCAAGGAGCAGGGCCACCGCATTCCCTTCGGCATGATCACCGTGACCAACAACACCGGCGGCGGCCAGCCGGTGTCGATGGCCAACATCCGTGCCTACGCCGCGCTGCTCAAGAAATACGACAAGCCCTTCATCATGGACGTGTGCCGCTTCTCCGAGAACGCGATGTTCATCAAGATGCGCGAGCCGGGCTACGAGAACACGCCGATCCGCGACATCGTCAAGGAAATGTTCTCCTACGCCGACGGCGCCACCATGAGCGCCAAGAAGGACGGCATGGTCAACATCGGCGGCTTCATCGTGCTGCGCAGCGACGAGTGGATGGACGCCGTGCGCAACGGCCTGATCATGATGGAAGGCTTCCCCACCTACGGCGGCATGGCCGGGCGCGACCTCGAAGCCCTGGCCGTGGGCCTGGAGGAAGGCATGGAGGAAGACTACCTGCGCTACCGCCTGCGCACCGCCGAATACCTGGGCGAGCGCCTGGAGGCGGCCGGCGTGGGCTTCGTCAAGCCCACGGGCGGCCACGCGGTGTACATCGACGCCAAGACGGTGCTGCCGAACATGCCGGTGCAGCACTACCCCGCCTGGGCGCTGTGCAATGCGCTGTATCTGGAGGGTGGCATCCGCGGCGTGGAAATCGGCTCGGTGATGTTCGGCAAGCGCCTGGACAGCGGCGTCGAGACCTACCACAGCATGGAGCTGGTGCGCCTGGCGTTCCCGCGCCGCATGTACACGCAGAGCCACTTCGACTACGCGGCCGAGGTGATTGCCGAGGTGAAGGAAAAGGCGGCCAGCATCCGGGGCGTGAAGATCACCAAGCAGCCGAAGTTTTTGCGCCACTTCACCTGCGAGTGCGCTTGGGTTTGAGTGAAATAAGGCCTTTGCGATTGCTGGGAAAGCGTATGAAGCTATTTATTTTGTAGCATCCGGAGCGGGCAACTGAAGCTGTGCCATCTCCGCCACCTGCATGCAGTCACGGATGTGCTGCTCGCCCAGGTAGCGCAGCGTGGCATAGCCCAGCGTGGCCGCAATGGCCTGACCGGCCAGCGGCACGTATTTGGCCGCCTGCTTGGTGGTCATGCGCACGCCCATGGCGCTGGTGAGCTTGAGCACCAGGTCGCGGGTGATGAGCTTGCCGATCAACACCGAGCCCACCAGGCCCACGGCCTTCTGGACCTGTTCGCGTTTGCTGGGGTCGAGCCGATCCAGCTGCTCGGGCGTCAGGCCGAATTCGGCATTGATGCGTGGCAACAGGCGCGAGAGCAGGGCGGCGTCCACGGCCCAGTCGAGCCCGGGCACCGGCACCACCCCTGCCGCCGCAGCCACCAGGGCGCGCTTGTGCAGCAGGCGCCGGGCACGCCGGGCCGCTGCATCCAGCGCCGTTTCGGCCGGTGGTGCGGGCTTGCGGGCCCGTGGGGAGAAGTTCATTCGTGCATCCGGTGGCGTCCTGAGGACGGGCTCAGGAGGATTTGCCCTTGACCAGGCTGTAGATCACCAGCAACACCACCGCGCCTACCACGGCCGCAAGGAAACCGGCGGTCTCTCCGGCCTGGTACCAGCCCAGGGCCTGCCCGACATAGTTGGCCAGGAACGAGCCCGCCACGCCCAAGATCGCCGTCATGATCCAGCCGAGCTTGTCGTCGCCGGGCTTGACAGCCCGGGCAATGAAGCCGACGACCAGACCAATGAGCAGGGAACCAATCACAGACATCATGAGCAACACCTCGGGTGGATTCAGCAAACGCCAGCCTACCCGATATCGGGTGCGCGTGCATGACAAACCCATGGCCTCGGCGCCACCGCAGGCTGCGACGCCCCGGCTTGCGCCCTATGCATCAGGCACCATCCGCCGGCATGGGCGCCCCCGGCAGCGGGCGCTCATGAAGGCTGGCCTCGAAACGGAACGCCGGCATGTCCATGCCGCCGATGTGCTCCTGCAGCGGGCTGAAGGTGTAGTGCCCGGGTGCCAGGGCCTGGCACGCGGCGGCCGTGAGCAGGATCTCGCCCTGTCCGGCAATGTCTTCGCCCAGCTTGCAGGCCATGTTCATCTCATGGCCGAACAGGTCCTTGCCGGCAATCACCAGGGTCGGCCCGTAGCCAATGCCCACGCTGGCGTGCAGCGCCGCCTCGGGGGGCTGCACGGCGTTCATGGCGTCCAGCGCGCGCTGGATGTCAAGCGCCGCCTCCAGCGCCTGCTCCGGGTGGCTGAACACCGCAAACACGTTGTCCGCCTCCTGCTTGATCACCTCGCCGCCGTTGCCCGCGATGGCGGGGCGTGCGGCCTGCTCCATCTGGTGCACCATGGCCAGGAAGTGGATGATGCCGTGGCGGGCGGTGATGCGCGAAAAGCCGCACATGTCCAGCACCAGCATGGCCACGGTGCGCACAAACTGCTGCTCGATGGTGGCGTCGATGGCGGCGTGGCGTCCCTCGGACTGGTTGCGCTGCGCCAGAAGCTGGCGCAGTGCGGTTCGGTCGTGGGGCACGGGCTGGCCGGGTGCGGGCGAGAGAGGGTCCGGAGGCATGGCGGTTGCGGCGCGTGCAGTGGCGGTGTTGTCTGACATGGTAGCGCGCTGGGCGCCTGCACTGCCAGGGGCCTTTGACCGAGGGGCGCCCGGCAGTGCCGCACCTATTCTGGAGAGGCGTGCGCAGGGACTTTCGCCTGCGTTGAACGACCCGAAACCCCGTGTGAAGGAGCAACGATGATGAAACGCCTGATTCCCCATTCCGTGCTGTGGGCGGCCCTGCTGCCTGCGGCCTTGTTGCTGTTGCCAGGGGTGGCCCGGGCTCAAGCCTCGCACACGGCCTCGCTGGAGCGGGCCGACGTGCCCGACACAACGCCGCAGCAGCGCTACCGCAGTGCCATTCGCGAAGCGGGTGGCGGCCTCAAGGTCAGCCTGGAAGAATGCCGCATGCTCGCTGCCGAGCGCAAGGCCTGCGAGGCGCAGGCCCGGGCGCGCTATCAAGCCGACATGGCAGAGGCACGCGCCATGTTGCGCAACCCGCAGGCGGGCCCCGTGAATGAAGTGGGTGGCCCCATCCGCAGCACCGAAACCGTAACGGTGACCCGGCCCTGAGAGGGCGGTGCGGCTATTGCTGGGCCATCTGTGCGGGAGCGGCGGCCAGGGGCGTGCTCACGCGGCGGGCGCCGTCAAAGCGGCGCTTCCAGTAGGACTGCTGCATGTCTTCCACGCGCACCTCGGCGCCGCTGCGCGGCGCATGGATGAACTTGCCGTCGCCCACATAGATGCCCACGTGGCTGAAGGCGCGGCGCATGGTGTTGAAGAAGACCAGGTCGCCCGGCTGCAGGTCCTTCTTGTCGATTTTTTCGGCAAAGGCGGCTTGCTGGTCGGCGCGGCGCGGCAGCAGCAGACCGGCGGTTTTCTCGTAGATGGCGCGGACCAGGCCGCTGCAGTCAAAGCCGGTGTCGGCACTGCTGCCGCCCCGGCGGTAGGGCACGCCCAGAAAACCCATGGCCGTAACCACGAGATCGGATGTGCGATCCACCACCTCGTGGGCCTGCACGGACACGTTCTGGCGGATTTCGACAAACTGGCTCAGCAGGCGTTGTTGGTGTAGGGCGCTGTCCATGTCGGCGTCAGGGACTGCGTCGGGAGCAGCCTGGGCGCTGGCACAGGCCAGCAGCAAAATGAGGAACCATCGGGACATGGGGCGCAAGGGTAACACGGGTGCCGTCATGTCATTTGTAACGGTTGCATGCGGTGGATTTCATTCTGTAACGTGGCCGGGCCATGGGCCGGATGATTGGTATCCTCATGCGCGGGGCTGGCGGCATATCCCTTCCAGGGAGATTACGGATGAAATATAAGGAAAAATGGGCTCCAAGGCAATCTGGTAAAGCGCTGAAAGCTATCTTTGTAATAGCTAATTTGACGGCGTGTGCCCTGTGGGCTGTACCCGCTCACGCTGCCGATGCCCCGTCTCTGACCCCTGTCACCGTGGCCACCGGCCTGCAGCACCCCTGGGCCGTGGCGTTTCTGCCCGATGGGCGCTTTCTGGTGACCGAGCGGCCCGGGCGCCTGCGCGTGGTGTCGGCCGATGGCCGCCTGGGTGCGCCCGTGGCAGGCCTGCCCCGGGTCGCGGCGGGCGGGCAGGGCGGCTTGCTCGATGTGGCGCTGGATGCCGACTTTGCGCGCAACCGGAGCCTGTATTTCTGTTTTGCCGAGCCCGGCGGCGAGGGCGGCGGCAACAGCACGGCGCTGGCGCGCGCCACCCTGTCGCAAGACGCCAGCACGCTGCAGGACGTGAAAGTCATCTTTCGCCAGCAGCCCAAGGTGGCCAGCAACCTGCATTTTGGCTGCCGCATCGTGCAGGCGCCCGATGGCAACCTGTTCCTCACGCTGGGCGAACGCTACCACCGCAAGGACGATGCGCAAACGCTCGACAACCACCATGGTAAGGTCGTGCGCATCCGGCCCGACGGCAGCGTGCCGCCCGACAACCCGCTGCGCCAGCGGCCCGGGGCGCAGCCCGAAATCTGGAGCTGGGGCCACCGCAACCCGCAGGGCGCCGCCTGGGGGCCGGACGCTCGCCTGTGGGTGCACGAGCATGGCCCGCAAGGCGGCGACGAAATCAACCGCCCGGAGGCCGGGCGCAACTATGGCTGGCCGGTCATCACCCACGGCGAAAACTATGGTGGCGGCAAGTTGGGCGAAGGCCCGGCCAAGGCGGGCATGGAGCCGCCGCTGCATTACTGGGTGCCGTCCATTGCGCCCTCGGGCATGGCGTTTCTGACGAGCGAGCGTTACGGCCCGGATTGGCGTGGCAGCCTGTTCGTGGGCTCGCTCAAGTTCGGCCGCCTGCACCGGCTGGAGGTGCAGGGGGGCAGGGTGCTGCGAGAAGAACGCCTGCTGGAAGACCTGGGCGAACGCATCCGCGATGTGCGCCAGGGGCCGGACGGCTGGCTGTATGTGCTGACCGACAGCCCGCAGGGCCGCCTGCTGCGCCTTACTTTGCCAGCAGCGCGTTGAGGGCCGTCACGTCATCCAGCGTCAGCGTGCCGGCCGCCTGGCGCAGCTTCAACTGGCCCAGCAGCACGTTATAGCGCGCCACGGCCAGGTCGCGCTTGGTCTGGAAGAGCTGGCTTTGCGCATTGAGCACGTCAATGTTGATGCGCACGCCCACCTGGTAGCCCAGCTTGTTGGCATCCAGGGCGCTCTGGCTCGACTGCTCGGCCGCCTCCAGCGCCTTGACCTGGCCAATGCCCGACTGCACGCCAAAGTAGGCGCTGCGCGTGGTCTGGGCCACGGTCCGGCGCACGGTTTCCAGGTCCGCCTCGGCCTTCTGCTCGAGCGCCAGGGTTTCCTTCACGCGGTTCTGCACGGCATACCCGGCGAACAGGGGCAGGTTCAGTGCCAGGCCCACGCTGGCGTTGTTGGTGCGGGTGTTGACGTTGGGCGTGGTCACCGTGCCGTTGGGGTTGTGCTGGATGGCATAGCTGGCCTGCAGGTCGATGGTGGGCCGGTGGCCGGTTTCAGCCTTGCGGGTTTCCAGGCGGGCCACGTCCAGCGCCAAGGCGGCCTGGCGCACGCCGGGCTGCTGGTCTTGCGCCGTCTGCACCCAGTGGTCCACGCTGGCGGGCTGCACGGCGGGCAACTGCACGGGCAGGGCCAGCGGACGGGGCTGGGCGCCGGTGGTGCCCACAAGCTGGTCAAGGGCGAGTTTTTTGACCTGCAGGTCGTTCTCGGCGGCGATTTCCTGGGCGCTGACCAGGTCGAAACGTGCCTGCGCCTCGCGCGAATCGGTCACGGTGGTGGTGCCGACCTCGAAATTGCGCTTGGCAGAGGCCAGTTGCTCCGACACGGCCGACTTCTGGGCCTGAACGAAGGTGAGGGTGTCCTGTGCGGCCAGCACGTCGAAGTAGGCCTGGCTCACGCGCACCAGTAGGTCCTGCGCGGCGGCATCGAGCTGGGCTTGCGCGACGTCAATGCCGCGCTGGCTCTGTTCCAGGGCAATGCGATTGGCCGGGCGGTACAGCGGTTGCGAGGCACTCACGGCCAGGCTTTGCGTGGTGCTGGTGCGCTCCACGGCCGGGCGGGTGACGTCGGTATTGGCGCGCGAGACACCGGCCGAAAGGCCGGCACTGGGCAGCAGGCCGGCGCGGGCCTGGTCGGCACGGCGCGCAGCGGCTTCGAGCTGGGCCTGGGCCGACTGCCAGGCCGAGTCATAGCCACGGGCCGATTCCACCAGTTCCAGCAGGCTTTGGGCCTGCACGGGTGCGGCAAGAGCGGCGCCCAGCGCCAGGGACAAGGGAAGAAGCCGGAACAGCTGCATGGAGGGGGTCTTTCTGGAAAAAGCCTGCGGAAAAAGGTGTGCGCTTGCGAAAAGGGCCGGATCAGTAGCGGCGCACGCCCGGGTCGTGGTCTTGCGCCCAGGCGTCAATGCCGCCCGTGATGTTGGCCACGCATTCGTGTCCGTGGTGTGCGAGGTAGGCCGCCACATGCAGGCTGCGCACACCGTGGTGGCACAGGCAGGCGGTGGGGCGCTCGGGGTCCAGTTCGTTCAGGCGCTCGGGCAGGCTTCCCATGGGAATGGCCAGCAGCTCGAAGCCGTGCGCGGCCACTGCGGCCTGCTCCAGCTCCCAGGGCTCGCGCACGTCCAGCACCAGGGGTGCGCTGCCGGGCGCCACCTGGGCAAACCAGGTGGCGAGGTCGGCGGGCCGGACGTGGGCGATCATGCGCTGCTGCCTTTCCCTGCCCGCGTCAGAACTTGAAGCCCGTGGGCTCGCCAAAATTCAGCAGGCGCGGGGCGTTGGTGTCCCAGGGGAACGAAACCTCAAATCGGTCACCCTTCCTGAGCACGCGGTGCACGCGCATCACGGGCTCCTGACCGGCAATGGTCACCAGCCGCCCGCCATCGCGCAGCTGCGCCAGCAGCTGTGGGGGCACCTCGGCCACCGAACCGCTGAGCACAATTGCATCAAAGGGGCCTTCGACCACGTTGGCCTGTGCGCCATCGGCCTCCATCACGGTGACGTTGCCGATGCCGGCCTGCTCCAGGTTCTGGCGGGCCATTGCGGCCAGCTCGGGGTTGATTTCGATCGTCACGACCTGGGCAGCGGTGTGGGCCAGCAGGGCCGCCATGTAGCCCGACCCGGCGCCGATTTCGAGCACGCGCTCATGGGGCTGCACATTCACTTCCTGCAGCAGGCGGGCCTCGACGAGGGGTTTGAGCATGCACTGGCCGGTCTGCTGGGCCACTTCCGGGTTGCCGCGCAGGGGGATTTCCATGTCCACGAAAGCCAGGCTGCGGTAAGCGGCGGGCACAAAGTTCTCACGGTGCACCTGGTCGAGCGTCTCCAGCACCTTGGCGTCGACCACGTTCCAGGTCCGGATCTGCTGCTGGATCAGGTTGTAGCGGGCCTGGGCGATGGGGTCGCTGATGTCGGCGGTCGTGTTCAGGGGCATGTTCATGGAAAAACTCCGGGTTATGGGGCGAGTCGGGACAAACCCTTGATTTTAAGACCGGGCCGGGCGTTTGCCGCCCAGAACACGGCGCGCCCATTGCGCCAGATCGTCCATGTAGCAATAAACCACCGGCACCACCACCAGCGTCAGCAGCGACGAGGTGACGACCCCGCCGATCACCGCCTGGCCCATGGGCGCGCGTTGCTCCGAGCCTTCGCTGAGGGCAAAGGCCAGCGGCACCATGCCGAAGATCATGGCCAGCGTGGTCATCAGAATGGGGCGCAACCGCACGCGCGCGGCCATCAGCAGGGCGTCGTGGCGCGACATGCCGGCCACGGGCTGGCCATCCTCGCCGGTGTGGTCCTCGCGGGCGCGGATGGCAAAGTCGACCAGCAAAATGGCGTTCTTGGTCACCAGCCCCATGAGCATGATGACGCCGATGATGGAAAACATCGACAGCGATGAGCCGAACATCAGCAGCGCCAGCACCACGCCAATGAGCGTGAGCGGCAGCGAGGTCATCAGCGCCAGCGGCTGCACGAAGCTCTTGAACTGGCTGGCCAGGATCATGTAGATGAACACCACGGCCAGCAGCAGCGCCGAGATGGCGTAGCCAAACGATTCCTGCATGTTCTTGGTCGAGCCGCCAAACTGGTAGCGGTAACCGGGCGGGAACGCCATGCCGTCAAGCACCTTGCGGATGTCGCCCGAGACCTCGCCAGCCGAGCGGTTGTGCACGTTGGCGTTCACGGCCACCTCGCGCGTCAGGTCGCGCCGGTTGATCTGGTTGGGGCCGGTCGATTCGCGCACGCTGGCCACCTGGTTCAGTCGCACGATGCGGCTGCTGCCGTCGGCGCCGGTCAGCGCAAAAGGCAGGCGCTCCAGGTCCTGCGGCGTGTTGCGCGCCTCGGGGGCGAGGCGCACGTTGACGTCGTAGGTCTGGTCGTCGGGGGCGCGCCAGTTGCCCACGGTCTGGCCGGCGATCAGGGTGCGCAGGCTGTTGGCCATCTGCGCCACCGACAGGCCCAGGTCGGAAGCCGCGTCGCGGCGCACATCGACGGCAATCACCGGCTTGTCGGGCTTGACGCTCGAATCGAGGTCCACCAGGCCCGGAATGGTGCGGATTTTTTCATTCACTGCGCGCGTCAGCCGTGCCAGCTCCTGCAGGTCGGGGCCCTGCAATGAGAATTCGATCTGCTTTTGCCCGCCCACCGGGTCGAGCAGGCCCACGTGCGTGACCGTGATACCCGGAATCTGCCGCAGGCGCTCGCGCAGCACGCCCGACATCTCGTCCACGCTGCGCTGGCGGTCCTTGCGGTCCACCAGCCGCACATAGACGCTGGCGTAAATCTTGCCCTGTGTGCTGCCGGTGTTGATGGTCGAGAGCGTGTAGCGCACCTCGGGCAGGCTGCGCACCACGGCCTCGACCTGCTGCGCCTTGGCCTCGGTGGCCTCGATGGATGCGCCCACGGGCACGTAGAAGTTGATGGAAGTTTCGGAGAAATCGGCCTTGGGCACGAACTCGGTGCCCAGCAACGGCACCATAACCACGCTGAGCACAAAAATGCCCGCCGCCATGGCCAGCGTGGCCAGCTTGTGCACCAGCGACCAGCGCAGGATGTGCTGGTAGGTCTCGACGAGCGTGTCGGTGGCGTGGTCGAACCAGCCGGTCACACGGCCGATGGTCTTGTCATAGAAGGTGACGGGCTTGAGCTTCTTCCCATGGGTATGAATGCTCGGGTCTTCCCAAATGCTCGACAGCATGGGGTCGAGCGTGAAGCTGACAAACATCGAAATCAGCACCGCCGCCACGATGGTGATGCCGAACTCGTGGAAGAACTTGCCGATGATGCCGCCCATGAAGCCAATCGGCAGGAACACCGCCACGATCGACAGCGTGGTCGCCAACACGGCCAGGCCGATCTCCTGCGTGCCGTCCATGGCCGCCTGGTAGCTGCCCTTGCCCATCTGCACATGGCGCACGATGTTCTCGCGCACCACGATGGCGTCGTCGATCAACAGGCCCACGCACAGGCTCAGCGCCATCAGCGTGATCATGTTGATGGTGAAGCCGAACATGTTCATGAACAGAAAGGTGCCGATCAGCGCAATCGGCAGCGTCAGCCCCGTGATGACGGTGGAGCGCCACGAGTTCAGGAACAAAAAGACGATGAGCACGGTGAGCAAAGCGCCCTCGATCAGCGTCTGGCGCACGTTGTCCACGGCCACCCGGATGGGGCGCGAGCTGTCGCCGATGGTCTCCAGGCGCACGCCCGGGGGCAGCTCCTTGCGCAGCGCCTGCACGGTGTCGTTGAGGCCATCGACCACCTCGATGGTGTTCTCGCCCTGGGCCTTCTGCACCGACATCAGCAGCGTGCGCTGGCCGTTGTAGAGCGCCAGGCTTTCTACCTCCTGCGGGCCGTCCTGCACGCGGGCGAGCTGGTCCACGCGCACCGGCGCACCGTTCTTGCGTGCCACGATGATGCGGCCGAAGTCCTCGGGGCGCTCCATGCGCGCGTCGATCTGCACCACGCGGTCCTGGTCGAGCGACCGGATGGCGCCCAGCGGCAGGTCCTGGTTTTCGTTGCGCACGGCCTGCGCCACCTGCTCGGGCGTGATGCCGAAGGCTTCGAGCGCCTTGGGGTCGAGGTAGATGTTGATCTCGCGCCGCGTGGCACCCACCAGCGTCACGGCGCCCACGCCGCGCACGTTTTCCAGGCGCTTTTTCAGCGTCTGGTCGGCCCAGGTGGTCAGTTCCACGGCGCTCTGGCGCGTGGCTTCGTCCCCATCGGGCAGCACCGCCAGCGACCACACCGGGCGGCTCGCCGGGTCAAAACGCAGCACGCGCGGTTCTTTCACCTCGGTGCGCAGTTGCGTGCGCACGGTGGCCACCTTCTCGCGCACGTCCTCGGCGGCCTTGCGCCCGTCGATGTGGAGCTGGAACTCGATGATGACGACGGCCGAGCCCTCGAAGCTGCGCGAGGTCAGGGCGTTGATGCCGGCGATGGAGTTGACGCCTTCTTCGATTTTCTTGGTGACTTCACTCTCGACGATCTCGGGCGAGGCGCCGGGGTAGTCGGCCGTGACCACCACCACCGGAAAGTCGATCTCGGGGAACTGGTCCACCTTCAAACGCTGGTACGAAAAAATGCCCAGCACCACAAAGGCCAGCATGACCATGGTGGCGAACACCGGATTCTTCAGGCTGACCTTGGTAAACCACATGCTGCGAAGTCCTGGCGGTCAGTGTTGGGCGGCGGCCGTGCTGGCCGCCGGGGCGGGGCCACTGCCGGGCAGGCGCAGCGCCGTGCCTTCGGGCAGGGCGCCCACACGCCCGGCCAGTACCAGTGCGCCTTCGGGCACACCCTCGATGGCCACTACGGTCTGGCCGTCCACCTGTGCACGCTGGGCGGTGCGCACGGCCCGGTGCACCACGCGGCCGTTGTCGGCCACCTGCACATAGGGTGCGGGCTTGTCGGTGCGCACGGCGTCCAGCGGCGCCGTCAGCAGGTCGGCTGTGCCCACGTCAAGCTCGCCCTGTACGAAAAGGCCCTGGCGCAGTGCGGGCCCGCCCGTGGGCGGCGTCACAGCCAGGTACACCGGCACCGTGCGGCTGCCCGCCTGCGCGCTGGGGCTGATGCGCACCACCGTGGCCTGCAGCGGCTCGCCATTGCCTTCGAGGGTCAGGCGGGCCTTCTGGCCCACGCGCACGGCCACCGAGTCGGCGGGGGCCAGCAGCGCTTCCAACTCCAGGCGCGAGAGGTCCACCACCTCCAGAATGCGCGCCTCGACGGCCACGCGTTCGCCGTTCTGCACCAGGCGCTGGGCCACCAGCCCGGTGATCGGGCTGCGCAGCACCGTGTCGGCCAGCGCCTTGCGCGCCACGTCGGCGGCTGCCAGGGCGGCCTGGTATGAGGCCTGGGCCGCATTCAGGTTGGCCTGCGAGGTGTCGAGCGCGGTGCGCGAGATGAAACCCTGATCCACCAGCGCGCGGTTGTTGTCCAACTGGCGCTGGCTGATGTTCACCTGCGCCTTGGCCGCATCGGCCTGCTGCTGCGCCTGGCGCAGGCGGGCGTTGGAGTCGGTGGGGTCGATGCGCCCCACCTCCTGGCCGGCGCGCACGCTGTCGCCCTCACGCAGTTGCAGGCCCTGCAGTTCCCCGGCCACGCGCGCCTTGATGGTGGCCGACTGCACCGCGCGCAATGAGCCCGATACCGGCACCGCCAGCACCAGGCTCTGGCGACGTACGGGCGTGATCTCGCCGGGGGCGATCTCCATGACCACCTGCTCGGCCTTCACCGAGGCGGCCAGAGCCTTTTGCTGCGTCTGCCGCGCCGCGATGGCCCGCCAGGCGCCGCCCGCGACCAGCACGATGACGATGGCCGCAGCCATCCAGGGAATCCAGCGTTTCATGGGTTCAGACCGGTGGGGGTGAAGGGGGAGGGCCGGGGCGCACCAGCAGCCCGTGCAACAGGTTGTCGACCTGGCTGCTGATATAGGCCTCGGGGTCGAACGCCATCGCGTCGGGCACGCAGGCGCCAATGGAGTGCTTCCAGAGCATCAGGAAGATCATGGGCGCCAGCACGGCGTACACGGCGTAATCCATGTTCACCGCGCGAAACTCGCCACGCTCAACGCCGCGCAGCAGCACGCGCCGGATCAGTTGCTGGCCGGGCTCGATCACTTCGCGCTGGTAGAACTGCGTGATTTCCGGGAAATTGCCCGCTTCGCTGAGCATGAGCTTGGTGATGCCCGAGGCCCGCGTGGAGCCAATGCTTTCCCACCAAGTGGAGTAGGCGTAGCGCAGCATCTCGGCCGTGCTGCCCTGAAACTGCGCCAGCTCGTGGCTCCATTCGCCAAACCGGCCCACGATGCTCTCGCGCACCACGGCCTTGAACAGCTCTTCCTTGCTGGGAAAGTACAAAAACAGCGTGCCCTTGGACACCCCGGCACGCGCAGCCACCTCATCCACCTTGGTGGCGGCATAGCCCTTCTCCACGAACAGGTCGAGCGCGGCGTCCAGCAACTCGCCGGGGCGGGCTTCCTTGCGGCGCTCGCGTTTGGGTGCCGGAGCAGGGGGGAGGGGGACGGAAGGCACGGGGTGTTATTTACTGACTGACTGGTTAGTAATGTAGCAAAGCCCCTTTGCTGCGTCAAATACTGCACTTCAAGCACCATTGGAGCATGTCACAACCACAATCCCCGGGCCTGCCCACCATCACCTTGGGCGGTGGATGCTTCTGGTGCACTGAAGCCGTATTCGACAGCGTGCGCGGCATCACCGACGTTGAAAGCGGCTACTGCAACGGAGCGGTGGTGCGCCCCCGCTACGAACAGGTCTGCACCGGCTCCACCGGCCATGCCGAGGTGGTGCGTCTGACCTTCGACCCGGCCGTCATCGGCCTGCGCGACATTCTGGAGATCTTTTTTGCCACCCACGACCCCACCACCCTCAACCGCCAGGGCAACGACGTGGGCACGCAATACCGCAGCGGCATCTATTTCGAAGACCCGGCACACTCGGAAGTGGCCAACGACCTGATCCGCGAAATATCGCAAGACAAGCTGTTGGGTGCCAGCATCACCACCGAAGTGCAGCCTCTGCACAATTACTGGCCCGCAGAGGATTACCATCAGGACTATTACGCCAAGAACCCTTTGCAGGGCTACTGCGCCTATGTCGTAGGCCCCAAGGTGGTCAAGTTTCGCAAGACCTTCGCCCGGTTTTTGAAGGACGAATGACGCTGACGGCACGGGCAACCTGCCCGATCTGAAAGAATTCAGCCCCATGAAGAACCCATTTGCCACGCTGGCGCTGGCGCCCCTGCTGCTCGTCGCGACCCTGACCCAGGCGCAGACGCATTCCGACAAGGAAACCCAGGCCGACATCGAGCGCCACCGCGCCATGGCCGCCGCGCACGAGGCCGCAGCCAAATGCCTGGCCTCGGGCAAGGGCCAGGATGTCTGCATGAAAGAACTGCAGGCCGCCTGCAAGAACCTGGCCATCGGCAAATACTGCGGCATGAAGCACGCGCACTGAGGCCGATTCAGCCCCCCCCCGCCACCCTGGCAACTGATGCAGCCGCGACACCGCCCCCTGCACCCCATCCTGCGCCTGCGCCAGGGTGCGGCGTTGCTGTGGCTGCTGCTGGCCCTGGTCTGGGCGCCCACGCTGGGCCGCCTGCACCAGTCGGTGCACGGCGGGCAGGGTGCACACCAGCATGCCGCGCATGCGGCGGCGCCAGCGGACGGCGCGGGCTATTTTCTCCTTCCCCTCCTGGCAGACCACACCCCGGTGGACTGCCTATTGCTCGACCAGCTCGCGCTGGCCGACGCCGCCCTGGGCGCGCCCCAGGCCCTTCCGCCCCCGCTGCCCGCCGCGCTGCCCGCGCCCTGGCTCGCCACGGGCACGGCGCCACGCCATGTGGCGCTGTTCCACGCCCGGGGGCCGCCCCTGCGGGCGCTGGGGTGACGGGCTTCTGCCCGCCGTACCCGATCCAGTTACTCCTGAATTGATAGCTACTGGCGTTTGATGCATAAGCGCTAGAGGCCAATTTTGCTTGAAACCGTGGCATGGCCATGGCATTCGCGCGCCTGCGTTTGACGGGCCAGCGTGGCGCCGGCCGTGCCGCACCCGCACACCTATTTCCATGCAACAACACACCGCAACCTCGTTCCTTCCCGCCCTGCGCCCCGTGGCCCTGGCCGCCGTGCTGGCCGCGTCCAGCCTTGCCCAGGCCCAGAACAGTCCCGCAGAAACCCCGGCCCCCAGCCTGCCGCCCGTCACCGTGTCGGCCAGCGGCCTGCAACTGGGTGCCAGCGACATGACCACCCCCGCCAGCGTGCTCGAAGGCGACGAACTCGTGCAGCGCCGCGAGGCCACGCTGGGCGAAACCCTGGCTGGCGAGCCCGGCATCACCAGCAGCCACTTCGGCGCCGGGGCCAGCCGCCCCATCATCCGCGGAATGGACGGCCCACGCGTCAAGGTGCTGAGCGACGGCGCCGAGCTGCACGACGCCTCCACCCTCAGCCCCGACCACGCCGTCGTCTCTGAGCCCCTGCTCGCCACCCAGATCGAAGTGCTGCGTGGCCCCTCGGCCCTGGTGCATGGCGACGGCGCGGTGGGCGGCGTGGTCAACGTGCTCGACGGCAAGGTGCCAACCGCCGTGCCCGCCAAGGGCTACGAAGGCAGCCTGGAGCTGCGCGCCAACAGCGGCGCCAGCGAGAAGGCGGGCGTGTTCTCGCTCACCGGCGGCACGGGTAACCTGGCCGTGCACGTGGAGGGCGTGGCGCGCGACGCAGGCGACTACCGCGTGGGCCCCGGCTGGCTGCACGACGGCCATGTGGACCGCAAGGTGCCCGGCAGCTTCAACCGCACCGACACCGGCAGCGTGAGCATCTCGTGGGTGGGCGAACGCGGATACCTGGGCGCCGCCATCACGCGCCAGAACGCCCGCTACGGCCTGCCGGGCCACAACCACGGTTTTGACGGTTGCCACACCCATGGCGACCGCCTGCACTGCGGCAGCCACGGCGAGGACGACGGCCACGACCACGGCGGCGAGGGCGAACACGGCGACGTGCCCGTGGTCGACCTGCGCAGCGAGCGCCTGGACATCCGGGGCGAGCTGCGCAACCCCTTTGCAGGCTTCACCGCCCTGCGCCTGCGCGCCGGCATCACTGACTACCAGCATGACGAGGTGGAAGACGGCACCCCCGTCACCACCTTCCAAAACAAGGCCCACAGCGCCCGCGTGGAATTGCAGCACGAACCCGTGGCCGGCTGGCGCGGCATGCTGGGCGTGCAGGCTTCGCAACGCCGCTTTGCCGCCGAGGGCGACGAGGCCTACATCCAGCCCACCACCACACGCCGCGCCGGCCTGTTCGCGCTGGAGGAATACCGCTGGGGCGACTGGCGCTTCGAGGCCGCCCTGCGCCACGACCGCCAGACGGCCCAGGCAGAAACCAGCGCCCTGGAGCGCAGCCACATCGGCACCTCGGCATCGCTGGGCGCGGTGTGGAAGTTCCGCCCCGGCTACCAGCTGGGCGCCAGCCTCACCCGCGCCAGCCGCGCCCCCACGCCCGAAGAGCTGTACGCCCGCGGCCTACACATGGCCACCGCCACCTACGAGCGCGGCGACGCCAACCTGCGCGCTGAAACGTCGAACAACATCGACCTGAGCCTGCGCAAGACCAGCGGCGACACCACCTTTGGCGTGAGCGTGTTCCGCAACCGCATCAACGGCTACATCCACGGCGCCACGCTCGACGAGCTGGACGGCCTGCAACTGCTGCAATACGCCCAGCAAAACGCCACCTTCACCGGCATCGAAGCCCAGGTGCGCCAGCGCCTGAACCGCCATGTAGGCGTTACCCTGTTCGGCGACGCCGTGCGCGCCCGCCTGCACGATGGCAGCCTGCTCCCCCGCATCCCCCCGGCCCGCGCCGGCCTGCGCCTGGACGCCACCTGGAACGCCTGGCAAGGCCAGGTGGAGTGGCTGCAAGTGGCCCGCCAGAGCCGCGTGGCCGCCTTCGAGCAGCCCACGCCCGGTTACGGCATGCTGAACCTGGGGGTGAGCTACAGCGGGCAGACGAATGGCACGCCGTGGCAGGTGTACCTGAAGGGCCACAACCTGACGGACCGGCTGGCCTACGCCCACACCTCCTTCATCAAGACAGCCGCGCCTTTGATGGGGCGCAATGTGACGGTGGGGGTGAGGGTGGCATTCTGACGGGCGATGCCGTCTTGATGTGAGCGAGCCAGCGGCGGGGGAGGGCGCTGCTGGCTTGCGCAGCCGGTGAAGACTATTTGTGGAGGGTTCGGCAATCCGATTGGATCGCTATCGACCCAGAGCAAACGTTCACTAACGAACAAGCCAAAAAGTTGCTAACAATACCCCTCTGCGTCGTTGTTTAGTCTTGTCGTACCTTATTGATTATGGTTTCCCGCCTAATATCAGCCACAAACAATCATTTGCTGAATAGTATTAGCAGCTTTTAAGCGGATGGCTGAAGGGCAGTCCGCCAGAAGGAATAATTAGGGATACCTTGCACTGCACGCGTGTGGTGGATCAATCGCGCTTACTTGCCGAGTCTTTCTGTAGCCCGTTGACGTACCAAATGTCAGAAGCTACGCCATTGTTCGCTAAGAACTCATTACGGACGCGCTGAATCGTGGCATACTTTTGCCCTAACAAACCAACATCAATAAGCACGAAAATGCCTACGTCCGTGTCATCTGCCTTTTTATAAATTTCCAGCTGCTTTTCGTAGCCGTGCACCGTCTTGCCATTCGTCGAAAGCTTTATTTCGACGACGATCTTTGTGTCGAAACCTCGAGAAACTTTGAAGTCGACCGGACCGTTTCCAGAATCAGCTTCTGGCGTCAAGTCAAGATTGTTTGCCTTACAGTAGCTGTACGCGACAGCGAACAATAGCCGCTGAGCCGCCTTCTCCCTACGTGGTTTGCCCGTGTCGTCCCACAGCTCTTTCCAAAGCCCCTTATTCTCAACCAGATCTTTGAACTGGCGGAGGATTGCATTGACGACTTCTTTTGCTTCCGCGAGCGAAAGATTTTCCTTCTTAAATTCAGTTAAGTTGACCGGGTACTCGCGTGCGATAGACGTGAGAAGTTCGGTCCAGAAGAGTTCCCCATTGGGATCGGATCGGAGATCGTAGGAGCTTGGAGCAACCTCTCGAACTAGAGTCATGACCTGATCGAACGCCGCCTTGCTGCTCAACGCAGAACGCTTTAGGCGCGCCTTGTCTTCCTTCGACATGGTCGCCCAAATTTCACCAATCTGGCCATTCACCTTGTCTCGTAATTCCTCGTTCTCTCTTACTACATGAGATATGTCTGACCAATCGGTAGCGATTGGTAGGTCTCTGACAATATCGGCAGGGACAAGCAACAGAGGCTTCTCGGAAAACGGATTAACGATGAGTTCGGTATCCACCCCAGACAACTTGAAGCTCCGCGTTGGGAGCATGAGTGTCTCGTTGATTCGACGAGAGAACTCAACAAGATCAGGTAGGACTATGTTAGTAGTCATGTCGCTGATTCGATCTGGACCGATGCCTTCCTCGAATAGTGCGAGTGCCATGAATAGATCGACGTCAGTTACGCCGAGGGCAACGATTTGAGCTGCAGTTTCAAGTGTGGCCGACACCAAATCCTTGCCAAAACCTGAGCCATTCACCGACGATCCGTAACCAAGGCACGTCCAACTGATCTCGGAGAATCGAAACAGACGTTGTGCACTTCTCCAAGGTAGATCGTCTTTTTCCTTAGATGCTGCCAAAAGTTTTATGATTGTTTGAAAGCGATTGGTGTAGCGCTGATGTGCACCGACCCTAATCTCTTCATGCTCGCTGTGGCTAAGAAGTAGTGGATCAATGAAAAGTGGCGTATCCGTATTCAACAAAACATTTACGACGCCAAGATCGACGAGAGTTTTCGCGTCGATGCCGAATTGGGTTGCGATTGTCGCCGGATTATTAATTTTTGGCATTTAGTTCTTGAAGATTGAACCGGTGGAGTGGCTCTAACTAGATTTAGAAGGTATGCAGCAGGCATGTCTAGTTCGTGTATAACTTTATGAATTTACAGGCTCAAGGGCAAATTTGCTGTTGTAGCGTTTCGACAAACCTAAAAATTTCTGGATTTCAGTCAATGATGAACACAGAAGATCATGCGTCGAATGGCTGCTTCTGGCTGATACCCGACTGCGATCAGGCGTACTCCTTCTTCATCAAGACGGCCGCGCCTTTGATGGGGCGCAATGCGACGGTGGGGGTGAAGGTGGCGCTCTGACGGGTGATGCCGTCGTGATATGAGCGAGCCAGCGCCGGGGAGGGCGTTGCTGGCTTGCACACTTTCGCTGCCCCAAGCCACCGAAACCAAGGGGGCTCAGGCACCATAAACCCGTGCCATACTTGATCCAACGTGGTTGATTTTTCTATCCGTTGGATGTAACTGCCCCCCCCTTTCGCGACAGCCCTGCATGCCCACCACTCCCGCGCCGTCCGCAAAACTGCTGCAACTGCTGCCCGAGGCGGTGGTGCAAACCGATGCACTGTGGGAGATCACTTATCTGAACCCGGCGTGGCGCAAGCTCACCGGCCATTCGGTGGAGGCGGCGCTCGGCAGGTCTCTGCTGGAGTTTGTGCACCCCGACGACATCGGCACCATGCGCTCGGGCATGCCGGTGTTCCGGATGCGATTCGCCGGCGCGGACTACCGCTGGGTGCGTTTGCAGCTCCACCCGGAGACGGATGCGGCGGAGCGGGTGATCAGCCGCCAGGGTGTCCTGATCGAGATCACCGAAGTCACCGAGCAGGTGCTGGTGGAGGTTCGCCAGCGCTTTCTGCGCCTGCTGGAGACCATTGATGGCGTGGTGTGGGAAGCTGAAATCGGCGTGGGCAATACCTTTCTGAGCCCGCAGGTCGAACGCTTGTTCGGTTACTCCGTGGAGGAGTGGCGGGCTGACCCGGGCTTCTGGCGGGCGCATGTGCATCCCGATGATCTGGAGCAGGCCCTGCTGATCGACGATGCCGCCTACAACGCCACGCACAGCTATGCCTACGAGATGAGTTACCGGCTGATTGCCAAGTCCGGCAAGGTGGTGTGGGTGCGCGATCTGTGCCGCGCAGTGGTCGAGCCGGGGCGGCCGAACCGCATGATCGGCCTGATGATCGACGTGACCCAGCAGAAGAACACCGAGCTGGAGTTGGTGCGCTCCGAAAACCGCTATTTGCTGGCGACCCGCGGATCCAATGACGGCATCTGGTATTGGAACTTGCGAACGGACGCCCTGCATGTGTCCGGGCGTTTTCACCAGATCGTCGGGCTGGGTGACGGCGATCATGTGCATGACGGTGGCTGGCGCTTTCTGGAGAAGCTCATCGACCCCGAGGATCGCGGGCGCGTGCAGGCGGCGTACCGCAGGCACCTGGCGGGGAACAGCCCGAACTTTTCGGTGGATTTCCGCGCCTTCCACGGGGCTGGGCGGCTGGTGTGGGTCAATTGGCGCGGGC
>Ga0156178_136_pt1 | contig 53363 bp, 44 predicted proteins | sample RifCSPlowO2_12_FD_107831 | JGI IMG/M metagenome (GOLD analysis project Ga0156178, IMG submission 107831) | Burkholderiales bacterium RIFCSPLOWO2_12_FULL_65_40 | reverse complement strand
CTTGCCGTGCATGATGACGTTGCCGGCGCGGATTTCTTGAGCGATTTTCATAGCAAGTTGCTTGGGTTGGGGCCGCTCAACGCGCGGGCCGGCAAATTCGCGGTGGTATGTGTTTACCTGCTGGTTTGCCCTGCCGATGCATGTTCCGCGGCGGGAATGCGCGAGGGCTGGGCACCGGTGTGCCGCGCCTGTTTTGCGCAAAGCCTTGGATTTTACCGTTTTTCGTTCACAAACCCCAAAATTTGCGTGACGAGATCGTCCTGCGCCAGCAGGCGCGCGCGCGCAGCCTGGACGCACAAAGCCCATTGCGCCAGTGTGGCCTCGTCGGGCAGAGCGATCGGGGCATCGTCCAGGCCGTTCCAGGTGGCATGGAACTGGCGCAGCGAGGGCGGGGCTTGCAGCCAATCGAGAAATGCGTGGAGCTTGCCGTGGTGGGCGTTGTCGTGCTGCGGGTAGATGTGCCAGACCAGGGGGCGGCCCGCCCACAGTGCTCGCACCAGCGAGTCTTCCCCGCGCACCAGGTTCAGGTCGCAGGCCCAGAGCATTTCGTCGAATGCGGCCTGCGGGCAGTGCGATAAGTATGAAATCGATAGCTGTCCGCGCTTATCCAGCGGGCCTTCAGTGCCATTTTCTTCTGAAATTTGTTGCAAGGCGGCGCAGGTGGCTGCCGTGGCGCGGCCGGGTGTGACGAGCAGCCGGGTGGGGTGCTCTGCGCACTGCTGCAGCAACGCGGGCAGGGCAGGCGGTTCGTAGCAGAACAGCGAAATCCAGCGCTCTTGCCGCGCTTCGGGGTGGCGGCTGTGGCGCCAGGCTGCGGCATCAAACCGCGCATGGCGTTGCAGCAGATCGGCTTCGCGCAGCAGTCCGCCCGTGGCCAGGGTGAAGCCGGGGTAGAAGAACCATTTGACGCCACCGGCGGCGGCACTGTCACGCACGGGGGAGGGCAGGCGGTGACAGCGCTCCACATAGCCCTCGGCAGACAGGTATTCGAGGTTGATCCACAGGTACTTCTGGCCTGTCGTGGCTGAAATTTCGGCGCTTTGGGCCAGGAACTCAGGAGCAATGTCGCAGCCGAAGGCCTCCACCAGCACCTGCGTGGGGGCCTCTTCAGCGGCAAGCCGCCCTCCCCAGGGGCGCACCGACACGCCCGGGCAGCCCTGCGGCGCCAGCCAGACCAGGGCCGAGGCGTCGTCGGTCCACAGACGCACCTGCTGGCCGCGCGCAGCCAGGTTGGCGGCCAGGCGCCAGCAGACGCCGATGTCGCCGAAGTTGTCGATGACGCGGCAGAAGATGTCCCATTGCAACCCGGCAGGCGCGGTAGATGGGGCAGGTGCGGGAGGGCGGGGCGGGGTCATGGGCCGCATTGTCCCCGGCGCCGGGCCGCCGTGCGCACAATAGCGCCATGCTTGAAGTGCACTCTGAAGAATTGCTGGCACAGGTGGCCGCGCTGCCGCCGCTGCCCGGTGTCTACCGCTATTTCGACGCCGAGGGCGCGCTGCTCTATGTGGGCAAGGCGCGCAACCTGAAAAAGCGGGTGTCAAGCTATTTCACCAAACAGCATGGTGGCACGCGCATCGGCCACATGGTGGGCAAGATCGCGCGGCTCGATACCACCGTGGTGCGCTCCGAGGCCGAGGCGCTGCTGCTCGAGAACAACCTCATCAAGTCGCAGAACCCCAAGTACAACATCCTGTTCCGCGACGACAAAAGTTACCCGTTTCTCAAGATCACTGGTGTGGCCGCGAAAGACGGCCAGGGAGATGCGCCGGGGCAGCGCTTTGCGCGCATGGCGTACTACCGGGGCAGCATCGACAAGCGGCACCGCTACTTCGGCCCCTACCCGAACAGCTGGGCGGTGAAGGAAACCATTCAGCTGCTGCAAAAGGTGTTTCGCCTGCGCACCTGTGAGGACACGGTGTTTGCCAACCGAACGCGGCCCTGCCTGCTCTACCAGATCAAGCGTTGCACCGCGCCCTGCGTGGGCCTGATTGCGCCCGAGGCCTATGCGCAGGACGTGCAGCATGCCGAGGCGCTGCTGCGTGGCGAAACCCAGGCGCTGCTGCAGGAACTGGAGGCGCGCATGATGGCGCACTCCGACCGGCTGGAGTTCGAGCAGGCGGCCGAGTTGCGCAACCAGATCACGGCGCTGGCGCGCGTGCTGCACCAGCAGGCGGTGGAAACGACCTCGGACAAGGACGTGGACATTCTGGCCGTGCGCGTGCAGGGCGGGCGCGCCTGCGTGAACCTGGCCATGGTGCGCGGCGGCCGGCACCTGGGCGACCGGGCCCACTATCCGGTGCACGTGGAAGACGCCACGGCCGTGTACGAGTCCGAGGACGCCGCCAGCCCGCCGCCCTCGGTCGAGCAGCAGGTGCTCGAAGCGTTCATTGCGCAGCACTACCTCGGCGTGCCCGTGCCTCCGGTGCTCGTGACCAGCGACCCGGTGGACAAGGCGCTGACCGAAGCCCTGTCGGAGCAAGCCGGCCTGCGCGTGACGGTCACCCCGCAGCCCCGGGGCCAGCGCCGTGCCTGGCTCGACATGGCACGCCAGAACGCCGACCTGCAGCTCGCCCGCCTGTTGGCCGAGGAAGGCTCGCAGCAGGCGCGCACGCGCGCATTGGCCGAGGCGCTGGACCTGCCGCAGGAAGACCTCGACAGCCTCACGATCGAGTGTTTCGACATCTCGCACACGGCAGGCGAGTCCACGCAGGCCTCGTGCGTGGTGTTCCACCACCACAAGATGCAGGGCAGTGAATACCGCCGCTACAAGATCGAGGGCATCACCGGCGGCGACGACTATGCCGCCATGCGCCAGGTGCTGCTGCGCCGCTACAGCAAGGTGGCCGAGGCCTTGCGCGAGGCGGGCGGCGCCGAACCCACGGCCGCCCAGGCGCGCCTGCCCGACCTCGTGCTGGTCGATGGCGGAAAGGGGCAGGTGGCCATGGCGCGCGAGGTGTTCACCGGGCTGGGACTGGACCTCACGCGCATCGTGGGGGTGGAGAAGGGCGAGGGCCGCAAGGTGGGCCTGGAGGAGCTGGTGTTCGCCGACGGGCGCGAGAAGGTGTATCTGGGCAAGGATTCGGCGGCGCTGATGCTGGTGGCGCAGATCCGCGACGAGGCGCACCGTTTTGCCATCACCGGCATGCGCGCGGCGCGCGCCAAGGTGCGCGTGGGCGGCAGCCGGCTCGAAGACATCGCCGGTGTGGGGCCGAAAAAGCGTGCGCGCCTGCTGCAGCGCTTTGGCGGCGTGCGCGGCGTGCAGGACGCGAGCGTGGAAGACCTGGCCACCGTGGGAGGCATCTCGCACGAACTGGCCGAGGAAATTTACCGGGCGCTGCGCTGAACCGGGCGCGATTCTTTGCCGATGCGGCCCGCTTGGCGTGACACAATCGCAACCATGTTCTGGACCATCCCCACCATCATGACCTGGACGCGTATCGTCGCGATACCCCTGATCGTGGGGGTGTTCTACGCGCCCATCGACCCGGCCATGCGCAACCTGGTCGCCTCGCTCATGTTCATCGTCTTTGCGGCCACCGACTGGCTCGACGGGTTTCTGGCGCGCAAGCTGAATCAGACCTCGTCGTTCGGCGCCTTCCTCGACCCCGTGGCCGACAAGTTCCTCGTGTGTGCCTCGTTGCTGGTGCTGGTGCACCTGCAACGCGCCGACGTGTTCGTGGCGCTCATCATCATCGGCCGCGAGATCGCCATCTCGGCCCTGCGCGAATGGATGGCGCAGATCGGCGCCAGCAAGAGTGTGGCCGTGCACATGCTGGGAAAGCTCAAGACCACGGTGCAGATGGTGGCCATCCCCTTCCTGCTTTATGACGGGCAGGTGCTCGGCGTGATCGACACGGGTGTCTGGGGCACCTGGCTGATCTGGATTGCTGCCGTGCTCACGGTGTGGTCCATGGTGTACTACCTGCAGAAGGCGCTGCCGGAAATTCGCGCGCGCGTCAAATAATACTGTATGAAAAGTGGCTCTAGAGCCATTTTTTCGGGCGCTAGCAGCTATTGTTTTTGGAGCAAATCATGGCGAAACACCGCATTGCCGTCATCCCCGGCGACGGCATTGGCAAAGAGGTCGTGCCCGAGGGGTTGCGCGTGCTCGACGCCGCTGCGCGCAAGTTCGGCATCGACCTGCAGTGGGACGCTTTCGACTTCTCCAGCTGGGACTACTTCGAGCGCCACGGCAAGATGCTGCCCGACGACTGGAAGGCGCTGATCGGAGGCCATGACGCCCTTTATTTCGGCGCCGTGGGTTGGCCCGAGAAGATCCCGGACCACATCTCGCTGTGGGGCTCACTGCTACTGTTCCGCCGCGAGTTTGACCAGTATGTGAACCTGCGCCCCGCGCGCCTCATGCCCGGCATCACCGCGCCGGTGGTGCGGCGCGACGGCAGCGTGCGCCTGCCCGGCGAGATCGACATGCTCATCGTGCGCGAGAACACTGAAGGCGAATATTCCAGCATCGGTGGGCGCATGTTCGAGGGCACACCGCGCGAGATCGTCATGCAGGAAACGGTGATGACCCGCCACGGCGTGGACCGCGTGCTGCGTTTTGCCTTCGAGCAGGCCCGCCAGCGCCCGAAAAAGCACCTGACCAGCGCCACCAAGTCCAACGGCATCGCCATCACCATGCCCTACTGGGACGAGCGCGTGGCCGAGATGGCGAAGGAATACCCCGACGTGCGCGTGGACAAGTTCCACATCGACATCCTCACGGCGCACTTCGTGCAGCGCCCGGACGCGTTCGATGTGGTGGTGGCCAGCAACCTGTTTGGCGACATCCTGAGCGACCTGGGGCCGGCCTGCACGGGCACCATCGGCATCGCGCCCAGCGCCAACCTCAACCCGGATCGCCGGTACCCGTCGCTGTTCGAGCCCGTGCATGGCTCGGCGCCCGACATCGCAGGGCAGGGCATTGCCAACCCGATCGGCCAGATCTGGTGTGGTGCGCTGATGCTCGACTTCCTGGGCCACCGTGCAGCCCACGATGCCATCCTGGCTGCGATCGAGCAGGTGCTCGACCCGCGCAGCGGCGGCCCGCGCACCCCCGACCTGGGCGGTAGGGCGACCACGCAGGACGTCGGCCGGGCGATCGCTGCAGCCCTGTGAAATCCTGCGTGGACGTTGCATTCGGACGGATGTCAATCAGGGAAGATGCCCAGCGCTGCCGTGGCGCCAAAAACCCTTGCCACCCCCGATGAGCGACGCAAATGCGACTAGAATTGCCCGCTACGCCGTCGCAATCCGGCGTCTTGTATTGACACCCGGAGAGTCGATGGCTTTAATCTGACACGGCAGCGCCTGCTGTGCATTCCAGTCAAACGCCCGTCACAAACCCTGCCCCTGCAAGGCCTTTGACGTGCGGTGACCAGATGACCAAAAGACAATCTTCCCCCATTTTTCCGAGAGGCTTCTTGTGAACAAAACCGAACTGATTGAGCACATTGCAAACAATGCCGATATCTCCAAGGCTGCGGCTGCGCGGGCACTGGAATCCACGATCGAAGCGGTCAAGAAGACGCTGAAAAAGGGCGGTACGGTGTCGCTCGTCGGTTTTGGCACCTTCGCCGTGGGCAAGCGCGCCGCGCGCACCGGTCGCAATCCCCGCACGGGCGCTGCGATTAAAATCAAGGCGGCTAAAGTTCCCAAGTTCCGTCCGGGCAAGGCATTGAAGGATGCCCTGAACTGACATCGGATCCCGGTGGGGTGCTTAGCTCAGTCGGTAGAGCGGCGCCCTTACAAGGCGTAGGTCGGCGGTTCGACCCCGTCAGCACCCACCACTGATGCAAAGGCGAACGTAAGTTCGCCTTTTGTTTTATGTCACAGAAAGATTGACCATGTTTGAATCCATCCGCAAGCACACCAAGATCGCGATGCTCTTGTTGTTCTTGTTGATCGTTCCGTCGTTTGTGCTGGTCGGCATCGATGCCAGTTACTTCTCCGGGAGCAGCCCGGCGGTGGCGCACGTGGATGGCGCCGACATCACGCAGGCGGAATGGGACAACGCCCATCGGATGGAATCGGACCGCCGGCGGGCAGAGCAGCCCCAGCTTGATGCCAAGCTCTTGGATACGCCCGAAGCGCGCTACGCGACGCTTGAGCGGATGGTGCGGGATCGTGTTCTGCAAGCTGCCTCCAAGAAGATGAACATGCTCACCAGCGATGCCAAGCTGGCCCGCAGCCTGCAGGAAATTCCTCAGATTGCTGCGCTGAGGAAACCCGATGGCACCCTCGACAGCGAGGGCTATCGTGCATTGGTAGCCGCCCAGGGCATGACGCCCGAAGGTTTTGAAGCCACCATGCGACGGGACCTGGCGGTCAGCCAGGTGCTGGGCGGGGTTTTGGGGTCCAGTTTTGCCACCGCAGCGCAGGCCAATGCCGCCCTCGATCCTTTGTTCCAGCGTCGCGAGATCCAGGTCGCGGTGTTCAAGACGGCCGACTTTACCGGCAAGGTCCAGCCGACCGACGAAGACCTGCAGGCCTACTACAAGGCGCATCCTGAGCAGTTCCAGCAGGCTGAACAGGCCACCGTGGAATACGTGGTGCTGGACATTGCCAGCCTGCGCGACAGCATCGTCCTCAATGAAGACGATCTGCGTACCTACTACAAGGAAAACGTCGATCGCATGGCCGGCAAGGAAGAACGCCGTGCAAGCCATATCCTTATCACCGCCTCCAAGGATGCTCCGGCCGCTGACCGCGAGAAGGCACAGGCGCGCGCCGTGGAGCTTCTGGCGCAGGCGCGCAAGAGCCCGGGCAGTTTCGCCGAGCTGGCCAAAAAGAACTCGCAAGACCCGGGATCGGCCACGCAGGGGGGCGATCTGGGCTTCTTTGCCCGAGGCGCCATGGTCAAACCGTTCGAGGACGCCGCCTACGCGCTGAACAAGGGTGACATCAGCGAAGTGGTGGAGAGCGACTTTGGCTACCACATCATCCAGCTCACCGACATCAAGGCCCCGCGCAAGCCCAGTTTTGAAGAGCTGCGCGCGTCGATGGAGGCCGATCTCAAGCAGCAGCAGGCCCAGCGCAAGTTTGCGGAAGTGGCGGAAACCTTTGCCAACACCGTGTACGAGCAGGCCGACAGCCTGCAACCGGTGGTGGACAAACTCAAGCTGAAAATCCAGACGGCCAAAGGGGTGGTGCGCACGCCGGTTGCCGGAGCCAATGGCGCCCTGGCCCACCCGAAGTTCCTGGAGGCCTTGTTCTCGTCGGATTCCCTCGAAAACAAGCGCAACACCGAAGCCGTCGAGTTTGGCACCAGCCAGATGGTGGCGGGCCGTGTCGCCGAATACACGCCGGCCCGCACACTGGCCTATGAAGAGGTCCAGGCGCAGGTGCGTCAGCGTTACGTGGCGGAAAAGGCGGCCGAGCTGGCCCGCAAGGAAGGCCAGGCCAAACGCGCGGCCTGGGCTGAGAATGCCGCCAGCGCGACAGGCCTTTCTGCTCCCATGGTCGTAGCGCGGGATCTGCCCTTGAACCAGCCGCGTGCGGTACTCGACGCCGTTCTCGGCGCCAATACCGATACGCTGCCTGCCTGGACGGGCGTGGATCTGGGCGCGCAAGGCTATGCCGTTGCCAAGGTGAACCGCGTGGTGCCGCCGGAGGCCCCGGAGCCCCAACTGGCACAGCAGCGCCAGCAACAATATGCGCAGTGGTGGTCCACCGCCGAGGGCTTGGCCTACTATGAAACGCTCAAGCAGCGATTCAAGGTGCAGATCAAGGCACCCCGTCCCGCGCCTGTTGCCAAGTAAAAAAGGCGGTTTGCAGTGAGGATGGGTATTTTGCAGGTTATAATTTAAAGCTACGGTGGCTGTAGCTCAGTTGGTAGAGTCCAGGATTGTGATTCCTGTTGTCGTGGGTTCGAGCCCCATCAGCCACCCCAGTTAAAAAGAAACCCCGCTATCTTTTCGATAGCGGGGTTTTTCTTTTTCAGGCTTGGGTCGTCAATCGAATTCGCAGTTGCTGCACCCGCGCCCTGCCGTCGGGCGCAGGCAGCAGTGTGCTCAACGTGCCAGGAAATCGCGCAGGGCGAACAGGGTTTCCTCGGGCGCTTCGGTCATCTGGTGGTGTCCGACCGGGAGGTAAACCACCTGCACGCCCTTGCCTGCCGCGCGCGCGGTGCTGATCAGGGCCTGCGCGGCCTTCGGAGTGGTCATCTGGTCTTGCGTGCCCAGGGCAAACAGCACGGGGCAGGTGATGCGCGCAATGGCCGCATCTCCGCCGGCGTAGCTGTCGCAGGCCACAAAGCCCCGGTGGAACAGGTTCACCTCGGGGTTGCTGCGCAACACGCGGCGGCCCAGTGCCATGCTGGCGCCGTACACCCAGGTGCCAGGGCCCAGCGCCGTGGGCGGGGCGCACAGGGTGCTGCGCGAGAACACGTTGACCATGCGCAGCGCCTTATCGGGTTCGTTCAGCGAGGCTTCGATGAGCGCGGGCGAAACCTTCATGGGGAATGCCGTGCCTACCAGCACGAGGTGGCTCGCGCGTTCCTGCAGGCGCGCGGCCGCCTCCAGCGCGATCAGCGAGCCCCAGCTGTGGCCCACCAGCGCGGCGCGGGGGGCGCCCACGGCGTCGAGCAGGGCGATGATGAAGTCGGCCGCCTCTTCCACCGAGGCGGGTGCCGGACCGGCGCTCTTGCAGTGGCCGGGCAGGTCCACCGCCAGCACGTTCCAGCCGTGGTTGGCGAGGTAGCGGCTCTGCATGGCCCAGACGCTGTGGTCGTTGAGCACGCCGTGGATCAGCACCACGGTGGGCTGCGCCGGGTTGAAGGGCTTGCCACCGGTGTAGCAGAAGGTCTTGTGGCCGTTGACTTGCAGTTCCATGGCTCAGGCTCCTGCCTTTTCTGCGGCCTTGAGGGCGCGCTTGAGGTCGTCGATGAGGTCGTCGGGGTCTTCCAGGCCGATAGACAGGCGGATCGTGCCCTGCGTGATGCCTGCGCCCGCGAGCGCGTCGTCCGACAGGCGGAAGTGCGTGGTGCTGGCCGGGTGGATCACCAGGCTGCGGCAGTCACCCACGTTGGCCAGGTGGCTGAAAATTTTCAGCGCTTCGATGAACTTCTTGCCCTGTTCGCGCGTGCCCTTGAGGTCGAAGCTGAACACCGAGGCCACGCCGCGCGGCAGCAATTTTTGCGCGAGCGGGTGGCTGGGGTGCGATTCGAGCAGCGGGTGGCCCACGCGCTCGACGAAGGGCTGGCCGGCCAGGAACTCCACCACCTTCTCGGTGTTGCGCATGTGGCGTTCCATGCGCAACGGCAGGGTCTCGATGCCCTGCAGGATGAGCCAGGCGGTGTGCGGGCTCATGCAGGCGCCGAAGTCGCGCAGGCCCTCGCGGCGCGCGCGCAGCAGGAAGGCGCCCACGGTCGATTCCTCGCTGAACACCATGTTGTGGAAGCCCTCGTAGGGCGCGGTCATCTCGGGGAAGCGTCCCGAGCCTTCCCAGTCAAACTGGCCGCTGTCCACCACCACGCCGCCAATCACCGTGCCATGGCCGCTCAAGAACTTGGTGGCCGAGTGGTACACGAGATCGGCGCCGTGCTCGAACGGCTTCATCAGCCAGGGCGTGGTGAAGGTTGAATCCACCAGCAGCGGAATGCCGTGCTCGTGCGCAATGGCGCTCACGGTGGGGATGTCGAGCACGTCCAGGCCGGGGTTGCCCACGGTCTCGCCGAAGAACAACTTGGTGTTGGGGCGGATGGCGGCGCGCCAGGCATCGATGTCGCCGGGCTTGACGAAGGTCGTCTCGATGCCGAAGCGGCGCAGTGTGTAGTGCAGCAGGTTCTGCGAGCCACCGTAGAGTGCAGTGCTGGCGACGATGTGCGAGCCCGCGCCCATCAGCGTGCAGATCGCCAGGTGCAGCGCGGCCTGGCCGCTGGCGACGGCGATAGCGCCGGCGCCACCTTCAAGTGCGGCCATGCGCTGCTCGAACACGGCGTTGGTCGGGTTGCTAATGCGCGAATAGACGTGCCCGCCGCGCTCCATGTTGAACAGCGCGGCCGCGTGGTCGCTCGACTCGAACACGAACGAGGTCGTCAGGTGAATGGGCACGGCGCGCGCGCCGGTGGCGGGGTCGGGGGTGGCGCCTGCGTGCAGCGCCAGTGTGTCGAAGCCGGGGTCGGCGTAACCGGGCATGAAGTTGTCTCCAAGGTGTATCGAATGGCGGGATATCCCGGCATTGTGGGCTATATTTGACTCCCAAATGCATAGCGCCCCAGCGGCGTCCACGGAGAAGCACCATGAAAGTCAGCGACATCCTGCGCGTCAAGGGCAACACCCTCTTTACCGTCCACCCCGACGAGCCGCTGGCCCGTGCGGTCGATGCCATGGCCGAGAAGGACATCGGCTCGCTGGTGGTGATGGAGCACGGCGACCTGGTGGGCATGCTCACCTTCCGCGAGGTGATTCAGGCCATCGTCAAGAACGGCGGAGGCGTGGGCACGCTGCTGGTGCGTTCGGCCATGGACGACCACCCGCTCACCTGCACCACCGAGACCGACATGGACGAGGTACGCCGCATGATGCTCGACCGCCACGCACGCTACATGCCGGTGATGGACAAGCGCATGCTCATGGGCGTGATCAGCTTCTACGATGTGGCCAAGGCCGTGGTGGACAGCCAGAACTTCGAGAACAAGATGCTCAAGGCCTACATCCGCGATTGGCCGGAGGAAAAGACAACCCCCTGAGCGGCTGCGCCGCTTCCCCCTTCTCTTGCAGCGCTGCGCGCTGCGGAAGGGGGACATTGCTCAGCGCGGCGGGGCGGCCCTTGCGCGGCGTCCGCTGGCCTGGGCCGCGCGGGTGCAGGCATTTGGCGCGCTTTTCTCATGCACCTGTAACCGTCTGGGATAATCCGGCGCCATGAGCGGCAACACCTTCGGCACCCTTTTCTGCGTCACCAACTTTGGTGAATCCCACGGCCCGGCCATTGGCTGCGTGATCGACGGCTGCCCGCCCGGCATGCTGTTGTCCGAGGCCGACATCCAGGCCGACCTCGACCGCCGCCGCCCCGGCACCAGCCGCCACGTCACGCAGCGCAACGAGCCCGACGCGGTGGAGATCCTCTCGGGCGTGTACGAGGGCCGCACGACCGGCACGCCGATCGCACTGCTGATCCGCAATACCGACCAGCGCAGCAAGGACTATGGCGACATCCTGCGTACCTTCCGCCCCGGCCATGCCGACTACACCTACTGGCACAAGTACGGCCTGCGCGACCCGCGCGGCGGCGGGCGTTCGTCGGCGCGCATGACGGCTCCCACGGTGGCTGCGGGCGCCGTGGCCAAGAAGTGGCTGGCCGAGAAGTTTGGCACGCAGTTTCGCGCCTGCATGACCCAACTGGGCGAGCTCGACATCCCGTTCGAGAGCTGGGGCCATGTGCCGCACAATCCTTTCTTCGCGCCCGTAGCCGATGTGCAGCGCTACGAGGACTACATGGATCTGCTGCGCAAGGCGCACGATTCGTGTGGTGCGCGCATCCGCGTGCAGGCCACGGGCGTGCCTGTGGGCCTGGGCGAGCCGCTGTTCGACAAGCTCGACGCCGATATCGCCTACGCCATGATGGGGCTCAATGCCGTCAAGGGCGTGGAAATTGGCGCGGGCTTTGCCAGCGTGGCCCAGCGTGGCACCGTGCACGGTGATTCGCTCTCGCCTGAGGGCTTTCGCGCCAACAACGCGGGCGGTGTGCTCGGAGGCATCAGCACCGGGCAGGACATCGAGGTGAGCATCGCCATCAAGCCCACCAGTTCCATCCTGAGCCCGCGCGAAACCATCGACATCCACGGCCAGAGCACCGAGGTGGTCACCAAGGGCCGCCATGACCCCTGCGTGGGCATCCGCGCGGCACCCATCGCCGAGGCGCTGCTGGCGCTGGTGCTGATGGACCACGCGCTGCGCCACCGCGCGCAGTGTGGCGATGTGGTGCAGGCGGTGCCGCCCATTCCTGCCACGCGGCCGTAACTGCCCGGCGAGAAGGGTTCAGCGCGCCCGTAGGAACGCCAGCAGGCGCAGCGGGTTGAAGCCGGTGACCAGCGAGGTTGCCAGCAGCACCAGTGCGCCGCCCCACAACATGCCCGGGCCCAGCGCTTCCCCCAGAAAAATATGGCCCCAGGCCACGCCGAACAACGGAATCATGAAGGCCGAGCTCATGGCCGCCACGGGCGAGATCTGGCTGAGCACGCGCAGGTTGAGCCAGTAGGCCAGGCCCGAAGTAACCACGCCCATCACCAGCACGGCCAGCAGGGCCGGCACGGTGAACCGGGCCTGGTGCCAGTCCCAGGCAGCGCCTGGCACCAGCATCACCAGTGCGGTGGCGTGGATCCCGGCGGCAATGGCCAGCGGGCTGATGCGCTGCGTGGAGCGCTTCATCCAGGGCGTGCACACCCCATAGCAGGCGGCGGCCCCCATGCAGGCCAGAGCCGCCAGCATCAGCTCGGGTGTGGGCTGCACGGGCCCCAGCTGCACGATGAACGCCACGCCGACAAAGCCGCACAGGCAGCCCAGCCACTTGCGCAGGCCGAGCGTGTCTTCTTTCATCCAGGCCGAGGCCAGCACGCCGAAAGGCACGACCATGGTGTTGAGCAGCGAGCTGTAGCCCGCAGGCAGGCGCAGGGCGGCCCAGGCGTAGAGCAGGAAGGGCAGGGCCACGGTCAGTGCGCCCAGGCCCGTCAGCTCACGCCAGTGCTGCCAGGGCCAGGGCTCGCGCGTGGCGCGCATGATGGCCATCAGCGTGAGGGTGGCCAGGCCAATGCGCAAGGCTGCGGCCACCTGGGGGCCCAGTACCGGGCTGGCGATGCGGATGAACAGGAAGGAGGCGCCCCACAGGGCGGACAGCAGCACAAGCTGCAGCAGATGGCGGGTTTTCACAGGGGGAGCATTGTGCCCCCGCGGCTTTCACGCTGCCGTGCCGCAAGCGACACCGTTTGATGCAAAAATGGGCTGAAACGCTTTCTGGAAAAGCGGTGTCAGCTATATTTTGAATAGCGCTGCATGCTGAGGGAAGGCTGACGGCCTGCGCCTTTTGCCGATTACTGCCGGACTTCGTCCACCAGGGTCTTGAACTCGTCGATGTCTTCGAAGCTGCGGTACACGCTGGCATAGCGGATGTAGGCCACTTTGTCGAGCTTCTTGAGTTCGCGCATGACCAGCTCGCCGATGCGGCTGGAAGGAATCTCGCGCTGGCCCAGATTGAGCAGCATTTCCTCGATGCGCTCGATGGCCGAATCGACCTGAGCGGTGCTTACCGGACGTTTGCGCAGCGCGATGTTGAACGAGCCCATGAGCTTGGGGCGCGCGTACTCGGTGCGGCGGCCGTCCTTTTTCACCACGACGGGGAAGCTGACTTCCGGCCGCTCGTAGGTGGTGAACCGCTTCTCGCAGGTGGAGCAGCGCCGCCGGCGGCGAATGAAATCTCCGTCCTCGGACACCCGGGTTTCAACCACCTGGGTTTCATGGTGGCTGCAGAAAGGGCATTTCATCGGGGTGTTCCGGGGCGGGGTCTGTCTTGCGCCGGCACACGCGCAGGGGCGTGTGCGGCGGCGGAGATCAGCGGTAGACCGGAAAACGCGCCGTCAGCGCATTGACCTTGGCACGCACGGCGGCGATGTTGGCTTCATCGCGCGGGTTGTCCAGCACGTCGGCGATCAGGTTGGCGGTGATGCGCGCTTCCTCTTCCTTGAAGCCGCGCGTGGTCATGGCGGGGGTGCCAATGCGCACGCCGCTGGTCACCATCGGCTTTTCCGGGTCGTTGGGGATCGCGTTCTTGTTGATGGTCATGTGGGCCTGGCCCAGCACGGCCTCGGCTTCCTTGCCGGTGATGCCCTTGGCGCGAAGATCGACCAGCATCACGTGGCTTTGCGTGCCGCCGCTCACGATGCGCAGGCCGCGTGCGGTCAGCGTCTCGGCCACCACCTTGGCGTTCTTGGCCACCTGTTCCTGGTAGGTCTTGAACTCGGGCTGCAGCGCTTCCTTGAAGGCCACGGCCTTGGCCGCGATGACGTGCATCAGCGGGCCGCCCTGCAGGCCGGGGAAGATGGCGCTGTTGATGGCCTTCTCGTGCTGGGCCTTCATCAGGATGATGCCGCCGCGCGGGCCGCGCAGGCTCTTGTGGGTGGTGGAAGTGACCACGTCGGCGTGGGGCACGGGGTTGGGGTACACGCCGGCGGCAATCAGGCCGGCGTAGTGGGCCATGTCCACCATGAAGATGGCGCCAATTTCCTTGGCGATCTTCGCAAAGCGCTCGAAATCGATGTGCAGGCTGTAGGCAGAAGCACCGGCAATGATGAGTTTGGGCTTGTGCTCCCGTGCCTTGGCTTCCATCGCGTCGTAGTCAATGGCTTCCTGGGCGTTGAGTCCATAGGAGATGACGTTGAACCACTTGCCGGACATGTTCAGTGGCATGCCGTGGGTCAGGTGACCGCCTTCTGCCAGGCTCATGCCCATGATGGTGTCGCCGGGCTTGAGGAAGGCCAGGAACACGGCCTCGTTGGCGGATGCGCCGCAGTGCGGCTGCACGTTGGCCGCTTCGGCTCCGAAGATCTGCTTGACGCGGTCGATGGCCAGTTGTTCGGCCACATCCACATGCTCGCAGCCACCGTAATAACGCTTGCCGGGATAGCCTTCGGCGTACTTGTTGGTCAGCTGCGTGCCCTGGGCCCACATGACGGCGGGCGAGGCGTAGTTCTCGCTGGCGATCAGCTCGATGTGGTGCTCTTGCCGGGCGTTTTCAGCCTGGATGGCAGCAAAGAGTTCGGGGTCGGTTTGTTCGACAAGAATATTGCGGTCGTACATGATTGGCAGTCCTATGAACTTGTGTCCCTTGAATCAAGGGCTGCCCAGGCGAACGGCGGAACGCTGCGAGCCCTGGGGCATTGAGCGGTACGCTCCCCGGTGGTTCACAGGGGGCGGGCCCCTGCAGGTTTCCACGTCAGCGGCAGGCCCCGTGGGAGCCCGCGCCTATCGCCAGTTGCGTACCCGGCTAGTGTAACTGAGCCGCTACAGGCCTGCTGTTTCGTCCCCGGGTGCGTCCGCTCTCGGGCAGGGCGTCAGAGATTGGAGGTGGACAGCAAAGCCACCTTCTCGCTGGAAACCGCATCGCTGGCCGCAGGCGCCGGGGCTGCAGCGGGAATGGCCTGGACCGGTGCCTGGCTGGTGAGCGTCTGCGCAGCCGCAGGGGGAGCGATGGGTGTGGTGGGCATGGGGCGGCCGCTGGCGACCTGGCTCAACCGGAAATGTTCTGCCAGCACCTTGGCGGCATAACCGCCATCGTCCGGCATGTTGGCTGCACCCACGTAAAAGCGCAGGCCGCCTTCCAGGGATCCAGCGCGGGCAATGCACTCCTGCAGTACCTTCACACCCACCCGCACATTGGTCACCGGATCAAAAGCAGCGAGTTGGCCGCCTACGGTTTCGTACTTGTCGGAGTGGATGCGCGTCATCACCTGCATCAGCCCTTGGGCGCCCACCGGGCTTTGGGCAAAGGGATTGAACCCCGATTCGATGGCAATGATGGCCAGGATCAGTGTGGGGTCCAGTTTGGTGCGTGTGCCCAACTCGTAGGCTTCCGCCACCAGCAGACCGAGAGGCTCGGGCGCTACGCGGTATTTCTTGCTCAGCCAGAAGGCCACGCGGGCTTGTTCCTGCGGGAGTTCCCGGGGATTGACGGCCAGGGTGCGGTCGCTGGGCTCCAGAGGCTCTTCCAGAGGCCCCAGCAGAGCGACCTGGCGGGCTTGCAGCCAGTCCATCAGCTGGGCCTCGCCGGCCTGGCGCAGATCGGGGCGCGCCGTGAGTGCAATGGCCACGAAGGCCACAGCCAGACCCAGGAGGGCGAAGCTGTTGTGGGTGATCTCCAGAAAACCTTCGGTCACATCGGCGGCAAATGTGCGCGCTGCGGAGACCATTTTTCCTGTCGCTGTCATAGCTTTCCTTTCTGCGGCGGATCCGAGCCCTTGCGGCACCGTGAGGTGCACAAGGGGGCCGGGATGTCACGCCTGGATTGGTACGCCATCAAATTCGTGCCTGGCGTGTAGCACCTGCGAACACTGAATTGACTTAGCCGGTAACGGCAGCGGGTTGGGGTTTGTACTAGCTTTCGAGAAGCTGGCGGATTCTAGGAGGGTATCAAATGCCAAGTCAATACTAACAAAACTATTTAATAGATTAATAAGTTTTTATAAATGTGTGAAAAATCACAGTTTTTGGATGCTTTCATGGGGAAAAGACCCGGGTGAGCGCCTGTCCGGTCTGGGGAGGCTTGCCCAATTTCAATCGCTGTGCCACCGCCGATTGACGGGTTCATTTGTGCATCCGGAGTTTCTTTGTTAAGGTGACTTTGCCTCTAGATTGAAGGCATCGCCGGACGAAGCAAGGCCGACTGTCCCAGCATGCAGTGCGAAGACAGGTTCAGCGCGGAGCTTCCAAGGCAACCCCCTGGGGGCAATACCTTGCTCCCTCGCACGCCGGACGTTCTTCTCCGCGCTGCGAACCGATGGCAAAGACCGTTGTGTCAGCCGTCAAGCCCGGTGGGGCAGCACTGTGCCGCTCCACCGGGCTTTCTTGTTTCAGACCGTTGCGCACCCTGCTTTGGACTCTGGTCCAATGGAGGGAGTCGCACGCACGGCCCCTCTGCGGCCATCGGCCATGAATCTTCCTTCTTTTGTGTCTTCTTTCAAGCAATCCCGGTGGCCCATGCGACTGGCTCTGGCGGTTGCCGCCGTCGTGCTGCTCTGGTTGCTGGGCTGGCTGGCAGTGCCGCCCATCTTGCGCAGCCAGGGTGAAAAACTCGCTACGGAGGCCCTCGGGCGCAAGGTCACCATCGGCCAGGTGCAGTTTCTTCCCTGGTCGCTGGAACTTAGCCTGCACGATGTGGCTGTTGCGGATCTCGAGGGCAAAGATGCCCTGCTGCGGATGCGGCGTATCTATATAGATGCCGAGTTGCAGTCCCTGCTGCGCATGGCGCCAGTGGTTGATGCCCTGGAGGTGGATGCACCGGTGTTGCGCATCACCCAGGTGGTGCCCGGGCAGACCGATGTCGATGACATCATGGAGCGCCTTTCGCAGCCCGGTGATCCGCAAGCGGCCCCAGTGGGTTTTGTGCTCTACAACATCGTCGTGCAGGGTGGGGCGGTTGATTTCGTGGATCGGACCGTGGGCCGAACGCATGAGGTGCGCGACCTGCGGTTCACCTTGCCATTCATTGGCAATCTGGGGGCGCAGCGCCAAGTCAAAGTTGTACCGCGGCTGGCGTTTCAACTCAATGGCAGCGCGTTCGACTCTACTGCTGAGGCGGCCCCCTTCACAGAGAGCTTGCATACCGATGCCAGCATCCGACTGAAGGATTTTGACCTTTCACCTTACCGGGAATACTTGCCCGCCAGTCTGCCCATGCGCCTGGATGCCGGCATGGTGGATGCAGATTTGCGACTGTCGTTCGAGCAAAAACCGGCCCCGGCGGTACAGCTCAGCGGGGTGCTACGGGCGCGTGATGTCCGTGTCCGTGACGCCGCGCAGCAGGAGTTGCTGTCCTTCGATGCGCTGGAGGTGCGGCTGGCCGAGCTGCAGCCGTTCAAGCGACTTCTGCGAATCGAGGCCGTCCGGCTGGATGCCCCTCGTCTGGTACTGCGGCGCGATGGTGCGGGCCACTTCAACCTGGAAAGAAATGGCGCCAAGGCCCCGGTGCCCGTCGCCAGCAAGCAGGACCCTGGCTGGAACGTGGAGGTGGGGCATGTGGCACTGCGTGGCGGTCAGCTGTCCTGGCAGGACGATGGCGTGCCGGGCAAGGCGAGGGTGAATCTGCGCGATATCGTGTTGGAGTCCTCGGCGTTGTCCCTGCCTTTCGCTCATCCGATGCGCTTTGGCGGTAGTTTGCAGTGGGTCGGAGAGGATGCGGGCACGCAGGCGGCGGAGCTGGCATTTAAAGGCGACGGCACCGATCGTCTGGGAAAGGTAGCGGTTTCCGTGCGTTCCCTGCCGCTGGAGCTGGCTGCGCCGTACCTGGCGCAATGGATCACGCCCCAGCTGGGTGGGGTGCTGGCGGTGGATGCCGGCCTGGCCTGGAATGGTCCGGCGCTGATGGCACAGGTGGCGGGTCTGGGGCTCGACAACGTGACGCTGTCCTGCACCAACCTCTCCGGTTGCACCGAGAGTGCACCTGCCACCGTTGCCATGCGGGGCAAGCAGTCCCTGGCCGAGATCAAGCATCTGCGTGTGGAAGATGCCCGCATGGATCTGGTGCAGCGCAGCGTGCGCGTGGGCCGGATCTCCCTGACCCAGCCGCGTGCGCTGGTGGATCGCTCAGCAGATGGCCGCTGGATGTTTGAGCGCTGGCAGGTGTCTCACCCGGAGGTCGCCGGACATGCCACCCAGTCGGGCGCTGCACCATGGTCGGTGCACATGGCGAATGTCGAGATGGATGGAGGGGCAGCGGCCTTCCGGGATGCCCTGACGGCCGAGCCCGTGGCATTCACCGTGACGGGCCTGCGGCTGCGGCTGCAGGACTTTGCTCCGCTGGCGGCGTCGGCCAAGCCCTCTGCTGTCAGCCTGTCAGCGCGTATGGGGGTGGGCCGTGCCGATCCGGGGCGGCTGGACTATGAAGGCACGCTGGGCCTGTCGCCCTTGCAGGCCCAGGGCAAGATGACGGCCGCCCAGTTGCCTTTGCATCCGTTCGAGCCCTACGTTGCCAATGCCCTGCGGGTGGACATTCGCCGGGTTGACGGAAGTTTCAGGGGGCAGGTGCAGTATGCCGATACCCCTGCAGGGCCACGGCTGGGCGTGCAGGGCGACGCGGCGCTGGACGATGTCCGCGTGCGCATGGCGCCCGTGGAGCAGGTTGAGGACGGTGCCAGGGCCGATGCACCCCGCATGCGGCGCCGGGGTGAGGAGTTGCTGAACTGGAAATCGCTGAGTCTGCGTGGTCTCGATGTCTCCCTGGTTCCGGGCCAACCCGCCGTGGTGGATGTCCGTGAAACAGCACTCAGCGATTTCTTCGCCCGCATCATCGTGCAGGCCGACGGGCGTATCAATCTGCAGGACATGCTCAAGAGGACCGCGGCTGCGCCAGCCGCTGTGCCTGCCATGCCGCCGGTTGTGGCTGCTTCAGCGCCTGCGCCGGGTGGGGCGCAGGACGCGGCGCTGGCTCCGGTCATCCGCTTCGGCCCGGTGTCGCTCACGGGGGGGCGTGTCCACTTCACCGATTATTTCGTTCAGCCCAATTATTCGGCCGACCTGAGCGAGCTCACGGGGCGGATCAGTGCATTCTCTTCGGTGCCGGCATCGACGGGCGCTGCCCCCGAAATGGCCGACCTGGAATTGCGGGGCCGGGTTGAAGGAACGGCGTCGCTGGAGATCACAGGCAAGCTCAATCCGCTGGCCAAGCCACTCGCAATGGATATTCAGGGCCGCATGCGTGATCTGGAGTTGCCGCCGCTCTCGCCCTACACCATCCGGTATGCCGGCCATGGGGTGGAGCGTGGCAAGCTCAGCATGGACGTGAACTACCGGGTGCTGCCCGACGGGCAGCTCACGGCCAGCAACAAACTGGTACTCAACCAGCTCACTTTCGGTGATCCTGTGCAAGGGGCGCCCGCCAGCCTGCCGGTGAGGCTGGCGGTGGCGTTGCTGGCTGACCGCAACGGTGTCATCGACGTGGACCTGCCCATCAGCGGTTCGCTCAACGATCCGGAGTTCCGTCTGGGCTCGGTGATCTTCCGGATCATCGGCAACCTCATCATGAAGGCGGTGACTGCGCCGTTTTCCTTGCTGGCAGGCGCGTTAGGCGGCGGGGACGAGCTGGGCTCCGTGTCTTTTGCTGCGGGCAGTGCCGTGCTGGATGAAGGCGCGCGCCAGGGACTGGACAAGGTTGTGCAGGCGCTGACAGACCGGCCTGCCCTCAAGATGACCGTGGCGGGAGCGGCCAACCTCGAAGCCGAGCGCGATGCCTGGAAGCGCGCCCAGCTGCAGCAGTCCCTGCTGGCACAAAAGCGCCGTGCCGCGCTGCGCGCGGGGCAGCCAGCAGACGAGGTGAAAACCATCACCGCCGAGGAATATCCGGCCTTGCTCAAGGAGGTGTACCGCCGATCCGATACGCCCAAGCCGCGCAACCTGGTGGGGATTGCCAAGGACTTGCCCCCTAGCGAGATGGAGGCGCTGCTGCTGGCCAGCATTCCGGTGTCCGAGGCGTCCATGCGCGAACTGGCGCTGGCCCGTGGCGTGGCCGTGCGCGACTACCTGGCGTCGCGCCAGCTCCCGGCCGATCGGCTCTTTCTCGGAGCCGCCCGGGTGGTTCCGCCGGAGGCCTCCTGGAAGCCGCATGCCGAGCTGACACTGGCCACCCGTTGACCTGCGTTAGGGACGCGGGTCAAATCCCGGTGAAAATAGCGCTTTCGCCTGCTGCGGGTCTCTGCCCGCCGGCGGTGCGCCATTCCTGCGTTTCCCGGCCCTGGTTCGGGGGACTGTTCCCGTAGAGTCATGTTTCCAATTTTTTCCCGCAACAAAATGTCTGACGCTCCCGAAACCACACCGGCTCCGGCCAAAGCCCCCGATGCCCATCCGCTGGATGGACTGACGGGAGGTGCCTTCTCGGCTGCAACGTCGGGTGAGCGTGCTGCACGCATCCGCGAATGGCTGGCCACTCAGCCGGCGCACGAGCAGTTGCAGGAAGTATTCAAGGAGCTCAGCAGCCGCGACAAGGGCGCTGCACGCGCCGTGCGCGAACGCCTCGATGAAATCCGGCGCGCCAAGAACCAGGAATCCATTGCTGCCGAATGGGCTGAGAAGGCGCAGGCGCTGCTGACGGCCACCAAGCTCAATATCGCTGATGCCCTGGCTTGGCAGCGCGATGCGGCCAAGGCAGGGGCTCCGCTGTCGCGTGAGCCGTTGTCGCAGCTCAAGGTGCAGTTGGCCGACCGCGTCAAGGTCATTGAAGATCTGCAGCACCGTGTACAGGTTCAGCGCGAGGCCGCTGTGCTGCTGGCTCAGCGTATCGAAGTCCTGTCCACCAAGTCGTGGCGGGATGCCCAGGCGGCGCAGGAGGTGCTGCGGACGGATGTGCAGCATTGGCAGGAGCAGGCGCAGGCGCTTTCGGGGGATGCCAGCTGGCCCAGTGTGGAGGCGCGTTTTCCGCCGCTGCTCGATGCCTCGCGTGTCCAGCTGCTGGTGGTCTGGGATGCGTTCCAGTCTGCCGTGGCACTGGCAGTGGCTGCGGCTGAAGATGCTCAGGCCGCCTTGCCACCCGTGCCGGTGTGGGCCGATGAATTGCGTCTGGCGCGGGGCGTGCCCGCCGAGACGGCCGCTGTGGAACGCCCGGCGCGTGCGCCCCGGGCCAAGGTGGATCCCGAGGTGGTTGCCAAGGCATCCCTGGTGGTGAGCGAGGCGCTGGCCAAGCTGGAACAGGAAACGGCCGAAGGGCATGGCAAGGCCAGTGCGGGTGCTGCGGCAGCGCTGCGTGCCGTGCTCAAGACGCAGGGGCGGCATATCGATGCTGCACTGGAGCAACGTGTGCACACTGCCTTGGTGGCTGCGGGCGAACTCGAAGGCTGGCAGCGCTGGAGCGCAGACCAGGTTCGTGAAGAGCTGCTGGCCAAAGCCGAGGGTCTGCTCAAGCGCCCTGACGGCCAGGCGTTGGGCGGCCGCAAGATGCAGGAAACGCTGCGCCAGTTGCGCGACCAGTGGAAGCAGGCCGACCAGGGCGGCGCACCCAACCACGGTTTGTGGAAGAAATTTGATGAAGCTTGCAACGCAGCCCACAAGGTGGTGGAAGCGTGGCTGGAAAAAATTCGCACCGAAACCGCTGAACACAAGGCGCAGCGTCTGGCGTTGATCGAGGAGGTCAAGGCCTGGGCGCAGGAGCATGCGGCTTCGGGAGACTGGAAAGCCATCAACCGTGCCCTGCACCAGTTTGGTGACCGCTGGCGCGAAAGCGGTCATGTGGGCGAGAAGGTGTTTGCCGAACTGCAACCCCTGTGGAAGCAGGCATTGGCCCTGGCCTCTCAACCCCTGGAAAAGGCCCAGGCCGAAAGCCTGGCACGCCGTCAGGCCATGATCGAGGAGGCGGGCGTGCTGGGTGCTGCGCCCATGCTGCGCATTGATGCCATCAAGGCCCTGCAGCAACGCTGGCAGGCCGAAGCCCATGGGGTTCCTCTCGATCGCCGCCAGGAGCAGAAGCTCTGGGATGCCTTCCGTAAGCCGATCGACGAAGCGTTCAATCGCAAGACCGCCGAGCGTGAGCGCGGCGCCTCGCAGGCCAGCGCACACGACCGAGCCGTACTCGATGCCGCCAAGGCCCTCGAGGCCGCCAATGCGGGTGGCGATGCGCAACAGATCCGTGCGGCCATGCAGGCCCTGGAGGCCGAGCTGCGTGGGCAGGCTCAGGCGGCCGCTGCTGCGCAGGAAAGCGCCAGTCCCGAACAGGCCGCGCCTGCGGCGGTACCAGCGGCCGAGCCTGCCGAGGCGGCCGAAGGCGATGCGGTCGATGTGCCTGTACCGCCCCCGGCGCCCCGTCCGGCGGCACGCCCTGTGGTGGCTGTGCGCGGCGATGACCGTCCGGGCATGAAGAAGGATGCTCCTGCGGCGCCCGGACGTACGGGTCGTCTTGGTGAGCGGCGCGATGCCCGGCCCGGGAGAGACGCGGGGCGCCCGGATGCCCGTGGTCCGCGAGACGACATGCGTGGCAGCGGCCGGTTTGGCGACAGCCGTCCGATGCCGCAAGACCGTGGCCCCCGTCTGGGTGATGCAGCGTTCCGTGCACAGCGCGAGGCGCTGGAACATGCACAGCTGGCGCTGAAAAAACTGGCGGCACAGGCCCATGGCGAAGCACTGACCCAGTTGCTGTCTGCATGGGAAAAGCGCGATGCTTCGCTGGTACCTTCGGCTCAGGAGCTGGGAGGCCGCGTCTCGCCGGCCGTGCGAAGTGCCTGGACGCAGGCTTTGGCGGGTGCGCCCGCAGGGGATGCCAATCAGGCCTTGCTGCGCCTGGAAATGGCGGCAGAAGTGCCCACGCCTGCCGAACAACTGTCGGAGCGGCGCATGCTGCAACTTCAGTTGCTCACCCGCCGCAACGATCCGGCCCCTGCCGAAACCTGGGGCCAGGATACCGCGCGCGTGCTGGCCAGCGCCAGTGATGCGGCCAGTGGGCGTCGGCTGCAAAATGCACTGAAGGCTCTGTTGCGCAAGTAAGGCCCGGGCATGGGCGAAAGCGCTCATGCCTCGACAGATCCCCCCCGTTCGAGAGCCCTTAATGTGCGGGGTGTCAGTAGGCGGTGTGGGGCGTGGTCGGCAGGGTCGCGGCTGAAGGTGCGCCAAACTGTTCGCGCAGCCTGCGCGCGGCATGGGCGAACACCAGCACATCCACCCCTACGGCCACGAAGGTGCAACCCATATCGAGATAGTGTTGCGCGAGTGCAGGGCTCGAAGTGAGCGTGCCGGCCGCCTTGCCGCTGGCAAGAATGGTCTTGATGGCGGTCTCGATGGCCGCCAGAACATCCGGGTGTCCGGGGGCGGTAGGGTGGCCCATGGATGCGGCCAGGTCGGCCGGGCCGATGAACACGCCCTGCACGCCGTCCACGGCGCATATCGCTTCGAGGTTGTTCAGGGCGGTCACGGTCTCGGCCTGCACCAGCAGGCAGACTTCGTCATTGGCCACCGCCATGTAGTCGGCACGGCCGGCCCATTGTGAGGCGCGCGCGACGGCGCTGCCGACGCCGCGCACGCCTTGCGGTGCATAGCGCATGGCGGCCACGATGCTGCGGGCCTGTTCGGACGTATCCACCATGGGCACGAGCAGCGTTTTGGCGCCGATATCCAGCACCTGTTTGATAAGGGCCGTTTCGCCGTGCACCACGCGCACTACGGCCTGGGAAGGGTAGGGCGCTAGGGCTTGCAGCGCCGCCAGTGTGCTGCGCAAGTCGTTGGGAGCGTGCTCTCCGTCGATCAGCAGCCAGTCGTAGCCTGCGGTGGCGGCTACTTCGGCCAGATAGGGGTCGGCCATCGATAGCCACAGGCCGATCTGGGGCTGGCGCGCCGCCAGGGCGGATTTGAACGGGTTGTATGCGGGCATGGCAGGTTGGTGCACTCGGGGGCTGCCTATCGTACCGGCACGGCCGGCCGCGCGCAGCCCATGCTCCCCGGCATGGCTGCAGCGCAGCAGGCTCACACGGAGAACACCTTGATGGCGTCCAGCAACCTGCGGGATTGATCGCTCATGCTGGACGCCGCTGCGCTGCTTTGTTCCACCATGGCGGCATTTTGTTGCGTCATGTCGTCCAACTGCGCCACGGCCTGGCCGACCTGCGAGATGCCCAGGCTCTGCTCCTTCGATGCGGCCGTGATCTCTGCGATCAGGTCGTTCACGCGGTGCACCTGGCTCACCACTTCGGTGATGGTTATTCCTGCGTTGGCTACGAGGCGTGAGCCACTTTCCACCTTTTCCACCGAGTCGTCGATCAGTGCCTTGATCTCCTTGGCGGCGGCTGCCGAGCGGCCCGCCAGGCTGCGCACCTCGCTGGCCACGACAGCAAAGCCCCGACCCTGTTCTCCGGCACGGGCGGCCTCCACGGCGGCGTTGAGCGCCAGGATGTTGGTCTGGAAGGCGATGCCGTCGATCACGCTGATGATGTCGGCAATCTTGCGGCTCGACGTGGAGATCAGTGCCATGGTGGTCACCACGTTGGATACCTCTTCACCGCCCTTGGCTGCCACCAGGGTCGCGCTCTGGGCCAGTTGGCTGGCCTGCTGGGCCGAATCCGAGTTCTGGCGTACGGTGGCGGTTTGCTGCTCCATGGCCGCTGCAGTCTCCTGCAGGCTGGAGGCCGTCTGTTCGGTGCGACTGGACAGGTCGTTGTTGGCCACGGCAATTTCGCGACTGGCCATCTGTACCCCCGAGACCTGTTCATGCACGTCAGCCACCAGTGACTGCAGATTCAGCCCCGACTGGTGGATTGCTCGGGCCACCAGGCCGATGTCGTCGCATCGGTTCAATTGCAGATCTTTGCCCGCTTCTCCACTGGCGACCTGCTGCGCTGAATCGAGAATTTTCTTCAAGGGCGCAGTGACCTGCGCTTCGATGAACAGGTCGCACAGCAAAAGACTGATGACCAGAGCCACGGCCATGGCGATCAAAGCCGTTCCGCCCAGCCCTGACAGAACCAATGCGGTGCCTAGCACAGCGCCCATCGCCAGCAGCGGCAAGCGCACCCGCCAGGCGGTTGGCAGCAACTGCAGCGCACTGGCCCAGCGCATCAGGCCGGTGCGCACGATCAGACCGCGATGGAATGCCAGGCCACCCGCGCTACCGTCCTTGAAGCGGCGGTAGAGCGCCTCGGTGGCCTCCACTTCGGCGCGCGTGGGGGTGGTGCGGACCGAGAGATAGCCCACGTGCTGGCCGTTGCGGCGCATCGGCGCGGCGTTGGCGCGCACCCAGTAGTGGTCGCCATTCTTCCGGCGATTCTTCACCAGCGCCGTCCACGACTGGCCTTCCTTGAGGCTGCGCCACATATCGGCAAAGGCCTCGGGTGGCATGTCAGGGTGTCGCACCATGTTGTGCGGCTGCCCCATCAACTCGTCCAGATCGAACCCGCTGGTGCGGATGAAGGCCGCGTTGGCGTAAGTGATGCGACTGGAGGTGTCGGTGGTGGACAGCAGAGTTTCCGATGCGGGGAACTGGTATTCGCGCTGGGTGACGGGCTGGTTGTTTCTCATTGGGGCTTTGGAGGTGCGGTGCGACGTACAATTTAGTAATATCTTACATGATTTTCGTAAAATATTACAAACCGGTTGAAGTGTGGATAGAATTCCGGCTCATGGTCCTCCTCGCCGTTTTCGCGGGGTGGTCGTGCCATTTCTTCCCTTTGTCAGTCATCGCATCTATGGCCTACCGGTGAACTCTTCCCTGGAAACCTCTATCAGCACAATCCATGCCGCACTCGCATGGATTGGCCACGCACCCGCTCCGCCCTGGCCTGATGCCGCCAATATGACGCGGTTTGATGACAGTGATGATTTCCTGTTGTCGCACCGGGCTTTTGATTTCCCGTTTTATGTGGTGTGCCTGGAGCAGCAAGGTGTGCCCGGTCTGGATCTGATCCGTCTGATCCGTCGGCGCAACAATGCCGGAATCCTGGCAATCAGCAATCAGGAAGGCGAGGGCTTTGTGTCCGCCCTGGAGGCCGGGGCTGATATGGTGTTGCGCCGGGATGCGCCCGAGGACCATTTGCAGGCTGCGATCCTTGCCATTCAGCGGCGTTCAGGGCCGGGTGCGCAGGCTTCGGCTCAGGCACCCTGGCGGTTGCTAGAGGAGCAGTCGATCCTGCAGGCCCCTGATGGCACGCGGATATCCCTGGGGGACAGCGATCTGGCCGTCATGCGCTGCTTTGCCCACACTGAAGGCGGCCGGGTGGCGCGCCGTGCACTGATCGAGAGTCTCTGGGGGGACGGCGCCGACGACATGGACAATGCATTGCACGTCACTCTGTACCGTCTGCGCAAGCGCATCGAGCAGGCCGGGCAGCCCTTGGTGCCGGTGCACAGTGTGTCCAAGGTGGGCTATGAATTCCGTGCCCCGCTGGTGCGGGAGTAGCGGACTCAGCCGCTGGAGGTCATGGGATGGCAGGCGGCCACAATGCCTTCCATCACACGCCGGGCGCGCTCGGGGTTGACCGGTGGACCGGCCAGGAGTTGCTCGATGAGGTCGTCTGCCCCAGGGGCCTCGCAGAATGCCATGCTCCAGTCCTTGAAGCGGCGCTGTGCAGTGTTTTCTTCGATGAGTCGTGTCACGGCTGTGTGACGGGTGTCCGCATCAATGGCGGCCATGGTTTCATGCAGGGCCGCTGCAGGGCCTTCGAGCAACTGGGCGAAATGTCCGCCAGACAGCAGCAGGACACCTGTGACATCGCGCTGCGAATTCCGACGGCGTGCGCTGCTCAGTATCTGTTCCACGTCCTGGGGCGTCGAGAGGGAGCGGCTGATGTAGAACAACTGGCACAGGTCGGATAGCGGCGCGGTGGAGGTCATGTCAGGGGCGCAAAGTGCATGCTTCATGATACGCCGATCAGGAGGACGCACGGCCTGCCAGCCCAGGCCATGTGCGCAGTTCCGGGAGTCAGCCCGCCAGCGCGGCCTTGACGGCGGCAGAGACCTGGCCCATGTCCGCCTTGCCGGCCAGGCGTGTCTTGACCGCGCCCATCACCTTGCCCATGTCGCCCGGACCCTTGGCGCCCAGTTCGGCCACGATGGCCTGAACGGCTGCAGCCACTTCGCCTTCCGACATGCGCTCTGGCAGGTAGGCCTGCAGCACAGCCATCTCGGCCTTTTCCTTGTCGGCCAGGTCCTGGCGGCCCGCGCCCTCGAAGGCGGTGATGCTGTCCTTGCGCTGCTTGATGAGCTTGTCCACGATGGCGACGATCGCCGCGTCGTCGAGCGTGATGCGCTCGTCCACTTCCTTCTGCTTCATCGCCGCCTGCAACAGGCGGATGGTGCCCAGGCGCTCGCTGTCCTTGGCGCGCATGGCGGTCTTCATGTCTTCGGTGATCTGGTCCTTGAGGCTCATGGCGGCTTCCTTTTTTGGGTTTCAGACAGGGACGGAGGGTTTGCACAAAGCCCCTCTGGCTAGGCGCAGCGCCGTAGACAGTAGTGTTGCTACGGCAAGGCGCTGCAACGATGCCAGAGGGGCTTTGTGCAGACCCGAAAAAACAAAACCCGCGCTTGGCGTCCCTAGCGCGGGTTGGGCGGCTTGTCCGAGGACGATGCCGAAGCTGTGCTTAGTACAGCTTCTTGGGCAGCTGCATGCTGCGCACGCGCTTGTAGTGGCGCTTGACGGCGGCAGCCTTCTTGCGCTTGCGCTCGGCGGTGGGCTTTTCGTAGAACTCGCGGGCGCGCAGGTCGGTCAGCAGGCCGAGCTTTTCAATGGTGCGCTTGAAGCGGCGCAGGGCAACGTCAAAGGGTTCGTTCTCTTTTACACGGATGGTGGTCATTAGCTAATGTTTTCCAAAATGTGCCCGCAGAGGGTCTTGGGGAGATCGGGCCTCAAGACCGTGCGTGGCGGGTTCCCCGTCTGTAACTAGTATTTGGCCGACGGGGCAATGCCAGCAAAGCCGAAGATTATAGCCTTTGATGTCCAAATATCAAGCATGCGCACCCCGCCAGCGCCGGCATGGCCTTGGCACGGCCATTTCCCCTGAAATTGGGGGTGAAACGAAGAAGAACAGCGGGGTGCGGTTTTTTGGCGCATCCTGCGATCATCGCGGCGCAGGCTCCCCATGTCTGCACGTCGGCGGACGCACTCAACCACAGGAATGACATGCCCCCCTACCACTACCAACTTTTCGTCATCGGCGGTGGCTCGGGCGGCGTGCGCGCGGCACGCATTGCCGCCAGCTTGGGGGCGCGCGTGGCCATTGCCGAGAGCTTCCGGTATGGCGGAACCTGTGTCATTCGCGGGTGCGTGCCCAAAAAGCTGCTGGTGTACGCAGCCCATTTTGCGGAGGACTTTGCCGATGCCCAAGGCTTCGGCTGGACGGTGCCCCCCGCCGAATTCTCCTGGCCCCAGTTGATCGAGGCGAAAAACCGGGAGATCGCCCGCCTGAGCAGCCTGTACGAAAAGAACCTGCAGGGTGCGAGGGTGGAGGTGATGCACGGCGCGGCGCGTCTGGTGGATGCGCACGCCGTGACGGTGAACGGCCAGCACATCGCGGCCGAGCACATTCTGGTGGCCACCGGCGGCACGCCGTTTGTGCCGCAGATTCCGGGCATCGAGCACGCCATCACCTCCAACGAGGTGTTTGACCTGCCGCAGCTCCCCCGGCGGGTGCTGATGGTGGGCGGCGGCTACATTGCGGTCGAATTTGCGGGCATCTTCCATGGCCTGGGCGCGCAAGTCACCCTGTGTTACCGGGGTGAACAGGTGTTGCGTGGTTTTGACGACGATGTGCGCGCGCACCTGCACGACGCGATGGTGACAAAAGGCATTTCCGTGCGGCTGCACGAGGACGTCACGCAGATTGAGAAAATGAGCGACGGCAGCCTGGCCGTGACCCTGGCCGGGACGCCAGGGGCGCCACTGGTGGTCGATGCCGTGCTCTACGCCACGGGCCGGGTGCCCAACACCCAGGGACTGGGCCTGGAAGAGGTCGGGGTGGCGCTGGACGGTGCGGGCGCCATCCCGGTGGATGCGTTCGGACAGACCTGCGTTGCCAGCATCCACGCCGTGGGCGATGTGACCGACCGCATTGCGCTCACCCCGGTGGCCATCCGAGAAGGGGCAGCGCTGGCCCACACCCTGTTTGGCCCGGACCGCACCCCTGCAGACCTGACCACCGTACCCTCTGCCGTGTTCAGCCAGCCACCGATTGGCACCGTGGGCCTCACCGAGGCGCAGGCGCTGGAGCAAACCGGCTCCATCGACATTTACAGTGCCCGGTTTCGCAGCATGCGCCATACCCTGTCGGGCCGCGACGAGCGCACGCTGGTCAAGCTGATCGTGGACACGGCCAGCCAGCGCGTGCTGGGCGCGCACATGGTGGGCGCTGATGCCCCCGAGATCATCCAGGGCCTGGCCATTGCCATCCGCATGGGCGCCACCAAAGCCGACTTCGATGCCACCGTGGCTTTGCATCCCACGGCTGCGGAAGAGTTTGTCACCCTGCGCGACAAAGTCACCCGGACCAGGGCGGACTGAGCCCGTGGCCCCGGCCGCCCGCCGCTACCAGGGCAGGCGCTCGCCGGAGTACGCGAAAAACCCGCCCGAATCGGCGGGCGTCAGGCGGTTCAGAACGCCGAGCATGTCCCGCGCGGCGTCCGGCGCGGCCCGGCCGATCTGCCCGCCCTTGAACGGTTGGGACAAACGCGTGTTGACCGTGCCGGGATGCAGGCTCGCGAGCACCGCCTGCGGGTGGCTGCGCAGCACTTCAATGGATGCGGTTTTCAGCAGCATGTTGAGCGCCGCTTTGGAGGCCCGGTAGCTGTACCAGCCGCCCAGGCGGTTGTCCTCGATGCTGCCCACCTTGGCCGACAGCACCGCGAGCACGCCACGCCCGGCATCGAGCATCGGGCCAAAGTGGCGCAGCACCAGGCCGGGGCCAAAGGTGTTGATGCGGAAAATGGCTTCAAGCTGGGCATAGCCCAGATCTCCCAGTTTCTTTTCGGGCATGAAGCCTTCGGTGTGCAGCACGCCTGCGGCGTGGATGATCAGGTGAAATTTTCCGCCGCCATGCAGGGCGTCCGCAGCGCTGGCGATGCTGGCCTCGTCGTCCAGATCCAGGCGGGGCATGCTGCGCCGGTGCAGGCCCACCACCTCGCCACAGCGGGGATGGGCTTGCAGCACCTGCACAAAGGCCTGCCCGATGCCGCCGCTGGCGCCGATGATCAGGGCGCGAATGCCCTCGGGGAATGAGGCCAGGTCGAGGGCACTGGCCCGGGGCGGGGGCAATGAGGCGTTCATGGGTTTTCAGGTGTGTTCAGAACATCACAGCGGGTGGATCTGCGTGGGCAAGGTCCGAGCCGGGTCCGGGTTGTCGCACAGGGCATTGAACGGGCAGGCGGATTCTCCCGGACTCGGTCTCTTGTCATCGGCGCCCCCTTGCATGCTTACGCAGCAAGGGTCGGAGGGGGCGCAATATTTCGGCGCTGATGATGTGCCTGCGGTGCGGATCATGGGGCGCAAGGCGCGGGACCAATCGCCTGCGTCCCTGCATGGCAGACCCGTGCGGCCCCGTTTGAATTCAAGTCTAATGCCGCACTCCCATTCCTGTTGATCGAGGACTTTATGCTTGCTTTTTCTGGCGCTCGCGCCGCGCGTTTTTTGGTGGCCATGGTGTTGTCGATGTCGGGCTGGGCGGTACACGCCCAGACGGTCTTGAAGGTGACGGCCATTCCCGACGAGTCGCCCACCGAGCTGATGCGCAAGGCGGCGCCGCTGGTCAAGTACCTTGAAAAGTCGCTGGGAATGAAGGTGGAGTTCACCCCTGTGACCGATTACGCCGCCGCCGTGGAGGCGCTGGCCAGCAAGCAGGTCGACCTGGCCTGGTTTGGCGGCTTCACCTTTGTGCAGGCCAACGTGCGCTCGGGCGGCAAAGCGGTGCCGCTGGTGCAGCGGGCCGAAGACGCGCAGTTTCGCTCGGTCTTCATCACCAGCAACCCGGCGGTCAAAGCCCTGACGGACCTCAAGGGCAAGAGCGTCAGCTTTGGCTCTCCGTCCAGCACCTCGGGCCACCTGATGCCGCGCAGCTACCTGCTGCAGGCCCAGGTCGACCCGGACAAAGACTTCAAGCGCGTCGCCTACTCGGGCGCGCACGACGCCACCATTGCCGCCGTGGCCGCTGGCAAGGTCGAAGCCGGGGCGCTGAACAGCTCGGTGTGGGAGAAGTTTGTGGCCGAGGGCAAGGTGGATACCGCCAAGGTCAAGGTGTTCTACACCACCCCTGGCTACTATGACTACAACTGGACGGTGCACGCCGACATGCCGCTGGTGCTGCGCGAGAAGCTGACCCAGGCCTTTCTGAGCTTGGACGGCAGCACCGCCGAAGGCAAGGAAATTCTGGCGCTGCAGCGTGCCACCCGCTTCATTGCCACCCGAACCGAGAACTACCAGGGTATCGAGCAGGCAGCCCGCAGTGCGGGTTTACTGAAGTGAGTGGCGCCGACCTGCGGCGCTTGTATGCTACATTTAATATAGCTTGTGGCGCTTATTACAAAAGGCTTTAAGCTTGTTTGACTTATGAAACTTGTGCTGCAAGCCGCCACCGTTCTCCATCCGTCGGCCCCGTCGGGCGCACCCGCAGCGGTCCGCGCGGCGAGCCTGGAGGTGCAGGCCGGGGAGCAGCTGGCCATCATCGGGCCGTCGGGCGCAGGCAAGACCACGCTGCTGCACCTGATGGCGTGCGCGCTGCGGCCCACCGCGGGCGCCGTGCTGCTGGACGGGCAAGACCCCTGGCGGCTGCCTCGTCCCGCCCTGCAGAGGCTGCGCAAGGCACTGTTGCTGGCGCCCCAGGTGCCGCCACTGCCCCCGCGCCAGCGGGTGGTGACGGCCGTGCTGGCCGGGCGCCTGCCGCACGAGAGCCTGTGGGCCAGTCTGCGCAGCCTGCTCCACCCGCAAGACCTTGCGCTGGCGCACCAGGCGCTGGCTGCATTCGACCTGGGTGACAAGCTTTTTGAGCGCGTGGACCGCATCTCCGGTGGTGAACGCCAGCGCGTGGGTCTGGCGCGCGCGCTGGTGTCGCAGGCCCGCCTGTGGCTGGTGGACGAACCCCTGTCGGCGCTCGACCCGACCCGCTCGCGCCATGCGCTGGATGCACTGACCTGCGCCGCGCGCGAGCGCGGTGCCACGCTGGTGGCCACGCTGCACCATGTGGACATGGCGCTGGCCCACTTCCCGCGCATCGTCGGCCTGCGGGACGGCGCCGTGGCGTTTGACCTGCCCTCCGCCCGGGTGACACCGGCGCATTTGCAGGCGCTGTATGCGCAGCACCTGCATGAGCTGAGCGGCCCGGTCGACCTGGCCCCGGATGAGTTCCCCGGCGGGCCGGTCCCGGTGGGCATGCTCTGCCGCTGAAGTGCGCCGCGCCATGCCCCCCCCGACACCCGCTGCTGCACCCCACCACCGGCAGCTATCGGCCCCTGCCTTGCGCGACCCGGCGTGGCTGCCCCGCGTTGCCTGGACGCTGGCCGCCCTGGCCTTGCTGTGGCCCATGGGCGTGCTGACCGAATTCCGGCCCTGGGTGCTGCTGGAGCCGGGCGCCCTGCAACCAGCGATCGATTTTGTCGGCGCCTTCTTCCCGCCGCGCACCGACGCCGACTTTTTGCGGCTGCTGCTGCGCGAGACCTGGCGCACGGTGGCCATGGCCACGGCGGGGCTGGCGCTGGCCCTGCTGCTGGCCGTGCCGCTGGCGCTGCTGTCGGTGCGGGTGCTGTCGCTCTCGGGCCTGGCCGGGCGCATGGCGGTGGGGCCTGCCGTGCTGCGCCAGGGCGTGCGCTGGCTGCTGCTGGTGCTGCGCAGCGTGCCCGAGCTGGTGTGGGCGCTGGTGTTTGTGCGGGTGGTGGGCCTGGGGCCCACCTCGGGCGTGCTGGCCATTGCGCTCACCTACAGCGGCATGCTGGGCAAGGTGTATGCCGACATTCTGGAAAGCAGCGACACCCACGCCGCCCACAGCCTGATGCGCAATGGCACGGGCCGTTTGCAGGCCTTCTTCTATGGCCTGCTGCCGCAAAGCGGGGCAGAGCTGACCAGTTACACCGTGTACCGCTGGGAATGCGCCATCCGCTCCAGCGCGGTGCTGGGGTTTGTCGGCGCCGGGGGGCTGGGCCAGCTGACGGACTCGTCCATGAAGATGTTCAACGGCGCCGAAGTGGCCAGCATCCTGCTGGTCTTCGTGCTGCTGGTGTGGCTGGCCGACCGCCTGAGCGCCGCGCTGCGCAAGGACCTGGCGTGAAGGGCCGCACATTGCCCCCCCGCACCCCCCAGAATGCTTACCCCCTGCCGCCGCGCACGGGGGGCCTGGGCTGCAAGGCCTGCTGGCTGACGCTGGGCGCACTGGCGCTGGTGGTGGCCAGCTTCGCCTCGCTCAACCTGCAGTGGGCGCAGTTGGGCTCGTGGGACGCGCTGCAACGCATGGGGCGTTTTGTCGGCGAACTGCTGCACCCGGTCACCACCCCGGCCCTGCTGCACAAGGTGCTGCAGGCCACGCTGGAAACCCTGGCCATGTCGGCGCTGGGCACGCTGCTGGCGGCGCTGCTGGGCCTGGCGCTGGCGCTGCCCGCTGCGCGCACCCACGCGCAAGACCCGGCGCGCTGGCGCGGCGCCACCCGGCTGCTGCTCAACGCGCTGCGCAGCACGCCCGAGCTGGTATGGGCTGCGCTGCTCTTGATCGTGGTCGGTCTGGGGCCGTTTGCCGGCACGCTGGCCCTGGGGGCGCACACCGCAGGCGTGCTGGGCCGCCTGTTTGCCGAAAGCCTGGAAAACGCCGCACCCGGCCCGGCCTTTGCCCTGCGCGTGCGCGGGGTGGGCGAGCTGCGGGTGTTTCTGCTTGCCACCTTGCCCCAGGTGTTGCCACAGCTGCTGAGCTACACCCTGTACCGCTGGGAGAACAACATCCGCGCCGCCGCTGTGCTGGGCGTGGTGGGCGCCGGTGGCCTGGGCCAGATGCTGGCGTTTCACATGGGCCTGTTCCAGATGGGCGAAACCAGCACCGTGCTGCTGGCCATGGTGGCGCTGGTGGCACTGGTGGATGCGCTGAGCTATGGGCTGCGCAAGGCGCTGGCGTAAGAATAAAAAGGCGGTTCGAGCCCATGGCTGTTGCGTCAATAGCTACTGTTTGGATAGCATTGGAAGCAGGCCTTGAGGGAGTGGGGCAGCGTCTTCGTCAGGGTGTGGGCCGCTTCAGCCCAACCCCTGCTGCGCTGGCAGCGCCTGTGCACAGGCGTGCGCGCTGGCCCAGGCCCACTGGAAGTTGTAGCCGCCCAGCCAGCCGGTCACGTCCACCACCTCGCCGATGAAGTACAGCCCCGGCTGGGTCTTGCATTCCATCGTCTGCTGCGAGAGCGCGCGCGTGTCGATGCCGCCCAGCGTTACCTCGGCCTTCTTGTAGCCCTCGGTGCCGGTGGGCACCAGCTCCCAGCGGGCCATCTGCTCGGCCAGGCGGGCCAGGGCCTTGTCGGAAGCCTCGTTGACGGGGCGCTGCCAGTCGGCGTCGTGGCCCGCCCAGGCATCTGCCAGGCGGCTGGGCATGAGCTGGGCCAGTTCGTTGGCAATCAGCTTGCGCGAGCGGGCCTTGGCCTGCGCCAGGGCCTGCGGCAAATCGACCGTGGGCGCGAGGTTGATGCACAGCGGCTGGCCTTCCTGCCAGTAGCTCGATATCTGCAGCACCGCCGGGCCCGACAGGCCCCGGTGGGTGAAAAGCAGATCTTCGTCAAAGGCCATGTGGGCTTTTCTTTTGCCGCCGGGCCGCCCCAAGGCAAAAGCGGCCCCCTCGGGGGGCAGCGACCCGCGCAGCGGCGGAGCGTGGGGGCTTGCCTGCATTCCCGTGCTGATCTGCACCGGCAAGGCCAGCCCGGCGAGTTGCGCCCAGGGCGCCCAGGCTGCGCCGTCAAAGGTGAGCGGCACCAGGCCCGGGCGGCGCTCGACCAGCGGGATGCCGAACTGCTGCGCCAGCCGGTAGCCGAAATCGGTGGCGCCGATCTTGGGGATCGACAGCCCGCCCGTGGCCACCACCAGGCTGCGCGCCTGCACGGGCCCGCGATCGGTATTGATTTGATAGCTACCAGCGCTTGATTCATCGGCCTTTGATGCCAAAAACGTTACATTTTTGACGCTGCAGGGCTGCCAGTGCACCACACCGCCGGCTTCGCACTCGGCCAGCAGCATGGCGATCAGATCCTCGGCCGAGCGGTCGCAGAACAGCTGGCCCTTGTGCTTTTCGTGGAAAGGAATGCCGTGTTTCTGCACCAGCGCGATGAAGTCTGCCGGTGTGTAGCGCGACAGCGCCGAGCGGCTGAACTGCGGGTTCTGCCCCACAAAGTGCTTGTGCGGTGCCTGCGGGTCGAGGTCGCGGTTGGTGAAGTTGCAACGCCCGCCTCCCGAGATGCGGATTTTTTCGGCCACGGCCTCGGCGTGGTCCATGAGCAGCACTTTCAGGCCGCGCTGGCCGGCCTGGCCGGCGCAAAAAAGGCCGGCGGCGCCGGCCCCGATGATCACAACGTCAAACTCTTGCATGGCCCGCAGTGTAGGTGCAGGCCATGCGGGCCTTCTCAGCGGTGGCGCCCGGCCAGCGCCACGGCCTGCAGCGAGAGGCCATCGATCTCGTTCGTGATACCCGAGAGCACGTTGGCCACTACGGCGAACTCGCGACCGTGCGCGCCGGCGCGGGCTGCCATCACCTGGGCGTTGAAGCTGACGACCTTGGCTTCGCGGGCCACGGTCTGGATCGAGGCGACGATGCCCGTCAGCTCTTTCATCATCGCGTCGGACTGCGTCCGGGCCAATTGGTCGAAGGAGGTGGTGGCACGGTTCAGTGCATCGAGCACCGCGTCGGTGCCCTCCACGAGGCGTGCCAGTGCTTCCTCGGTGCGGGGGCTCTGGCGTTCGGCCAGATCCAGCGTCGCGCCGACCTGACGGGCGAAGGCATCGATCGTGGCGCCTACGCCGCCGGGGGCCTCGTAGGTGCGGCGGATGAGGCTGCCGCCGGCTTCATCGAGATGGCGGGGCGTGTTCAGCAGCCGCGCCTGGCTGTCGTTGAAAAGGGCCAGCGACGCGCGTGCCGCCTGCAGGTGCAGGGCACTTCCGCGTGTGGCCAGCACGGTCTGCAGCACCATGCGCTGCGAGAGCATGCGCTGGCGCGCCGCGATGTTGACGATGGACATCTCTTCGCCCTGGCCGGTGACGGCCTTGTGCGCGACCACCGCTGCCTTTGTGGGGCGGGCGGCCGGGCCTGGAATGCCGGGGTGGGAGGGTAGGGGGTGGGCTGCCATGGTGTTCCTTGCTCGGGTTACCTTCACAAGGGGCTCCAAGCAATACCCAGGCCAGCGCCCGGGCCGCGCTGTACAGCTCAGCCGGCGTGGTGCAGCGCGGGTTGCCGGGCGGTTTCGGCCATGGCCGCCGTACCCCGCACCACATCGCCCACCACGATGATGGACGGGCTGCCCAGCCCCTCGCACTGGATGGTGTCCACGAGCTGGTCCAGCGTGGTGATGGCGTGGCGCTGCCGGGGCTGGCTGGCGTGCTCGATGACGGCCACGGGCGTGCTCGCGGGCAGGCTGGTGAGCAGCGCCTGCTGGATGCGCGCCGCACTGCCCATGCCCATGTAGATGACCAGGGTGAGCCGGGCGTGTTGCACGGTGGCGGCCAGTTGCTGCCAGTCGGGGCCGCTGGTGCCGGGCTGGGTGTGGCCGGTGATGAACAGCACGCCGTGCGCATGTTCGCGGTGCGTCAGCGGTATGCCCAGTGCCGTGGGCCCGGCCAGGCCGGCTGTGATGCCGTTGACCACTTCCACCGCAATGCCTTCGGCCCGCAGGTGCTCCGCCTCTTCGCCGCCGCGCCCGAAGACGAACGGGTCGCCCCCCTTGAGGCGCACCACGGTCTCGCCCTCGTGCACCGCCATGAGCATGAGCTTCTCGATAAAGGCCTGCGGCGTGCTCTGGCAACCGCCGCGCTTGCCTACGTGCACCACGCGCGCACGGCGCGGTGCCAGTGCCACGATGGCCTCGCTCACGAGATCGTCCACCAGCAGCACCGTGGCCGATTCAATGGCCCGCACGGCCCGCAGCGTGAGCAACTCGGGGTCTCCGGGGCCCGCCCCCACCAGGGTGCAGGAGCCTTGCAGGCCGTTGCGTTGGGTGGGGGGGCGGGTTGTGGTCATGGCAGGGCTAGGAAGCGATTTTCCTGAGCAAATGCAAGATGTGTTCCACCTGCCGTGCAATGGGTTCGGGCACAGGCAGCTCGCCGCCGAGCACGGCACGGGTGTATGCCGCCGTGCTGGCGGCGTCGGTGGTGGAGGGCAGCGTGGGCAGGGCTGTCAGCGGGCCGCCCTGGGCCTCCTGCAGTCGCATGGTGCGCCCGGAGAGGAAGCCGTCCATCTGCGGTGTGCGGCGCGGGTCGGCCACGGGTTCTCCCTCGGTGCCGCGCAGCAGCAGGGCGTCGGCCCCCGTAAGGGTGATGGTGGCCGCCATCGACTCGGCGTATTCCGGGTGCGTATAGCTGCCCACGATGAGGCTGTCGCCTGCCACCGGGGCGAGCGGGTCCATGAGTTTGACGAGGCTGTGCGCGCTGTTGCGCAGGCCCAGCGTGCGGCGCACGTCCAGCAGGCGCTCCAGGCCCGGCAGCAGCAGCGCCGTGGGGGCAAAGGCCACGCTGCCGGCATCAATCTCGTCCACCTCCTGCAGGGCCTCGATGCCCAGCTGGGCCAGCACGTCCTGGCTGGAAACGCGGCGGTCTTCCGTGGCGGTGCCATGCACCAGAACGGGTACGCCCTCGCGCGCCAGCAGCAGGGCCAGCAGCGGGGTGAGCACCGGGAGCTTGCGCGCGCCGTTGTAGCTGGGCAGCACCACCAGCGGGTGGGTGCTGGCAGGCAGCATTTCCAGGCGCTCGTGCACGGCGTCGAGAAAGCCCGCCATTTCTTCGGGCGTTTCGCCCTTGACGCGCATGGCGATGCAGAAGGCGCCGACTTCCAGGTCGCTGGCCGTGCCGTCGAGCACCTGGCCCATCAGATCGGTGGCCTGGTCGCGCGGCAGGTTGCGCGCGCCCACTTTGCCGCGTCCGATCACTTTGAGGTATTGGCTGATGCCCATGGGTCTGGATAGTTGGTAGCTGCTAAAGGGCGCATTGTGATGCAGCACGGCGCCATCGCAGGCCAGCACCGCGCAGAGGGCGACTGCGCAGGTCGGGATCAGTGCGGGGCGCCGTCAGCGCGTGGCGAGCGCTTTGGCCGGTGTAGTGCGCACCATGCGCTTGAGTTCAGGCAGGCACGAGCCGCAGTGGGTGCCGCAGCGCAACTGCCCCTGCAAGGCCGCCAGGCGCTCGCCGTCGCTGCCCTCGCAGCCTTCGAGAACGCGGGTGATGGCGGTGTCGCTCACGCCTAAGCAGCCGCAGACCTGGCGGCCCTGGTCCTGGCTGGCATCGCGCAGGGCGGCCGGGGCCTGTGCGCCGGGCGCCAGCAACTGGCGGCCATAGGCCTCTGCGGGCAGGCCCTGGAGCAGCAGGGCGCTGATCCAGGCGTCGGCCCGGGTGTCGCCGGCCAGCAGCACGGCGGCCAGCGTGGTGTGTCCCTCCGGGCCTTCCGGGCGCTCCAGCCGGGCACTGCGGCGCTGGCCGTGGCGGCGGTCCTGGTAGCGCAGGGCATCTGGGCGGTCCAGCAGCATAAGCGCCTCGATGCGCTCGAGAAGCGCCTCGGGCGGTGCATCGTGCGCGCCGGCGCGCAGCAATACCCCGGTGCGCGGCGTGCCTGCCGAGCCGTCTGGCACGGTGCCGGAGAATGGCACGCACAAGGCAAACGGAAAGGCGTCCATCAAGGCGGCCAGCGCGTTGCGTGTGGCCAGGGCCTCGCCCTCGGGCAGCCAGGCGCGCGCCACCAGGCGCCAGGGCAGCTCGGCCTTGAGCACTTTCACCGCCGCGTGCTTGAGTTCGGGTTGCTTCGACGTGGGGCAGAACGCCGGTGTGGTGAGCGCATTCACCCCCGCCAGCCGCGTGCCGGTGGAGGCGTGCCCGCCGAGGTATTCGCCGCCCCAGTGCATCGCCAGAAAGACCTGCTCGGGCGCCATCTCGGCGCTGGCCTGCACGGGCACCACGATGGTGCCGCGCGCGCTGGTCACGTAGGCCAGGTCGCCGTCCTGAAGACCCTGCGTGGCCATGTCCTGGGCGTGCATCTGCAGGGCGGGTTCGGGCGCATGGCCAAACAGGTGGCCCAGCGTGCCGGTGCGGCTCATGCCGTGCCATTGGTCGCGCAGGCGGCCCGTGGTCAGGCTGAACGGGCGGCGCGTGCTGCGCGGCTCGGCCACGCCACGGTATTCCAGCGGAACGAAGCGCGCGCGGCCGTCGGGCGTGGGAAACAGGCCATCTTCGTACAGCCGGGCCTTGCCCGTGCGGGCCATATCGGCATAGGGCCACTGCTGCGGACCCTGCGCGTCGATCCGCGCGTAGCTCAGGCCGGTGATGTCGAGGTCGCGCCCGCGCGTGCTCTCGCGGTGTTCGTTCCAGATGGCTTCGGCACCCGCATCGGCCTGCGCGGTGGGGTAGGGGAACAGCGTGGGCTGGCCCGGGCGCAGCCGCGCTTCGAGCCGGTGCGCGAACTGCACGGCGATCTGCCAGTCGTGCCGCGCCTCGCCGGGTGCGGGCACGGCGCTGCGCACGCGCGAGATGCGGCGCTCGCTGTTGGTCACGGTGCCGGTCTTCTCGCCCCAGGTGCTGGCGGGCAGCAGCAGGTCGGCGTACTCGCAGGTGGCGGTGGTGGCAAAGGCCTCCTGCACCACCACGAACTCGGCGCGCTGCAGGGCGCGACGCACGGTGGCCTGGTCGGGCATGCTCTGCGCCGGGTTGGTGCAGGCGATCCACAGCGCCTTGATCTCGCCGTCGGCGGCGGCCTGGAACATCTCCACGGCCGTGCGGCCGGGGCGCGCGGGCACATCGCTCAATCCCCACAGCGCGGCCACCTCGGCACGGTGCGCGGGGTTGGCCAGGTCGCGGTGGGCGGACAGCAGGTTCGCCATGCCTCCCACCTCGCGCCCGCCCATGGCGTTGGACTGGCCGGTGAGCGACAGCGGCCCCGCGCCGGGCTTGCCGATCTGCCCCGTGGCCAGGTGCAGGTGCACCAGCGCGGCGTTCTTGGCCGTGCCGCTGCTGCTCTGGTTCAGCCCCTGGCAGTACAGGCTCAGCGTGGGGGTGCGCGGGCGGCCTGTGCCACCCTCACACCCGGCGAACCAGCGTGTGGCGGTGAGCAGGTCGTGGGGATTGACTCCGCATTCGAGCGCCACGCGCTCGGGCGTGCATTCGGCGATGTACGGCTGCAGCGCGTCGAAGCCCGTGGTGTGGGCGGCGATGTAGGCGCCATCCAGCCAACCCTCGCGCTGCATCAGGTGCAGCATGCCGCCGAGCAGGCGCACGTCGGTGCCGGGCTGCAGTGGCAGGAAGAGGTCGGCAAGCTCGGCCGTATCGGTGCGGCGCGGGTCGGCCACGATGATTTTCAGCAGCGGGTTGGCGCGCTTGGCGTCCTCGATGCGGCGGAACAGCACCGGGTGCGCCCAGGCCGTGTTGCTGCCGATGATGAACAGGCACTGCGCGTGCTGCAGGTCGTCGTAGCAGGCGGGCGGCGCGTCGGCGCCCAGCGTCTGCTTGTAGCCGGCCACGGCGCTGCTCATGCACAGGCGCGAGTTGGTGTCGATGTTGTTGGTGCCGATCAGCCCCTTGGCGAGCTTGTTGAAGACGTAGTAGTCCTCGGTGAGCAACTGGCCCGAGACGTAAAAGCCCACGGCGTCCGGCCCGTGCGCGGCGATGGTGCTGGCGAAGCGCTCGGTGGCCAGGTCCAGAGCCTCCCCCCAGCTGATGGCCTGGGGCGCTGCATCGCGCGTGGCGCGCTGCAGGGGGTGCAGCAGGCGCGTCTGCAGGGTCACGGTGCGGCTGGCGGTGTGGTGCAGGCTGGCGCCCTTGCTGCACAGGCGGCCGAAGTTGGCGGGGTGGTCCGGGTCGCCCCGCACGCCGGTGATGGTGTCGCCCCAGGATTCGATGACCACGCCGCAGCCCACGCCGCAATAGGGGCAGGTGGAACGGGTCTCCCGCACGGGGGCAGGCTGCGCTGTGGTGTTCGGGAGAGTCATGGTGGAAGTTTCCGGTTGTTTGGCGGCGGCTCTGTGGTGCTGCATGCAAGCCTTGTGCCTGTGCGTGCGGGTGGGTTCTCAGCGCAACGAATGGACCACGCCGAGCAGCGCCACGACGGCCAGGGCCAGCACCAGCGAGAGACTGCGCCAGAACATCAGCGGGTTGCGTTCGGCCAGTGGGGTGCGGTGGCGGGCCAGGCTGGCGGCACCGGGCTGGCGCAGGTCGTGCACGAATTCGGACAGCGCCTCCTGGCGCTTGAGCGGATGGGGGTGCACGGCGCGCTCCAGCACGGCGTCGATCCAGGCGGGAATGGGCCGCTGGGCGTTGAGCGCGCTGGCGTAGCGCAGCCGCACCAGCGCGGCGCGTGTGCGCAGACTGGCCACCTGCGTGCCGTAGGGCAGGCGCCCGGTGAGCATCTGGTAGGTGATGACGCCGAGCGAGAACAGGTCCGAGCGCGGTGTGCCCGCCTCGCCCAGGAAGTATTCGGGCGCGGTGTACTGCACCGTGCCCAGGATGTCGCTGGCCGCGCCGGGTGGCGCGTTCTCGGCCAGGCCCGCCACATGCACCGCACCGAAGTCGATGATCTTCACCGTGCCCTCGCTGTCGATCATGATGTTCTCGGGCCGCAGGTCCTGGTGCAGCATTTCCATGCGGTGGAAGGCCTGCAAGCCGCGTGCGATCTGACCCACGATGTCGCGAACCACCGGCAGTTCGGGATGGGGGTGGTCGATCATCCACTGCGCCAGCGTCTGCCCCTGCACGTACTCCATCGCCACATAGAGGAACTCGCGCTTGCGCACACTCGCGCTGGGCCGCAGCACATGGGGGCTGCGGATGCGCCGCGCAATCCATTCTTCCAGCAGAAAGCGGTCGAGGTAGGCAGGGTCATCGCGCAGGTCGATGGAGGGCGTCTTGAGAACGACCTTTTCGCCGGTGGCCGGGTCGAGAGCCAGATAGATGTGGCTGCGGTGGCTTGCGTGCAGCTCGCGCACGATTTCGTAGCCGTCCAGCAGATCGCGCGGGTCGAGCAAGGGGGGCAGGCGCAGTGCGGCGCGCTGGTGCTGCAGTTCGCTGCCGTCCTGCGGTGCCAGTGCGTCGATGCGCAGGATCTGCACCGTGAGGTTGTCTGGGCTGCCGCGCCGCAGTGCCTCGGCGACGATGTCGCGCGCCGCCTGGTCAAGGTCATCCGCATGGGCTTCGATGGCCTGCACGATGAAGCCCGCGCCCACATGCTCGTGTACGCCGTCGGTGGTCAGCACGAAGGCATCGCCGGGCTCGACGGGGAGGGCGCGGTAGTCGATCTCCAGCTGCGGCTGCAGGCCCAGTGCGCGGGCCAGGTAGCTCTTTCCTTCGGGCAGGTGGAGCCGGTGGTCTTCGGTGAGCTGCTCCAGCGCCTTGCCCTGCACGCGGTGGATGCGCGCGTCGCCCACATGGAACAGGTGCGCCGTGGCCGACTTGACCACCAGCGCGCTGAGCGTGCACACATGGCCCCGGTCGCGGTCGAAGCGGTGCGGGCCGCGCTGCGTCTGCGCGTGCAGCCACGAGTTGGTGGCCGCCAGCACGCACTGCACCGAGCGGCGCACGCTCCAGGCGTCGGAGGTGCAGTAGTAATCCTCCATCAGGGCACGCACGGCCGCCGCGCTGGCGATGTGGCTCACCTCGCTGCTGCTGATGCCGTCTGCCAGCGCCACCGCCACGCCCTTGGCGGCCAGCGCCGGCCCCTCGGGGACGCGGGCGCCATGGAAGTCCTGGTTGACCTCCTTCGGGCCGGGGTCGGTGTGCTGCCCGATGCGGACGCGCAGGAGGCCGTCCATGGTGTGGCGAGGTATCAGACCAGCGTGCGCTTGGGCGCGGTCTTGATGTGGGTGGCGTAGAGCGTGAGGCCCGTGAAGGCCAGGCCGCCCACGAGGTTGCCCAGCACCACGGGGATCTCGTTCCACAGGAAATAGTCGAGGATCGAGAAGTTGCCGCCCATCATCAGACCCGAGGGGAACAGGAACATGTTCACCACCGAGTGCTCGAAGGTCATGGCGAAAAACAGCATGATGGGCATCCACATCGCGATCACCTTGCCGCTGACCGTGGTGGAGATCATGGCGCCAACCACGCCAGTGGACACCATCCAGTTGCACAGCATGCCGCGGATGAAAATGGTGATCCAGCCCATGAGGCCGTACTGCGCGTAGCCCAGCGTGCGTGACTCGCCAATGTGGCCGATCTTCTGCCCCACCTCGTTGGGCGGCACCGAGAAGCCGTAGGTGAAGATGAACGCCATCATGAAGGCCACCACCAGCGCCCCCAGGAAATTGCCGACAAACACCAGGCCCCAGTTGCGCAGGATGCCCCGGACCGTGACGCCCGGGCGCTTGTCCAGCCAGGCCAGCGGTGTGAGCACGAACACGCCGGTGAGCAGGTCGAAGCCCAGCAGGTAGAGCATGCAGAAGCCCACGGGGAACAGGATGGCGCCCACCAGCGCCGAGCCGCTCATCACCGAGGCGGTCACTGCGAACACCGCTGCCAGCGACAGGATGGCGCCGGCCATGAAGGCGCGGATCAGCGTGTCGCGCGTGGACATGTAGATTTTCGATTCGCCGGCGTCCACCATCTTGGTGACGAATTCGGAGGGGACGAGGTAAGCCATGGTTTTCTTTCTTCTGGAATCAAGGTCGAAAGGGGCCGGGGGTCACGCCGCGGTGGTGGCGCGCTGGCAGGGCCCGGCCAGCGGGCGCGTCTCATGGGTGGCGTGGTGTGCCAGTTCGTCGGCGTCAAGGAAAACCTGGCCGTCTTCCACCTTCACCGCAAACTTCGGCGTACAGCCCTCGTCGGGCGCCTGGGCCTGGCCGTCGCACAGGCCGATGGTCCAGTTGTGCAGCGGGCAGGCCACGCTGTTGCCGAACACGATGCCCTGCGACAGCGGCCCGCCCTTGTGCGGGCAGCGGTCGAGCAGGGCGAAGACTTCGTTGGCCTCGGTGCGGAACACGGCCACTTCCAGGCCCTGGGCGCGTTGCACGCGGCGCGCTCCCAGCACGGGGATGTCGTCCACGCGGCAGATCGGTTTCCATGTATTCATGTGGGTGCTCCTTGCTTTTTCAGGTTTTGAGGTCGGCATAGAGGCCGGTGATGCGGTCCATCACGGCCAGCAGGTTTTCGCTCGTGATGAACATGTCGGACAGCGCCTTGGGGCTGGCGCCGTTGATTTCCTTGAGGGCCATGTCGTAGAACAGCCACTGGTGGTCGGCCAGTTCCAGCTGCGTGCGGATGCTGTTCGTGGCCTCCGGGGCATTGCGCAGCAGCTCCATGGCGGCAAGGAATTCGCTGCGCGCACGGGCAATCTCGGCGCTGGCCTGCGTGCTGTCCACCTTCAGCGTGGCGGCGTAGTAGAACTTGGCCATGCGCTGCGAAAGCATGCGTTGGCGGCCCGCCACGTTGACCAGCTTGCCCACCGGCTTGCCCGACGCAGCCTCGTACTGCACCGTGCCCTGGTGCGCCAGGGCCAGCACCCGCGCGTCGGTGCGCAGCAGCAGAGCAGCGCTGTCGCGGTTGGGGCGGGTGCCCACGAGCAGGCTCTTGTATTCGCTCCAGGCAGCTTCGAGTTCGCCGTAGGTTTTGCGGATGTCGGCGCTGGGTGCGTAGGCCTTGAGTTCGACGAGCTGGCGATCGAACAGGGCCATGGAACGGTCCAGGATGGGCTGGGCCGCACTGCTCTCCGTGCGGTGCACCAGGGCCAGCCAGGCCTTGGCCATGCGCTGCGAGAGCATGCGCTGGCGGCCGGCCTTGTTGATGGCGTCGTTGAGGTCGCTCACCTGGGCCCGCGCGCCCACGCCGAGGCCGGAGGCGGCGGCGATCACGATCAGGCCACGGCGTTTCATGCCGAAACTCCCTCGACCTGGATCGGGATGAACTGGCGCTGGTCCACGCGCGCCTTGTCGAACTCGAACCAGGGGTCGGGCTCGCCTTCGAGTGCCCATTGCAGGCGCGCCCACAGCGCCTTGCGGCCCTCGTGGTCGTCGAGGATCTTTTTCTTCACATGGTCCAGGCCCACGCGCGCCACGTAGTGCACGGTGCGCTCCAGGTACCAGCCTTCCTCGCGGTAGAGCTGCATGAAGGCGCCGGTGAATTCGAGCACCTCCTCGGCGGTCTTGAGCTTGGTGAAGAAGTGCGCCACTTCGGTCTTGATGCCGCCGTTGCCCGCGATGTACATCTCCCAGCCGCTGTCCACACCGATGATTCCGACGTCCTTGATACCGCTCTCGGCGCAGTTGCGCGGGCAGCCGCTGACCGCGAACTTCACCTTGTGCGGTGCGTTCATGCGCCACATGGCGCGCTCCAGGTCCTTGCCCATCTGGGTGCTGTCCTGAGTGCCCATGCGGCACCACTCGCTGCCCACGCAGGTCTTCACCGTGCGCAACGCCTTGGCGTAGGCGTGGCCGCTGGGCATGCCGATGTCGCGCCACACGGCCTGCAGGTCTTCCTTCTTCACACCCAGCAGGTCGATACGCTGGCCGCCCGTCACCTTCACGGTGGGGATTTGGTATTTGTCCACCACGTCGGCAATGCGGCGCAGCTCGTCGGCCGAGGTCTCGCCGCCCCACATGCGCGGAATCACGCTGTAGGTGCCGTCCTTCTGGATGTTGGCGTGGCTGCGTTCGTTGATGGCGCGGCTCTGCGGGTCGTCCTGCGCTTCCTTGGGCCAGGTGCTGAGCAGGTAGTAGTTGATGGCCGGGCGGCAGCTCGGGCAGCCGCTCTGCGTCTTCCAGTCCATGAAGCGGTACACCGCGCCCGTGGTCAGCAGCTTGTTGGCGCGGATCGCGTCGCGCACGGCCTGGTGGCCGTGGTTGGTGCAGCCGCACATGGGCTTGGTCTTGGGCGTGGCCGAGTAATCACCCCCGGCGGTGAACATCAGAATCTGCTCGACCAGGCCGGTGCAGGACCCGCAGCTCGCGCTGGCCTTGGTGTGCTTGCGCACCTCGTCGAGCGTGAACAGGCCCTTGTCCTTGATGGCCTTGCAGATCTGGCCCTTGGTCACGCCGTTGCAGCCGCACACCTCGTCGCTGTCCTGCATGGCGGCGGCCTTGTTGTGGCCCTGGTGGCCCGCGTCGCCCATGTTCGACTCGCCGAACATCAGCTTGTCGCGGATGTCGGCCACGGGGCGTGCGTCGCGCAGCAGCTTGAAGTACCAGCTGCCGTCCACCGTGTCGCCATACAGGCAGGCGCCCACGAGCTTGTCGTCCTTGAGCACGAGCTTTTTGTACACGCCGCCGAAGGGGTCGCTCATGACGATTTCCTCGGTGCCTTCGCCGCCCTGGAAATCGCCCGCGCTGAACAGATCAATACCCGTCACCTTGAGCTTGGTCGAGGTCAGCGACCCCTGGTAGCGGCCGATGCCGAACTCGGCCAGGTGGTTGGCCAGCACCTTGGCCTGCTCGAACAGCGGCGCCACCAGCCCGTAGGCAATGCCCCGGTGCGCGGCGCACTCGCCCACGGCGTAGATGCGTGCGTCGGTGGTGGTCTGCAGCGTGTCGCTGACGACGATGCCCCGGTTCACATGCAGGCGCATGCTTTCGGCCAAGGCCGTGTTGGGGCGGATGCCCACGGCCATCACCACCAGGTCGGCGGGCAGCTCGGTGCCGTCCTTGAACTGCACGGCGCGCACGCGACCGCTCTCGTTGCCCAGCAACGCTGCGGTTTGCCCCTGCATGAGGAATTGCATTCCACGCTCTGCCAGCGACTTCTGCAGCATCTTGCCGGCCACGCTGTCGAGCTGGCGCTCCATCAGCCATTCGCTGGCGTGCACCACGGTGACCTGCATGCCACGCTTCATGAGACCGTTGGCGGCTTCGAGGCCGAGCAGGCCACCGCCGATGACCACGGCGTGCTGATAGGTAGCGGCGGCATCGATCATCGCCTGCGTGTCGGCAATGTCGCGGTAGGCCAGCACGCCATCCAGGTCCTTGCCGGGCAGCGGCAGGATGAACGGATTGGAGCCCGTGGCCAGAATCAGCCGGTCGTACTCCGCACTGATCTTCTCGCCCGCAGCGTTGGTGCCATGCACCACGCGGTGCACGCGGTCCACCTCGGTGACGGTGTAGCCTGCGTGGAGCTGGATGCCGTTCTCCTGGTACCACGACCAGTCGTTGAGGATGATCTCGTCCACCGTCTGCTCGCCCGCGAGCACGGGCGAGAGCAGGATGCGGTTGTAGTTCGGGTGCGGCTCGGCACCGAAGACGGTGACCTCGTACAGATCGGGCGCGATCTTGAGCAGTTCTTCGAGCGTGCGCACCCCGGCCATGCCGTTACCCACCATCACCAGCCTGGATTTTTTCATCGTGCCCCCCAAGGCAGTTCGCCAAAAACAAAAAGGCGTCCACACGCTGCGCGGGCCGGTGGCCGGTGCTGCGTGGGGACGCCATCGTCCTGCGGGGCTGGTGCGCCATTGCACGGCCCCCGCATGCGGCCTGCAGTGGCCGCGCTACGGGTAATGCAAGCGCCGTGCCAGGGTGGGGAGCGGTGCTGTGGCGGTGCTGCCCGTGCCAAGCAGGGGCAGCGCTGCACCAGGGTGTGCTGGCGTGCACCATGCTGGGTGGGCCGTGCCAGCGAGTGGTGCGTTGCAACATGCGCCGTGGCATGGAGGCGTGCCACGTAAAAAAGCCCGCGCCGTTTGCACGGTGCGGGCCGGGTGGTACGGCGCCGCAAAGGGCGCCGCCCTGCAGGGTTTAGCTGCGTTCGCCGGTGGCGATCAGGTTGGCCCGGGCAGCCATTACGCCTTCAGAGCGGACGGCGGGGCGCTCGCGGGTGCTTTGAACCAGCGCTGCGCGGTCAGCGATCGGGCCCTTGGCGAATTCGGGCAGGGCTTTCTGGCCTTCGGCGCGCACTTCGGCGCGGGTGCGGGTGGACTGGAAGCGCGATTCGATCTCGGAGCCGTACAGTTCACCATTGGCTTCGAAGGCCTGTGCGCCCATCGAAGCAAAAGCGGCCACGGCGGCAATGGAGAGGATGCGTGCGGTGTTCATGATGGTGTCCTTTCAAAACGTACTCTGTGGGTCCGCTGGCCGTAGGAGCCATCGAGTCCTGCGGGGCGGTTTCGGTGAGTCGCCTTAGCGGGTCTGGCTCATCGATGGGTTGAACTGTACGCACTTGAAAGTCATTTTAAAACTACTCAGTCGCGAACTAACTGTTCCAGTATTCGGAATAATCCGGGAGTGATGAGCCCGGGTCGGCCTGCCGATGGGCGCATACAACGTGTTGGTAAAACGCCCTGTTGCGCTGCGGGCGCGGATGGGCTGAAATGGCTTACCGCATTCGCGTGATTGCAGGGAGATGATTTATGACCGTTGTTGCTGAAATTCTCAAATCCAAACCCGACGCGGTGGTGCACCGCATTGCCCCCACAGACACCGTGTACGAAGGGCTGCGCCTGATGGCCGACAAGGGCATCGGCGCCTTGCTGGTGATGGAGGGCGACGCCATCGTGGGCATCGTCACCGAGCGCGATTACGCCCGCAAGATCGCCCTGATGGGCCGCACCTCGGTCGAGACGCTGGTGCGCGACGTGATGACGTCGTCGGTGCTGTGCGTGCACTCCACGCAAACCAGCGAGCAGTGCATGCAGCTGATGACCGGCAAGCGCCTGCGGCACCTGCCCGTGGTGGACGACGGCAAGCTGCTGGGCATGATCTCCATCGGTGACCTGGTCAAGGACATCATTTCCGAGCAGAAATTCATCATCGAGCAGCTCGAGCACTACATCACCGGTGGCCGCTGATGCAAAAAAGCCCTGACCGGGTTGGTCAGGGCTTTTTTGGCAGGGCACGCAGGCTGCTTGTTCAAGCCACCTTTTCCACGTGCGCCTGGCGCGTGTACAAAAAGTCGATCACCGCCTTGCGGTAGTGCACATAGCGCGGGTCTTCGGCCAGCTCCACGCGCTTGCGCGGGCGCGGCAAGTCCACCGCCAGCACCTCACCAATGGTGGCCGCGGGGCCGTTGGTCATCATCACGATCTTGTCGGACAGCAACACCGCCTCGTCCACGTCGTGCGTCACCATCACCACGGTGCTGTGCGTGCGCGCCACGATCTCCAGCAGCTCGTCCTGCAGCTTGGCGCGGGTCAGGGCGTCCAGCGCGCCAAAAGGTTCGTCCATCAGCAGCACCTGGGGCTCCATGCACAGTGCGCGGGCAATGCCCACGCGCTGCTTCATGCCGCCCGAAATCTCGCCGGGTCGCTTCTGGCCCGCGTGCGTGAGGCCCACCAGGGCCAGGGCGGCATCGGTACGCGCCTTCAGTTGCGCCTTGCTCTCTTTGGCGCCAAACACGCGCTCCACGGCCAGGTAAATGTTGTCAAAGCAGGTCAGCCAGGGCAGCAGCGAATGGTTCTGGAACACCACCGCACGCTCGGGGCCGGAGCCGTTAATTTCCTTGTTGGCGCACAGCAGCGCGCCGTTGGTGGGCGTGGTCAGCCCGGCAATCAGGTTGAGCAGCGTGGACTTGCCGCAACCCGAGTGGCCAATCAGCGCCACGAACTCGCCCTTGGCAATGGTCAGGTGGATGTCCTTGAGCGCCGGGAACAGACCCTTGGCCGTCTTGAAGGTCTGCTCGACGCCTTGCACCTCGATGAATTTGGTGGACAGCGATGCATGGGTGCTGGCGTTCATGATTTCACTTCCTCGAATGTGAATGCGGTGGCCAGCTTGATGAGCGCAAACTCCAGCACCAGCCCCACGATGCCGATCACGAAGATCGCAATGATGATGTTCTTGACGTTCAGGTTGTTCCACTCGTCCCACACCCAGAAGCCAATGCCCACGCCGCCCGTCAGCATCTCGGCCGCCACGATCACCAGCCACGCCGTTCCCACGGCCAGGCGCACGCCGGTCAGCATGTAGGGCAGCACGGCAGGGAAGAGAATCTTGGTGGCAATCTTCCATTCGCTCAGGTTGAGCACGCGGGCCACGTTCATGTAGTCCTGCGGCACGCGCTGCACGCCCACGGCGGTGTTGATGATCATGGGCCAGATGGAGCAGATGAAAATCGTCCAGATGGCGGCCGGGTTGGCGCCCTTGAACACCAGCAGGCCAATCGGCAGCCAGGCCAGGGGCGACACCGGCCGCAGCAGGCTGATGAGCGGATTGAACATGCGCGAGAGAAAGGCAAACCGCCCGATCACAAAACCCGCCGGAATGCCCACCACCGCCGCCAGCCCGAAGCCGATGGCCACGCGCTGCAGCGACGCCAGCACGTTCCAGCCCACGCCCTGGTCGTTGGGACCATTGCTGTAGAAGGGGTTGCTGAACACCTCCAGGGCCTGCAGCCAGGTCTCGTAAGGCCCGGGAATGCTTTGCTTCGTGCTGGCCGACACCAGCGCCCACAGCCCCACCAGCAAGCCCAGGCCGCACAGTGGCGGCAGCACGTTCTGCCAGAAGCTGCGCGACAGCGCCGCCCAGTCGCGTGCCGCACGGGGCGTGGGTGCAGCGGCTGTTTTTAAGTGTTTTTGGCTTGCAGCGCTTGCTGGCTGTGCGCTAATAGCTGCATTTTTCATAGCATCCTGCGATGGGGCTGGCGTAGGCTCCAGCGGGGAATGGAAAACGGCGCTGACCATGGTGATCTCCGGTAGGTGGGGCGGTGTTTGGCTCAGCCTCTTAGGCCTTGATCTTGAAGCCGTCGGCATACTTGGCGGGGTCTTTGCCGTCCCACACCACGCCGTCGATCAGCTTGCTCGTGCGCAGCACATCCTTGGGCACATTGACCTTCATGGCGCTGGCGACCGACTTGTACAGGTCCACCTGGTTCACCTGCTTGGCCACGGCCAGATAGTCGGGGTGGCTCTTGAGCAGGCCCCAGCGCTTGTGCTGGGTGAGGAACCACATGCCATCGCTCAGGTAGGGGAAGTTCACCGCGCCGTCGTTGAAGAACTTCATGTGGTTCGGGTCGTCCCAGGTCTTGCCCATGCCGTTCTGGTAGCGGCCCAGAATGCGCTGGTTGATGGCATCCACGCTGGTGTTGATGTAAGACTTCTGGGCCACCGTCTCGGCCATCTTCAGCTTGTTCTGCAGGCTGGCGTCAATCCACCGGCTGGCTTCGAGCACGGCCATCATCACGGCGCGCGTGGTGTTGGGGTACTTCTTCACAAACTCGGCCGTGGTGCCCAGCACCTTCTCGGGGTGGTCTTGCCAGATGTCCTGCGTGGTGTTGGCTGTGACGCCAATGCCGTCCATGATGGCGCGGTGGTTCCAGGGCTCGCCCACGCAAAAACCATCCATATTGCCCACGCGCATGTTGGCCACCATCTGCGGCGGCGGCACGGTGATCAGCTTGGCGCCCGACAGCGGGTTGATGCCCGCCGCTGCCAGCCAGTAGTGCATCCACATCGCGTGGGTGCCCGTGGGGAAGGTGCCCGCGAAGGTGTATTCGCGCTTTTCCTTGGCCATCAGCGCGGCCAGCGAAGGGCCATCCACCGCGCCCTTGTCGGCCAGCGCTTTGGACAGCGTGATCGCCTGGCCGTTGTGGTTCAGGTTCATCAGCACCGCCATGTCCTTCTTCGGGCCGGCCGTGCCCAAGTGAACGCCGTACACCAGGCCATACAGCACATGGGCGAAGTCCAGCTCGCCATTCACCAGCTTGTCGCGCACGCCGGCCCAGCTCGCCTCTTTGGTCGGGATGATGGTCACGCCGTACTTCTTGTCGAAGCCCAGCACCGAGGCCATCACCACGCTGGCGCAGTCGGTCAGCGGAATGAAGCCGATCTTGACTTCCTTCTTCTCGGGTGCGTCCGAGCCCTGGGCATGGACAAGCGCCCGCAGCGCGGGGCTCACCCCCACGGCGCCCACGGTGGCGGCCTGCAGCACGGTGCGGCGGTTGAGGCTGGTTTTCAGAAGATCGGTCATGGGGCTCCCCTTGCGTCGTGAAAGTAAAAAAAGGCGTCCTCACGCTGCACACGCCAGCCAGAGGCCGCATGCGCAGGGTGGGGACGCCTTTGTCCGGTAACAGGCAGCAACCACCCGCCGTTGGGTGGCGCCGCCGTGGTGACCCTGGAGGGGGTCTGCAACTAGCAATGCAAGGCGCGTGCCAGGTTCTTTAAACTGTGGATGCTATGGAATATGGAGCTTTACACGCCCTATTTCAGGGCGCTAGAGGCCTATTTGGCTTAAACAGATGCGTGAAAGGGTGCACCGGGGTTGTGCGGTGCACCATGGGCGCGCGGGAGTGGAAGGGGCGGGCCAAATGCACGGGCCTTAATGTTCTTTCCCTGGATTCTCGGAATCAAGATGTAGAGATAGCTGCGGGTTTTCGACTGGCTCTGGCGGCGTGGATGGACTCCGAACTTCGTGTACGGCACTAACCACGTAGCCTGCGATCTCTGTATCACCGGTCTCGTCCTCGCGTTGGAGTACTTCAAGGTCACAAATAAGCATCGTCCCGTTCTGAAACTGCACTCGCTTCGAGGTCACGCTGTCACGGAATGCCTGGTCTTCAAGATCAAAGCCGATGATCTTCTTGTCGAAGATGCCGCGCCACTTCAGCCCACCAGACCGTAGCACCGGAGAAACGACTTCGATTACGATGTTTTTGTAAGTAAGGGGCTCAAGGTCGGTACGAGCCACAACAAAGTTCTGAAACTGGCGGCGCTGGATGGTCAGTTCGTTTGCCCCACGGGCATGCGATGGTGCAAAGCCAACGGCCTCGATTTGTGAGTCTTCGACCAACTGCTCATAGTAGTTTGAGCGCCTGCGCGCAATTTTTTTTCGTGACAGGAGTGCAGTCGCGATCTCTTCGGGACCCAGTGGTGGCTCCAGAGGCAAAGCCTGAGCCCTCATCTCTTTCTGCTTCTTCTCTGCCCGTTCGATTGCAGCGTCTTCTTTTTCCGCCAGTTCTAGCTTCAGCTTCTGAATCGTCAACTCATTTATTTGTGTCTGCTGCTTTGATTGACGGAGTTTGTCTCTGTAGAAGGGGGCAGTACCTAGCAGCGGAGTGAGTAATGCCATGACGACGGCAATGTGCTCTCTGTGAATCGCCCCGGGATTCGTGGAGGCCGGTTGGTTTAAGTCAGCCCACCATCATGGAGGGCTGACTGGCTAGTTGCCGGTAGTAGTTTG